>Ga0210409_10002865_pt1 | contig 19953 bp, 19 predicted proteins | sample IncBWH17MmetaG_FD_161649 | JGI IMG/M metagenome (GOLD analysis project Ga0210409, IMG submission 161649) | Forest soil microbial communities from Barre Woods Harvard Forest LTER site, Petersham, Massachusetts, United States - Inc-BW-H-17-M | ecosystem: Environmental > Terrestrial > Soil >... | reverse complement strand
GAGAATGGGAAGGTAACGGAAGTTTGGGATAATTGGGACAAGTTCGCGATGTTCCAGCAGATTGAGTCGGCGGTGAGAGCAAGGAGCGCGAGTGCTTAGCAGGGATCAGATATCAGCGATCAGTTATCAAGACAAAACCACCAGGCCCTGCAAGTTCTAAGAAACATCTAAACGGTGAGGAGAAGAGGAGCACCCTTGGTGATGACTAGGGTGTGCTCGTAGTGTGCGGCTAGAGAATGATCGGCGGTGCGGATGGTCCACTTGTCGGGGTCGAGAGTGACGCGGTTGGTGCCGGCGGCGATGATGGGCTCGATGGTGAGGACGAGACCTTCGGTGAGGAGAGCGCGATTGAGGACGTCGGGGAAATTGGGGACGGAGGGCTCTTCGTGAATGGTGTGGCCGATGCCGTGACCGCCGAGTTCACGAATGATGTGGAATCCGCGGCGGCGCACTTCACGTTCAACGGCGCGGCCGATTTCGCGGACGGGGTTGCCGGGACGCGCCGCGGACAGAGATTGGCGGAATGCGCGCTGGGCGCAACGGGTGAGGTGCGAAGCCAGTGATGCGGTGGGCGCGACTGGAACGGTGACGGCTGAGTCGGTGTGGTAGCCGTCTTTTTCCGCAGTGAGATCGAGTTTGACGAGGTCGCCGGGCTGGAGAACGCGGCCGCCGGGAATGCCGTGGACGACTTCGTCGTTGACGCTGATGCAGACGTCGCCGGGGAAACCGTAAACGATGGGCGGAGAAGAGCGGGCGCCGTGTTCGGCGAGGACCTGAGAGCCGACAAAAGCGAGTTCCGCGGTGGTGACGCCGGGGCGAACAGCGGCGGCCATAATGCGCAGGGCTTTGGCGACGATGCGGCCACAGGCGCGGAGTTTTTCGAGTTGCTCTTGTTTGGTGATGGACATGGGCGGTCCTTCCCTTTACTACCGCTAATCCTATTTCGATTTCGCTCCGGAGAAGGCAGAAGCAAGACCTAAGGCGATCAGCGCACCGCCGGAAACGTTGCATTGTACACGGCGGAGGCGCGCGCTACCGCGAAGGCGGCCGGCAAGCGTGCCCGCGAGGAGGGCCCAAGCGGAATCGCTGAGCCAGCCCATCAGCGCGAAAAGAACGCCCAACTGAAGGATTTGAAGGGTAGCGTGGCCTCGCGCTGGATCGACGAATTGCGGCAGGAATGCCAAGAAAAACAAGGCGGTCTTAGGATTGAGCAGGTTGACGAGCACGCCCTGGCCAAAAACGCTTCGGAGCCTGCGTTGATCGGCGATGGCGTGCTGCACATCCATACCGCCGCTGCGTAGCACACGAATGCCGAGATAAATCAGGTAGGCCGCGCCAATATACTTCACGAATTGGAATGCCAGTGCGGACGAGGCGAGCAAAGCGGAAAGGCCAAGCGTGGCGGCGGCAACATGAAACAGGGTACCAACGGTGATGCCCATTGCCGATACCAGCCCAGCGGGCCGCCCATGACCGATGCTACGGCTGACAACGTAGAGGACCGCAGGCCCGGGAATGACCAGGAGGATGATCGCACCCGTCACAAATAAAAGTAGTGAAGATGGGCTAATCAGCATCGCGAGGGAATGCTCCGCTTAGTTAAGTTAATGGCAACCGCAGCCGCCGCCACAACAACTGCCGCCGCTGCCGCTCGCGGAGCCACCGGAAGGAGAGCCGCCGCCCGCCGTAGCGAAGACGGATAGCTGAATGGTGGCTTTTTTGCTGGAGCATTTGGGACAGGAGATTTCCTGCTGCTTGTTGATCACGATTTTTTCGAAGCGTTCATTGCACGAATCGCAGATGTATTCGTAGATGGGCATGGTGATGAAGACCTTTCCACAGAGTGCCGCGCTAGCGCTGGACGGCAAACTGAGATTATACCGCAGGAGGCTCAGGTCATGTACCAGCCGCCGTTGACGCTGATGGTTTGGCCAGTGATGAAGTCGCTTTCGGCGAGGAGCGCGGCGGCGCGGCCGATTTCGTCGGGGGAGCCGAAAAAACCGACGGGGAGGCGGTCGGGTGAAGCGTTGGGATTGCTGGTGACCATGTCGGTAGCGATGAGGGCGGGAGCAATGGCGTTGGCGGTGACGCCTTCCTTGGCAAGGAGCGCGGCGTAGGAGTGCGCGAGGCCGATCAGGCCGGCCTTGGAGGCGGCGTAGTGCGGGCCGATGACACCGCCGGTTTGCGCAGCGACGGAAGAAAGATTGATGATGCGGCCCCAGCGGCGCTGACGCATGCCGGGAAGAACTCGATTGGTGACCAGGAAGGCGGATTTGAGATTGACGCGAAGGATCTCGTCCCAGTCGGCTTCGGTGAGATCGGCAAAGTGTTTGACCTGAGTGATGCCAGCGTTGTTCACCAGGATGTCGACAGGACCTAGGTCGCGCTCGACGGAGGAGACTAGGCGGTCGACATCGGGAGATACGGAGACATCAGCCTGCAAAGGAATGGCGTGGCGGCCCAGGCGTTGGATTTCGGAGCAGACTTCCGCGGCGGCGGATTGCTGTTTGCGGTAGTTGACGGCGACGTCGGCGCCTGAGGTGGCGAGCGCGATGGCGATGGAACGGCCGATGCCGCGACTGGCCCCGGTGACGAGGGCGACGCGATTGAGGAGTATAGACATGAGGGAAGGATAGCGCAAAAGGTGCTGGGGGTAAGAGCGACCACACCGGGGTAATGCCTGGATTGTGGCTGCCAAAAGCTGCGGCTAGCCGCCGCACTCCAAAAAAAGACGGCCCCGGAACGGCCCGGGGCCGTGGGAAAAGCCTCAGGCCTGAAGGCCTGAGCTACAGGATTAGTCGCCGGCTACAGCTTCAGCGGCGGGTTCTGTTTTCTTTTCAGAGGAAGCACCGTGGCCGTTCGAATGGCCATTGCCGTTGGCTGGGGCGATGCTGATGGGCTTGTTGGCGTTGGTGAAGTTCGCCGGGATGGCCTTGGCGATGTCGCTGACAGAGCCAATCTGGACGACGGCCGGTTGGGGCTTCTTGAGAACGAGTTCTTCGTAGATGGCGCGGACCTTGGCCTGCTCCTCGAGAGCCTTCTTGCGACGGAGGCGGTTCTCTTCGGCGGCAGTCAGGGGAATGTCGTGTTCGAGATGGCGAACGCGGGCGGCATCTTCGGCGTCAATGACGAGCGAATGCTCATAGGTGTTGAGATTGACGTTCTTGCCCTTGGCGTAGATCTCGTGCTTGCCATGGTTCTTGTACCACTCGGCGACAGTGGCGTTCTTGTGCATGTTTTCGATGATCTGGCGCCAGCCGACTCCGGTGTTGTACGCGCAGAAGCTGATTTCGCCCTGCTGCGTGCCGTAGGGGATGATGCACATCTCGGTGCGGCGGAAATCATAGTTGAAGAGATCCTGGAACCACATGCCGGCGATGAAGAGGAAGTTCCAGGGATCCTGCGCGCGACGCTTAATGGCGTCTTCGTAAGTGCGCTCCGGCGAAGTCTTCCCGTACTTGTTGCTAGCGCCCTTGGTGAGGGCCCAGGTCTTGTCGAACTTCTTGAAGAGATCCCAGAGCTTAAGACCCTTGGGGCCTTCGAACGGCTTGTAGCTCTTGAGGAGAGCCATGGCCATCATGAAGTTGGAGAAGTTCTTGCCGCGAGCGGCGTCGGTGATAGCAGTGACGTCCTTGGTAAGTTGCTGAGCATCAAGGAAGCGAGGAACGGGCGCCCATTCCTTGGTTTCCTTGTTGATCATCATGGCTGTGCCCACGCCGCAGTTGGGGTGGCAACCGCAAGAGAGCGCACCCCACTGCGATTCGTTGCCCTTGACCATGTCGGCGAAGCCAGCAAAGGTGCTGATGAAAGAGATCGGGAACCAGTCGCGGTGCGGCTCAATGCGGCCAACCTGCTTGCTGACGTCCTGAGCGAGGTGAGAGAGGGTATAGCGCTGGCGAAGGCGGCGTTCCGGAGTGATGTCTTCATCGCGGCCGGTGAAAGAAACGGGCTGGAAGCTGATGAACGAGATCTTCTTGGGATTTTCCATCGCGAATTTCACGATGGAGCCGACCTGATCGTTGTTGACGTTGTTTACGATGGTGACAACGAGAACGATTTCGATGCCGGCTTCGTGCATGTTTTCAATGGCGCGAAGCTTGACGTCGAACAGGTTGCCGATCTGGCGGTGGCTGTTGGCGTCGTTGCCAATGCCGTCGAACTGAAGATAGGCGTAACGGAGGCCAGCGTCAAAGGCCTTCTTGCAGAATTCCTTGCTCTTGGCGAACTCGATGCCGTTGGTGGCGGCTTGCACGGAGTTGTACCCGACCTTGCGAGCGTAGGCGATAGCATCGAAGAAGTACGGGCTCATGGTGGGCTCGCCGCCGGAGAACTGCACGGACATCTGTCGACGCGGCTTGATCTTGACGGCGTTGTCGAGAATTTCCTGAACTTCTTCCCAAGTGAGTTCGTGGACGTAGCCAACCTGGTTGGCATCCATGAAGCAGGGATCGCACATCATGTTGCAACGATTGGTGAGATCGACGGTGAGAACGGAGCCGCGGCCGTAACGGACATTGGAGGAGCCATGCTTGTGAAGGCCCTCGTCATTGTGAGCAGGAATATCGCGGCCAGGGAATTGTGATTCGATCCACTTCAGGAATTCGGAGTCGACCGCCATCATGTCTTCATAGTGGCCGTGCTGGGGGCATTCTTTGACCATCCAGACCTGACCGTCGCGCTCGACGATCTGGGCCTTCACTTCGCCGACCTTCTCGTGCATGAGGTCGCGCCAGTCCTTTGTGCCGGCAATGATGGCTTCGCGGGCTTCCTTCACGCATCCGGGACAAAGCGAGTCAGTCTGCCGCGGGAAGCCAAGGGTGGGCTTAGACTTCTCCCATGATTTGAGGAGCGGTTTGTCTGACCACTGAGGAGTGACGGAAGGATTGGGGTGGCGCTTGTTGAAGTGTTGAATGGTATCAAAGGTGATAGCGGCGGTTTTGCAGAGAACCCAGTCCAACGAGCGGTAAATTTGAGTGGTGAACGAATTCGACATACAGCTGAACCCTCACTTTCGAGAAAACGAAGTTAATCTCGAAAATCGATTTAAGTTAAAAGACTCGGGAAAACGCCTTTTCGAACTGCCCCCAAAGGCACTTTCAGAGTACCACGCCCCTGGCGTGGGTTTAATTGATTGAGCAGAGGATAGTTTGATGTGGTACCAGGGGTCTTAGCCAGCAGGAAGTGGCAAATGGGGAAAAAGGGCGGTTGAACGGCGGGAAGAGACAGTGAATGGACGTATCCCCAAGGGGGAAAAGGGGTTAACTCTTAGGGCGCGGGAGCGAAGGATGGGGTTTGGGAGGTACAAGATTAGGTGGCGTTAAGGTGGGAACGGTCCAAAACGGGAATCCAGACTCAAAGGATGGAAGCGTGGCCAAGAAGCACGCAGAAGGAAAGCGGGTTTCGGCGACTATCGAGGGTTAGTGGCACTCGATTGGTGGCACTCTTAGAGAGAGCTAGCATAAAAGCTGGCGCTACACTGAAGAAGGAAGAAAGGCGGAGGGGTTTCGCGTTGCGGGAAAATCGAAGCGAGATCACAGCGAATGCCCGCTGAGTTGCCAAGCATTGGGGATTGCGGACAGCCTCAGACGGATCTTCCTCCCCTAAACCTTGGTGTGACCCACGATGTAGACAGGCGCTTGCGCCGCGCAAACGAAACAACCGTAATTAAATCAACTTCCTAACCGCAAATTTCTGCGCGGACTCAAAAAGAAGATCCGTCAGAAGGCCGTCCCCACAAGTGCGGGGGCAAAGCGCAAACAGGCTGAAGCTTGTGCTACCAAACGCGGGAGAAAATTACTCGTTTAGGGCGGGATGGAGGACGGCAATCAGGAAGTGGGCGAAGTGCGCTGCACCGTCATCCATCTGAAGCCAACGAACGACGCAGTGGTCGGAGAGATACTTGGCAACGCGGGTTTCTGGGATGCCGAGATGCTCCGCGAGTTGCGGCTTGATGGGTTGACTGTAACGCGCCGAGCCACGAAGCAATTGGCCGATGGCGACACGCAAAGTCTGGCAGGCTTCAACGTAGTAATACGTGGAGAGATCTTCGTCAGTGAGCACCCACACGCCGGGCCCTGCCGGAGCATGCGCAGCATCATCGAGCTTTGCGGGACTGCCAGCGAGCAAGCGGCGAAAATTCATTTCCAGTTGCGAGAGACGCGAGGAGAGACCGGGATCGCCGGATCGTCCACGCAACGCGGGAGAAGTGGTGGATAACTCGGCCATGCTGTCGAGGGAGCGTGGAGGAAGCGGAGCGCGGGGAGAAGTATCTTCGGGCTCGGAGCGGGGAGCAGCAGGCGGGATAGGGCGCGACTCCTTGGGGGAGGAAGAACGGTCAGCAGGTCTCGGGGCGCGTTCGCGTTGATGATCGCGGCCACCGCGGCGACCACGGCCGCGCCGACGGCCTACGGGAGCGGTTGCAGGAGCAGCGGTAGACGCGGTTTCTGGTTCTGCTGAAGGTTCGAGTGACGAAACGTTTTCTTCGGCCGCAGACTCCCCAGGCACGGGAGCCTCGGGCGGAGTTTGGGATTCCGTAGGTGCTGACGGGGGAGACGCGAGTTCTGCGGGGACTTCCGCCGGGGCAGTTGCGCCAAGACGGGTGGCGCTCTCCTGAGCCTTGGTCTTCCAGTCGGAACGGCGAAATCTTTCAGCGGCAGTGAGGTACCATCTGCCGGCGTCGGCGGAATTTCCGATGGACTCAAGATAACGAGCCAGTTCGAAGGCAACCATAGCGTCGCGCGTTTTGGTAAAAAGATTGGTAAGTTGACCCGCGGGGTCCTTGCCGGTGCGCGCTCTGCGGATACGAGCGGTGATCTGCTTCCAGTCTGCCATAGGTAGAAGTGCATTCTAACAGCAGAGGGAGGGATTGTGCCAGCGAAGGCGGAAGAAGGATGGAAGTAGGATGGAAGAAGGAAGGATAGTGGAATAGAGTTAAATATATAAAGAGTACCAGAATTGACGACAAAGTGAGGAGCACTATGCTCAGCGAGTTGAAAAGGAGGCGTTCATGCAACGTCTGCGTGCGATTTTCGCAGCCGCCCTATCTGTGAGGTTGGCCAGTGCCCCGCTAATGGGTGCGCCGACCGCGACTGTATGGGGAACAGTGGTTACGGCCGAGCGCGCTCACGTGGACGATGGCGTTGCGTCCGTTGGCACCACGGTGTTCAGCGGCGACCGCCTGAGCACAGAGGACCAAGGCAGCGTGCAAATTCGCGCCGATGCAGCAAGACTGCTGTTGCTGAGCGCGAGCAGCGCGACGGTAAATGACAGCGAAGGAGCGCCGTCGGCGAAACTGCTTAGTGGGACGGCGACATTTTCAACCGGCAATGCGCACGCGTTCACGGTATACGCGTCGAAGGCAGCAATGCGCGCGCAATCAGACGCACCGACGATTGGGCAGGTAAGACTACTGAACGCAAAGGAACTGCTGGTAACCTCGAAGCGTGGGCCGCTGAGTGTCACGGTCGATCGCGAGACGCAGGTTATTGGGGATGGCAAGGCGTACCACGTGTATCTGGATCCAGCTATGGCCGTGGCGCAAGGGCCAGCGGAAGCAGGCGGCGGGCAGGGACCCGGCGGCAAAGGTAGATCGCCACTGAAGGCGGGCCGCAGCCGATTCCTGATCGTGGCGGTAGGCGTGACGGCGATCGCAACGTACTTCGCGGTATCGGAAGCCGCGGAGAGTTCCTCCCGGCCGTAGTGCGGCGGAAATACAAAAGAAATTAGAGAAAAGAAACGGCCATGGCGTAAAAAGTGCGATGGCCGTTTTTTGTTTTTGTGTAAGAAAAATCGATCAGAGAGAAGCGATGAGATCGATTTCGACGAGAGCATCCTTGGGAAGACGGGCCGCCTGGACGGTAGAGCGGGCTGGAGGAGCCGCGGTGAAGTAGCGCGCATAGACTTCGTTCATGGCCGAGAAGTCGTTCATGTCCTTGAGGAAGACGGTGGTCTTTACTACGTGATTGAAGGAGACGCCGGACGCTTCGAGAATAGCCTTCAAATTTTCCAGGACGCGTTCGGTTTGCTGGCGAACGTCAGCGCCGCCAAATTCGTTGGTCTTGGGATCGAGCGCGACCTGGCCGGAAATAAAAACGAAGCCGTTGGATTTAACCGCCTGGGAATAGGGACCGATGGGCTTGGGGCCGCGGTCGGTAAGAACAATGTCTTTCATGGTGTGCTCTCCTGGATAGCGGAGAGCAAGAATAACAGAAGAATTGCAGGGAGAGTATCAGCGAGGCTTGCGGCCGTGGACACGAACGAAATCGGTGTGGGAATGATTGCGAAGGGCTTCGCGCCTGGTGATGAGTGCTTCGGCCTGGTCGTTGGAAAGGCCCTGATTGACCACGTCGAGAATTTGTTTTTCGGGCATGGCAGTGTTTTTAAGGCGGCCGATCTGTTCGCTGGTGAGGGTTGGATGACCGTGCATACGGCGGCTCATAACTGCCTGGACTGTTGCGTTGGAAAGGCCGATCAGTTTGAGCATGACAGCATCGCCACTAAGGATGTCGATCTGGTCGGAGTGAGCCATTTCGAGGATTTGCGCGTCGGAATAGCCGGCGCGAGAGAGATTCACAGCGGAATCGCCGCTGGAGAAATCATGGTGCTGATCGCGCGCGGCTTTGAATAGCGCGATGCACAAGTCGTCAGAGGCGCCAGCTTGTTTGAGCTTCGCGAGTTGTGAGACTTCGGCCGGGGTGACGTTTTGCGATTTGAGTTGATCGACGTTCGAGGTCCACATGCCGGACTGATCGAGGGCACTGTAGTCCATCTGCGGCTGCTTCTTGCACCCGCCAAGAAATAAGAGACACACACCGAGAAGGCTGAGCGATCGCTGCATAAGTTCATTGTACGGGGAACCAGGGAGAGGGAAATGGGGTGTGCCTGTGTCGATACCGGACCTGAGGACAGGTTGAGGGAATCCGGAGCGAGTTTGAGGCTATCGACAGCATGCTGAATGAGCGGGCACACAAAGGGTAAGCGCTGAAGCCGGTGACGCGGCACTGGCGAGAGGAACGAGGAACGAAGAACCGACCTGAAAGATCGGCCACTACAAAGGCACGAAAACCCGGAGGCTTGAGGTAGTGGCGGGCAGAAGACGGGGCTATACCTGGTAGACGCGCTCTACGCCGTAGACGCCGTTGATGCGACGAATGTTGGAAAGGATGGTTTCGAGCTGGCGCTTGTCGGAAATTTCCAGGCTGGCTTCGACGCGCGCGTTCTGGCGGTCGGGACGGCTTTCGAGAGTGCGAATGTTGGAGCCGGCGTCGCTAATGACGGTGGTAACTTCCGCGAGAAGGCCCGGGCGATCCTTGGCGCGGATGAGGAGTTCGACCGGGAAAGTGGCAGCGCTGCCACCGCCCCATTCGACAGCGATGCGGCGCTCGGTCTGATAGAGAAGATTCTGGACGTTGGGGCAAACGCGGGTGTGCACAGCGACGCCGCGGCCGCGGGTGACGTATCCGATGATGTCGTCACCGGGAATGGGATTGCAACATTTGGCGCGGAAGACAAGCAGGTCGTCCTGTCCACGAACGATGAGCGGCGCTTCGCCAAGACCCAACATGCGCTTAACAGTTTTAACGAGCGTTGGCTTGGCATCGTCGGAGGGCTTGTCTGGCTCCTTGGTGGGCTCGCCGAAATAGCGGGCCAGCACCTGGCGGGCGGAATATTTGCCAAAGCCGACGGCGGCGAAAAGGTCTTCGGGTTTGGAGAGTCCATATTCGGCGGCGAGTTGCGTGAGATCCTCGGTAGAAATCTTCTTGAGGCCTTTGGGGAAATTGCGGGATTCGTTTTCGAGGAGGCGCTTGCCCATTTCGGTGGCTTCGTCGCGCTCCTGAGTATTGATGAAATGGCGAATCTTGCTCTTCGCGTGCGACGACTTGACGAAACTGAGCCAGTCGCGGCTGGGCTTGTGACCCTTTTGCGTGAGGATTTCAACGACGTCGCCGCTGACGATTTCGTGGCGAAGCGAGACCATCTGGCCGTTCACTTTTGCGCCGACACATTGGTGGCCCACTTCGGTGTGGACGGAATAGGCGAAATCGACGGGCGTTGCACTCTTCGGCAATTCCAGGACGCGGCCCTTGGGAGTGAAGGCGTAAACCTCGACAGGGGCAAGATCAACTTTTAACGTGGACAGGAATTCGCCGGGTTCCTGAAGTTCCTGGGACCACTCGATGAGTTGGCGCATCCAGAGAATGCGCTGATCATCGTCGCCGGACGCAGGTTTGCGATCCTTGTACTTCCAGTGCGCCGCGACACCTTCCTCCGCAATGCGGTGCATTTCCTGCGTGCGTATCTGAATCTCAAAGGGCTGGCCGCCGTGGATGACGGTGGTGTGGAGAGACTGATAGAGATTGGGACGGGGCATGGCGATGTAGTCTTTGAAACGGCCGGGAACGGGACGCCAGATATGGTGGACAACGCCGAGAGCGGCATAGCAGCTGCGTTCCGTATCGGTGATGACGCGAACAGCGAGGAGGTCGTAGATCTGGTCGAGGCCGCGCTCCTGGCGAACGATTTTGCGGTGTAAGGAGTGCAGGCCCTTGACGCGGGCCTCGAGCTCCGCGGGAATACCATTTTCGACCAGCTTGGTGCGAATGGTGTTCTGCACGTCTTCGAGAAACTTCTTGTGAACGGGAGCTTTGTCCGTGACTTCCTTCTGCAAGGAGAAGTACGCATCGGGCTCGAGATAGCGGAAGGAGAGATCCTCAAGTTCACCCTTGATGACGGACATGCCGAGACGGTGGGCGATGGGGGCGTAAATGTCCATAGTTTCGCGAGAGATGCGCAATTGTTTGGCGGGCTCAAGAAACTCGAGTGTGCGCATATTGTGGACGCGGTCGGCGAGCTTGACGAGGACCACGCGGACATCGTGGACCATGGCGAGAAGCATCTTGCGGACGTTTTCCGCCTGGCGCGTCTCGGGAGCCATGATGTTGAGGCGACCGATCTTGGTTACGCCCTCAACGAGGCGGGCGACTTCGTCGCCAAAGCGTTCCTGAAGGCGCGAGAGCGGGAATTCGGTGTCTTCGATGACGTCGTGGAGGAGCGCAGCGGCCAGAGTGGTGGCGTCGAGGCGCATATCGGCGAGGATGTGGGCCACTTCGAGAAGGTGGGTGATGTAGGGATCGCCGGAGCTGCGGAACTGGTCGCGGTGGCGTTCCGCGGCAATGTCAAAAGCGCGCCGGACGAGCCACGGATCATCCGAGGGCCGGTTGGCGCGAAGCTTGGCCAGGAGCTCCTCAAGGCGGGCATTGATCTGCCGCTCGGTGCGGTCGCGGTTGAAATTCAGGGGTACGTTGGCTGGCGACGGCATGCTCTAGTGTACGACGGGAGGGGGCGGGTAGAAAGAGGGGCGCCATGGGACAACCATGGGACAGGCCAGAGGTAGAGGGGAGCCCTACCGCCGTGGACCATAATCGGCTCGCGTCTTTGCTCCGCGCTTCTTTCAGGCCCCGCCTCGCGGCGGGTCATATTTCACCCTTGCGCTTCGCTATCACTTCACGTCCATCACGTTGTGAAGAGGACTTACACCTCCAAGCTGTCAAACATGCTCGGCACACAAAAACAAGGCCCCGTCTGAGACGGGGCCTTGGCGGAAAAGGCTGAGAGCCGGATCAGGAGCCGGGAGCAGGAGCGGGCTGTTCGGCTTTCTTCTGTTTGATTTCCTTGACCTTGTCGAGCAGTTCATCGGCCTGCTTGGTAAGGGCGTCGCGTTCGGCAGAGGACTCGACCATGTCAGCCTTGCGGCGATAGAGGAGGTTGAGATAGGTCATGGCATCTTCGTAATCGGGCTTGAGTTCGATGGCCTTCTTAAGGCTGTTGATGCCCTCGTCGACCATAGTGCCGAACTTGTCGGTGTAAGCCTTGCGGACATCGGGAGGAAGCGGATCGGTGTCTTTAATCTGCTTGTTGATGTGAGCCTTGTTGTACTCAGCGCGCATCTCGGTGTTGCCGCGATAGGCCTCGGCCCAATCGATAACGCCGATGGAATAGTAAGGAGTGGCATCGTCAGGCTTCAACTGAATGTGCTTCTGGTTGTATTCCTTGGCATCTTCGAACTTTTTGGCGTCGAAGGGCTGGCCGGCCATCTGGTAGAGGATGGAAGCCAGACCGTCGATGGCGTTGAGGTTGTTGGGGTCCTTTTCGAGGACGCTCTTATATTCGGCGATGGCCTCTTTGCCGTGGTTGAGGTTCTCATCCGAAGGAGCACCAGGAATGTACTGGCTGGCGTAAGCGGTGGCGAGATAAAGGCGAGCGTTGATGAGGTCGGGATCGAGTTCCTTGGCTTGCTTGAAATCTTCGACGGCCTTATCGAATTGCGCTTCCTTGAAGGAGGCCACACCCTTGTTGAGAAGGTCGCGCGCCTTGAGCTTGTTGCAGCCCGCAACGCTGAGGAGAAGAACGAAAATGGCGGCCAGAGAGAGAAGCTGGCCGGAAAAGCGGGAAGACCAAGAGGAGGTTTCCCTTGCAACCGGTGCATGAGTCATTGACGCATCCATCCCTGATAAGCGCGACCTCCAGGAAGCCGAGGCCGAAGCTAGGATTGACAACTGCCCTGTAGGGCCATTCCATCACGTTCAGCGGTTTTTTTCCAGTTCTGATGTCAGCAAGCCGACCGAGGAGGCGCCGGCGGAGTGCATGAGATCGAGAACCTGTGCCACCGCGTGAAACTCGAGCGAGCAATCACCTTGCAGAAACGCAACGTGCTGAGCGCGAAGAGCGAAGGCCTGTTGCAGGCGAAGAGCCAATGCCTCGCGCTCAATAACCGACTGATTGATCCGGAGAGAACCATCAGCAGAAAGCTGGACGATGATCGCTTCCGAACCAGCCACAGGATCCGAACTTGCGGGTTGTTGCGGCAAGTCCGCCTGAAGCCCCATCTGCCGGTGCGGCATGATCATAAAGATAACCAAAAGCACCAACAGAATATCGATCAACGGGACCACGTTCACATCGGACAAGATCCCGCGCTTGCCACCAAGGGAAGCAAAAGCCATGAGTCACCTCGCAGTCAAGGAGTGAACCCTGCGAAGAGGACTCTCACATCGAGCGAGAAAAGCAACGAAGAGCGAACTACTGACCGGCCTCGAGCTTGGCGGTGATGAGACCGACCTTATCGATACCCGATTCGTGCATGATGTCGATGGCGTGAGCGACATCCATGAACAGGACGTTGTTATCGCCCTTGACGAAGGCAACCTTCTCGGCACGATCCTTAAAAATCTGCTCCATGCGAGGGCCGAGTTGTTCCCAACTGCTGTCCTCGTTGTTGATTTTCAGCTTGCCGCCTTCCATCACCTGAACAACGACAGTCTTGTTCTCGAGTTCCACGTTCTGCTGCTGGTTGGGCGAAGGCTGAGGAACGAGGGTATCGAGGCCCTTAGGCGTGAGAGGCGTGATAACCATGAAAATGATGATAAGCACGAGCAGAATGTCGATGAGAGGAACGACATTCGGCGAGGACAGCGAACTACCAGAACCACCACCAACATCCATTCCCATTGCGAGTTCTCCTGTCGAGCCGAGGTAACCGGTTGAGGAGCAGCAGGTCGCGCCGGGTGGGAGCCGGCGCCGACCTGAAAACTCAGCAAACGAATGACACCAACGGCCGAAACGAAAAAAGAGCCAGAGTCTCTACTGCTTAGGCTGAGACTGAGGGCTGCTAGGATTAGTGGATTTGACCTTCTCGGTCAAAAGGCCGAGTTGATCGACGCCCGCCGAGCGGATTTCGTCGACCACGGCGACGACGGTGCCGTACTTGGCGCGGGCGTCACTCTTAACGTAGACGGTCTTATCGAGCTTGTTGGCGATTTTGTCTTTGATTTGCGGCGTGATCTCTTCCTTGGCGATCTTGTTGTTGCCGAGGTAGATGTTGTCGTCGCGAGAAACCGCAACGATGATGGCATCGTCCTTATCCGCGTCCTGCATGTCGCGCGGATTGTTGACGGTCGCCATATCCACCGAGACGCCCTTTTGCAACATGGGCGTGACCACCATGAAGATGATCAGCAGCACCAGCATGATGTCGGCCATGGGAATGACATTGGGGGCCGCCATCTGCGCACCGGCTTGAGGCTTATAGGCCATGATATATACCTTCTTCCGGTTACTTCTTGGCGCCGCGGCGCAGGATGAAGTAGTTGATGAGTTCCATGGAGGAGTTGTCCATCTCCACGTCGAAAGCTTCGACCTTGTTGGTGAAGTAGTTGTAAGCCCACACGGCGGGAACGGCGACGAGCAAGCCGAACGCGGTGGTGACGAGGGCTTCTGCGATACCGCCAGCAACCGCCGACAGACCGGTGGCTTTATTCGCGGCGATGCCCTTGAAGGCGTTCAAAATGCCGACGACGGTGCCGAACAGTCCGACGAAGGGAGCGGTGGAACCGATGGTGGCGAGAGCGGAGAGGCCACGCTTCATTTCTGCGTGAACGATGGCGACAGAACGCTCCAGACCGCGCTTGGCGGCTTCGATGACTTCCGCGTCAGAAACCTGCTGAGAAGCGGACTGGAATTCCGAGAGGCCGGTGGCGACAACCTTGGCGATGTGGCTCTTCTTGTTGCGCTCGGCGATGGCGATGGCTTCGTCGAGCTTGCCATCCTTGAGAGCGCCCGCGACCTGCTGAACGAACAAGCGCGACTGCTTGCGCGCATTGTTGTACATGAGGAAGCGGTCAATCATGACACCGAACGAGTACACCGAAAGGATGAAGAGAATGACGACGACGATCTTGGCGAGCAGACCCATGGAAGTCCACATGTTGCGTAGGTCCCACTGCGAAGCTTCCTGCAGCCAAGCCGCATAGACAAAAAGAGTTGCTAACATTCGTTTGCTCCTTATTTAGTTCCTAGTGGTTCCGAGATTAGCGGAACCAACAAGAGTGTTACTGCGAACTACGTACTCAAGACGGCGCGCAGCTCCCACGAGATCGCGCCGCCCCGTTGGCCTACTGAGCGAGAGAGAAAATGACGTCGATTTCGGTATCCACTTCGACGGGCTCGCCGTTGAGAAGAGTGGGCTGATAACGCCACTGCTTGACAGCGTCGAGCGCGGACTGCACGAGGAGGGGATGACCCGAAACCACTTGCAACTGCTCCACAGCACCATTCTTACCGATGATGGCGTGAAGCTTGACTGTGCCGCTGATGCGGGTTTGGCGCGCCAGCGGAGGATAAACCGGCTGAACGCGATTGACGAGGTGAGCGGCCTGAACGTTGCCGCCGACCGTGATGCGCTTCGGGGTGACCTTAGGCGGAGGAGGAGCGGCGGTTGAGCCCGCACCACCAATTACGCCGCCGATTACGCCGCCCATGGAGCCGCCAGCGACTCCACCGGGGACACCACCAACCATGCCAGCGCCGACGTCGGGGGGCGCTTCTTCTTCCTTGATGATTTTGATGTCCTTAGGAATGGCTTTAGGAGCGACGAGCTTGCCAGCTTCCATGAGGTGAGCAGCCGGCTTCACGTGGACCACCTGAACAGCCGCCGGAGGAGGCGGAGGAGGAGGTGGAGGGGGAGGAGCGAGAAGAATGGAAGACATGAGAGTCTTGGGAAGCGCCTCGGTGTAGATAAGGGGAATGAGAATTAAAAGAGCAAGAAAGGCGATCTGAAGCAGCATGGAGATGAAAACCGTCCAAGGCTTGTTCGTCTTCTTGTTTTTCGCATTCGATACGACCATTTCTTCAAACATGGTTACAACTACCTCCTCCCGGCAGGTGCAAGGCGGGGTTGGCCGCCTTCATTTCCCCGGGTCTTGTTGCCGGCTGCGGTTCCGGTGCCTGTAGCAGCACCATGGCCGCGCCGTTGATGCCAAGCGACGACGAGCGGTGCAGCAATACCAAAACTGGAGTACGTTCCTACCACAATCCCCACCACCAGGGCAAAGGCAAATGCGCGAAGCACCTGGCCACCCATCAGGAACAGGACGAGCACGGTGAGAAAAGTCAGACCGCTGGTAAGGATGGTTCGCGAAAGCGTCTGGTTAATGGACTTGTTGACGACAGCCGCGAAAGACTCCTTGCGCAAAAGGCGGTTATTCTCCCGAATGCGGTCAAAGATGACAATGGTGTCGTTCATGGAATAACCGACCAAAGTCAACAGGGCCGCGATGACGGTCAGCGAAATTTCGAAGCCAAAAATCTTGAACAGGCCGAGGGTGATCAGCACATCGTGAAAAACCGCCAGGACCGCCGCGACCCCGAAAATCCACTCGAATCGAAAAGCAATATATACCAGCATGCCTGCCAAAGCATAGAGGGTAACGCGAATTGCCTGATTGCGGAGTTCGGCGCCGACCTTGGGACCGACGATTTCGACGGTGCGGATGGCATAGGGAGCGAGCGAGTAATTGTCTTTAATGGCGGTCATGACAGCGGGAGTGGCACCGCTGACAGGGGACAGGGCATCGAGGTTGGTGACAATGCCGTTGCTGTTGTTATCGCGATAGGACAAGAGATTCTTGGCGAGCAGTTGATACTTGTCGCCGGCATTTACGGAAAAGCCGAGCGGGTCTTTCTGAGCAAGGAAATTAGCAAGAGCGGTGGGAGTGGCGGAATTGAAGTCGGGCTTGGAGGAATTGGAGGCGCCGTAGGTAGCATCAAGGGCCTTGAGAACCTTGGCTTTGCTGTCATCGATGGCCTGGTCCGCTTGTCCGGCCTGCTCGACGAAGATCAAAACTTCGTTGGACTTGGGTTTGGCAATGTCGCTGATCGTCTGCATCTCGGTATTGCCGAGGCCCTGAGCCTGAAGACCTTTGCGCAACTGGTCGAGGTTCGGTGGTTGGGCAAAGATAACATCCACGTTGGTACCCCCGCGGAAATCGATGCCGTACTTGATGCCACCCTTAAGAAGGATAGCGCCCCAGCCGATGACCAGAAGCGTCCCGCTTAACAGGAAGAAATACTTGGCCTTACCCATCCAGTCGATGTTGGGCTGTTTAAAGAGCTCGATCATGCCGTTTCGTACTTCCCTTCTTTAGACTCCGAGGTGTTCCAGTTTGTTCCCGAAGCCAACGCGCCGTGCCGTGCTCAGTCAAGCATGGTAACGCTGCCTGCCCGCTGCTAACCAACCCCCCAACCGTTTGAAATCAGGTGAGGCATTGGGCATAGAACTCCCGGTACGGTCTAGATACTCAGTTCTGCCTGACGGTCCATCTTCGACAGGTGGTACTGGAAAATCGTCTTGGACACGAAGATCGCAGTGAAGACGTTGGCGATCAAACCGACGGTCAAGGTGATGGCGAAACCCTTGATGGGCCCAGTTCCAAAGATAAAGAGGAAGAAGGCCGAAACGACCGTGGTGACGTGAGTGTCGATAATGGTAAGAAAAGCTTTGTCGAAACCAGCCTCGACGGCAGCGGCCGGAGACTTGCCATTGCGAAGTTCCTCGCGGATGCGTTCGAAGACCAGCACGTTGGAATCAACGCCCATACCGATGGTCAAAATGACACCGGCGATGCCGGGCAAGGTAAGGACGGCGCCAAACATGGCCATCGCGGCGAGAAGAATCAGGAGGTTCAGGATCAGAGCGAGCACGGCATTCACGCCGGAGAGCCGGTAGTAGAAGACCATGAAGATCATGACGACGAGCAAGCTCAAAACGGAGGCCTGAACGCCGTGACGAATGGAATCGGCACCGAGGGAGGGTCCAACGGTGCGTTCCTCGAGATATTTGATCGAGGCCGGGAGGGCGCCGGCGCGGAGGGTCAGGGCCAGATCGTGTGCGCTCTCCTGGCTGTAATTGCCTTCGATCATGCCGGAGTCTTCGATTTTCCCCTTGATGACCGGAGCCGTCTGGACCACCTTGTCGAGAACGACGGCCATTTGGCGACCGATATTTTGCTCGGTGAACTGACCGAAGCGGCGGCCGGCATCGGCGGAAAGGTTGAAGTTAACCTGCCACTGGCCGGGCACCTGACCGCGATTTTCAACCGCGGAGCGAAGGTCGCGTCCGGTGACGACGGGGGAACGGCTAAGCAAGTACCAGGTTTCAAGAGAATCCGAGGGATTCTGGGCATTGCGCGCTTCGTTTTTGCCGCGCACGAGTTCGGTGCCCGGGGGCAAGACGCCGCCGTGAGCGGCGAGTGCAGCGGCCTGCGAAGGATAGCTGGTCTGGTCTTCGACAAGTTTCAGTTCGAGTTGACCGCCAGCCTGAATCACCTGCTTGGCACGGGTGGGATCGCCTTCGCCAGGAAGCTGAACAAGGATTTCATTTTCGTTGCGGCCGTGGGGCTGAATGGTGGGCTCAGTAAGGCCAAGAGCGTTAATGCGGCGCTCGATGGTTTCGAGCGACTGCGTCATGGTGCTTTCCTGAATATGGGCGACGGCACTATTGCGTAAGGTCAGGAGGAGAGCATCCGGCTGACCGGGAGCAGTGCCAAGATCCCAATTTCCTTCGAACTGCTGGTGGAACAAATCGCGAAACTGAGAAACCTGATCGGAGGGGATGCCACGGACGATGATGTGGGCGTCGTCGAGGCGGCGGACTTCTTCGTAACGAATATTCTTGGCGCGAAGCTGAGCGGTGATGCGATCAACGGTTTGATCGGTCTCCTGAGCAACGGCTTCCTGAACCTGGACCTGCAGGATCATGTGGGTGCCGCCCTGGAGGTCGAGACCCAGCTTGATCTGGTTCGCAAAGTTACTCTTCAGCTGAGCAAACGAGGTGGGAAAAGTTGGATAGCAGAAAATGGTATAGAGACAGATCAGGACGACCGCGAGAATGAAGATGATTTTCCACTTCAGATTAGGATTCATGGTTTAAGAGATCAGGCGCGAAACTGGGCGGGCCGGGGAGTTACTTTGCATCTTCCGATGCCTCCACCTGGGCAATCGCCGCACGCGCAATGCGAATTTTCACATTATCAGCGACCTTGAGGATGATCGTGTCGCCGTCCATGCCATTGATGGTGCCGTAGATGCCGGAGGTGGTGATCACCTTGTCGCCATTCTTGATGGCGGCGAGCATCTCCTGCACCTTCTTCCTCTGCCGCTGCTGCGGCATGATCACCAGGAAATACATGATGCCGAACATGAGAGCGAGTGGAATGAGAAAAGTGCCGAGTCCCCCCGCACCACTGGCCTGCAAAAATAGGAGAGCTGCGAAATTCATGTTCGTGGTTTGCTACCGTACCCTTTCGCGACCCTGAAACATCGAAGCAACAGAACAGTCGTCGCCCCAGAACCGAGCCCGCAAAAAAAGATTCACCGCTAGCGGGTAAGGATTCCCCGCTTTCCCTGCCCGCACGATTCTCCTCCGGAGACTCGACCTACGGCGGGTTGCTGTGAAAACTCGAGAGTAGAACGCATCTCATAACCGAGAGCAAAGAAAAACCCGGAGCTCTCGGGGCTAAAGCCCACGTTACCCAGATTCTTTCGGCCGGCTGCCCTTCGGAAAAACAACTCAGGGTAAAAAGCCGTGCGCTCCGACAACTCTTTATGAGACGGCACCTACTGTAACACGAGTTGCCAATCCGATTCAGTGCGGGCCGGCCAGATACTGGGCACGCACTCCTGCCGCGAACTTCTGCAGGTGTCCAAACCTGATAGCCTCTCGGATTTGCCGCATGATGTCAAGGTAAAAGTGGACATTGTGGTGGGTGGCGAGAATGGCGGCGGTGATTTCTCCTGCGGCGAAGAGATGCCGAAGATACGCGCGAGTATAGCGGCGGCAGACGGAACAAGAGCATTGCGGGTCGATGGGGCGCTGGTCTTCGAGATAGCACGCGTTCTTGATGAGCACGCGGCCTTCGCTGGTGTAAAGGCAGGCGTGACGGGCAGCGCGCGTGGGAAGAACACAATCCATCATATCGATACCCAGAGCAACGTAATCGGCGAGTTGTTCGGGACGGCCGACGCCCATGAGGTAGCGAGGGCGGCCGGGGGGAAGTAGGGCGGTTACTTCAGCGGCTATTTCACAGGTGACCTCGTGGGGTTCGCCGACAGCGAGGCCGC
>Ga0210409_10002864_pt1 | contig 19954 bp, 14 predicted proteins | sample IncBWH17MmetaG_FD_161649 | JGI IMG/M metagenome (GOLD analysis project Ga0210409, IMG submission 161649) | Forest soil microbial communities from Barre Woods Harvard Forest LTER site, Petersham, Massachusetts, United States - Inc-BW-H-17-M | ecosystem: Environmental > Terrestrial > Soil >... | reverse complement strand
CTCGGGGGCGTCGGCGATCATGCCCGCTTGCTGCTCCGGAGTCAACAGCAGCACGCCGCAGCCGTCTTTTTCAAAGCCGAGGGTAGCGAAGATCTTCCCGCCGACGCGAAAGTCGGGGACGTTGAAGTGGGAGGACTCCGCGGTGTCGGGCAGGCTCAGTGCTAACTTGCGGAAGTCCGCGGCGGTCATGACTACTTAGCCGGTTCGATCCGAAGCACCGCGCCTTCTTTTTCGTCCGTCAGCAGGTACAACAGGCCGTCCGGGCCCTGGCGGACTTCGCGAATGCGCTGGCGCAAGTCGGTCAGCAGCGATTCGCGGCGCAGCTCTTCCATTTTCTCGTTGAACAGAATGCGCTCGATGTGGCCCGTGCCGGGGATCTCGCCGGTGCGCAGTGAGCCTACGAAGACGTCGCCTTTCCACTTGGGAAAGCGGTCGCCGGTATAGAACGCCATGCCGGAGACGGCGATGGCGGGCACCCAGATGACAATCGGCGGCTCGAAGCCTCCGTGTCCGGGACGCTCGGATTGCCACGGCCCCGGGTAGGTGCGGCCATAGCTGACAATCGGCCAGCCGTAGTTGCGGCCGGGCTTCAGGATGTTGATCTCGTCGCCGCCGTTGGGACCGTTTTCGTTCTCCCACATTTCGCCCGTGCCGGGGTGCATGGCCAGGCCGAGTGCGCTGCGGTGGCCCAGCGAATACACCTCAGGACGGTGCCCGGCTTGGCCGACAAACGGGTTGTCGGGAGGAATGCTGCCGTCATCGCGGAAGCGGAGCACCTTGCCGCCCAGAGTGTCGGGCTTCTGTGGGTCGTTGCCCGTGGTAGTCATGAACAGTGTACCGTCGCGCCCGAAGGCGATGCGGGAGGTTCCGCCCTGATCGGAGACGAAGATGTCTCGGACATCGGACAAAGTGGAGCCGTCCAGGCGGCCTCGCGCGATGGCGACTACTCGCTTGTTGGCGTCGATGGGCTTGGTGTAGGTGAGATAAATGATATGGTTCTCGGCGAAGCGGGCATGGAGGGCGACATCCATATAGCCGTGGACTGCGCCGGGCAGTCCGGATTCGATGGCCCAGTAGGAAGCGGGCGAGCCCGCGACGGGCTTTGGATCGAGCACTCCGTTACGGATGATGCGCAGCCGCCCGGCGCGCTCAGTCACCAGCATCGTGCCGTCGGGAAGAAACGCCAGGCTCCAGGGATACTCGAGAGCGCGTGTCACCGCGGCTACGCGGATGCGCTGTCCTTCGGGGGTGTCGTACTCGAGCGGGAGGTCCGGGAGCTTGTGGCCGGCGAGGCCCGTGGGCGCTACTGGAATGTTGAAGCGGCTGTCGAAGGGGACCTTTTGTTGTCCCGGCGAGAGTTGGGCGCCCACGGTGGCTGCAAGCAAAACGGCGATCAATCGGTTTACATGGGACTTCATATGGGTTCAGAATACCAATCGTCCGACGATGGTGCCGTTGCGGGGAAGTTGGACCCCACCTACCGCTCCGGCGTTGCCGAAGCTGGTGTCGAGCCAGCCGAAACCGGCTGTGTTCTGGCCAGTCTTACTCGTGGTCTGCGTTGCCAGGGCATTGGCGAACTGCGGATCCTGTACGCGGGCGCGGTTGAATATATTGCTGAACTCGGCCCGGACATTGATGGTGGCGCGTTCCTTGATGCGGAAGGTGCGGCCGACGCCCAGACTCTCCGTGGGCCGGCGCTGGAAGCGGTAATCGTTATAGAAAGCGGCCGAGGTGCCCCACTGCCCGGCGGCCGGCTGGCTCCAGGCTGCGGGATTCAGGATAAACGTCGCGTTGGGGTCATAGCAGTGGCAGTTGATGTCATGCGTGAATAAAGGCTGGCCCGCAACCCGGTTGGCGAAGGTGGGCTGAGCCGGGGGTTGTCCCCCGCCGATGTAGCCGTCAACGGCGGCGGGAGACACGGCGTTCCGCAACAAAAGTGTGTTTAGGGAGTTCTGCGCATAGGGCGTTTCAATCGGCATTCCGCTCGCATACCCGGCGTACGCCGCAATGGTCCAATCGCGCGCCATCCAGGACGCGGTTTTGCCCGCCATGCTCTGGCCGAAATTCGGTTTGGGAACGATATAGTTCAACGCGGTGTTCAATTGGAAGGGCTGGTCGAAGTCGGACAGGTATTTATTGTTACGGCGGTTGAAGACATCGTTGATGACCGCGTTGCCGAGGCTCAAGTTGCCCGGGTCGAGATTCTGGCCCATGGTGAGCGATCGAGACCAGGTGAAGACGCTGGTGGCAGACAGTCCGTGGGATAAGCGCTTGGTCACCTTGGCCTGCAACGAGTCGTACCAGGTCTTGCCGAGAGGCGACCAGAGAGCCTGCACCGAGGAGAACTGCGGAAATGGGCGCAAGGACTGGGCCACTGTGGAGGTTACCGGGAAGCCCGCGTAGGGAAGCCTGGTGCTGAATCCGCGGGCAGCCGAGGTGGCGGAATTGAGCGGCGCGGCCAGCAGTGTGCGGTCGGCTGCGTTGTTGATGTCGAGTCCCACGGAGGAGAGGATTTGCGGCGTTAGGGCGTTCACGTCCACGAGACCGGGCGCGCTCCACCATGAGCCCCGGTTGGCCACGTAGGCGGCTTCCACCACGAGATCCTTACCGATGGACCGCTGGAGCCCGACGCTCCACTGGACTTGGCGAGCGGGCCGGCCCGCGTTCGGATCCATGTCCACCTTGGGCGAACCGAGCGTGCCCGGAACCGGGAATTGTCCCGGATTGAAGTTGGGCCACACCGTGGGAGTAAAGGGAATTCCGTTCCGAAACGTCATGACTGGCTGGCCGAAACTGGGAGACGTTACGGTCACAGGGTTGGGGATATTGGACGTGGCTCCGTTGTTACCTGGGGTCGCGTTGTACACCACGCCCCAGCCAGCGCGAAATACCGTCTTCGAGTTGATCTGATAGGCGGCTCCGAGCCGCGGACCAAACGCGTACGGGTAATTGTGGGCGAACACGCAGTTACAACGGCCTGTCCCGTCGCCCTCGAAAGCCACGCCTCCCAAGCGGCCACCCGCGGAAGGATTCGGCGTAGTGGGGGAGAAGTTAGGAATCAGGCCATGCTCCTCCTTCGGGTAGGTCCCGAAATCGTAGCGCAGACCGTAGTCCAGCGTAAGTTTCCGGCTGATCTTCCAAGTGTCCTGGGCGAACGCTCCCCACATCTGTTTGGCTAGCTTCAGCGTGGGCGGCGTCGCAACTACCACCCCATCGACCAGGCCCAACAGGAAACTGGCGTAAGGCATTCCTACCGTGCCGCCCTGGAGGGCCTGTCCCTGGGTCGAGGGCAGTCCCGTCTCATTGGGGCTAAAGCTGTACACGCCATTGGTATCGGAAAAGAGAGTCGTCGGGACTCCCTCGAATCGGGTCTCGCCTCCGAATTTGAAGGTGTGGTTGTCCTTGACCCAAGTGAGACTCGTATTGGCGGTGGGCTTCTGATACCAGACGTGCCGGTTGGTTCCGCTGCTCAACGTTTTCACGCCGCCCTGGGCATTACTCGCGCCATTGATGCCGGGGAACATGCGGGGGACCGTTGCGCCTCGCAGTCCTAACTGGGTCAGGGCGTTGTAATCCGTGACGGCCTTGTCGTCGGCGAAGTACTCATCCTGGTAACCTGCGCCGAAATGCAGCAGCAAAGTCGGCGAGAGCGTACGCTCGTAATTCAAGCGGTACATATGGGACGTAATGAAGGTGCCGATGGCCTGGGTGATCGGCTCCGGCAGACCGTCGGCGCCGCCGGTGGTATTGGAATACTGGCTGCCTGTGTAGATTTCCGAGAAGAAGAACGAGAGCTTGTCCTTGGGACTGATAATTTGGTCGATCTTGAACGACGGAACGCCAGTGACTCGGTCGCTCAGGTAGGGGTAAATGCCGTTGTTTACCAGACCGTTGCCGGGAACGTTCGGAAGCGGGATCAGGGCCTGGATCTTGAGCGCCACGGGGTCCATTTGGCCGAGCGGAACCATGTTGCCGGGGAACGGGTCGCGAATGATCTGCCCGCCGGGCGCCAGCCGCTGCGTCGACGGATCATACACTGTTCCTTCCAGGATCGGGCGGCCGATGGGGTCGCAGTTCGGCGTCGCGGTGGGGCATAGATTGCGGCCGGTCAGGGCCGTGCGGAAATCGCCGTTCCGATACGCCACGGTGGGCACAGTATCGGCCTGGCCGTTGATGGACTTGAACTCGCGGAACTGTTCCCAACTGAAGAAGATAAATGTTTTATCGTGCCCGTTGTAGAGTTTGGGTATCATCACCGGAGCGCCGATGGTGAACCCGTAGTCGTTGCGGCGTTCCACGGTGCGGATGTGAGATCCAGGATGCGCCGGGTCAACGGTAAAAGGCTCGCCGGCGTCCAGCACCTCGTTGACGAAGTAATCGTACAACGATCCATGCAACTGGTTCGAGCCGGACTTCATGGTGTAGTTGAAAAACCCGCCGCCCACCTGGCCGTATTCGGCGGCGAAGTTGCTGGTCTGGATGGTGACCTCCTGAATAGAGTCCACGCCAGGCTGCACCTGGGCGGGCGTCGCCGCGACGTAGCCGTTACTGGCGTCCTGCCCCTCGACGCGGAAGGAGGACGTGTTTGCCGGCGCGCCATTCACTCTCAGGTTGACGTTGGCGTTGACGAACGTGCCCGGGACCAGCTCCGCCACGGTGGTTGGATTCCGCACGCTGGAACTTCCGGCGGCGGCGCCGATAGCCAGCACGGGAAGATCGTCCAGGCGCTCGCCGGTCACGTTGTGACTCAGCTCGCCGCTCTCGGTCTTGAGCAGGGCCGCCGCCTCGGTGACCGTGACGGATTCCGTTGCCGATCCGACTTCCAGGGCGACATCAATGCGGACGGTGCCAGCGACCTCAACCGTGAGCCCTTGGCGGAGATATTTCTTGAATCCCGGCGCGGAAACCGAGAGCTCATAGGAACCGGCGGGCAACTGCGCGAGCGTGTAGTTGCCGGTGCCGCTGCTGGCTGCGTCATAAACGGCGCCGGTCTCGACGTGCTTGGCCTGGACCGCGGCGGCGGCGACCACTGCGCCCGCGGGATCGGCAACGGTTCCTGTGATGGTGCCGCGGTCTCCTTGTGCGAATGCGGCGGCGGTGAGCAAGGCAAAGCAGGCAACGATTTGTGTGGATCGCATGATGTCCTTCCCAATATTCGACGAAGCGTGATCGGCGAAACCAAAGCGATTTCGGTTTAGGGCAGTATACTCCAAATGCCCGTCGAGCGCCTCCCTGCCGAGAGGCGTATTTGGAGTGAGGAGCGGAGTGGCGTTACTTCAGTTGGGCAGTCTTGACGCCGGTCTTTGGGTCGCCCCAGGCGATCCAGGTTTCGGCTCCGGCGTGAACCAGGCGCGGGTATCCCAGGCTCGCTCGGGAGCCTTCGGCGATCTTCAGCGGGGGGCCGGCGACACCGGCAGGCGAAACCAGACGGACCATTGCGCTGGAGGATTTCTCGCCCTCTTCAATCCAGGAGACGAAGGCGCCGCCGTCGGTGTTGAGGGCCGTCGACGCGTAGCCGAGAGTATCCGTGGTGCTGACCACCGTGGGCTTGGTGAACGTGTTTCCACCATCGGAGGAGAAGACCAGTTGGACGCGCGGCTTGTCCTGCGCTTCGGTGTACCAGGAGATCGCGACGCGGTTGTCCTTGGCAGCGGCCGCGGCGGCGTTGACCGGGCAGGCGTTGATCTCCCAGTTGTCGGCGTTCACGATTTTCGCGGTGGACCACTTGCCATTTTCAAAGCGCCGCGCGAAGATGTCGCGGATGTCTTTCGAGTTATGGCCGCGATAGGCGACCAGGATGCCATTCGCGGTCTTTACGACCGAGGTAGGGCAGCACTGGCACACGTCTTTATCGATTTCTTCTTCCCGGATCTCTTTCCCGTCCGCGCCGACGACGGTGCGCATCAGCGAGACAGGACCGTCGTCGCCCTTAAGCGCCTGGAGCCACAGGATCGAAGCTTCCTGCGGGCCGCTGGCGACGATGGATGCCAGGCCGTGCTGCTCGGCGCTTTTATCTTTGTGCGCCATCTGGGGCGCGGACCACTTGATGCCGTCCTTCGAACTGGAGACCATGATGAACTCGGCGTCGCTTTCCTTGTCTCCCTTTGGTTTTTCCACCCAGTGGGCGAGCAACGTGCCGTCGCTTAGCGCCAGGAGTTCGGGGATCTCGGAGGGATGTCGCCAGAAGTTCCGATCGGCGGCGATGGTGCGGGCTTCAGACCAGGCGCCTCCCTTGCGCACGGCGTAGCGCAGGTTGTAGGAGCCTGCCTTCACGGGCTCGACCCAGCTTAAAAGGATGCTGCCGTCGCTGGCCACGGCCCAGTTGGGTTGGATGCTTCCGGGGACGGAGGGGTTGGTGGCTGGGACGGGCTGAAGGGCTTGAGCCCATCCAAATGCGGCCAGGGATGCGGCTAGGGCGAGGAGAAGGAGAGAGGACTTTTTCATGGGAACTCCAGACCGATTCTAACACTCGGGCCGGAGTTGAGATGGATTTCCGTGGTCCGACAGACAACGATTGCTATCGCGTATGCTTCTTTTGGGAGCGTGGAGATGCACGCCGTGTGGAGATCGCCGACTATCACTGAAAAGAGGAATGCCATGATCAAACCGCCACATCCGGGAGAAACCATCCGGGAAGACTACCTCGTACCGCTCGGCATGAGCGTGAACCGCCTCGCTCAAGCCCTCGGTGTCGGAGCGGCACGGCTGAACGAGATCGTGCGCGGCAAGCGCGGCATTACGGCGGACACAGCTCTGCGTCTCGCCCGCTGCTTTGGAACCAGCGCCGAGTTCTGGTTGAATCTTCAGTCGCTGTACGATCTTCGGATGGCCGAGCGCAAGGCTCGCGCCAGGATCGAGCGTGAGGTGACGCCCCTCAAGGTGGCTTGAACCCGACTTAACAGTTGATAACAAACCGCCGGGAAGGAGGCCGGTGATAGAATCGGCTGCATGGCCCGACCGCTTCTGCTTGCGACGATTCTGGCCGCATCCGCGTTGATGCAAGCCGAAGATTTTCCGTACCAGCAACCCTCCCAGGAAGTCCGGGAGGTTTTAAATGCGCCGCCGACTCCGCAGATTTCTGTCAGCCCGCGGAGCGATTACGCCATCCTCCTGCAAGGCGTGCGCTATCCTCCCATCGCGGAGGTGGCGCAACCCATGCTCCGGCTGGCGGGGATCCGCATCGATACCAAGACCAACGGCATGCACATGGCCCCGTATTTTGTTTCGTACGCGATCAAGCGGCTTTCCGATGGCGGGGACGTGGGCATCACGTCGCCTAAGAACGCCAAGCTCGGTTCGCCGGTCTGGAGCCCGGACGGGAAGCAGTTTGCGTTCATCAACACTACGGATCGCGGCATTGAGCTCTGGATCGGTTCGCCGGTTTCCGGCCAGACGCGGCGCGTGGCGGATGCGATCGTCAACGGGGTTCGCGTCGGTGGCGGGACGACGGTTGAGTGGATGGGCGACAGCCGCGCTCTGATCGTCAGCCTGGTGCCGGGCGGCCGCGGTGCGGTTCCAGCTGAAGCTGCGATTCCGAAAGGGCCGCACGTCCAGGAGAGCTTGGGCCACGCCGGTCCGGCTCCGACGTTCGAAGACTTGCTGGCCACTCCCCATGACGAGGATCTGTTCGACTACTACGCGACCTCGCAACTGGCGTATGTCGATTCGGCCAGCGGAAAAATCACGCCGTTGGGAAAGCCTGGAATTTATACACTGTTGCGGCCGTCGCCCGATCAGAAGCATTTGCTGGTGAGCCGGCTGCATAGGCCTTATTCCTACCAACTCCCGGCGACGTCGTTTCCCGCGGAAGTGGAGGTGTGGGATCGCAACGCCAAGGTCGAGTACAAGGTCGCGAGCGTGCCGTTGGCGGACCACGTTCCCTTGGCCGGTGTACGGACGGGTCCGCGGAGTTACGAGTGGCTGCCGGATCGCGACGCGACACTCGCTTGGGTGGAGGCGTTGGACGGCGGCAATCCGAAGGAGAAAGCTCCGCACCGCGATCGGATCGTGACGTTCGGCGCACCTTTTCAGGGACAGCCTGCGGAAGTATTTCGCACTGAAGAGCGGTTCGCGCGCATGCAGGGGCTAGCCCAAGGCAAGGCTCTGGTGGAGGACTTCGAGCGAGTCAAGCGCATCCGCCGGGCGGTGGAGATTGATGTTGACAAGCCTGGCGGTCAACCACGAGTGATCTTCAGCCGTAATGAACGCGACGCGTATCACGATCCCGGCGCTCCGCTAATGGAGATCACGAGCGAAGGGCGACGGCGGATTGTGCAAAGCGGCGAAGAAATCTACATGACCGGGCAAGGCTCCTCACCGTCGGGCGACAAGCCGTTTCTGGATCGCTTCAATCTCTCGACCGGGAAAACACAGCGACTGTTTCAATCCAGCAGCGGATATGAAAACTTTGTCGCGATGTTGGATGAATCGGGGACGCGGATCCTGACCCGGCGCGAAAGTCCCACGGAGCCGCCCAACTACTTCGTCCGCAGCGGCGCAGAGCTAAAGGCGCTGACCCATTTCACGAATCCCACTCCGCAAACAGCGGGCGTCAAGAAACAACTAGTCAATTACAAGCGCGCCGATGGCGTGCCGCTTTCCTTCACGCTGTATCTTCCGGCGGATTATAAGCCCGGCACAAAACTGCCCGGACTGGTCTGGGCTTACCCGTACGAGTTCAGCGATGCCGACACCGCCGGTCAGGTCACCGGCCACGAGGAACAAGCCTTTCCGGAACTCAACTACCATCAGCTAGGCGTGCTGCACGGATACGCTCTGATGGATAACGCGGCCATGCCGATCATCGGCGATGCGGACACGGTCAACAACACCTACATCGAGCAGTTAGTGATGGACGCGCAGGCCGCCGTGGACAAGGCCGTCGAGATGGGCGTGGTGGACCGGAACCGCATTGGAGTTTTCGGACATAGCTACGGAGCCTTCATGACTGCGAACCTGCTGGCGCACTCGAATCTGTTTCGCGCGGCGGTCGCCGAGAGCGGGGCTTACAACCGCACCTTGACCCCGTTTGGTTTCCAAGCGGAGCGCCGTACGTTCTGGGAAGCTCCGGACGTCTACACCAAGATGTCGCCGTTCTGGTTCGCCGACAAGATCAAGGCGCCGATCCTGCTGGTGCACGGAGAGGCCGACGATAACACCGGAACGTTCCCCATCCAGTCGGAGCGGCTCTACGCCGCCGTGCGCGGCAACGGAGGGACAATACGGCTAGTGATGCTGCCGGCGGAAGCGCACGGCTATCGGGGCAGGGAAACCATGGAGCACGTTTTGTACGAGGAACTGACCTGGTTCGACAAGTATCTGAAGTGAGGTTCCGAAAATGACCAGTCTCGCGATCTGGCCGCTGTTGGTGGCCGCCGCCTGCGCCGCGCAAGCCGCTGACTTCCGGTACTACGTCGAGCCCTGTACGCGTCCGGCGACGGCCTGCCATCCCGACGATCCGCAACTCGCGCAGTGGGCCATGGAAGCGTGGCAGAAGGCCTCCGGCGGCACGCTCAAGATGGAGCGCGTCACCCGCCGCGAGGATGCGCACATCCGCATCTTGTGGTCCGACGGGCAGAGCGGGCAATACGGCGAGACCATGCCGATCATGGTGGGAGGCAAACGCGGCGCCGAGGTTCACGTGCGGCCCGATATGACGCAACTAGGACCGGACATTTCCGCCGCCACGCGTAACGATGCTCTGCTGCGCGACGCGATCGTTTATCTGACGTGCCTGCACGAAAGCGGACACGCCCTGGGGCTTTCGCACACCGGCGCGTTTGCCGACATCATGTACACCTTCCAGCTCGGCGGCGACATCGGAGAGTACTTTGGGCGGTATCGCCGCAAGCTTGCCTCGCGCAACGATATTTCGAAGAACGCCGGAATCTCCGACGACGATAGAACACGCCTGATGGATGCGTTGCGCCGCGAGCCGTGATGCGGCTTCTCCGAAGCGATGGGCTGGGCAGTGTGGATCGATGAACGCGAGGGCACGGCGTGGGCCCAGGGCACGCACGAGTACCGGCCCTCGGGTACCGCTGTCATCGCCATCACCGATCAATTCTGTATTCGCGATTTTCGGCCGGACCTTCGGCGTCCGAAACGCCTGGAGGCGTGTTTTGAGGGCTTCTTCGGCTCTCTAGAAGAGGTCAACCGTTACTTGCGCAAGGGCCGCCGGGCGCGTCGACAGCGTGCGCCAGCGTATATAACCTGAGCCGCGACGGTGTGAAGGAGCGGTACGGCAGACCTCTACGTTTGCGCGATCGCCCGGTTGGCGATCTCCATCAGCTTTCCGCAGCATGCACTCATCTCCACGGTGACGTCCCGGAGGGAAGCCCCGCGAAATTTGAGCCGCGGGGGCTGACGATGGTCGGGGCAGCGGACGCCTTCAAGCTTGCGCGCGGTCCGGCGCTTGAACTCGTCCAATTCGTGTAGCCGGCCCTCTGGCTGCGCCATCGATACCGGTTCCTGCCTCCGAAGCACGAAACCATTTTACCATGGAATTGTTTCACTTCGATCTTCCATCACGTGAGCGAAAACGCGCTAGGATGGAGTAACTCCCCCGGCGCCATCCAGAGCGCAGACGTATTTTCAAATGGATTTCGCCGAGCAGCTTAAGTCTTCCGTCGACATCGTCAAGGTGGTGGGCGAGTACGTCCGCCTGCGCCGCGTCGGAACGTCCGGACGTTACACGGGGTTGTGCCCGTTCCATCAGGAAAAAACTCCTTCCTTCGGCGTGCACCAGGGTCGCCAGTTTTATAAGTGCTTCGGCTGCGCGGCGGGCGGGGACGTGTTCAAGTTCGTCATGGAGATCGAGGGGCTCACCTTTCCCGAGACCCTGAAACTTTTGGCGGAGCGCAACGGGATCCCCATTCCGCAGCGCACCGAGTTCACTACCGCCGAATCGAAGCTGCGCGGCGTGCTGCTCGAAATGCATGAACTGGCCGCACGCCGCTTTCAGGAAGCCCTGCGCGGTCCGCAGGGCGCGGAGGCTCGCGCATATCTCGAGCGCCGGGGCGTCAGCCAGGAAATCATTGACACGTTCGGCCTGGGTTATTCGGATCCATCGGGCCAAGCGCTTTCGCGCCTGTTCACCGAGCGGGGCTTCTCGACTTCAGAGATGGACGCGTCCGGCCTGGTGCGCAAGCGCGATTCGGGTGGCGTCTACGATTCTTTCCGCGGGCGCCTGATGTTTCCTATTCACAACGAATCGGGTAAAGTGATTGCCTTCGGCGGCCGCGCCTTGGCCACTCCCGACAAAGCCGAGGATCAGCCCAAATATCTGAATTCCCCCGAAACGGCGATCTACAAGAAGACATCAGTTTTATACAACCTGCATCGCGCGCGCGAAAGCATGCGCCGCGCCAACCGCGCCGTGCTGGTTGAGGGCTACATGGACGTAATCGGAATCTGTTCGGCGGGCGTCAAGGAAGTGGTCGCCAGTTGCGGCACTGCCCTGACCGCCCCGCAGGTGCGCTCGATCCGGCGTCATGCCGACACGGTGGCCGTCAATTTCGATCCCGACGCGGCAGGGGCCAACGCCGCCGAGCGTGCGATCCAACCCCTGCTCGACGAAGGATTGAACGTGCGCATCGTGACTCTGGATTCGCCCGGAGCTTCGACCGGCATGGAAGCCGGCGTGAAACTCGACCCTGACGAATTCGTCAAGCGCTTTGGAGCGGAAGCCTACCGCGCTGCGCTCGACGCTGCCGGAACGTACTTTCACTGGCTCGCCGACCGGGCCCGCGGAAGGTATGACATGCGCTCGGCGGAGGGGCGGGTGGCGGCGTTCAAGTTCCTGCTGCCCGCGGTGCAGAAAATCTCCGACAAGCTCGAACGCGCCGCGGTCGCGGACGATCTGGCATCGTACTTGGGCGTGGACCGGGGGCTGGTGCTCGAACAGTTCAAGAAATCAGCGACAGACCGCACGGGTCATTCCAGCTTCGGCCCGCCGGCTTTTGGCCCCAACGCTTCGGCCCCGGCCAAAGTTTCTGTCCCGGCGATGGAGCGGATTCTACTGAGCGCCCTGCTATCCGGCGAAGAAGCCCGCGAGGAGATTCTGCCGCAGATTCCGGCGGCGCTGACGGAAGAGTTTATCACGCGTGAGATCTTTGAGGCGCTGCGGCAGGCCGATCTGAACGGCCGGGAGACCGGATCGCCGGTGACGCTGGCGCAGATCGATGCGAGGCTCAGCGCCCCAGCCCAGGCTCTAATGCATGGGGCGCTAAACGCCGATGAAACGGAGGGGGAGGAATTGCGGGAGCAGGCGCGGGCGTGTGTCCGCCGGCTTCAGAGCGATTCCCGTCGGCGCAGCCTGGACAATTTGCGGAGCCAGGTCAAATCCGCCGAACGTGAAGGGCGCTTGGAGGAGGCGCTGAACCTGATGGCCGAGCTCGGCCGCCTGGAGCAGGAAGTGCGTTCGCCGCGTGCGGCATCGCAGATCGACGCAGTACCACAGAAATGATGCCGGTCACCGTAATACCATCCACCACAGCCATCGTTCGGCGCCACAGATCCCTCAGTAGGGTGTTGTACACTGAAATGCGACACGTTCTGCTGGTGATGGAAGCTGGCAATCGAGGGCGCGGGGAAACCAGGCAGAACAGAAGTGCGGCAGGTCGGGAAGTAAATCGGGGAACGAGTGGCAACTGAGGAAAAATTCGGACGCCTCAAGCAATTGATGGATTCGGGCAGAGAGAAAGGTTACGTTCTCTACGACGAAGTCAACGACCTGTTGACTGAGGATTATCCGGGCGGGCGGGAACTGGACGACCTGCTCACAGAACTCGACACGGCCGGCGTCGAGATCCTGGAAGAACCCAAGCTCGAATTCGACAAGAAGGGCGAAGACGCCGAGGACCTAGCCGAAATCGACCTGGCTCAGGATTTCGGCGACAAGACCAACGATCCCGTCCGCATGTACCTGCGCGAGATGGGCACCGTGCCGCTGCTCACGCGGGAAGGCGAAATAGAGCTGGCTAAGCGCATCGAGCGCGGCCAGTTCGCGGTGCGCAAGGCATTGTCGCGATCGGCGCTGGTGATCCGTGAAATCCTGGGCATTGCCGAACTGCTGGAGCGCGATCCGCTGGCCGTGCGCGATCTCCTGGTGATGCCGGATCTGGTGGTCACCGACGAGGACATCGCCCGGCAGAGCGCGGAGCTCCTGCAGACGCTCGCCGAAATCGAAAAGCACTACCGCAAGGGGCAACAGTTCCGGCAGAAGCTGCAATCGGTGTCGCGCGGCATGAAGCCCAAGATGCACCGCTCCCTGCGTTGGAGCCTGGCCCGCACCTTGGTGGTGATCTCGCGGCTGATTCGGGCCATCCACTTCAACTCCTCAACGCGTCGCGTTCTGGCCGGTAAACTGCGCGAGGCGGTCGAGGACCTGCGGCCGCTCGAAAAAGAGATCGCGCGCATCCAGCGGAAACTCGAAACCTCGCCCAACGGGGCGCATGGGGGCGCGGCTGCTACGTTGCGCAAGGAGCTGAAAAGCTTCAGCGCCCGCATCCAGCATCTCGAAGAAGAAAGCGGCGCTTCCGCCACCGAGCTGCGGCGCACCCTGCACATCGTCGAACGCGGGGAGCAGGAAGCCGAAGCCGCCAAGAAGCAGTTGATCGAGGCCAACCTGCGCCTGGTGGTCTCGATCGCCAAGCGCTACACCAACCGCGGCCTCCAGTTCCTGGACCTGATTCAGGAAGGCAACATCGGCCTGATGAAGGCCGTGGACAAGTTCGACTATCAGCGCGGCTACAAGTTTTCGACCTACGCCACCTGGTGGGTCCGCCAAGCCATTACCCGAGCTATCGCCGACCAGGCCCGCACCATCCGCATCCCGGTGCACATGATCGAGACCATCAACAAGCTGGTGCGGATGCAGCGCCAGTTGCAGCAGGATCTGGGACGCGAGCCTACCACCGAAGAGCTGTCGGTGAAGATGGAGCTTCCGGTGGGCAAGGTGCGCAAGGTGCTGCGCATCGCGCAAGAGCCCATCTCGCTCGAAACGCCCGTGGGCGAGGAAGAAGAGTCCCACCTGGGTGACTTCATCATTGACCGCCGCGTGGTCTCGCCTTCGGAAGCGGTCATAAACCTGAACTTGCGCGAGCAGACCGCCGAGGTGCTCAAGACGCTGAGTCCGCGCGAAGAAAAAATCATAAAGATGCGCTTCGGCCTCCAGGACGGCAGCGAGCATACGCTCGAAGAAGTCGGCCAGCACTTCGCGGTGACGCGCGAACGCATCCGGCAGATTGAGGCCAAGGCGTTGCGAAAACTGCGCCATCCCAGCCGCAGCCACCGCCTGCGCGCGTTCCTGGACACCTCCGTCCACGAGTAACCCCCTGTGATGTGGGGCAGCGCCATGCGCTTCCGTTTCTTCGGAGGATCTCAACACATGGCAGCGCATGGCGCTGCCCCAATTGGAACTTGTATACGCGCGTCCTCCCACTCTCGGAGAGCAGGCCGGGGAAGTAGCTCAAATCATGCTTCCAAGCGAACGTTTCACCTAGTCGGCGCGAAACGATGCCCAAACTAACGCACACCCGGAGTGCCTCCCGGAGCTTGGGCAGCGCAGTGTGACGCGCTCGGTCTGTGTACCAGTGGATCGCCGGTCACGTTTGGCGCGCGCGAAGTGACGACGATGCACTCGTCTTAGAACGAGAACCGGGCGATCGGTGTCCCACTCTCGGGAGCTCGAATGGTGTGGGGTTTACCGCACCGTCAAGCACGCAATTTACGACTCTTCTCAGTAGGCGAGCAGGGGCCATCGTGCAGTCCATCGCAAGAAGACCCCTGTCCAGGGTTCATGGGCTCGCCGGCGTTATTGCCAGAAGCCCGAGACCCAGGTGTAACCGCCAGCCGTGGGTTGCCAGTGTCCCGGCACCCAAGTGAGGCTGGTGCGTGGAGGTAGACTCCACGTGCCCGGCACCCAAACGTATTGGCCACCACGCCAATCGTAGTAGCCTTCTACGTACACGTAGCCCGGGCCGGGACTGTCACCCCGCACAACGGTCGCAACAGGCGGAGCAGGCGTTGGCGGGACGGTCGTAACAACCGTCGTAATCGGCGCCGGCGCCGGCGTCACGAACGCTGTAGGTGCAGGCGGAGCCGGAGCCGCGGGTTGGCCCGCCACCACGACTCGTCCGCCTCCGCAGGCCACTAGGGCCACGGAGCCCACAGTCAAAAGAAGGAGACTTGCGGTCTTAAACTTCATAGCATTCTTCCTCCCTGCTTATTTGGAAGAGGGAACTTCGCGGCACGTTTCAAGAGACCGCTAACTGCCGTGGGCTCAACTGCGTGCGGCCCGGTAAAATAGTCCGCATGTTCATAAAACAGATCGCCGGCTTGGCCACGTTTCAACCGCAAAAGATGGGCAAGAGCACTTTGGTCCAAGGTGAATTCCTTTTCGCTGGGTTGAACTGCTTCGAGCCAGGGCAGGAGCACGCGCTGCACGCGCATGACGGGCAGGACAAGCTGTACGTTCTATTAGAGGGCTCGGGCGAGGTTCAGATAGGCGAGCAGCGTGAACTCCTGTCGGCCGGCGATGCCGCCTTCGCGCCCGCGGGCGTGCAGCATTCGATCAACAATCCTGGTCCGCGACGTTTGGTGGTGATGGCCGTGCTCGCGCCTCCGCCGCGCAAGTAAACCTCCGATTGTTCTTGACCCTGACCTTGCGTCATGGGTGATCATGACCATCGGGGGACGCCCCGCGCAAGCTTGAGCAGGACGCAAAATGAGCCGCTGTTATCAAATTCACGAGTTCGCTGCCCTGGCCGGCGTGACCGTGAGAGCGCTGCGTCACTACGACCGGCTTGGGCTGCTGAAGCCTGGCCGCACCAAACCTGCGGGCTTGGGCGCTGGATACCGGCACTATTCCGACCGGGACCTGGAAAAGCTGGAGCAGATCATCGCGCTCAAGTTTCTAGGGTTCCCCTTGAAACAAATCCGGACGATCTTGGAGCGGGCCGCGTCAGGCGCCGCACCGGACGCCGGATCAGATATGGCCGAGGCGTTGGGGCGTCAGCGGCGCGCTCTTGAAGAGAAGCAGACCCTACTCGGCCGGGCCATTCGCGCGATCCAGGCGGCGGAAGCCGGAGCGTCGGCCGATCCCGCGCTCTTGAAGAAAGTGATTGGGGTTCTCAACATGCAAGACGGAATCGAAGCGATGAAGAAATACTACAGCACCGAAGAAGCTTGGGAAAAGCGCCGGCGATACTACGAACAAGGGCCGTCGCCCGAGTGGCAGGCACTGTACCGCGACGTCAACGCCGCGCTCAATGACGATCCGGGCAGCGATCGGGCGCAAGCGCTGGCCGAATGCTGGCTCGATCTGTCGATCAGGGCCGCAAAGGGCGACCCCGAGCTTCAAACCGATTCACCGACCGCCTCGATGGATCGGGACCATTGGCCCCCAGCCATGAAGCAGCGCGTCGCGGAATTCAATCTGGAATCCGCGTTCGAGTTCATCGGCAAAGTAGCCGCGGCGTCGCGCAAGAAGTACTTCAGCGAGCGGGCTTGGGCGTTGCTGGTCGAACACCAACGGGACCGGGCGGAGCCGGATTTGTCCGCGTCATGGCAAGCGCGCGTTGATCTGTTCGCCGCGATTGAAGCCGCTCTGAGCACGGACCCGGGCAGCGCCAAGGCGCAGGATTTAGCAGAGCGTTGGCTGGCTCAGGTCGAATCCGCCTGCACGGACGACGCCGAAGTGAAATCCGGTGTGATGAAGATGTGGGCGGACCGGCGGAATTGGCCGGCGACGCTACGCCATCAGATGCAGGCGCTCCACATGATGTCGTATGAGCGCATCCAGGATTGCGCCGACTTCCTCGAGCGCGCTATCGCTCAGCGGCCGAGAGCTTAGCCGCTCTTCGCGGGAATTTTCGCCTGCCAATTCCCTGCCCCGCCTTCTTTCAAGCATAATCAGATAAGACCATGTGGATCGTTCGTTTAGCCCTTCGCCGTCCCTACACGTTTGTTGTCATGGCGGTTCTGATCGCTATCCTGGGCGGCACGGCGATCGCGACCATGCCGGTCGATATTTTTCCATACATCGACATTCCCATCGTCAGCGTGGTGTGGTCTTATAACGGTCTCTCGCCCGACGAAATGGAGAAGCGCGTTGTCACCAACTTCGAGCGCAATCTCACTTCCAACGTCAGCGACATCGAACACCTCGAGTCGCAGTCCTACAACGGGATCGCCGTGGTTCGAATTTACTTTCACCCCAACGCGCAAGTCGACCTGGCCGTGGCACAAGTGGTTTCGCAATCCCAGGTGGTCCTCCGCGGCTTGCCCCCCGGAATGTTCCCGCCCCAGATTCTGAGGTACGACGCCGCCAGCGTTCCCGTCCTGCAACTCGGCTTGTCCAGCAAAACTCTCAAGGAGCAGGAGCTGTTCGACCTGGGCCAGAATTTCATCCGTACGCCGCTCGGAACGGTGCAAGGGGCGTCGGTCTCTTACCCCTTCGGCGGCAAGAACCGCCAGGTGCAGGTGGACTTGAACCTGCAGGAGCTCTACGCGAAGCAGCTTTCGCCCATCGATGTCTCGAACGCGCTCAATCTGCAAAATCTGATCCTGCCCGCCGGGACCGCCAAGATGGCCGAAACCGAGTATCAAATCAAGATCAACAGCAGCCCCGACCATCTCGCCGAGTTCAACAACCTCCCGATCAAGACGGTCAATGGCGCAACAGTGTACATGAAAGACATAGGCCAGGTTCACGACGGCTTCGTGCCGCAAACCAGCCTGGTCCGCACCGACGGGGCGCGCGGCGTGCTGATGACCATCACGCGAATCGGCAAAGCGTCCACGCTAAGCGTCGTCGACGCCGTCAAAGACGCGCTGCCTAAGATTCTCGCCACTCTTCCGCCGGAGTTGAAGGTGATCACGCTGGCCGATCAAACCATCTTCGTGCGCGCCGCCATTCAAGGCGTGGTGCGTGAGGCATTGATCGCCGCCGGCCTCACCGGGCTGATGATCCTGCTGTTTCTGGGAAGCTGGCGCAGCACTCTGATCGTTTGCATTTCGATTCCGCTCTCCATCCTGGCTTCCATCTGCATCCTCAGCCTGCTGGGACAAACCATCAACGTGATGACGCTGGGGGGGCTGGCGCTTTCGGTCGGAATTCTGGTGGACGACGCCACGGTCGAAATCGAGAACACGCACCGCAACATGGCCATGCGGAAACCGCTGCTCCGGGCGGTGCTGGATGGTGCGTCGCAGATCGCGATTCCGACGTTCGTATCCACGCTCTCCATCTGCGTCGTGTTCGTGCCGGTGCTGCTGCTCACCGGAACCGCGCGCTATTTGTTCACACCCATGGCGATGGCCGTGGTGTTTGCAATGGCGGCGTCGTATCTGCTGTCGCGCACGCTGGTCCCTACGATGGTGCACCACCTTCTCAAGAAAGAGGTCGAGCTGTACCAGCACGGCGAACATGGCGAAGCGGCCGGCGCCAAGGGAATCTTCTGGCGGATGCATTACGTGTTTCATCACGTGTTCGAGATGCTCCGTTTTCGCTACGTCGGCTTGTTGGACTGGGCGCTGCGTCATCGCGCCGTGGTTCTTTCGGCTTTCATGCTGGTCACGATCGCTTCGCTGGGACTTGCGCGCCTGGTGGGCGAGGACTTCTTCCCTACTGTCGATTCCGGCCAGATGCGCCTGCACGCCCGGGGTCCCGCCGGAATGCGCATCGAGGAAAGCGAGGTGCGGTTCGCCGATATCGACCGGGAAGTCCGGAGCGCTCTTCCGCCGGGCGAAGTCGACTCGATCATCGACAACATCGGAATCCCCAGCAGTTGGACCAGCCTGGCGCAAGGCGATGTGCCCAACATCTCCAGCGCCGACGGCGAAATCTTCATCGCGCTTAAGAAGGAACGCCGCGGCAGCACGCACGATTACGAAACCCTGCTCCGCAAGCGCCTGAACGAAAAATTCCCCGACGTGACGTTTTTCTTCGAGCCTGCCAACATTACCAACCAGATTCTGAATTTCGGGCTGCCCGCTCCCATCGATTTGCAAGTGGTGGGCCGCGACACCGGCGAAGACTACAAAATCGCCCAGCGCCTCGCCGCCCGGATCGCGCGCATTCCCGGCGCGGCCGACGTCCACGTCCACCAGGTGGTGGATCAGCCCGAACTTCTGTTGAACATCGATCGTGTCAAGGCCGGGCAATTGGGACTCACGCAGCGCGACGTCACCAGCAGCATGCTGATTTCTCTTTCCGGCAACGTCCAGGTGGCTCCCAACTTTTGGCTCAACCCGGCTAACGGCGTGAATTACAACGTCGGTGTGCAGACTCCGCAGTACCGCATCAATTCGATGGACACGCTGCTCAACATGCCTGTCTCGGTCGCTACGAATACGGTCTCCAGCACCACCGCGAATTCACTGGCCGGGACCGCGATGGCCACCAACGCTTCTGTGAGCGCGTCGCCCAGCGGAGCCACGCTGGCTTATGGAAACCCGGGCGCGATGGCCGGCAGCACGCAACTTCTTTCAAATCTGACCAGCGTTCACCGCGAATCGACGCCGGTGATCATCAACCACTACAACGTAACTCCGGTGTTCGATGTGTTCGCGAGCGTGGACCGGCGGGACCTGGGCAGTTTTGGGAACGCGGTTCAGCGGATCGTGAGCGAAGAAGAACGTAAGCTGCCTCGCGGAACCACGTTCTCGCTGCGAGGCCAGTTCGATACGATGCAGTCTTCGTTCTATCGCCTCGGTCTCGGAATGGTCTTTGCGGTCATCCTGGTGTACCTGCTGATGACCGTGAATTTCCAGTCGTGGCTGGATCCGTTCATCATTCTGACTGCCCTTCCGGGCGCGATGGCCGGCATCCTGTGGATGCTGTTTGTAACCCGCACCTCGCTGAATGTGCCATCGCTGATGGGCGCGATCATGTGCGTGGGCGTGGCCACGGCGAACAGTATTTTGCTGGTAACGTTCGCCAACGGCCAGC
>Ga0210409_10002863_pt1 | contig 19954 bp, 16 predicted proteins | sample IncBWH17MmetaG_FD_161649 | JGI IMG/M metagenome (GOLD analysis project Ga0210409, IMG submission 161649) | Forest soil microbial communities from Barre Woods Harvard Forest LTER site, Petersham, Massachusetts, United States - Inc-BW-H-17-M | ecosystem: Environmental > Terrestrial > Soil >... | reverse complement strand
TCTCCCAGTTGATTGAAAAGTCGGCGCGCCAATCGCCTCTCGGCATACCGCTTTCCGAATATGAAGGCAATCTTCCGCCGGGATACGCGGGCGCTATGTGCACCGGGATCAAAAACTGGTGTGCCGCGAACGAGCGAGGTAAACTCAGCGTCGCTTGGCATATCGGCAATGCTGAGGTCTGCAGCACTCCTTCTCAGGTCGTCTCTAAGTTGGAGCGCAAGCGCTTCGAGCGAGTCTTGGAGTTTCTTAACTCGGCGTCGCGCAAACTCGAGAATGGAGTCGTCGATAATCTTGTTCGTCGAAATCACTTGCGCTGGTCTTTCCGACCAACCTTGAACCAAACTCGCGGCCATTGTATAAAACGCTTCGGGAAGATCATTCGGGAACCCTGCAATTTCCTTTTCCCAGGCGGACCGCGTTTCCTCAATCAAACCTGTCGCACGACGCAATCGAGCCTCTACCGCACGGACCTGATGCCCTGCATCAGTAGGCCGTTTTTTGCTCCGTTGGAGTTGGATTTCCAAAGCCGAAATAACGGATTCGCACAGTGCGCCAATCTTCCTTTGAATCGACGACGCCCTGAGTTCCTTGGAGTGTCCATACAACGGAATGATTTGGTCCTCGAACCATTGGGTCAGCAAGTTCCTGTGCGACGGAAGAACACTTATGGGATGAACATGCAATTCGAGACTGCACTCGGAGAGAATGTGCTGTCTTACGTACTCGATGATCTTTTCTCGGTCCTCCAGACCCAACAGATCAGCCTTGCTGAGAAGCACATTCGCGGGAACAGCTGCTTGTTGCAGAATCAGAAGAGTTTGCAGATCCTCCGTTGTCAGCGTTGAACCCCCATCGATCAGCACGACGCCAAGATCGCACTTAGGCAGATAGGCGAGGGTCTCGGCCGCCCCGCTCGTCGCTAGCGAGCCGAGGCCGGGTGTATCGACAAAAGTGACGCCCTCGCGAAGGTCTGCAGACGGCAGCGTCACTGCAATCCGAGTTACTCGCTTTGCATTCCCGGGATTCTGCTGTTCGGTCGCGAACTCAGCAAGCCTGGTAACCTCCATCGTTTTTGCAGGAGCTTCAGTGAAGGAGACCCGCATCGAGGGCTTCTCCCCGTAGCTGATTCGGGTGGGGACTGCTGTGATTGGAGTGACACCGACGGGGAGTACATCAGTCTCCAAGATCGCGTTTAGAAGAGATGACTTCCCGGAACTTACACGACCGAAAACCGCGATCTCGAACGTCTTGTCTTCCGCGCGATCCAGAATTGAAGCGATGGTCGAGCGAAACTCAACCAGGCCGCGCTCAGCAACGATCTGTTCAAGCTTAGACAGAAGTTCCAAATCATTGCTCTTCTGTTCGAGTCGTTGCAAGCGCAACTTGAGGTCTTCGCCGACGCCCTCTAGCAGATAGCGGTCCAGCTTTGACACCAAGCCGCGCAACTCGCCAACAATTCCATTGAGTTCGGTCGCTGCGGCCTCAGGCAGATCACCGTACCCGTGCATGTAGTGCGGTTTCAGCTCTTCCACCGCGATGTCGATGGTCCCTAGGGCAATATGAATTGCGCGTGAGGCGGGGATAGAAGGTTTTTCTCTTGGAATACCCTGTCCATCCAAAACGCGAACAAGTTGCGCCCGGATGCGCGAGACGTAATCTTCAATCGTTCGACCCTGGGCTGGAGCGACATCCGGGCAGAACGGAGGAAACGCCGCTCTGGATGAGGTGACATGCAGAATTTCCTCAATCTCTCCGAGAAGCTTGTCTATGTACTGGCAGGTGACGCGCAATCGTCGCGCCTGAAATTCATTCAGTGAACCCGCCTTCGGTATGTCTTGAGAATCCATTCCACCCTCGGCCTTCGCAGGCGGCTCCCTTTAAGCCACTCAAACTGCTTTTGATTTTCCGCGCCACCGTGAATAAGCGGAATTCCCCGCGTACACTGCGTTTGCTCCAAGTTCGTGCTCAATTTCGAGAAGCCGGTTGTACTTGGCAATTCTTTCTCCACGCGATGCGGAACCCGTCTTGATCTGTCCCACTCCGGTGGCAACGGCGAAGTCTGCGATGGTGGTGTCGTCGGTTTCACCCGAACGGTGTGACACGACAGCGGTGTAGCCATGGTCCTGGGCCATCTTGATGCAACGCAGGGTCTCCGTAATCGTGCCAATCTGATTTAGCTTGATCAGGATGGAATTGCCGACCCCCTTTTGAATCCCTCTCTCAAAGATTTCAGGGTTGGTCACAAAAATATCGTCGCCCACAAGCTGAACTTTGCCGCCAAGTTCCTTGGTCAAAGCAGCCCAGCCGGTCCAGTCTTCTTCGGCCAAACCATCCTCAAGTGAAAAGATTTCCGGGTATTGGGCGAGCCAGTTTTTCCACAATCCAATCATCTCCGCAGAGCTTTTCTTGGACCCATCGGATTTGTGAAAAACGTACATTCCGTCCTCATAGAACTCACTCGCAGCCGGATCCAAGTTGATCGCGATGTCTATGCCAGGCTTGTATCCGGCCTGTTGGATCGCTGAACTCACCAGCTCCATGGCTTCTTCGTTGGACCGTAGACGAGGAGCAAAGCCACCTTCGTCGCCAACACTGGTTTCATAACCCTTTTTGTGAAGTATGCCCTTGAGCGTATGAAAGGTTTCGGCTGCATAACGTAGGGCCTCCGAAAACGAACGCGCACCAAAGGGCGCGATCATAAATTCCTGAAGATCAACGTTGTTGTCCGCGTGCTTCCCACCGTTGAGAACGTTAAGCATCGGAACCGGAATCGTGTACTTCACGCGCTCGGCAAGAGACTGGTAAAGAGGCTGTCTTTTTTCGGCTGCACTAGCTCGCGCGGCTGCAATGGACACGCCCAGGATTGCATTCGCGCCCAAACGGGCCTTGTTGGGAGTTCCATCGAGAGCGATCAATTTGCTATCCAAGGACTGTTGATCCCCTGCCTCGAAAGCAAGAATCTCTGGTCGGATCACCTGAAGTACATTTTCGACTGCCTTCCTAACGCCCTTTCCGAAGTACCGCGACTTATCTCCGTCGCGGAGTTCAACTGCCTCGTGCTTGCCGGTAGACGCACCCGAGGGAATCTTTGCCACTCCTTCAAAGCCACTCTCTAACCTCAGCATCACCTGGATCGTCGGAGTGCCTCGCGAATCCAGGATTTCGATTGCATCTAGATCTGTGATCGTCGACATTACTGACCTCGCTCTTCGTTTCAGCCTTCAGCGAACCACCATCACCGGGCAGTGAGCGTACCGGAGAACTTTTTCCGCTGTGGACCCGACTAGCATTTTTTCCCAGCGCGATTTACCGCGCCGGCCAAGGACGATCAAATCCACGCGGTCCGTTTCTGCACGGTGGACGATCTGTTCAACCGGGTGTCCCACAGCAATCGCAGTTTCAAATTCAACCTCTAAATCTTTGGCGCGCTGCGTGATTTTCTTGAACTGTTCTTCAAAATGCTCGCGTGCGTCGTCGAGCATGGCATCGACTTCAACCATCGTCGCCGGCTCCGGTGGACGAGCAACGGCAAAGAGGAGCACTTTCGCGTCTAACGATTGGGCCAGGGCGAGAGCACTTTCCGTCGCTTTATCCGCTTGGGCGGAACCATCGTATCCAATAAGAATCTTTTTGAACTGGGAGTGTCTGCGGCCCATCATAGTTCCTCCTTAGTCCATACTGACGGCTGGGACTTCCTTTACCGCTGACTCATGCACTTCTTTGGGTAGCAGGTGCCTTGGCAAGAACCAAGCGTTTGCAAACATCGTGGGAACAACTGCACTGCCTATCACGGTCGCCACGAGGTAGGAGTACTGGGCTTGGTCAATAACGCCATGGCTCAGACCGAACAATGCAGAAATCGTTCCGAAGGTCAGACCCGTTGACATCATCAGCGTGTAGTACAGGCCCTCTTCGCGTTGGTACTTGAAGTATTTCACCGTGGGATAAAGGCCGACCATCTTCGAGACCATCTTTGCCCCAAACAAAGCGAGGAACACGAGTGGTGCTGCCATCAGGGCAGGAACAGACACAAATGACCCGGCCCGTATGAAGTAAAACGGTGTGAGGAGTCCGAAAGTCAGGGTTCGAAGTCGGCGAATGAGCACGTGGTCTTTTCCTACAGTTCCAGCCAAAACCATGCCGATGATGTATGCAGGAAGAACAGCCTCGCTCCCGGACCACACAGCCAAGCCGCCCATTCCGAACAACAGAAAAAGAAGATACTTGGCTTCCAACTCAGATACGCGGCCGCCATAATGTTTGAAAAAGCGCGGCGTCAGGAACGGCAGAATGAAAAACACCACCGCGCTTACGACAACGAAGATTACAGTCCGAATCGTGAACGGCGAAAAAATCAAGCCGAGTGCAATGACGGTCCCCAGGTCATTTACGAAGCACGCCGCGAGGATGGCCTTCCCGAAATCTGTCTTGTTGAGGCCGAGTTCCAGCATCACGGCGTAGACAACCGCGACTGACGTTGTGGAGAGCGCCACCCCGGCGAGCCAACTCGACATAACCGTCCAATGTAGGACGTAGTGCGCGACAGCGGTGCAACCCAGAAACGGCCCGAAAAAACCAACTAGTCCGACAGCCGTTGCTTCTTTCCATTTCGTTCGGAAGATTATTGGATCGAGTTCGGCACCAGCGAGAAACGTAAGGACGATTGCGCCGGTTCCCGCAAGGAAAGTAATCCACTCTGACTTCGCGGCGAGGCCCATGGGGCCAACGATGGCCCCGATGATTAGCTGTGCGACGGTCCCTACGACGATTTCTAACAAAGCTGTAGAGATTTTGAACCAGATCGCCAGCAGTGTGGCGATGAGCGCCAATCCGACCCACAAGGAAGCTAATGCCCAGACATTTTGCATGTCAGTTCTCGCTCCTGTTTTCGTTCTGGGATTCTTGCCGGGGACATGACTCCGCGACAAGATTCCTTGTCAGGAGTCATCATCTGTCCCGGCTTAAAGGACAGCGGTTAGAGGGCGAACTCCTTCGCCACTAAATCCATGATACTTTGAGCGAGACATAAGTCAAGAACCGGCTTTGGGGTGGAGCGAAACTCGTGGGCGTTCCTGCCGCAACGAGAAAGTGACGACGGGACGTAAGGTCTCCACTCATGAGGTGCTTCCCGGAGCAAGTCTCAGGATTCGGAGCAAAGGCTTGATGGATAGCCCCTGGACTAAGATAGAAAAGACCACCACACCAAACGCTAAGTTGAGAATCTGATCTCGATAAGGAAACGCGCTGTCGAGACTCAAGGCCAGGGCCAGCGACAAAGCTCCTCGCAATCCGCCCCAAACCAACACGTGTTGCCACGCGAGAGAGATGGGCTTGGAGAATAGATTGCTGAATGGCACAAGCGTATAGACGGAAAGAATGCGAGCAAGAAAGACTGCTGCGACGGCAATCAAAATTGGTTTCCATGCGCGGAGCACACCTCCCAGCCGAACCTCCAATCCGATCAACAAGAACACCAGCGAGTTAATGATGAAGGAGGCGTATTCCCAAAAAGATCGCAATGCAGTTAGAGTCCGTGCGCTCATCCCTGTTTTCGCTGCAAAATTTCCAATCATCAGTCCCGCAGCAACTGTGGCGATTACGCCGGACAGATGTAAGTGACGGGCAAGCAGAAAGGTGCCGTAGGCAAGGATTGTAGTAAACGTGATTTCAACCTGTGCATCGTCGATTCTTTTCGTGAGTGTGCTGACAAAATATCCAAGGGCAAATCCCAGTAGCGCACCGCCCACCACGCTCAGCAAGAACTGCCCAGCGCCCAAGACTAGACCGACTCCTCCGCCGACTGCACTGGCGAGAAGAATTTGGAATAAAGCAACCGCGGTGCCGTCATTCAACAGACTCTCACCCTCCACAAGGACAGAGAGCCGTTCGTCAAGCGCCACTTCCTTGAAAATGGATAGTACGGATATGGGATCGGTCGCGGACACCATTGATCCAAAAAGCAGCGCCACAACTAGCGACATCCTAACTGCGTAGTAGATGACGAGTCCCGTCACGAGTGTTGCGATCAACACGCCAAAGTTTGCCAGCAACAGGAGCGGCACAAGGTTTGTCCTGACGTGCCGCAACTCGATTTTGAGACTGCCCTCGAATAGCAATGCCGGAAGAAAGAGCGTGAGGATCACGTCTGGCGTCAGCCAGTCGGGTCTGTTTCCTCTATGCAGTGGTGCCAAAGCAGGCAGAGGCACTATGCTGAGCAGCAGCCCGCCGAGGACGAGGGCAACCGTATACGGGATTCCAATTCGCCTTGCTATCACCGCAATCACGGACGCGGCGATCAGCAGCCATATGAGAAACTCCACGGACCAATTCGCCGTCATCTCCCGATCGCTCGACGCGCCACAAAAGCGCTCCTCACCAATGGTCGCAAAAGATAAAGCAGCAGCGGAGAAGCGATTGTGACACCTACCGCGCCCGTAACGAAATGACCCATGAAAATACTGATCAAATCTCCCAAGACTTGCGTTGCTATGATGACCACGGCGAGCCGCCATCCCCACAGCTGGCGTCCAAACCAACCTATACCGGCGACGGCCAGCGCCGCGCTAAGCAATAGGAAAGGCACGCCAACCGTTTTGCCAAAAGGTGCGAGTTGTCTGTACGCAGGCGCATTTAAGACCCAAATGCGGTCAAGGAGAGTGCCCCGCCAAATCAATGTTGTTCCAGCAAGGGATGCCATGACGGCGCCAAAGAACAAGAAGACACCAATTGCCCTCATTGCCCGTGAAGACTCTTCTTGCATAGTTGTCTCAATCCAAGAGAGATGATGCTCTCTGATGGTTCACTATAAACTGGAACGCAATAAGATGGAGATCTTCTACACACATATGCTCGCTTGCCAGGTCCGCCCCGTTAGCAAAGAATGTCTCTAAATTGTGAACAGTTTCCTCTGGCCGCTGCTCTGACATGCCAGGGGATTTCCAGTGTGGAGCGCATCCATGCCGTACTTCCGGTCTCCTTTCTCCTACCAGCAATCCCTTAGCTCGGTTTTCGAGCAGGAGTTAAAACCTGGCGCCCTCGCGCCTCAGTCCGGGATCTATCGTTGTGACAACTGTGGATTTGAGATCGCTGTTGCGGCAGGCAGCGGGTTGCCACTGAAAACAATGTGCGCCGCGCATGGCGACCGCTGGAACTCCAAGGACGGAGTGGTTCTCTGGCGGCTCGTTGCCGCCGCGATCAACACCAATGGAGCATGAGCTGCGCTGCACGCGGGTCATGCCTCCCTCGCCAGCGTCGCGATTATTCGTCAATGACAATCTCGCTTGGAGTATTGGAACGCATGAACTACGGTTTGGGACCAATACTCGAATCCTCCGACTGAATGAATATGACTTCGGGGAGGGATCGGTCCTACGCTTGGAAGCGCAGCTATGAAGGCCGACGCTAGGCAGACTGATTTCTGTGTCTACCTCTCGACCATTTTGTTAGCGGGACTTTTGTTGAATGCGGTTTTAGGATGGTGGTGGGCCGATCCAATCGCTGCATTGATTATGGTCCCGATCATTGCAAAAGAAGGGATTGATGGAATGAAGGCAAGGACTTGTTGCTAGAGGGTCTCAATTCAGGCAACACATCTGGCAGGGCGACGGGACTTGAATGAGCGATTCGTACGTGACAAGCAGGCGATGCGACCTTCGTTCTTATCAATTCGGATGGTTGTGGGGTATGCGGAACTCATTGGGGCAGAACAGTTTCTGGTTGCGGAGGCCTGCAACCATCCGAATTTGCTAGTCATACCCTTCCGAGCTGAATTGATCCACTGCGCGGCTTAACTCACGCGTTGACTTGGGTTAGCCGCCAGCCAAGCAACTTGAGTAAAATTCCGACGCAGCGAGGGCCGCAATGGTCCTTGACTCGGATTTATCCTCCGCAAGACTGCGCTCACCGGCCCGGCCCGTGCCATGACAGTTAGCGGGTTACAAGTACTTTCAACGACATGGAAGAGCTCGGACGGCACCCGAAGTCATTGGAAGTACGTGGTAGACAACGCTAATGTGTATCGCGATGTGTATCGCGGTTCGGGACCCAATATTGCCCAACCAGAGCTTTTGACTTCGGAATCGCCGAGACGACTACGATTTTATTTTCAGCCCCTCCCATTCGGAGTAAGATTTTCTCGAAGGCAATTGATTTCATTCGACATGGGCGACATGCATATCACGGAAGCTGAAGGGAAGTCGAGGAAACGTGAGTTGGCGTGGGGCGGACTCGCCGCTCGCTGTTCGGCTTGTACCTGGCAACGAGTCTACGACCCGAACGCCCGCAAGCATCAGATGCCCAACGACGAACTGTCTGAGACCGTTCGAAGAGAATTCGAAAATCATAAGTGTCAAGATCATCAGTCTGCTGATTAGTTCCCTCAACAAGAAGCTGGCCTTTGGATTCTTCTCTTCCAGAGCAAATTAGACAGAGGCTAAATTACGCTAAACTGTGCCCGATGATGAGCGTTATCGACGAGGTTCTTGCAGCAAACGAAATTTACTCGCGCACGCATGAATTACGCAGATTGACTCCCCGTCCCGAGCGCAAGGTCGCGGTGCTGACGTGTATGGATACCCGGCTTTCGATTCGCACCCTGGGCCTGAAAACGGGAGACGCGCACATCATCCGTAATGCCGGTGGAATTGTTACGGATGACGCCCTGCGCTCTTTTCTCGTATCACACTATCTCCTGGGCACTGAAGAATTCATGGTCATCAATCATACGGATTGTGGACTGATGAGGACGAGCGAAGAGGATTTGCGTACTCGAATCCAGAATCGGACAGGAACCGCCGCTATTGTCCCCGCCCATTTCTACAGCTTCCAAAACATTGATGAGAATGTCCGGCACCAATTACAGAAGCTCCGCACCCATCCCTGGATTCCGAATATTGTCGCCATTCGTGGCTTTGTCTACGACGTTGCCACCGGCCTTCTCCGTGAAATTAGGGACGCGTGAGGCCAGATGCGTACATTCTTGGGCCAATCTTCAAGTGGTTTTTGCGATCCGAGGAGCCCTTGTCAAGTCGTGAAAACGGGAGGGGAAAGTGCAGGACTTATATACTGCAAAGTGTGTATTCCCACGGGGATCGGCTAGTGTTAGGTTCACCGCTATTGCTTATGTCGGATTTCCTACATACGCTCATTGGCTTCAACACATCGGGTTGGTTTAGCCGTGCCAAAAATCTTGATTGCCGACGACAGTGAATTGCTCCGCGCGCACTTGAGGTCATTATTATTACAACGGCCCGATTGGGTCGTTTGCGGAGAGGCGGCGAATGGTCGACAAGCTGTTTTGATGGCGAGTCAATTGAAGCCCGATCTGATCGTCCTTGATTTTGCTATGCCCATGCTCAATGGCATTGAAGCGGCAGAAGAGATTCGAAAGACGACGCCGAGGGTTCCAATTGTGCTCTACACGTTACACAAGAATCCGCAGTTGGATCTCGATGCAACTAAGGTCGGCATAAGCAAGGTGATTTCGAAGAGCGATGACGCGAACTCATTGATCTCAAGTCTTGAAGAATTACTCGCTCGAACCAACGCGCCCCCGAGATCCATTACCTTAACCCAGGAATATTCAGTCGGACTGCCGCCAACGAGCAATTCGCTCCTCGACCTGCCGGCAAAGCCGATATCGAAACCCCAGGTTTCCTAGAGCTGAATCCACACTTCAAATCACCATTAACTGCGGTCCTCTTCGATGCCGTGCTCCCGAATCTTTTCGTATAGGAGCCTACGGTGAATCTTGAGCAGTTCGGCGGCCTTGCTTTTGTTCCCTTGGGCTTGTCGCGGTGTTGCTGTCGCCGTGTGCGGTCATCACGATCAATGGGGTTCCCAAGCCACCAGCACGAGCGCTTCGCAGGACCGTTAACCCATCCAGGCCCGGCATCCGTATGTCCAAAAGAACCACGTCCGGTTCTTCGTTCGTAAGCAGCGACTGCGCCTGAGTGCCCGTCTCCGCTGAGAGAACCTCAAAGCCCTCCGCCTCAAGCAAGCCCACCAGCGATACGCGTGCCGTGCGGTCGTCTTCGGCGACCAGAATTCTCTCCTTACGCATTCACCACCACCGGTAATTCAACGACGAACGTAGCACCTGGCGGGCTGTTCTTGTACGTCAACTTTCCGCCCATCTCTTCCACGAATTCGCGCGAAACGGCAAGTCCTAGCCCGGTCCCGTCAGGTTTTGTCGTGTAGAACGCTTCGAACAGATGCTTTTGCTGTTCCTCACTCAGGCCTGGACCCGAATCGTGCACTTCAATCGTTATCGTCCCATTTTCTGCGTGTATGGTCACTTCTACATCGCCGTGGTTTTCAGTCGCTTCCACGGCGTTCAACAGAAGATTCATCAGTGTCTGCGTCAATCGCTGGGAATCGATGCGTCCTCGCAATTCCGCATCTTCAGGCGCGACATTGACACGAATCTTTTTATCCGCTCCTGTGGCTGGACCAAATGCACGCATTTCTCGATCACAGGTAGAAGATTCTGTTCGACGAGCGCGACCTGCTTCTTTTCCCTGAACGCGAGCAGGTCGTTAAGGAGGGCATCCATCCTGTCAACTTCGGCGATAACTAGCCCCAGGTCCTCGGGGTGAACCGAACCGCGCTTCCATCTTTTTCCCAGCAGTTGCATGGAAAGACGAATACCGTTGAGCGGATTTCGGATCTCATGCGCGATTCCTGCCACCGTCTGCCCGATGGCTCGCAGCCGGTCCTCGCGCCGGAGTTCGTCCTCCAGCCTTCGACGCACACTCGCCATCTCGTCGCTCCTTCATGCAAAGAATATCCGAAGTCTTTTTCGAGGGTCGCTAGTCCATCCTGAATCTGCTTCACTCCCCGACGCAGCGCTATCCCCATTTGCAACGTCCCACCCACGCTCAGGAGTGCCGCGATGACGAGCGCCACCACTAGTGCTCTTCGGCCACCGCTGGTTGGTTCACGCGAGCGGCGCTGCATCGCCCAAGCGATGCCTCCTCCTTGTGGCATTGAAGTCGCCCGAATGAGTACCAATTCATTGCCCCCACGAAGCAGTTGCTCCGCCTTGCCATTCGACTCTGCCCGGCCTGCCACCTGCTGGATGACCGACCGTTCTGCCGAGGGGACATCTGTCTTAGCGGCTGGATTGTCGTGCGTCGGAAAGGAATATCCGAGGAATTGTGAGCCGACGTAGTATCCACCTTCGACTCCGGGGTAGGAGCGCAGGACCGCTTCCGAGATGGCGCGCAGGGAAACATCTTGCGTCGAAGCGGGGAGACCAGACCACGTTGGGTCCGAGGTAGTGCGGCAGAATATTGTTTGTCGAGCCTGGGCAAGAGCAGGTAGGAAAGTCGGTTGGATAGTGACAATTGACCTTCGGATCGACTGAGATTTATTGTTCGCGTAAAACCCGCATCGGATCAGAATTTGAGCCCCGATACGCGGGCAACAGCCCTGCCACAAGAGCCACCACTATCAATAGCGCTATACTCGCTGAAATTGCGATGGGGTCCGCTGCTTGAGTTTCGTAAAGGAGGCTTCGAATCACGCGGGTAGTTCCGAGAGCCGCAATCGTACCAAGCGCAAGGCCTCCCAATATTGGATATGAGGCTTCTCGCAGCACTAGTCCCATGAGGGCATTCCTGCTCGATCCCAAGGCGATCCGAACGCCAAATTCCTGTGTTCGCAAAGACACCGAGTAAGCGAGCACGCCATACACTCCAAGCGCCGCAAGCATGAGCGCGGCTAGACTGAAACACGACAATACGAGAGCCTGAAACCGGTCCGCAGCCACGGATTCAGATACTTGAGTATCGAAAGACTTGATAACGGGAATCGCCACTTCGGAATCGATGTCCCACAGCCCACTGCGCACACTGGGTCCGAGGGTTTCAAGTGGCAGCGAGCTACGGACGAGGAAGAAAACGTTCGGCGAAGGATCATGCCAGTAGGGCAAATAGACGACTGGCACACTCTGTTTTAGATCGACGATGCGGGCGTCTGCTGCTATGCCAGCCACCGTATAGGTGCGACCGTTAATTCGGAACTTGCGCCCGAGAGGATTTTCAGCGGGCCACGCAGCTTTCGCGAGCTTCTGAGAAACGATGGCATCTTCCGGGTGTTGGCGCTCTCTATCTCCAAAGTATTCGCCAGCGACTAGCGGAATTTGCATCGCAGCAAAGTAGTCCGGGGTGATGTTTCGAAGATTTGCGGTTGGCACAGCGCTCTCGGGAAGAGGGTTATCCTCCCGATATACGCTATACACGCTATTTTCGCCTGTGAGGGGCATATTATCGGTAATAGCCGCAAACTCCACTCCTGGAGTTGAGCGAAGACGAGCCAATGCGCGATCCACAAAAGCCGCCCGCGCGGGTTCACCGGAATTCGCCCCTTGGTTGTAGTTTCGGTTTAAGAGGTTGACCTCGGCGACTATAAGGTGTTCTGAACGAAACGCGCGATCTTGGTTGAGAACTCGCGAGAAGCTCCGGGACACAAGCGCGGTAAAAATCAACAAGACGACCGTGCAGGCAACTTCAAATGCGACGAGAAGGCGCCTCGTCGCTGTAGCTTTTCGTGCGCCGGACATTCGTGGAGAACCAGACTGCAGCAGAACCAACTGGGGATCGGCTCGGAGGGAGCGAAGGGACGGAAAGACTCCGAAAGTAATTGCAGTCAGAAGTGAAAGGCCGAACGCGAAAAGTAAAACGGGCCAACTGACATTTATTTCATCCAACCGTGGAAGATTCGCAGGAGCGACAGCAACAAAGACGCGAACACCAGCAAAGGCGAAGAACACTCCACTAACCCCACCGATCAAAGAAACCACTAGGCTCTCGCTCAGCGACGCTCGAAAGAGGCGGCTCGGCCCTGCGCCAAGTGCGGCACGGACTGCGTTTTCATGGTCACGAGCTACAGATCGAGCCAATTGCAAACTCGCCAGATTCACACAAGCGATCAGAAGCACACCTGAAACGGCTGCCAGCAGCAACCACAATGCCTTGCTCACGTTGCCGGTCGCTACACGTGACAGCGGTTCAACGATGGCTCCGAGATGGATCGATAGGTGATTGCCAGCCGAATATGATTTTTGCATTCCATCAAGCTCGCTCCCGGCCTCTGACGCGGTGACACCAGGCTTCAAACGGGCGACGACGAGGAAGGCGAAGTTAGAATCGTCGGCGGTAAGGTCATCGGGTTGCGGCACAAGTGGCTGAAATATTTCGTAAGGCGGAACTTCGCCGGGATGTGCTGCGGTCGGCATTCCGTTCATAACCGGGAACGCGAAATTCTTTGGCAGAACACCCTCTACGATTCTCGATTCTCCCCCAACTTTCAGAGAACTGCCGATGACCGATGGGTTCGCATTGAACAACCGTCGCCACGCAGACCAAGATAAGATCACCCCTTGATTTCTGCCGTTCTGTGCCTCATCTGGAGAAAACGGTCTGCCCACGATGGGAGTGGAACCCAAGACAGAAAAGAAGTTTGCAGAGACACTGAGACCTCTGACGATTTCGGGATGTGCCTTGCCGACTGTGACGGCAAACGAAGCGTCCTGAAAAATGGCGGCGTCCTCAATTTTTGTGGCGTGTGTCTTCAAGTTCAAATAGTGCCGGTAATTGTCTGGTATGAAGGGATAGCGATTGCTAACTTCCTGTATCGTTTCCCGCCAGATCACAAGTTGACCCGGATCACGAAACGGGTATGGCCGAAGAATTATCGAATTTACGACACTGAATACCGCCGTTACCGCTCCGATTCCTAGCGCCAATGTGATGATTGAGGTCACGGCGAAACTGGGAGATTTGGATAGTCGCCGCACAGCGTAGCGAAGATCATCGAATAGCGTAGACATAGCCCCCCCACGGGCCGTTCTTTTCCCATCCAAACGGAGGTACGAACGACACTTAAAGAAAGTTCACGCGATTCCAACATCAATTCGGATGGTTGCAGGGTTCGCGGAAGAGCCTGATAGCAAAGACTATCTTGGTTGCAGATGCCCGATACGTACCGAATAGACAATTTTTGAGCAGACCGTTCCACAGCGAACTGATCTATTCCGCCGCGTAAGGTTCGGAACTGAAGTTTCTCTTGGACCAGCGTATCGTTCAGCCGGAAATCGGGACGCAGCGCTTAAGATGACCAGAAGAGCGTTCTCATTACCGAGACCGATCCGAGAGTGGCCCGGTGCGCTCACCAAGCGTGCTCATCCAGTCTTTGCGAATCGCGCCTCAGCGGCACGGCCAATGAGATGGTGGTGCCTGACATGTCCGAGACCCGCTACCAAGCTGGTGCTACAATCTCATCCGATTTGGCCCTCTATTGCATTTGATTCCTCTTCGACAGGTTTGCGGAGGAGCCTTGGTAGCAGCGCAAACAGAGCCTCAGAGACTACCCGTAGTCAACCGGAATCTATTCATCACACTTCTGCTTTTGATTGTTGGCGGCGCCATCGTCCGTTCCGCTATAGCAACCCGGCTCGACGGCTTTACGATAGATGAGGCATATCACATCGCTGCAGGTATCTCTTACGTGCGGTACGCGGATTTTCGCGTCAATCCGGAGCATCCTCCGCTCGTCAAGCTCTGGGTGGGAACTCTCATCTCCGCAACGGGTTTTCGCCTGAGTAACATTCGCCCATTCGCTGACAAGGCCGACGAACGCGATTTCGCAGAGCAAGACGTGTACCTCGATAATGATTTCAGTTCCGTGCAGCGACGCGCACGGATTGCAATGTGGATTCTGAATGGGTTGCTCTTGATCGCGCTCGCCTTCGCCGTGCGCAGAGCCTTTGGGCCCGGCATCGCGCTCGGGACTTTGCTCTTTCTCGCCATCGATCCGACCGTTGCGGCGCACTTGCCCATTGTGATGACGGATTTGCCCGTTTCGCTACTGTCTGCCACGGCTCTGGCGCTCGCCGTCCGGGCCTTCCAGGACTGGACCTCGGCGGACCTCTTTGCGTGCTCGGTAGCACTCGGTCTATCGCTCGCGACAAAACATTCTGCACCTATTTTCTTAATCTTTGTGGCTTTGACAGGCACACTTGTTGCTTTCGCTGTGCCAGTTTCTCGGCCTGAGCATTCCCGCCTTTTTCGATTGGCAAAGCTCGCAGCAGTGGTTGTCGGCGCTCTAATTGTTTTATGGGGCTTTTACCTTTTTCGGTTCGCCGAAAGCAGCACAAAGCGGGAAGTCTTTAATCGTTCACTCGCAGACAAAATCGGAGATGTACAGTCGCCGGCCTACCGTTTTGTGCTAACGGCGATGGCTTCAAGTCACGTGGTACCTCGAGCGTATCTTTGGGGCTTTGCCGATACCATTAGGTCTGGCCTTGAGGGACGCGCCTTCACACTCACTGCTTTCGGCCGTTCGTATTTTAAAACAGGACCGAGGTATTTCTTTCCCGGTGTGATTGCTCTTAAGCTGCCGATTGGTCTCGGTATTCTCGTTTTGATCGGCTTGTTCTTATTTTTTGCGCGCCAGCTGCCTAGGGACTGGAGTGTGGGGCTCTCCACTGTTCTGGCAGCGTCGCTCCTTTTTTTCCTTGTACTCGCGCTGGGCTCTACCTATGGAGGCATCCGCCACGCACTTCCCGTTGTTGTTCTTCTCTCAATTTTTGGAGGAGTTGCCGCGAAGATGGCGTTTGTTTCAAAGTCGAAGCTGTTGAAGGCCGCCATTGCAACGTCCTTTGCAGCGGCTGCAGTATCGGCTCTGCCTGTCTCACGCCCATGGGAGTACTACAACGAGATCATAGGAGGTGCTAAGAACGGATACCTGTACTTCAGCGATGAAGGGATTGATGTCGGGCAGCGTGGCAAGGAACTAGCAGAGTACTACCACCGGGTCCTCGAGCCTGCTGGAGAAGTTCCCTTATACGCCTATGGGAATGGAACCAACGAATCCGAACTAAATGCGCGGCACGTGGATTGGCTTGGCCGCGACCTCAAGCGCGACAAATTTCGTCTCAGTTCACCAGTCTTCTCGGGCGCTCTTCTAATCAACAGCAAGTTCCTAGCCAAGCAGCCGTTTTGGGACAATCAGACTCTGCGCGACACCGCTCCAAGCGCCCGCTTTGGAAATCTACTGATTTTTCGGGGGACGTGTGCCTGCGGCAGCATCCTAGCCCCTGGCTTCTATTTTGATGCCGAGTCAAAGATTCATGCAGAAAAGCCGGATCTTCAAGAGGCAGAACAATTATTGAGGCAGTCGCTCACTCTCGACCCTAGCGCATTTTTCGCCCACATCGAATTGGGTAACTTGCTTTTTGAAACGCGGGGCTCGCGAAGATGCTTGCAAGGCTTATTCAGAAGCGTTACTGCATGCACCGAACGATTCTGTCCTTCGACATTCAATTGAGGAGCAGATCAAGCGGGTCTCGTTCGAACCTCTGAACCGAGTCCCTGAATTACGGAATCCGTTTCTTGAGTGATCTCGCCCCGACACTGTGAAACCGTCTTGGGGATTATCTTGTCAGGAGACCGAACAGACCAACTCCCGGATGGTCGGAAGTGATTCCGAGGAATGTCGGGGAAGAGCGAGCATTGCCGCCGCAAAGCGATTCTGTCAAAACATTCGTCACGGCGCGATTGCGCCGGTCCCACGCAGCGGCAAGCGTTTAAGAATTTGTCAATTCGGATGGTTGCGGGGTTCGCGGAAGTTGCTGAAAGGAAAGACATTTTGGTTGCGGGGGCACTGCAACAATCCGAATTGTTTAGTGTTGCCTTTTAGGTTCGAACTGATCCGACTCTCAGCCTAGGCAGCGTGCAAGGTCATAGGCAGCGATTGCCTCCCCCTGTACCAAACGAGCTGGCGAGCAGATAGAAGAAAAGGAACGACGGTGCCGTCCAAGCCATACCAAGAACATTTATCGCTATGCCACGCAAGAACCCACCAAATGCCAGCAGGAAGGCAGCCCGACTACGACCCTTCGATATTGATCTAGCGCGGTACAACCCTGCGCAGAAAAACGCCAGACAAGCCGAAAGCACGAAGGGTCGAATGTCGTGATGCCGGCGTGTAAAGTGGGAGGTCTCGTTCACGATCAGAAATGCAACAAATCCAATTAAGAAATTCCAAGCCGATATCGAAATCGTTTTGGGTTCGAGGTTTTTGAGGCCTGGCAAAAGCTTCTCAAGTTCGTGAGTTGAACCATAACTTGCAGACGGATCGCCAGTTTGTAGTACGTTCGTGACGGGCGTTTTGTTCAGCCGAAAAAGTTGAACACATTCTTTACCGACGATGGCGGAGTTCTACCACCACAATCTTTCGCGAGCACATGGCCAAACGAATTTCCAGCTCTTCCTGCCTGCCCTTCCCTGACCGAAAGAATTCACTCCACACTGGATGCTCTCAAAATCCTGTGCCATGGCAGGTTCGGCTACTCGTATCTAAGGGCCATGATTGGATCGAGCTTCGTCGCGCGATAGGCCGGAACATAGGTCGCCCCAAAGCTGACAATTAGGAGTAAAGCAGGTCCTACCAGTAATACAACCGCGGGATCGACATGGAAACCACTAAATACGCTGCCAAACAGTTTGGGAAGAATCAGACTTACGGCAAAACCTGGTACCAACCCCAGTGCTGCAAGCTTCAGGCCATCACTCAAGATCAAACCTAATACATCTCGTCGCTCTGCTCCAACGGCCAAGCGGATTCCGATCTCACGAGTCCTTCGCGCCGCGGTGAATGCGACGATGCCATAGATTCCGATCGCTGCCATAAGCAGCGCCATTCCAGCAAAAATATCAAGAAGTTGCCCCATCACTCGGTCGCCCCCGGCCCCTCTTTCGTCGATCAGTTTCGACATCGTCATCATGCGCGTAAGAGCTTGATCCTTGTCCACCGCCCATATTGCGCCCTGAATGGCCGAAGCCGCCGCGGTTGGCTCCATGCCGGTGCGCGCCACCAGAGTCATTGCCCTCTGGGGCGACTGCAAAAACGGACGATAGACCTGGGGATCGTGATTGGGTTGGCCGATCCAGTCCTGGACGTCACCCACGACTCCGACGATCAGGAGCCATCCAGGTTCCTTAGCCTCGCTTGCATCCACCAGGATGCGCTTTCCAATCGCATCTCCTTGAGGGAAAAAGCGCTTGGCAAAGGTTTCGTTCACAACGGCGACCCACTGTGTCTGGGGGGTGTCCGAGTCCTGCAGTAGCCGCCCTTGAATCAGCGGAATTTGCATCGTCTGCCAATAGTCTGGACCGACGACGTAAGACCTCGCTTTTGCTGCCTGTTTTTCAAGTTCAGAATTTGCGGATAGCGATTGCCCTTCGAACACAACGGGAACCTTCCCTGCGTTCGCCGCCAAAGGAAGGCTCCCCGCAATGGTTGCAGATTCCACAGCGGGAAGATCTCTTACACGGCCAACCGCTGACAAGAAAAACCTCGTCCGTTTGGCTGCATCCGGATACCTTTTTTCCGGCAAATCGATACCAGCGACGAGCAAACTCCTTGCATTGAAGCCCGGATAAAGGCCAATCTCCTCAAAGAAGCTCTTCCCCATCAGCCCAGCAGCGGTCAGCAGGATAAGTGCCAATGTAACCTCCCCGCTCACCAGCAATCTCCAACCCCAGGAATTCGATCTGCTCATCCCTCCGCTTTGCCCACCGTCCTTCAGGCCTATATTGGGATCCGCCTTTGAAAATTTCATCGCCGGCAGAAAACCAAAGAGAATCGCAGTGGCGAGCGAGACCGCTACGGTAAATAACAGAACCCGAACGTCGATCCGCAGCTCCCATGTCCGCATGTAATTACTGAAGTCAAGTGCCGCACTGAGAAGACGCATACCCGCCACAGATAACAACAGTCCGAGCCCGATGCCCGATACCGCGATGAGCAGACTTTCCGAGAAGAGTTGCCGAAACATTCGCGAGCGACTAGCGCCAAGGGCCACGCGGATGGCAAACTCTCGCTGCCTGGCCGCCCCGCGCCCCAGAAGAAGCCCGGCAATATTCGCGCATGCAATCAGAAGAACAAATCCAACTGCCCCCAGCAGTACTGTGAGACCGGAACTCACATGCCCGTCGAGTATTTGAAACTCCTGTAGCGGCAGGACCTTTACTTCCCAGCCTTTGTTTGTCTTGGGATAGCTGCGCTCCAGGTTAGCTGCCAAATTTGCGATCTCGGCTTGCGCGGCTTCCTTCGCGATTCCAGGTTTCAGCCGCGCGAAAACAAAAAGCGTGCGAGACGTCCGTGCGGTTTCCGACAATTGGCCCGTCTCGAGAACCAGGGGAATCCAAATGTCCGCTGGAAACTCAAGTAGCTTGAATCTTTCGGGCATGATGCCAACGATCGTGTAAGGCTCGTCATTGAGGCTTACCGTGGTGCCCAGGACCTGTGGACTCCCAGCAAAGTGATTCACCCAAAATTCATGGCTAATCACGGCGACGTGATTGGACGAAAGTCCGCCGTCGTCCGAAACAAAGGTGCGCCCGAAGGCTGCCGGTACCTCCAAAAGACTGAAATAGTTGGCCGATACGCTCATTCCGGCTACATGCTCCGGCGGGCCGTCGCCAGTAAGAGTGAAACTTTCCCTGGCCTTTACCGCTGCCATTTCTGCAACGGATCGGCCACTATTCTGCTCCTGCCAAGCCATGAAATCGGGGGCCGAAACAGGTTTCTCGGGGTTGCCATTCCAGCCTTCAGCCCGGTTGGTCGACAGGATCACCATCACCCGATCGGGATCGTGGACCGGCGGTTTGCGAAGCAGGACCGCGCTCACGGCGCTGAACATGGTCGTGTTTATTGCGATGCCAAGCGAGAGCGTGAGCAACGCGGCGGCTGTGAAGCCCAGATGGCTACGTAGTTGTCGTAGCGCATAGCGTAGATCCTGCAGCAGGTTATCCATGGAAGCGCCTCCTAATGCTGATACGCATGCCTTCCCTTAACGGTTCCGTTGCCACACGGTCCCTCAACTGATTTGCGTTAGAGCGCTCGAATCCATTCTTTGAGCCGTTGGGCCTCCATTTCGATCATCGTC
>Ga0210409_10002862_pt1 | contig 19957 bp, 20 predicted proteins | sample IncBWH17MmetaG_FD_161649 | JGI IMG/M metagenome (GOLD analysis project Ga0210409, IMG submission 161649) | Forest soil microbial communities from Barre Woods Harvard Forest LTER site, Petersham, Massachusetts, United States - Inc-BW-H-17-M | ecosystem: Environmental > Terrestrial > Soil >... | reverse complement strand
CTACGATTCGTTCACCTACAACCTCGCGCAGTACCTCGGCCAGATGGGCCAGACCCTCGAAGTCCGCCGCAACGATCAGATCACGCTTGATGAAATCGATATCCTGGAGCCGGAGCGCATCGTGATCTCACCCGGCCCATGCACCCCCGCCGAGGCGGGCATCAGCGTGCCGTTGATCGAGCGCTTCGCCGGGAAAATTCCCATTCTGGGCGTCTGCCTGGGGCATCAGGCCATCGGAGCGGCATTCGGCGGCCGCGTGATCCGCGCGCCGCAGGTGATGCATGGGAAGACCAGCGAAATTCACCACGACGGCAGGACAATTTTTCGCAAGCTGCCGCAGGATTTTCCGGCCACGCGCTACCATTCGCTGATCGTCGAACGCAAATCGCTGCCACGCACGCTCGAGATTTCCGCCGAAACCGCCGACGGCACCATCATGGGTCTGCGCCACCGGAAATTTAAAGTCGAAGGCGTGCAGTTCCACCCCGAGTCCGTGCTCACCGGTCCCGGTTTCAAACTCCTCGAGAATTTTCTGAGTATTTAGGTCCCGGAATCTTTGTTTATGAGCTCCCATGAAGAATCAGGCCGCCTAACTGATCAGCTCGCGCCAACGTGATGCCGTGTCTCTGCTCTATTGCCAGCGCGTGGTCAGTCGGCTCCAGTTCGATGCGAGGCCGAATGCCGATCGCTCGAGTGTGCACATTCGTCTTCAGATTTACCGTATCCGGATAACCGGGTATCCGGTTGCTCAACCATCCGAAGTAAGCTGCTTCTTCGACGCGGCGCGGCTCATCCCATAAATCTATCGCTCGCTCGAAGTTTTCCCTACTAAGTGAGACCCATACCGTCCACACGAACTTTTCGCTGCTATTCTGGATCGGAATTTCGATGTTTCCCTTGATAAAAAAATCTTCGCCTTCGATCGAGCAAACCTCCGAGTCGAGATAAGTGCCAGGCCGTGACTCGCCAACTGCCGCCTCGGTCCACTGGATCGGAGCTTCAAAGTTCGCACTACGGGGTAGCTCGGCGTGATAATTACCGCAGTGAGTGCAAACATATCCGGGCATATCTACCTCCGAACCGGCGGCCAGAGTTCAACTCCGAAGCGTGCCGATCTGGTTAGCTCTGCGAGAACGCGACAAACGCATCGAGCCTCTCGCGCGCCGCACCGCTATCGATCGATTTCGCGGCCAGCCGCACTCCATCCAGCAAATCGGTCGCGTGCCCGGCGGCAACGAGCGCAGCGGCGGCGTTGGCCAACACAATGTCGCGGTGCGCGCCGTGCTCGCGATACAGCATCGACCGCCCCAGGATCTTGTGGATGATCCCTGCGTTCTCCTTTGCGTCACTTCCGCGAATAGCCTCCAGCGGCGCGCGGCGCACGCCGAAATCCTCGGGCGTTACCGTATAGCTCCGCACAGCTCCGTCGCGCAGCTCGGCGACAAACGTCTCGCCGGAGATCGAAATTTCATCCAGCCCATCCGCGCCGTGCACCACGAACGCCCGTCGCACTCCAAGCTCGCCGAGCGCCCGCGCCATCAATTCCGTTACTCTGACGCTATACACGCCCACGATCTGCGCCGAAGCCCCCGCGGGATTCGTCAGCGGCCCCAGTAAATTAAATACCGTGCGCATTTTCAGCTCGCGCCGCGCGTTCATCGCGTGCCGCGTGGCCAGGTGCACGGCTGGCGCAAACAGAAACCCGATCCCAACCTCCTCGATCGACCGGGCCACGCGCTCAGCAGGCAAATCGATCCGCGCGCCAAGCTGTTCGAGCACATCCGCGGAACCGCAGCGCGAGCTGATCGAGCGATTGCCGTGCTTCGCCACGCGCACGCCCGCGCCGGCTACCACGAAGGCCGCAGCCGTCGAAATATTAAACGTGCCCGATGCATCGCCGCCCGTCCCGCAGGTATCCACCAGCGCTCCGTCTGCGTGCGAATGTCCCGCGGGAAATATGGGAGTGGCATGTCGGCGCATTGCCCTGGCAAAGCCTACGAGCTCATCGAGCGTCTCGCCCTTGTCGCGCAGTCCGGCCAGCAGCGCCGCGATCTGCGCGTCGGTCGCCTTGCCCGCGAGGATTTGCTCAGCAGCCGCTTCGGCTTCACCGCGCGACAGGTTCGTTCCGCCTGAAATTATTTTAAGCGCCTGTTGGATCATTAAAACTCGATTAGAGGCTCCGAGCGGAACTGCATTGTTCGGCCGCTACCCGCCTTGCCCGGCCATCGCGTTCCAAGTAAACTGTATCGCTTTCTTCGTGCGCAAATTCTAGCATTACTAAGGTGAGCTTCGGGCCAGTCGCCGAATCGGCATGAAAATCCACGAATACCAGGCTAAAGCGATCCTCGGAAAATTTGGCGTCCCCGTTCCGCGCGGCGAAGTGGTCCTCAAGAAGGACGAAGCCAGGGCCGCGGCGGAGCGCCTCGGGACGCCCGTCGTCGTGGTGAAAGCGCAGATCCACGCCGGTGGCCGCGGCAAGGGCGGCGGCGTGAAGCTGGCGAAATCAGCCGACGAAGCAGCCACCCTCGCCGAGCGCATGCTGGGAATGAAGCTCGTCACCGCGCAGACCGGCCCGGAGGGCCGCATCGTCCGCCGCGTGCTGGTCGAAGAAGGCCTCGACATTAGGCGCGAGCTTTACCTGAGCGTCCTCGTGGACCGTTCTGTGGGCGCGCCGGTGTTCATGGCCAGCGCCTCTGGCGGAATGGAAATCGAGCAAGTCGCCAAGGAGCATCCGGAAGCAATCCTGCGCGAAACGATTCGTCCGGAGACCGGTTTTCAGCCCTACCACACGCGCAAGCTCGCATTCGGCCTGGGCCTTTCCGCCGATCTGGTGCGCGTGGCGGTTCCCTTCCTGCAATCCCTCTACCGCGCGTTTATCGAGACGGATTCTTCGCTGCTGGAAATCAATCCCTGCGTGGTCACCGGCGACGGCCGCCTGGTGGCGCTCGACGCCAAAATTAATTTCGACGACAACGCGCTCTATCGCCATCCCGAATTCAAAGACCTGCGCGATCTCGACGAGGAAACACCGCTCGAAGTCGAAGCCTCGAAGTACAAACTCAACTACATCAAGCTCGACGGCACCATCGCCTGCATGGTGAATGGCGCCGGTCTGGCCATGGCTACCATGGATATCATCCAGCTGAGCGGCGGCAGCCCCGCGAATTTTCTGGATGTGGGCGGCGACGCATCGGAAGAGCGCGTGAAAAACGCGTTCCGCATCCTGCTGAGCGATCCGAATGTGAAAGCGGTATTCATCAACGTATTCGGCGGGATTTTGCGCTGCGACATGCTCGCCAGCGGCATTGTGAGCGCAGCCAGGGAACTGAAATTCAGAGTACCGGTGGTCGTGCGCATGGAAGGCACCAACGTTCGCCAGGGCCAGGAGATTCTTCGCAACTCCGGCCTGAATTTCACCGTCGCCAACGGAATGAAGGATGGTGCGGAAAAAGCAGTCGCGCTCGCGGGTGGCGCGCGATGAGTATCCTCGTTAACAAAAACACTCGCGTGGTCGTTCAAGGGCTTACCGGCCGCGAGGGCAGTTTCCATTCGCAGCAGATGATTGACTACGGCACGAAGATCGTTGCCGGCGTCACGCCCGGCAAGGGCGGCACGAAACATCTCGGCGTGCCCGTATTCGATACAGTCGCGGAAGCCGTTCGCAAAACCGGCGCGAACGCAGCGATGGCGTTTGTGCCGCCGCCATTCGCCGCGGATGCGATCCTCGAAGCCGTGGACGCAGCGTTGCCTCTGGTTATCTGCATCTCCGAAGGTATTCCCGTGTTGGACATGGTGCGGGTCGCCGCCGCGCTGAAAAATTCGAAGACGCGCCTGATCGGTCCCAACTGCCCGGGAGTCATTTCTCCGGGCCAGTGCAAGCTGGGCATTATGCCCGGCTCCATCCACAAGCAGGGCCACGTCGGAGTCGTCAGCCGCAGCGGCACGCTCACCTACGAAGCCGTCGGCCAGCTCACCGGCCTCGGCATCGGGCAATCCACTTGCGTCGGCATCGGCGGCGACCCGATCATCGGCACCAGTTTTCTCGACGTCATGCGCATGTTCAACGAGGATCCCGATACGCACGCCGTCGTGATGATCGGCGAAATCGGCGGAAACGCCGAGGAGATTGCGGCGGACTTCATCAAGAAGCACGTGAAGAAGCCGGTCGTCGGTTTCATCGCCGGCCAGACCGCACCTGCGGGCCGCCGCATGGGCCACGCGGGCGCCATCATCAGCGGCGGCCAGGGCACCGCCAAGGAAAAATACGCGGCCATGCGCGCGGCCGGAATTCACACCGTGGAGAGTCCCGCGGAAATCGGCCACGCGATGGCTTCCGTCCTGGGCAAATCGAAGCGAAAGTCCGGCTCGAAGCTGATGCCAAAAAACAAATCCGCGCGTAAAGCAAAAACAAGCGCCAAAAAGCGAAAGTAGCGTCGAGCCGATCGGCGCAAGTAATCCAAACACGGGAGATCAATCGAATGGCGGTCGAGCGAACATTTGCAATCATCAAGCCGGACGCGGTTAAGCGCGGGCTCACGGGCGATATCCTGAGCCGCATCCACGCGGCAAAATTTCAGATTGTGGCCATCAAGTCGCTGCGCCTGACGAAAACCGAGGCCGAAGGTTTTTATGCCGTGCACGGCGAGCGACCGTTTTTCGGTGAGCTGACGGATTTCATGAGCTCGGGAAAAGCCGTCGTCATGGTCCTTGAGGCCGAAGGCGCCATCGCGAAATGGCGCGACACGATGGGCGCGACCGATCCCGCTAAGGCCGCACCCGGCACGATCCGCAAAGAACTCGGCACCAGCATCCAGTTCAACTGCACGCACGGCTCGGACGCTCCAGCCACCGCGGCGTTCGAGATCGGCTATTTCTTCGCCGGCCTCGAATTGATCTAGATTGATATTCGTCGAGTGCGCGGATTCTCCTGGGATTCGAATAAAAGGAGGTGACTATGGGATCGATCGCCGTCGCTTGCTATCGGCCGCGGCGCGGCCGCGAGCAGGAGCTGCTCGAACTCGTCCGCAGTCATCTTCCTCCGCTTCGCGCGCAAGGTCTCGTCACCGAACGCGCCCCGATCGTGATGCGCGTCGCCGACGGAACGATCGTCGAGATTTTCGAATGGGTATCCAAGGAAGCGATCGCCGGCGCGCACAAGAATCCGGTCGTCTTGGACTTGTGGAAGCGCTTCGAGGCCGTATGCTCGTACGAGACGCCGTCAAACCTCGCCGAGTTTCAGAACTTGTTCGCGCACTTTGAAGCGATTTGACCGGCCCATGGGCCGCGGCTCGCTCGAGCCGATTAAATAGGGGACGCGGCTCGTCTGTTCACCGGTTGGGACCCGCGCCTTCCCTCGTGAAATTTGCGTTTGTAATACGACGTCGTCAGCGCAATCGCGGGCGACCCGATCACGGTCGGCAGAATCCAGAACACCACGGCATTCTGCGACGGCACCAGAGATGCAAACACGTGCCTTCCGCCGAACGCAATGAATGCCGTATAGCCCGCGATGCCCGTCCCCATCATCGAGCTGAGATGTTGGTACCACCAACCCATCCGCGTCGCCGGCCCGCGCCAGAGGTAGAACAGGTTTCCGCCGCCAACTATAAATCCGACCAGGCTCATGGCCATGAAAACCGGGACTCGGGCGTAAATCCCCATCGCCAGGCTTCCAATCGCTGCCAGGAAAACCGCGGCATTCAACCCCCACGCGAACGGCGTGCGCAACGATTCCGGATCGCGGCGCGTTCGCAGCACGCTGATTCCTTGCCAGCCGGCAGCCAGTGTCACGCCTCCCAGGTACGCCAGAAAGAAAGCCGTTTCACGCGCGGCGCGAACGAATTGCGCCGTTTCACTGGTCGAAAGCGCATGAGTGAAGGTCCGCACGCGCAGTGGCACGGCGAACGCCAGGCCGCTCATGCAGAATGCCGTGAATACCACCACCGACATGCAGCCCGCGTAAACCCAACCGATCCTAACGTGCAGCCGGCCGCCCTTGCTTGCGGCTACGGGGACCCAGAACACGATCAGCGCGATGGTTCCCACCGCGATGTGCACCCAGCGAAGGTCGCGAAACAGTTCGTACATCGGAGCCCTCCTTTTCCAGCCGGGCTCGAACCCGGCGAATTGACTCATCACACCATTTCAGCCGTGCGCCCATCATGCAGATCCCGTTACGCAGCGTGAGCAGCACGTGAAACATTGCGGGCGAAAGTGAATCTGGATACCGCGGATCGCCCTCCGCCCATCCGCGCTCGATGGCTTCGAGGGCGGCCGCTCTGTGCGCAAACCCGTCGCGGATTCCCTTCAGGAATCGCAAAGTCTTTCGCGTGTCAGCCAGCTCACCCATCAAATAGAGCTTGGCGAGGTAGACGACTCTCTCGTCGCCTACTTCGAATCCGCTTTCCAGCCATTCTCGCAAGACGCGAAACCCCGCCCGTGTCGTTTGGTAGACCCGGCGCCGGGGCCCGCGTTTCGCGGGAGCGCGCCGGCTGTGCAACAGACCTTTGCGCTCCAGTTTCTGCAACGTGGGATAAATTTGGCTCAACTCGGCGGCCCAGAAATAGTGAATGCGATCGTCCACGACGCTTTTCAGGTCGTAGCCGCTGGCCGGTTCGCGCAGCAGGCCGAGCAGGATGTGCTCGAGGCTCATGCGGCCAGTATATAACTATTTATATAAATAGCAACTCTTATGGAGCGGCAGAGGCGGGGTGTCCGTGCGGCGCGATGGGTGGCCGGAGTTCGGGTAGAATGGTTCCCAGCGAAGAGGTGTATGGACCCGCTGCGCGAACTCGGAAAGCTGCTGCTCGTCGTCGGCGTCCTGCTTGTCGGAGCCGGCACGTTCCTGCTTTTCGGCGCGCGTCTTCCGTTTCGCCTCGGCCGCCTTCCCGGAGACATCTCCTATCAGGGCCGCCATACGAGTTTTTATTTTCCGATTGTCACCTGCATTATTTTGAGCCTCGCGCTCACGCTGATTTTCTGGATCGTGAATTATTTCCGCCGTTAAACCGATGAGCCAATCGTCCCTTTTCGATCTCGCGCCCGAGCGGCACATTTGGAAGGTGAGTGAGATCACCGAGCGCATCGGCGATCTTCTGGAGGGCGCGTTCCGCGACGTGTGGATCGAGGGCGAGGTTTCGAACTACCACGCCGCCCAGTCGGGCCATCTTTATTTCACGCTCAAGGACGCGCGCTCGCAGATCCGCTGCGTCTGCTTTAGGGATCAGGTCCGCGGTCTGAAATTCCGCCCCGAGGACGGCCTGCATGTCACCGTCCGCGGTGCGCTCGGAGTCTATGAGCCGCGCGGCGAATATCAGGTTTACGTCAGCCACATCGAACCAGTGGGTCTCGGCGCGCTGCAGTTGGCCTTCGAGCAGCTCAAGAAAAAACTGCAGGAGGAAGGCTTCTTTGACGCGGCGCGCAAGAAACCGCTGCCGATTCTGCCGCGCTGCATCGGCGTGGTCACGTCGCCCACGGGCGCGGCGATTCGAGACATCCTGCGCGTCCTGAAGCGGCGTTTCGCCAATGTGCATGTGCAGATTTATCCCGTGAAGGTACAGGGCGAGGGCGCGGCCGCGGAGGTCGTGGCGGCGCTGCGGCATTTCAATCGCGCGAAATTGGCCGACGTCGTGATCGTCGCGCGCGGCGGCGGCTCACTCGAAGACTTGTGGGCTTTCAATGAGGAGATCGTGGCGCGCGCCATTGCCGCCTCCGAAATTCCGATCATTACTGGTATCGGACACGAGATTGACTTCACCATTGCCGATTTTGTGGCCGACCTCTGCGCGCCGACGCCTTCGGCTGCCGCGGAAATCGTGGTTCAGTCGCGCCAGGAATTCGAGCGCCACATCGCCGCGCACTATAGCGATCTCGTCAAGCAAATGCGTTACCTGCTTTCCGAGCGGCGGCATCGCGTGCGCGATCTGCAGACTCATCGCGGATTTCGGCAGATCGAAATCCTGATGCGCCGGCGCCACCAGCAGCTCGACGAGCTTTCCTCCTCGCTCGGCGTGGTGCTGCGCCTGCGCCTTGCCGCTGCGCGCCAGCGGATGACCAAAGCCGGCACGCAGATTGTGTCTTTCGATTTGCGCGCCCGTGCGGCCGTGTTGCGCCGGCGCATCGAGCAGCAGCGCGAAGGCCTTCGTTCGGCGCTGGAGCGCGTGGTGACGCGGAAGCAGCGGCGGTTCACCGGCGCTCGGGTGCGATTCGCGGCGCTCGATCTGCGCGCGCGAGTCGGCAAGCTGCGGCGCGAGTTCGAACAGCGCTCCGCCGATCTGCAGGTGCGAATGGATCGCGCGCTCGTGGCCAAGCGCCGCCGCTTCGCGGCCGCAGCGCTGCAGCTCGAAGAGCGCAGCCCGTTCCAGTTGCTCGAGCGCGGCTACGCCATCGCCTACGATGCCTCGGGGAAAGTCTTGCGCTCGCCTGACCAGGTCGCGCTCGGCGACGATATCTCCGTGCGCCTCGCCCGCGGCCAGCTCGACGCTACCGTTCGCCGCAAGCGATGATGGAGGCCTCCATGGATAATCGGAATGCCACCACGGTTGTGCTCGAATTCATCGACAAGATCAATGGCGGCGACGTGTCCGCCTTGTGCTCGCTGATGACCGAAGATCATGTCTTCGTCGACGGTCTGGGAAACCGCGTTCAGGGCAGGGAGAAACTACGCGCCGGATGGAAGGCATACCTTTCCTTGTTTCCCGACTACCGCATCTCGCACGAGGAGGTCTTCGAGGACCGTGATACCGTCGCGGTTTTTGGAACCGCGAGCGGAACCTACGCCGTGAACGGTAAGCTTCCCAAAGAGAATCATTGGGAGATTCCAGCGGCATGGAAAGCTATTGTTCGAAATGGATTGATCGCCGAGTGGCGCGTTTATTGCGACAACCAGCCCGCCCGCAAGCTTTTGGGAGAAAAAGTTCCCTAGTCCGTCGGAAGCAGAATCGCTAACGCGACGCACGAGGCCGATACGCCGTCGCTCAGCCCGAGTTTACTCCACACAGAATTGAGGGGAGTTGCAAGCTCGCTCTCGACCGCATAACGGCCCGCAAGAGCTTGTCGAGCATCGTAGTCAGGGCGCTATTCGTCGTCGCCCGTGCTGCTGGCGACCTTCAGCACAGCGAGGAAAGCCTCCTGGGGAATGTCCACGCGGCCGACGCGCTTCATGCGCTTCTTGCCTTCCTTCTGCTTTTCAAGGAGTTTGCGCTTGCGCGAAATGTCTCCGCCGTAGCACTTCGCAATCACGTTCTTTCGTATTGCACTAATGGTCTCGCGGGCGATCACGCGGCTGCCGATGGCCGCCTGGATGGCCACCTCGAACATCTGGCGCGGGATCAATTTGCGCAGGCGGCTGACCAAATCGCGGCCGCGATCGTAGGATTGCTCGCGATGGCAGATGATGGTCAGCGCGTCCACCGGCTCGCCGCCGACCAGCACGTCCAGTTTGACGAGATCCGATTCACGGTAGCCCGAAAGATGGTAATCGAGCGAAGCGTATCCGCGCGAGACGCTCTTCAGCCGGTCGTAAAAATCGAGCACGATTTCATTCAGCGCCATCTCGTAGGTCAGCATGATGCGCGTCGGCGAAAGGTATTCGAATTTTTTCTGCACGCCGCGTTTTTCCTCGCACAATGCCAGCACCCCGCCCAGGGACTCTTCCGACGTGATGATCATGGCCATCAGGATCGGCTCCTCGATTTTCTCGATCGAGCTGGGCGGAGGGAATTTCGTGGGGTTGTCCACTTCCTTCACTTCGCCGTCTATGGTGGTGATGCGATACTGCACGCTCGGCGCGGTGGTGATCAGGTCAATGTTGAACTCGCGCTCCAGGCGTTCCTGGGCGATTTCCATGTGCAGCAGACCCAGAAATCCGCAGCGGAATCCGAAACCGAGCGCCACGGAATTTTCCGGCTCATAGAAGAAGGCCGCGTCATTGAGCTGCAGTTTGCCCAGGGCATCGCGCAGCACCTCGTAGTCCGTGGCATTCACCGGAAAGAGTCCCGCGAAGACCATGGGTTTGATGGCCTCGAAACCGGGCAGCGGCGCCGCGGGCCGGTCGGCCTCCACCACCGTATCGCCCATGCGCGCATCGGCCACGCGCTTGATATTGGCGATGATGAATCCCACGTCTCCGGCCGCCAGTTCCTTCAGCACCACGGGCTTGGGCGTCAGCGCGCCGAGCGCTTCCACTTCGTAGACCTCGTTGCTGGCGCAGAGGCGGATTTTCGTGCCGGGCGTCAGTCGGCCCTCCATCACCCGCACCAGCACCACCGCGCCGCGATAAATATCGAACCAGGAATCGAAAATCAGGGCGCGCAACGGCGCGTCGGACGAGCCCACCGGCGGCGGCACGCGCTTCACCACCGCTTCCAGGATTTCCTCCACTCCCAACCCGCTCTTGGCACTGATCAGCAGAGCATCGTCGGCGGGAATGGCCAGCACATTCTCGATCTGCTCTTTGGCGAAATCGGGCCGGGCCGCGGGCAAGTCAATTTTGTTAATCACCGGGATGATCGCGAGGTTGTGGCGCGAGGCAAGAAACGCGTTGGCGACCGTTTGCGCCTCCACACCCTGGCTCGCGTCCACCACCAGCAGCGCGCCTTCGCAGGCCGAAAGCGCGCGCGAAACTTCGTAGGAAAAATCCACGTGCCCCGGAGTATCAATCAGGTTCAGCTGATATTCGTGGCCGTCGCGCGCGGTGTAGCGCAGGCGGATGCTCTTGGCCTTGATGGTGATGCCGCGCTCGCGCTCCAGGTCCATCGAATCGAGCACCTGCGCGCTCATTTCCCGCTGCGACAGCGCGCCGGTGAGCTCGAGCAGGCGGTCGGCCAGCGTGGATTTCCCGTGGTCAATGTGCGCGATGATGCAGAAATTCCGAATGTACTGGGGATCCATGGATTTTCGCGTGGATCGCGGTCGGTAAATGCGCCGCACCGTCAGCGCGCGTCCGCCGCGTCCTTCAAATTATCGAGTGTGCCACAGTTTGATGTGCCCGGCCAGCCGCGCTCAGCGGTCGGCGGGCGCGGTGCGCGAGGAAGCAGCCAGAATGAATTCGGAGAGCATCTCGCCCAGGCTGCGGCCCGCCACATGAAACTGTCGGTCGCGCGTGACGCGGTCGAGCCACCCCAGGCAAATCAGCAGGACGACCTCGGACCAGGAGTCCGCGGCAGACTGCGTGAAACCCACGTCGCGCAGCACGCCCGCAATCAATAGCGCTTTGCGCTTTTCGGTGGCCGCCACGCGGCTCGCCACACGCTCATCCCCGCGTGCCCACGCACGCATCGCAACCTCCATGCGCATGCGCTCCGGGCTCGCGGTCCGTTCCACGAATCGCGCCCAACGCGCCGCCGCACCCGTTCCTTCCTCCGCGTTCAGCCATTCGAGCTCGCCCGCCTCCCAGCGTGTCAGAACCTGTTCGAGCAACTCGCCTCGGTCACGGAAGTGCCAGTAAAAGCTTCCCTTGCTGACGCCCAAGTCGCGGGCCAGGACCTCCACCCGCACCGACTCGATTCCTTGATCGGACAAACGAGTTTGCGCGGCGCGAATCCAGTCCGCTGGATGCAGGGACCCTATTCGAGCTGTCGCCGGGCTAGCCATACGGATGCGTATGCATACGGTGCCGTATGCGATGCTCAGGGTATTGGAATTAGGCCAAGAAATCAAGCTCTCACGCGGCGGCGCCTTCGGCGATCCGAAGGGCTGCTGCCGTTATTTCCGGGTCGTCGCCAAACCCCGGAAGCCAATGAACGTCCGGCTCCTTGCGAAACCAGGTCACTTGGCGTTTGGAGAAGCGGCGCGTGGCCTGCTGGATGCGTTCGATCGCTTCCCGTGACACGCCGGATTTCTCAAGGCACGCGCGCAAATCGGAGTAACCGATAAACTGAAATGCCTTTGCATCGGCGGTCACGCCCCGGGCGATTAGCCCGCGAACTTCATCCGCCCAGCCGGCCGCGATCATGGACTCGACGCGAGCGTTGATCCGGGCGTAGAGCGCGTCCCGCGGCGGCTGCAGACCGATCCTTGTTACTTTGTAACCCTCCAGGCCGCGCCGCCCGCCGCGATGAATTTCGCCGACTGGTTTGCCGGCGAGCTGCCGGATTTCGATGGCGCGGATGATTTTCTGCGTATCGCGCGGAGCAATTTTGCTCGCGGCTTCCTTGTCCATGCGCGCCAGCACGCGGTGAAGGTGTTCCGGTCCGTGCTGCTTCGCTTTTTTCCGCAAGCGCTCGCGCAATTCCTCGGACCGCTCGGGCGCATCGGCCAGGCCTTCGAGCAGCGCGCGAAGATAAAGTCCGGTTCCCGCGGTAATGATCGGCAGCTTGCCGCGGCGGCGCAGGTCTTCGAGCGCCTCGAGGGCCCAGCGGCGATAGTCGCCGGCGGTGAACACATCCTGCGGCTCCACAAGATCAACCAGATGGTGCGGGATGCCGCGCTGTTCGGCGAGAGGAACCTTTCCCGTGCCGATATCGAAATGGCGGTAAACCTGCGTGGAATCGCAAACGAGAATTTCGCCGCCGAGGTGCTCGGCCAGGCTGATTCCCAGCGCCGATTTGCCGGAAGCGGTCGGGCCGAGAATGACCACCAGCCGCGCCTCCGGATTTGCGCCGCTCATTTCGGAAGCGTCCAATATCGGATCAACAGCGCCAGCAGCACGAGAGCAGCCAGCAGCAGGGCTCCGGCGACTTGGGTGCGATTCATTCTCACCGCGAGATCAATGTAGTCCGATTTCTTCCGGATGAACGTTGTAGAGGAACACGATTCGCAATTTCAAGTTCGGTCCGTGAAACTGCTTGGGGAGCGGCTCGAAGGGATTCGAGGCATGGATGGCCGCCATGGCAGCATTGTCGAGAGGTTCTTTCCCAGACGTCCTCTCAAGCGTCGGATCGGGCGCCGAAACGCTGCCGTCCGGATTAATCGCAAAGACGGTGAAAACGACGCCCCGTTCTCCCATGTTCGCCGATTCGGGCATCACCGCGTACCAGTTGCGTTTGAGCGTAGCGAGAAGACGGTTGATGTAGTCCGTGAAATCCACGCCCTGGGTATCGGAGAGGATGCTGACCCCGTAACCCATGCCGATTCCGTGGCCGCCTGCCGCGGGCGGCCCGCCGCCGATTATGGGCGCCTGCCCACGCCCTTCGTGCGCGGCATTTTGCATTTGATCGTCCAGCAACTTCCCCGGGGTCGAGTGCGGCAAACCGAGATTCAATCTGTTATTCGGCTGCACAGGCACGATCGGTTGCAGTTGCGACGGCGCGGGTGGCGTAGGAACCGACGGCGGCGGAGTAGGCGCTACGGCAAGTTTTGGCTTCGGCGACTCGGGCAAATCCGCGGGCGGCTTTTCTGGAGTCACAGGCGCCGTAACCACGGGTTTTTCCACCGGCGGCGCGACCTTCTTCAGCGTTTCACGCGTGACGTTCATCTTCGGGTGCGGCGCGGGAGGCTCGGGCAATTCCGGCGGCAGATAGACGATGTTGCCCAGCGCTCTTTTCGCCGCCGCGATTTCATCCTCGGTCGGCACGTGCGGCGGAAAAAGCTTCGGCGTAAAAATCAGGAAGACGATTACCGCAACGTGCACCAGGACCGAAAGAACCCGGGTCAACGCGTCGGACTTCGCGTCTTTTTTCTCCTCCGGTTCGATCAGCAGATTGGCGTCGCCGGTCGTGAAAATATCCGGCTGCACGATTTCGCGAAGCTCGGCGGTCATGGCCGGCGCGCGTTCCGGAGCCTCGGCTTCTTCCTCGGTGAGCGGCTCGATAAATACCGGCACCACCATGCGCTCATCGAGAATGTTGACAGGAACAAATTCGGTGAGCGGCCTGGTCCGCTGGATGGGCAACGCCGGCATTCCCCGCGGAACCAGGGTGCGGTTCACCAGAACGTCGAGGGGAAGATGCGAAGGAATTGTGGTCTTGCCGTCGAGCGGAGGAGCTTCCGACAATCCGGAGGGAACCACCGTCCGGTCATCCATATATGTGGTGACGCGGTGGTGCGTCGCCTTTTTGGCCTCGTCCTTGGTGACGGGGCGCACGTCCACCGGAACTAATGTGCGCGGAATCATTGAACGCCCTGCGGAGAGAAGGCCCCCAGTTGGACGCGCTGCGCGTGTTCGAGGATGCCTGCCATCACCCGGTCAGCCAGCGCCAGCGCCCTGCGGCCGGCGGCGCCGTCCACCACGGCTGGTTTGCGCGTGCGCACGGAATCGAGAAACGCGCGAAGCTCGGCGCGCAGCGGCTCTTCCACCGGCGTTTCCAATTTCTCGAAACCGATTCCCGGCTGCGCGCTGCCCGGCGTCGCCGGTGGCTGCACTCGGATACGCAGCGCGTCCTGGCGCCCGAAATCGAGCGAAATATATTCGTGCTCCTGGAAAAAGCGCATCTTGCGGACGCGCTCGGTCGAGACGCGGCTGGCGGTGACGTTGGCCACAGTGCCGGTCTCGAACTCCACGCGCGCCTGGGCGATATCCACTTTTTCGGTGATCACCGGAATGCCCACGGCTTTCAGATCAACGATGGGCGCATTCACCAGCGAAAGCAGAATATCGAGATCGTGGATCATCACGTCGTACACCACATCAATATCCAGGCTGCGCGGAGTGAAAATACCAAGCCGGTGAACTTCGAAAAACATCGGCCGCAGCACGATTTTTTGCGCCGCCACCACCGCGGGATTGAACCGCTCGACGTGGCCCACTTGCAGGATGCGGCCCTTGCGTGCCGCGACCACGATCAACCGGTCGGCCTCATCGAGCGACGCGGCCATGGGCTTTTCGACCAGCACGTCCAGGCCGGCTTCGAGAAGGCGGCAGCCGACCTGCGCGTGATCTCTGGTGGGCACGGCGAGGCTCACGGCGTCCACACGCGCGGCGGCGAGCGCGTCCAGGTCGCGAATCACCTGCGTTCCGAATTCCGAGGCGATCTTCGCCGCGCGATCGGCGTTGGTGTCCACCACGCCGGCGAGTTCCACGCCCTCAAGTTCGCGCCAGACGCGGACGTGGTTCCGGCCGAACTCTCCGGCGCCGACCACGGCCACGCGAATGTTTTTTTCGCTCACGAAGTTTTCTTTGCCGCGGCGGCTTCCGTGGGAAACGCCTGAATCGCGATGCCCGCATCGTCCGCGGCGCGAATCAGGGTGTCGCGCTCAAACAGCAGCGTGCGCCCGGCGTCAATTCCCAGCGCCGTGGCGTTCGCCCGCCGCATTACCTCGATCGTCTTTAGGCCCACCACCGGCACATCGAATCGCATGTCCTGGCGCGGCTTGCTCACTTTCACCACCGCCAGCCGCTGGCCGCCGGCGATGCGCGCGGCGCGCTCGATGGTCTCATCGGTGCCTTCCATGGCCTCGATGGCCACGCACGCGCGATCGCGTATCACCACGGTCTGGCCCAGATCGAGGCCCGCGATCTGCCGCGCGATTTGGCGTCCGTATTCGATGTCCGCACTCTCCGCTTCATCCGGCGCTCGCCGCGTCAGCACTCCCGCCGCGGGCAGCAAGGGTCCCAGAAATTTCGTCGAGTCCACCAGCTCGATTCCTTCCTCCCGCAGCACGCTGGCCACCGCGCCGATCAGCGAGTCCGTGTTTTTCGCCGGAAGCGAAAACAGGAGCTTCGCAAGACGCCAGTCCGGCTTGATGGCGCTGAAAATTTTGTTGTGCTTCACCTGCCCGGCCATCACTGCGTGCTTCACTCCCTCTTGATGCAGCAAATCGATCCCGCGGCTAAGCTCGCCGAGGCTGATCCAGTGGAAGCGTTTCGCGGCGCCCTCCAGCGCCGGCGATGCTTCCTCGCGAATGGCGATCACCGCCATCTCGATGCCCCGGCTGCGCGCTCCCTCGAGCACCAGAAACGGAAAATCGCCGTTTCCCGCGATCAAGCCCCAGCCTCCCGGTGTATTTTCTGCGGTTGCGGCCATGCCGGCTCCTATTTCGTCAGGCCGCGATCGGCAACCGACTCGATGAATCGTATAAGTGTTTGGACGTCCTCGGAATGCGCCAGGGTTCCACGCATTTTCTCGATGGCCTGCGAAGTATTCAACTTCGAGCGAAGCAGCAGCCGGTAGGCCTGCTCGAGTGTTTTAATGCGCTCCGCCGAAAATCCGTGCCGTTCCAGCCCGACTTTGTTGATGCCGAAGCATTTCACGCCGCGCTCGCCGACCACCATCGAAAACGGCGCCACATCCTGGGTGATCACCGTGCCCGCGCCGATGTAGGAATGCGAGCCGACGCGGGAAAACTGGTGCAGCAGGCAGAACGCGCTGATCCCCGCATAGTCCTCGACCACGATATGCCCCGCAAGCTGCGCGCCGTTGGTGAGTATCACGTGATTGCCGATCACGCAATCGTGCCCGATATGCGCGTAGGCCATGATCAGATTGTGGCTGCCGACGCGCGTTGCTCCGCCGCCCTTGATCGTGCCGCGGTGCACGGTGCAGAACTCCCGAAATTCGTTCGCCTCGCCGACTTCCAGCCTCACGCGCTGGCCCGTGTAAGTCAGATCCTGCGGATCGCCGCCGACGATGGCGAACGAGTGCACGTGATTGTTGCGGCCGAACGTGGAAGGTCCCTTGACCACGGCGTGCGGCTCAAGCACGCAGCCCTCGCCGAGCTCGACGTCGTCTCCGACCACAGCGAATGCACCCACTCGAACGCCGCTGCCAAATTTCGCCGATGGCGAAACGATGGCCCGGGAATCGATTTCGCTCATCGCGCTTTCCCGGCGGGTTCGCTGGCCGGCGGCATTTCCGTTTCCAGGTCCACCATTTTGCACATCAGGGTGGCCTCGGCCGCCAGCGCGCCTTCCACGGTGGCGCGGCCATGAAGTTTGCAGAATCCCAGGCCCTCACGCCACGAGACCACGTCCATTTCCAGCCTCAAGCGGTCCCCGGGAACGACCGGACGGCGAAATCGCGCGTTATCAATGGATACGAAATAGAGCAGCTTTTTTTCGCGCTCCTCCACTTCCTGCAGCAGCAAAAAGCCTCCCGTCTGCGCCATGGACTCGATGATCAGCACACCCGGCATGATCGGCTTTCCCGGAAAATGGCCCTGAAAGTAGCTTTCGTTGATGGTGACGTTCTTGATTCCCACGATGCGCTTCCATCGTTCCATTTCTTCAATGCCGTCTATCAGCAGGAAGGGATAGCGGTGGGGAAGAACTTTTTGGATCTCGTTGATGTCGAGAAGCATTGTTGACCTCACGGCCTTGTTTTTTTCGGGTCGCCGAATCGAACAATTCTATACGAATTCCGCGGCAGGTGGGAGTGGAGTGGTCTGGCGGGTCGCGGGTTAGTTTCCGGTTGGCGCGTTAATTCGGCACTGGCGCTTCAGGTGCCGCTAACACTTCTGCTCTCGTTGAGTTTGAGGAATCTTGGCACCGTCGCAGCATGGTTGGTGTCTATATGATCGAGTTTCTCGCATTTTGGGACGGACCTCCAATTGAAGAGATTCCTCGCCACTTCCATCCTCTTTGCTTGTATTCAGGGTTGTGCCAAAGGACCAGATCGGCCCGCCAACATCCCTCCTTCGGCTGTCAAGGTTGACGGTGCTTTTGTCGAGTGTTCAATCGAGTCCGCGTCACACGCGAACCGCTGCACCGCCTACAAGGACAACGGAGGAGACGTTCTCATCTCCGGTCTATTTGTTCTTAGCGGGGCGGGGCGTGAGGCGGCAACCGAAGACCTAAAGTTCGTGGGGTTTGATGGCACACGAATTTATCTCGCTGATGGGAGAACGCTGTACCCCGTCCGAGTGGAGGAGTCTGCTGTGATGGAGGGGAGGCTTAGACAGCTCGCTGGAGACGGCGCAGTCGATTGCGGACGAGGTAAGGCAAATGTAAGCGTGACAGCCACAGCGAACTGTGTTCGCAGTGCACTCGCCGACAAGAAGCCTTTCTATATTCGTTATGTTTCGGACATAGACAACTCGGTTCTCGCGGAAGGTATCGCGGGCGATTCAAGGGCCGAGATTTACGAAATTAGGTATGTACGCACTAGATGGTCAGCGTCGGAACGACCCCAGGGGGCGCAATTGTCCGATGGCGGGTACATTCTCACGCAGGCTTGCCCGAAGCCTGTGAGGATGTGGGGCGCGCTCAATGAGAGGCTGACGTGCTTCCCGCCCATAGAATGATTGCTCGAACTGCACGGTGAACCGGATAACCCACCATAAGTCGAGTGATCGAGAACTGAACCACTATGCCCAGACGACGTTGCCGCTCGGTATTCCGGCTGATACGATACGCGCGCGATGAAGAAAGGCGCGCCCGATTCCGGCTCCCCACAGGGAGCAATGATGCGAAGACTCGACCGCGAATTGCGGAGCCGGGAGCTGGAAATCCTCCGGCTGCTCGGGCGATTCGTTCGCTGCGAGTCACCGAGCCACAGCAAGGACGCGGTTGATCGCCTGGGCGGCATGGTCGCGAGCGAATGGCGGCGGCGCGGCGCGAAGGTGCGCATCCTGCGTCAGACTGAGCGCGGCAATCATGTCCGCGCAGAAGTGTGGCTTGGCACGGGCCAACCGGCCGGGCAAATTCTGATACTCGGCCACCTCGACACCGTGTATCCGCGGGGAACGCTCGCGAAAATGCCATTTCGCGTGCGACGCGGACGCGCCTACGGGCCGGGAACGTTTGATATGAAGGGTGGCCTGGTGCTGGCGCTCGCCGCCGTTGACGCCCTGCGCGCCGCGAGACTGCGCCCGGGCAAACGCCTGGTGTTCCTTTGGAATTCGGACGAGGAAATCGGCAGCGAGTCGTCGCGCAGCGAAGTCGAGCGCGAGGCGCGGCGCAGCGACGCCGTGCTGGTCCTCGAACCGTCCGCCGGTTCCGACGGGCGGTTGAAGACCGCGCGCAAGGGAACGGGGACGGCGGAATTGATCGTCACCGGGCGGGCGTCGCATGCGGGTCTCGATCCGGGGGAGGGAGTGAACGCGGTGCTTGAACTCGCGCTACAGATTGTGCGCTTGAGAAAACTGAATGACTCAAAACGCGGGATTGCCTTCCAGGCGACAGTGATTGAGGGCGGAACGGTTTCAAACGTGGTGCCGGGCCACGCGCGCGCCGAAGTGGATATCCGCTACACCCATCTCGCCGACGCCCGGAAAATCGATCGCCAACTGCGCGCGCTGCGCCCGATTTTGCCCGGCGCGCGAATCGAAGTTCGCGGCGGCATCGATCGCCCTCCGCTTGAACGTACGCGAGCCGTGGTCGCACTTTTTCACCGCGCGCAATCCCTGATGCGCGAGATGGGCCTGCGTTTGGAAGAGACTTCCGTAGGCGGCGCCTCGGACGGCAATTTTACCGCCGCGCTCGGCGTGCCCACGCTCGACGGGCTCGGCGCAGTCGGCAATGGCGCGCATAGCCCGGGCGAGCATGTCGTCATTCGCGCCTTGCCCGAGCGCGCCGCGCTGCTTGCTGGACTTCTCGCGTCGCTCTGATCCGGCGCGAGTTGATAACTCCGCGCTCCCGGCGCGTCGCGCGGAATCCGACAGTACAAATCAGCGCAGGTATTCGTGTTTGAGATAGTTGACAGTCTGTTGTTGAAGGTCGGCGTAACTGTCGTGCAGAGTTTCCTGAGCGGCGGCTTCGGTTGAAGGTGCCGTCGCCACGCGTTCGAGCAGCCGGCTGATGTCGCTGACGCCGCCGGATTCAATGATGGACTCCACCACGGCGAGCGACCAGGCGTAGGCAAACGAAGCGGAATTTCCGGAAAGCCCCATCCAGGATCCCTCGAACGCTCCCAGCGGCGGAATCGCACCCTGGCTCGCTGCATCAATCAGCGCTCCGGCATTTGACGTACTCCGGCGCCCCTCCATCCACTGCGCGACACCTTCCTGAAGCCACGTTGGCGCACGCTGGTGCGATTTCTGTCCTACGAAGCTGTGGGTCAGCTCGTGCTTGAGCACATGCGCGAGTTCCGGAGTTACGGACGTCAATCCCTGCACGGGAATGCGCAGGCGCCCGTCGTTGAGC
>Ga0210409_10002861_pt1 | contig 19971 bp, 23 predicted proteins | sample IncBWH17MmetaG_FD_161649 | JGI IMG/M metagenome (GOLD analysis project Ga0210409, IMG submission 161649) | Forest soil microbial communities from Barre Woods Harvard Forest LTER site, Petersham, Massachusetts, United States - Inc-BW-H-17-M | ecosystem: Environmental > Terrestrial > Soil >... | reverse complement strand
CGCGATCGGTCCATGTCGAGGGCCACGTCAGCTCATCCCCGGTGAATCCCGACGCATGAATCTGAACAACGACGTCGTTTATCGCCGCCTGCGGCTCGGGCCGCTCCGTCAACTTCATCCCGGCCGTTCCCGCAGCCTGATTCGTTGCTACAATCGCCTTCATCGGTCGCCTCCCTGTGTCGAGTTCTTGCCTGTAAGGTAGCCGCTCCATCCGATGTCCCTGGACGGGTTATCGGTCAGAAACGGATCGATCAAAATCTTGGCCTCGCCCGCCTCGATGCGAAATGCGGAATGGCCGTGCCATGTCTGGTTCATAGGAATTGTTCGTTCGAATGTCGTTCAGTCGATCTTTGATTTCAGGAGAGGGTAATATTGAACCCAGACCATGTCCGTTTTGGCAACACTCGCGATATGGCAATAAGCGCACTGCGGACTTTCTTTGGCGGCGGACTCGTAAGGCTCGGCATGGTGGCCGAAAGTGAAGAATCCCCAATCGTTTGTTTTGGAATAACGCTTGCTGTCCTTCACCATCACGTCCAGACCGTTCAGCGTGCTCGGGAAGTACCCCCTTCCCGAGGCTGAATCGAGAGATCCATCTGGATGTGCCCCGACCTGCGCGAGGGCGAGTTCCTTAACCAGCACGGTTCCTTCCGGAAATTTGCCATTCTTTTGGTAGTAACGAAGGTTTTCCCTTTCGATGTAGACGCTGTGAAATTCAGGAAAGGGAGCACCCCCGTCATTAAGCCCGTTGGGGGTAATCGGTCCTCCGATGAAAACCCATGACCTGAAGCCTGACGGCAAAACTAGACTTCCGTCATTCGTGAATACCGGCCCTTTGTCACCCGACTGTGGGCTCACCGCTGTCGCCGCCATCAACAATACACCGATCGCCAATCTTACTAGGTAAGCCATCATCGACTCGCTTTCTAACTCGGCATCCACGCCTCGAGTTACTTGGTCTTGTCGCCGTCTCGGAGAATTGGATAGAACTGGACCCAAGTCATATCTGTCTTGGCGACAAAGGACATATGACAGCCTGCGCACTCGGCCACAGAAGCTTCCTTTGCAGATTCAGCATACGGAAGCGGGTGGTGGCCGAAGTTGAAGAAGCCCCAGCCATTGGTTGCGGCGAATCTCTTGCTATCTTTGACAGTCACGTCCATGCCGTTGTATTCACCGTTGAAATATCCTCTGCCGGATGGTTCGGAGCGCGAACCATCGGGGAAGGCGGGATTCAAGACGCGGGTTAGCTCCTTCACGATGACCGTTCCCTCGGGAAAGGCTCCGGTCTTGAGGTACGCGTCAAGGTTTTTCTGCTCGACGTATACGTGGTGATATTCGGGGAAGTTGGCTTTGCCATTGTTGAGTGCGTTAGGTGTCAACGGAGCACCGATGAAAACCCAACGCCGGTAGCCGACGGGTAGTTTCATTTTCCCGTCCGAATCGAACACCGCCGTTGTTTGTGACGAGTCAGCCGCGACCGGATTCGAATAGCGCGAGAGTGAACTCGCTGCGGCGACTCCCAGTCCTAATATCACCACCAACAAAATCTTTCGCATTTGGCCATCTCCTTTAAATTAGTTTTGACTCACCGCTTTTTTGCACCGGGTCACTTTGAGGCGAGAGCTGGGTAACCTTGGACGTAGATCCAATCCGTCGACCGCGCGGGAATGTGGCATCCCAGGCAATCCTTCTTGTAATCAGTTGCCATCTGCTTGTCAGGAGCATCGGACTTAAACAGCGCCCATCCCCATCCGTCTCCCCAGAGTGGATTGTCTTTAAAGCGCCCCTTTTCGTCCTTGATCAGTACGAACCAGACTTTGGTCCCCGAGGCCCAATGCGCGTCACCTGTGGTCATCTGCGCGTGTTCCGTGCCGAAGACTTCCTTGACCAAGACTGTTCCGTCCGGGAACTTCCCAGTCTTCCGGTACGCCTCCGCCGAACCGGGCGACGCGTACGTCATGTGCATCTGATTTCCCTTGGGGTCGAGAACCGTATAGGCGCCCAAGGACTGGTAGGTATCGCGAACGTCCGCTGGCTTGCTAATGTTTCCACTTTTGTCGACCAGAGCAAATCCATTGGGGCCGCTCTTAGTTTGTGACCGGACTTCCGCATATCCACCCATCATGCAGAGCGAAAAAGCGATCAAAGGTATGCCCAAACGCATAACGATTCCTCCCGACGGCCGGTTTGAATCTACGAGGCCGGATTAGTGATTGCGACCATCAGTGTCGATTTGCAGACCGCACTGTCCGCCGCAACGTTCTTCAATCTATGCAAACGCAGGGCCAATGACAGGCCCAATGTTTTTATTGTGAATAGTGGGTTTGCCGAAAAAAGTAGGCTCAACACTGCCAAGCGGCGTCAAACGGCGGTCGTGTCATCATGTTGGCTCGTTGGCACCGGAACGCCCCACAATAATGCCGCGCTAAATGTGGATTGAAACCAGCATGCTGCGCTTAAGTCCGTGTTCGTTTTATCTGTACTCAGCATGGTCAAGATGCGGTTCCTCAAATGGCGCTACCCCACTAGATCCAGACAGCGATCTCATCTCTATCAATTGGAATTTGCCCCCGACTTGTGAGTGAGACTCAAACAACTCGAGGTTTCAGCGCGCCATCGGAACGTTTTCGCCAGTCAACTCCCGAGAAACAGGGAGCTCTCGAAATCGCGCGAGTTTTTTGTTTTCTCGGTCATTTATTTCCAGCGCTTTGCAAGTGGCCGCATTCTTGCAGTTCTTTTTTGCGTACCTTGAGGAATGAAACTCATGAACGACTGTAGGGCGAGGAAATTCCTGCGTGGCCCTTCGGACTCGGAAGCTTCGATCATCTTCGGCCAGGGTGCAACATGGGCCAAGCCCGGCTCGACGCGTGGCCATCTGTAAATGCCGCAGTTCAGAAACATCAGAAGGGAGATATCCAATGTTAAACAGCAAGACTCCACTGCTCGCTTGCGTACTCGCCACCCTCCTTGGAGTGGGCGCCACGCTTGGCGTGCAGAATCATGAGAGCGTAAGGAAGGTCTCCGCGGTCAAGCTTCCAAACGTGCCCGGACAAACTCTGACGGCGGAGGTGGTCGAGTACCCACCCGGCGGAAAATCCAGTGCTCACCATCACGCCGGTAGCGTCTTCGCGTACATATTGACCGGCAGGATTCGTTCGCAAACTTCCGCAACAGGGCCGGCCAGAGTCTATAAAGCAGGTGAGACGTTCTTCGAGCCCCCAGGAAGTAATCATTTGGTCAGCGAGAATGCAAGCGCCACCGAACCCGCAAGCCTGTTGGCAATCATCATCGCCGAAGACGGAGCAGTCCTGACTAAGCCCGGTAATGCCAAGTAGTCGTTGGGGCATGTCGCCGGGTGCACCATGATATGGGGGCTTCACACGGCCTCGCGTGCGCCCGATAGTCTCGGACAGGCCTTTTCGAACCTTCTGCCCGAAGTCCCACCTTGCCGAGGTGTATCTCTTAGAATTTTCATTCTCGGCAGTGCGCGGGCGCTGAACCCGGCAATCCAGGAGCAGCTCTTTCTGATCGGTCGGGAGGCGGTCATGAATGCACTACGTCATTCCACAGCAACAAAGATCGAGGTTGAAGTTCAATATCTGCACGACTTTTTGTGCTTGTTCGTTCGAGACAACGGCTCCGGGATCAATCTCGACGAGATTCAACAAGCGAGGAATTCGCTCTGGGGTCTTCGCGGGATGCGAGACCGGGCCGAGAACATAGGTGCGCAGTTCGGAATATGGAGCAGGCCAGGCGCTGGGACAGAGGTACGAGTCGCCGTGCCGGTTGACGTCGCGGTCGCTCCTGCTTAATACGGAATGCGTTGACGTGTTGCAGAAAATGATGAGGTCGAGTTGAGAAATCGTACGCTGCCGGAGTTCAGAAACATTAAAAGGGAGATGCGATGTTAAACAGCAAGACACCACTGCTCGCTTGCGTGCTCACCGCCCTCCTTGGAATGGGCGCCACTCCTGGCTTGCAGAATGATGAGAGCGCGAACAACGAATGCACAATGATGGGACCAATTCTCATGCATACACTAACTGACACTCAGGATCTAAAGGGCGGCACGATCGCGCACCAATAAGGTGCTACCGACGAGTTCCGCGATTCGCTTTCTTTTTAAGCCGCTGAACGTACGGCTCACCGTCTCGCGCGAGCAGCCGATATGTTGAGCAATTGTTTCGTGTGTCAAAGCGAGTTTTGCACGAACAATACCTTCAGTCACATACCCATTCGCGCAACAAGAAATGAGGAAGCGGGCGAGCCTCTTCGAAACCGGGTTGCCCATCGAACGAATCATCTCATATGCCGAATGGCAATCGCGGCTGAGATGGTGCGCAAAATACAAGCAGCCGTCGCTGTGTTCCTTGACGAATTTCAGAAAATCCTCGTGCGCGATGAATGCGAACCGGCAGGGTTCTATCGTCTCGGCGGTGTAGCCATAAGAGGTGCCCGCCAAGACGGAAGTGACTCCCAAAACGTCGCCTGGCAGGGCGATCTTTAGAATTAGGGTCTTTCCTTCGATAGTGGTTGTAAGAACATTCGCGCGGCCCTCATACAATATGTAAACACCGCGCGCTTTCTCCCCCTCGAGGAAAATGATGGTGTGCTCCGGTTGTCTGCTGAAGTGCGCGATTTGATTGATCAGTCGGATCGACTGGTCAGAAAGCATGGACGACAAGATATTGCCCGTGAGTTTGTCGGCCGAGTCCGGACCTGGGAGTGGCAGTCGACATCCCGCACTACTCTTGGCCCCTCGGTCTCTCTCAGGGCGAAAGTCAAGAAGCCTTGGTTCGAGTGTGACTAACGCAGTTGACATGACGATTGCCCCAGGGGCGTCTTTCAGTTTTGCGCTTTCCGCCTCGACCTCAGAAAGCGCCGCCAGGCACCTATTTCGCGAATCCAGCTGACCTCGTAGATCAGTTCTTGTTCCTCGGCTACGCGTTCTTGTTCATTCCACATCACCCGGCTATCTGTTTCCCAATGCACATCAAGTCCGGCGGGAAACCCAACGGGAGTGGTTGCCTCTTGATCAGCGGTCGTATACACCATCACAAACCTCTTGGAACTCGCTAAATCAGTTCACCCGGCGAATTCAGAATCTTTCGTTGCATTTTCGCTTCCACTTGACCGCGACTCTCGGCCCGAACGGTAGCGACCGTTTCAGGCAATCCGGCGCGACGTCTGTCCAGGGCGATTGCTTTTCGCAGATGCAGCTTTGTCGTAAAAGGAGAAAATGGAACCTGCTCGCGCGGGAGGTGGCGCGCTGGTTGGGCTTGATCGCGGTATACAACCAGGCTCTTTGGACAATGTGGGAAGCAAACCGCTTACACATTGACGCCGCTCAAGAATCCTCCTATGTGCGCGGTAAGTACAATAACTGCCAATCCCAGTAGTTCGATAGGAATGCGGTAGCGAGGAAGGGGCATTGGTTCGGAATTGCGTGCCCGCCAGTGCATCCACCAGGACGCTACTACCAACAGCGCTGCTAATGATGCTGCGACGAAATGCAGCAATATAAGGCCCCTCAGCCTTCCTCCATGAAGGGCGAACTGCCACGCCAACACACCTGTAACGTAGGTCGGAAGTACGGCCGCCGCTGCAGCCGACAAGTTTAAGTAAGCGGCGGCGGCAAGTTGCGAATCCCGCTTTCCTCGCGATAGGAGATCGAATAGAACACCGACGATAAACAGCGCAATCGGAAAATGGATGAGCACGACATGTTGTGCGTGCTTCTCTACAAGGATCGCTCGTAAATCGAAAGGATTCATCATTGATTCACCATACTTCGATACCTCACAGAGCCTCCGACCATCCGCGAAATGCAGTTTCCAATTGGTCCCGCTTTGCATTGAATGCGCTGTTCCCGGCTGCAGGTCTTGTCCTTCTTCTTCTCCGGGCTTTAGACCGGCAGCCACCACCAATTTAATCTCGGGATCAGCGCGGCTTCTCTGGTCGCATTATTGAACGATCAATTTACCTTCCATGTTTGGGTGGAAAGTGCATGTGTAGTCGTACGTGCCTTTGTTCCGAGCGATGTAGCGCCATGCTGCTCCCATCTCGATAGTTCCTGAATCGAAACGGGGCTTGCTGACATCCTCAGTTGCAGTGTGGGGCACGATGTCGTCGTTCTTCCACTCCACGGTGTCGCCCTGATTAACCGTCACGGTTGCTGGCTCAAATTTGAACCCGCGGATCACAACAGTTACCGTTTTTGGCTGGGCGCTTGCGGAACTTGATGGCCGGCCTGCGCTGGCATGCGATGGGAATCCCATCGCTGCCAGTAGCGCAAGCGCGGCCACCAGAACGAGCGTTTTCGATGCTGGACTGGTCTTGTGGTTCATATGGTTTTCGCTCTTGGTTACATCGAAGCTTGGCTTCCGCCGCCCTCGATGCCGGACTGCACTCGCTCCGCGTGTTGTAAGTGACCTTCGAACAGCGGCGTAGCTCCTTGCAAAGCTGACTTTAGCTCGGCGTTCTGCGCGCTCGGGATAAGCACCGTCTTGGTAGCATTGATGACAGCCTGGTGATAGGCAACCTCGTTGTCGATGTATGCCTTCTCGAACGCCTTGCCCTTGAGTCCCTGGAGTTTCTGCATCGTCTGCTGCGCCTGGGCATTAAGCGAGTCGCTAGTCTGGCTGTCTACCGGAGTTACATTGAGTTTCGCCGCAAGGTCGTTCACAGACTTCTGCACGGAGGAGTGGTCGGTAATCATCTGCTGCGCGAAGTCTCTGATCTGCTTGTTCCTGGTTTTTGACATCGCCAGTTTGGCGTAATTGATGTCAATCTGGTCGGCGGCTGTGACGATCCCCACAATCTGTGGGTCGGTCGGAGCACCTCCACCTTGTGCATTCGCTTTGGCCGGATGCATAGCGATCGCGAATATGAGCGTTGGTACTGCCCATAAGACCGTCGACCGGCTTTGCTTACTTGTCTTCGACATACTTATCCTTCCTTTCGTTATTCTCATTGTTTCGATTCAATCACTTCGTTACACACCCTTAGCGCTCTTATCCCGTTGGGGACAGCTCAGTGCCTAACCGAGAATTCCCCTGTCTGCGTCTGGCGTACCGAGGTTCCCCGAACCAAACTGCAACCGAATGGCCAAACCCAACGCAAATCAGATTGCATTTCGATTCAAAGAGCGATGACCGAAAAGATGCGGACAGGCTGCTACGGAAGTGAACGTCATTCCCCCAAAAGCGAATCGGGTGAAGGGATTACGCAGAAAGCAAATCACATTGGCGCGGGCTGGTTGCACGCCTTGTGTTGTGACTGTCTGAGCGCCTCGAAGTAGTTGTGATCTTGGCCTGAATTCGAAATGTCAATCTAGCGCCAAGTCCATCCAGCGCCACCGCGGCATAGCATTAACGCCTGCGCGCTCCTGGTGTAAACAAGCTAGTCGCAGACCGAATAATCGTCACTCGAGAAAGCTGTGTGAGGCGTGCAGAGTGTTCCGCGCGATCATTTTGTCGCGTTTGGAACGCCCAATCGGACTTAGTTTTTCGATTTGTTTGTCAAAGGCCCGAAGGCGTTCGGACCACGAAGTGCAAAGCAGTTATGCCGACCCGCAAAAACGCGGGTAGAAAAGCGAGGGAGTGCCGTCATGGTTCGTGTCAAGGAAGCCCGAGAAGGCGCGGAGAATGCAATGCTCACAATGCTGCGCGAAGGCACCTTAGTCTGGGAGTCGAGAGCTGTTGAGGCCCGCGTAAAACAGAAAGCTATGTTCCCCCGCGAACTTAATCTCTCCGGTTCGGACGTTCTATTCGGCTTTGTATCCGCCATTGCCATTACGGGTCTTCTCTTTTGGGCCCTTTTAAGGCTTTGGCTTTTTGAGCCATGAAACACTCGTGAGTTCTACTGATTCAGCAGCTGTTAGGCCACGATACTCAAAACGATCTTGCCGCGCTTATGCGGAGCGCCGCCAATCATCTCGTGCGCAATTCGGGCCTCTTCCAGCGGAAGAACCGCCCCCACGTTCGTGGTTAATTTTCCGCTATCGAACCTTCACCGCAAGGTCCTTCGTCTAAAACCACAACGGATCACAAATGATCCGGCGGTCGCATCATTCCCTCTGCATTAATGCGCAGAGCCAGAAGGAAGTCTTGGTCGGCGGAAGGGTGGATGGCCGCCGGTTGCGCCGGCCATCCTCGAGGATCCCGGTTTCATCGGGCCGTGTAGTAGCGCTCGGAAACTACCTTACCGTTCTGCCAGCGCCGGCGGAGCACCTCGTTCCACAGTCTCGGACCGTTGTTGGTCGTCAGGTCAAACGTCCATTCGCTCATTGTGATTCCATCGCCGATTGACTGACCGTGGAGAGTCAGTGCATTTACGGTTTTCACCGTCTTGAAAAGGTGAGAGAGGTGCTCCTTCTGGCCCTTCTTACCACCAGCGCGCGGGGACTGATTGCCCTCCTGGTAGACGCAGTCGTCAGCGTAAAACTGCTCGACCGCCTCGATCATTTCGCCTTTCGCAATCAGGGCGTTTAATTTCGTTTCCAGTATCTTCAGGTCATCCATATCTTCCTCGGTTTGCGTGAGATTCAGCCGTCGCTCAACACACGCACGACGATGGCCACAAAAAAAAGGAAACTCAACCGTCGCTGGAATTCCTTTATGTGCTTGCTGGCCAACGCGCGGGATCTTCCGCATTGTTAAGCTGATATTCTGGTGTCACAATCGCAGCACGTCATCACAACGTCTGGGCATTTTCTTGACGCCAAATCCGGTCGTGCGTTGACACAATTCGGTGGCCAGAGGTGTTCCACCAGTGTTCAAACGCCGAACTTTGAACGACCGCTGGCTAAGGCGTGCGTTTGGTTACCTGAGTGCCTTCCTCGCCTGAGTTATGATGGTGCACGTAAAGTGGGTGCGCCACTCATGCCTGTACGGCATCTTAAAGATACGCAGTGGGGCCCCACTCGGAACTGTGTCGACAACCCTGTGTGCCGAGGAAGATCGACGCAATCCCAGGCGAGTTGCCATGCCCCGAACCGACATGCCCACCGTGTTCGTGATCGATGATGATGCGGGTATACGCGCGTCGATGCAGGGCTTACTGAAGTCCGTGGGTCTACAAGCTGAGTGCTTCGAGACCGCGGAGCAGTTTCTCGAGAGAAAGCCCGTGGATGGCCCCAGTTGCATCATACTGGATGTCAACCTTCCTGGCATTAGCGGCATAAATTTTCAGCAGCAACTAAAGAAGGCAGGGCTTCAAATTCCCATCGTCTTCCTTACGGCGCATGGCGATATACCGATGGCTGTGAAGGCTACAAAGTCCGGCGCAGTGGAGTTTTTGACCAAACCTGTTCGCAAACAGCAACTGCTGGACGCCATTGACCATGCTTTGGCTCTCGATTCCGTCAACCGCCAAGAGCAAGGGGAGTTTGCGGCCCTGAAGAAACGTTATGACATGTTAACGCGACGTGAGCGCGAAGTAATGAGGCTTGTAGTTTCGGGAATGCTCAATAAGCAGATTGCGTCGGAACTCGGGACAAGCAATATCACTATCGCGGTCCATCGTGGTCAGGTGATGCGCAAGATGCAGGCTGGATCGTTGGCGGAACTAGTCAGAATGGCGGAGAGGCTCCAGCTCTTCCGGTCGAATTGAAAACCTCGGGGGACCAATCCCGCAGTCAGCCTCTGACCCACGCATTTCACATGCCACATCCACCTATAACTATTCATAATTGCCCTTTCTTTCGAACAGGACTATTCATCGCAACATGGATATCGAAAAGAATTCAAAAGTGGTGGCCATCGTCGACGACGATGAGTCCGTCCGGGAGGCACTGCAGGCCTTGTTGCAAGGCGCTGGGCACCCGGCTTTAGTGTTCGCATCAGCGGAGGAATTCCTAAACTCCGACGAACACCCGCACGCGGGATGTCTGATCGCAGACATCCGTATGCCGGGAATGTCAGGTCTGGAACTCCAAGCAAAGCTGAATTCAGAGCAGCGTAGAATTCCAATCGTCTTCATCACGGCACACGGTGACGAAAGAATGCGCATACAAGCCCTGAGGGCGGGAGCAGTGGATTTTCTGATTAAACCGTTTGATAAGGATGCACTCCTCAATAGTGTGCGAGCAGCGCTGGATTATTGAGCGGGTCGTGAGTTGTAAGACAAGACTCGGACGTGGAGCCATCTGTGGAAAATGTCAACACAGTCCCGACATGTGAACAGCGTTGCGCTGACGGCAGATTTGAGCAAATCATAGGCAACAGCCCCGCCCTCGAATTCGTGCTGGCGGAGGTGGAACGCGTGGCACCGACCGATTCCACCGTGCTGGTTCTTGGAGAGACAGGGACGGGCAAGGAGCTGATCGCCCGAACGGTTCATAACGCCAGTCAACGGTGCGGCCGCCCGTTCGTAAAGCTGAATTGCGCTGCCATTCCCTTCGACTTACTTGAGAGCGAGCTTTTTGGACACGAGCGGGGCGCCTTTACCGGAGCAATCTCGCAGAAAATCGGCCGTTTCGAAATGGCTGATACGGGGACGCTGTTCCTGGATGAAATCGGAGATATTCCTCTCGGGTTACAGCCCAAGCTACTGCGGGTCCTGCAAGAGCAGGAGTTCGAGCGTCTGGGAAGCGGGAGAACCCATCGCATCAACGTCCGTTTGGTTGCCGCCACGCATCGTGACCTGCCAAAGATGGTCAAACGGAACGAATTCCGCAGTGATCTCTATTATCGTCTCAACGTATTCCCGGTCGTGCTACCTCCGCTCCGGGAGCGCCAGGGGGATATCCCACAGTTGGTGTTGCATTTCGTCGAGATCTACGCAAACCGCATCGGCAAACGGATCAAGCACATTCCGGCGGAAACACTGGACGCGTTTAGGTCGTATTCTTGGCCTGGGAACGTGCGCGAACTTCAGAACTTGGTCGAACGAGCCGTAATCCGGTCCGACGACGGAGTATTACCGAATCCTTTACCAGCAGTGTTATCGAACCCTTTGCCCACACCAAACAAAAATCCCGCGGCGCCTGCAAAGGGCAAGTTCGTGGATTCTCAACGAGCCTTGGTCTTGGAGGTATTACAGAAAGCAGGTTGGGTTGTAGGCGGACCTAGTGGTGCCGCTGCACGCCTGGGGCTTAAGCGAACTACTTTAGTCGCTAAAATGAAGAAACTCGGGATCTCCCGGCCGGCTCGCCAAGAAAATATGAATCGGCTCAGCGAAAGTCTGGAGAGCGAGCTCGCAACCGGCAGGTAAATCAAACGTGAGGGCTGTCGTCTCTGAGCGACTCGCTCGCTATACAACCGTGTCTGCTGCGGCTTCGACCGGCAAGATGAACTGAAATGTTGCACCTGGTCCGCGGTTCGGGGCCGCCCACAAGCGACCGCAGTGTGATTCGATAATGGACCGGCTAATCGTCAATCCCATTCCCGTGCCTTGAGTCTTTGAGGTGAAGAATGCGCTGAAGATTCGCTCCGCATTTTCGGGCAGCAATCCAATCCCCGTGTCCGCGACCGAAACCAAGAGTTGGTCGTCCCCGTTTCGCTTGGAACTGATCGTAAGGCTGCCTGGCGTGCCCATATCCTTCATGGCCTCAATCCCATTAAGCATTAGATTCATCAAAACCTGCTGCAACCCCACTCGGTCCGCCATGATCTTGGGAAGGCCGTCGGCGAGCTCCCGATGGAGGGAAATCGAATGGCGACCCGCCTCACCCTCAAGAAGTGCAATCATCTCTTGAATGAGTTCATTTAAGTTAACCCACTTCCTTTCCGGAACGCCTTTCTTATGTAGCGAGCCGATTCGAGTGATGATATTCGACACTCGGGTTAGATCCCTGAAGAGTCTTGAAGCCGCTTCTTGCGCTTCTGCTATGTCAGGCTGATCACGCGCAAGCCAATCTTGGCAAATCTCAGCGTTCATTATCGCTGCGGAAACCGGCTGCTTGATTTCGTGTGCCAGCGAGGCTGTCAGCTCTCCCATTGTGCTCACCCGGTTTATATGTGCAAGGTCCGCTAGCGCCTGGCGTAGTTTCTCGCGTTGCTCCTCTGCCTGCTTCCGTTCACTGATGTCGCGGATAAAGCCAGTAAATACGCGGCGCCCGTTCGTGGTCAGTTCTCCGAACGAGACTTCCAACTGAAACTCTTGCCCATCCTTGCGAAGGCCAGTCAACTCGGTACCTTGCCAGTTGATATGCCGCTGGCCGGTCGCCAAGTAGCTCCTGAACCCAGCCTCGTGCATCTTCCGCAAGAATTCTGGCATAAGTACAGTCAGGGGTTTCCCGATCAATTCGACTGGGTCATAACCAAAGATTCTCAATGTGGCGGCATTTGCAAGAAGGATGGCACCATTTTCATCCATGCTGACGACAGCATCGCTGGCCGTTTCGATAACAACCCGATGCTTTTCTTCGCTGTCCCTCAGCTCCTGCTCAGCCCGCTTGTGCTCTGTGATATCCACTACTGCTCCGATGTATTCAACATCGCCGGATTGGTCCACCGAGCATTTGCCAAGGCTATGTAAATACTTGATCGAACCGTCCGGAAGAAGAAGCCGGTACTCGCCGTCAAAATCCGTCTTCTCTCTTACGTCTGCCCAGAGAACCTGCTCAACCTTCGGGCGATCCTCCGGATGGACGCGCTCGATAAACAACTGATACGACGGCTTATCTTTTTCAAAATCAAAACCAAAAATGGCACAGTACTCTTGCGACCAGGCTACCTCTCCAGTGCTTACGTTCCAATGCCAACTCCCGGTGTGGCTGAGTCCCTGTGCTTCGGCCCCATAAGCTTCGCTACGCCGCAACCTCTCTTCTGCTAGCTTATGTTGAATGGCCACTCCCGCGAGGTGAGAGACCTGTTCGATAATCTCTTTGTCCCCCACGCTGAGGCTGCGCGGTTCGCGATAATACATGGCAAATGTGGCGATCACCTTGCCCTCTGGGGAGAAGACGGGCGTGGACCAACAAGCGCGTAGAGAATGGGCCAAAGCTGCCTCGCGATAGTCTGCCCACACCGGATCCGTTGCTATGTCGGTGACGATTACTTGTTCGCCGAGAAACGCAGCAGTTCCGCAAGAGCCCGCGCACGATCCAATGACAATCCCATCGATGGCATTCTTGTAAGCCTTCGGCAGGCTGGGCGCGCCGCCATGCCGCAGGCGGTTGCCAACCACCAATGACACGGATGCGAGTACATCCTGATCCTGCTCTTCCACGAGCCGGCACAGGCTGTCAAGAATCTGGGCCAGCGAATCGCCCCTGGCCACCATCTCGAGTATTCGCTTTTCTCCCGCCAACATGCCTTCCGCCCGCCTGCGATCCTCAATGTCTGTCGAGATTCCATACCACTTCAGAATATTTCCCTGCTCATCCCGCAGCGGCACAGCACGAACCAAGAACCAGCGATATTTCCCGTCTGCTGAGCGCCTGTAGCGCACCTCATTTTCGAATGGGTCGCCGGTCGCGACCGACTTTTGCCACCTACCCACGTGCTGGTCCATGTCTTCCGGGTGAACTGCGGATTGCCAGCCCGATCCGAGTGAGCCTTCCCCGGACAAGCCGGTGTATTCCCGCCAGCCGCGATTCACGAATTCAACAGAGCCGTCGGCCAGAGTGGTCCAAGCACTCGTCGGTATCGTTTCGATCACATCGCGAAGTTCCTTTTCACTTCCGCGGATAGTCGCCTCTGCCCGCTTGCGTTCGGTAATATCCATGATTGCACCGGTGAACTCTGTATCGCCGGATTGGCTCACTGAACAACGGCCCACGCTGTACACGTGTTTGACCGAACTCCCCGGAAGAAGGAGCCGGTACTCGGTTTCAAAATCTCCTTTCTCTGTGATCGCAGCTAACCGGGCCTTTTCTACATTGGCGAGATCTTCCGGATGGATACGCTCGACATACGATTGATACGAAGGTTGGTCTTCTTTTGAGTCGAAACCAAAAATGGAAAAAAACTCTTTTGACCAAAAGACTTCTCCGCTTGTGAAATTCCAGTGCCAACTTCCCGTGTGGCTAAGTCTCTGAGCTTCGGCCAAGTAGGCCTCGCTGCGCTCAAGGGCAAGTTTCTCTAACGCCAATCGGGCCCTGGCCTCTGATAATTGCGTGTTTCGATGCTCGAGCTCTTCGGTCCTGGCCCGAACTTGCGTCTCCAAGCCGTCGGTTAGTTCACGCAATTCTTTTTCTGCCTTTTCGCGCTCGGCTACCTGGAATCTGAGATCGTCGATTGACTGTACTGCCTGATAGGCCGATGAGGCGAATTTCCCCAGTGAGGCCATGACCCGGTCATCCTCTGCGTCGAATTTGTGACGATCACTGTGCGTGATTGCCCATATCGTCCCGACTGCTCTGCCGTCCACGTAAAATGGAACCAGCAAGCACTCCTCTATCAGAGGTGTAACCGGCTGGAAATAGGGGTACCGCTGCTCGAAGTGTTTGAACAATAGGGTGCAATTACGATCGAGCACGTCTCCACAAGGGCCGAAATCGCGCGGGGTCCCGCCTCCTATATGCGGCGACCACATGCCCGCGATGGCGGGCCAATAAAATCGTTTCTCGTCCTTGGTTAGCAGGCTGAGGCCAGCGGAGTCAGATTGGGTAACCTCCAGAATCGTTTCGGCCAGTGTCTGAAGGATGGTACGCGGCGAGTCGGCCAGTGCTCCTACCAGCGCGACGAGCGCGGAATTCTCTTTCTCGTAATCTGGTGGACGCGACGGACGACGATGCAACTCTTCGGTGCATAGGATCGACTCCAAAGGAGCACCTGGAACCGAACGCTCGAGTAGAGCCTCATTTTGGGGCTTGGCCGACTCACTCATCTGTCACCTCCCCCGACGAGCCCCGGTTCAGCGCTCTGGCATGTTCGCTAAGTCTCGGAACTCCCTTGTCTAGGCCAGGTAACAAGAGCAATCAGAATGAGTATTGCGCGGTTCCAGACTTCCCAAGCAAGCTTAGAGATTATTCCCAGTGGGAGCAGGAATCTATTGGACAAAAGTGGAACATCAAGTAATGCTTTCGTTTACAGCATCTTTTAAGGCAAACCCTTAAGCTGCTCCACCATTCTCACGAGGTCGGGAAGAGATTGCGCTTGCATTTTCTTCATCGCCCGACCGGGGTGAACCTTAACGGTGTTTTCTGACGTTCCGAGTTGACCAGAAATCTGCTTGTTGGACAGACCGGAAACGACCAAGAAAATCACTTCGCGCTCTCTGGGAGTCAATAACTCGAACCGCTGCCGCAGGTTCGGCACGTGTTGCTCTTGTTCGCCCCTGTTGCGATGTCGCTCCAGTGCGATGCGAATAGCATCCAGCAGATCCTGGTCGCGCAATGGCTTAGTGAGAAACTCAACTGCCGTGGTTCGTATCTCCTCCGCTCAGAGCTTTGCTCTAACCTAAAAGCGTCGCGCTCGGCGCGAGTTCTACTGTCAGCGCGCATTCTCGGACTGTCAATCCGTAAAAGACCTGATCCACGACAGGGGACGTACGTAAGATGTAAACGGCAAAGACTTGCTTGAGGCTGCGCAGTTTGCCGAAAAGTCGGCTCAACACTGCCAAGCACCGTCAAATGGCGGTCGTGTCACCATGTTGACTCGTCACCACGATGTCGGGGAAAAACCGAGAGATTACGAAAGCAAGAAAGGGTGCACATACCTAAACGCATCGGGAACAGCGTTGGTAGTGGCCTTGTACATCCACGTGATGGGACTAATGATTCTGAGCTTGTACGAAAACAAAAAGAGAGCGCATGCGCGCGGAATCAGGGCGCGAATTTTCGGGAGTCATCACGGCGATCGGCAAAGATTTCCAAAACTTCGAGATTGGTGACGAGGTCTGTGGCATGAACGACTGGTTCGCTGACGGGGCCACTGCGGAGTTCTGTATTACGCTGCCCCAGAATATTGGCCCTGTGCGTGCAATGGAACTCTAGTGAGATGAAAGGGACACAGGCGCAAGGTGACTTTCCCCGACGATGCGGTTGCCGCCTAACGCCCACGAAAGTGCAATTAATCCACGCACCGAAGGAGAGTTTAGATGTCGAACACGATTACACCGACCGTTTTCTATCGCACGCTTAAGGTGGAGGGGCTGGAAATCTTCTATCGCGAAGCCGGTCCCCGGGATGCTGCCACCGTTCTGCTCTTGCACGGCTTTCCGTCGTCTTCTCATATGTTCCGCAATCTGATTCCCATGCTTGCGGATAAATATCATGTCGTTGCCCCGGACTTCCCTGGATATGGCGAAAGCTCAGCGCCGTCGGTCAACGATTTCGACTATTCCTTCGAAGGGTTAACGACCGTGACCGAAAAGTTCACCGAAAAGCTGAATCTTTCCTCATATGCGCTATTCCTCTCTGACATAGGTGCATCGGTCGGCTTCCGGTTAGCTGTCATGCATCCCGAACGAGTGACCGCTATGATCGTCCAAAACGGGGGCGCTCATGTTGAAGCCATAAATAAGGAGTTCTTGACGGGGGGATTATCTGACTACTGGGAAGAACGGAGCGAAAAGAATGCTCAAGTCCTACTCGACTGGCTTCTGACGATTGAAGGAACCAAGTGGCATTATCTGCATGGTGCCAGCGATCCGGCGAAGATCAGCCCGGACAATTGGGTGATCGACCAGGCTTACCAGGACCGGCCGGGAAACAAGGAAATCCAGCTTTCAATCCTCTACAACGCGAAGAGAGATCTGGTTGTTTTCGACGATTGGCAGCAGTACTTCCGTAAACATCAGCCCCCTACGCTGATCACGTGGGGCAAAAACGATGGAATCTTCACGGTGGAGGGTGCTGAACTCTTTAAGCGAGATATTCCCAGCGCGGAGCTCCATCTTCTCGACACAGGCCATTTCGCGTTGGAAGAAGAAGGGGATCGGATTGGGTCGTTGATGCATGAGTTTCTCGAGCGAACAATAAACAAGAAAAAAGTATTGAAAGGGCGTTCCCAAAAGATCTCCGCTTAATTGTGAATCTTCTCCATCGGATACGGAATGGACGGACCCGGAATGGAAAGTTGAATCTTCTCGCGTGGCTGGTCTTCCCAAGGTAGCTGATCTCGCCAAGCTTGGAGTCCAGCGTCCCAGCGCAGGCTCCGCCGCCTCGCAGATACTCTGGCCGCGAATTGAAAACCTCACCGAGGCGTTTCTCGATACCGGAGATTCGGAGCGCTTCGCGAAAGACTGCATTGTGATCATGGTCTTGAACGGAACCGAACCTCGGTGCTTTTCGGGTGACGACGCCGTTCAAGGAGAGAACCGTGAACAACGCGAATGCGATTCGCAACCCACAGGGGATCCCATGTCCCGAAGCGACTGGCCTCGACCCCAACTACCATCCTTGTGCGAAAACGAATCGCCGAGCCGTCTTGTTGATTACGATCTTCGGTTCGTCTCTCGCGTTCATGGACGGTTCCATTGTGAACGTTGCATTGCCAACGCTTCAGCGGGTCTTCCATGCTGGTGCGTCATCGGTGCAGTGGGTCGTGCAAAGCTACGCACTCTTCTCTGCCGCACTTCTCCTGTTCAGTGGAGCTCTTGGCGATCAATTTGGCAGAAAGAAGATCTTCGTGCTGGGCGTGGCGCTTTTCACGGCATCTTCTCTTGGCTGTGCCGTTGCGAACTCTCTATCGTTCCTGATCGTATGGCGATCCCTGCAAGGAATAGGAGCCTCGCTTCTCATTCCGCAATCGCTCGCGATCTTGTCGGCGGCCTATTCTGCTGAGGATCGTGCCGCAGCCATCGGCACTTGGTCGGCGTGGACCGGCGTCTTCGCAGCCCTGGGTCCAGTGGCCGGAGGGTGGTTGATCCAGTCTCTCAATTGGCGCTGGGCATTTGCAATCAACCTGCCAGTTGCCATTTGGATCTTCTTTCTCCTGCCGAAGCTTCGCGAGAGCGACTCAGATTTCAGCCTCGAAAGTCTAAGGAAGCTTGAGCTGAGAGGGACGCTTCTCAATACGCTAGGGCTGGGAGCTGTCATCTATTCGTTATCGTTCGCTTCGGAATACGGGTGGAATAATCTCCGAATCGGTGGAACCTTCGTAGTCGGCCTGCTGGTGATTGCGGCATTTCTTGTGACCCAGTCACGGCGAGAGAACGCACTCATGCCACTCTCGCTGTTCAAAAATCAGCGATTCCTATCGGTGAACATCCTTACGTTTCTACTCTACGGAGCGTTGGGCATGACTTTCTATATGGTTCCGTTCTTCGCAATTCAAATCAAACATCTGGACGCCGTAGCGACAGGGACTGCATTTTTGCCATGCATTGCGGTGATGTTTATTTTTGCGAGCCGCATCGGGCGAATGAGTGCCCGCTTCGGCGAGCGCCCATTCCTGATCATTGGAGCTATTGCTTCGGCAGCGGGGATCGCGCTTTTCGCTATCTTTGCCAGGCAGCCGGGCTACGCGACCTCTCTACTGCCGGGAATGGTTGGCCTCGGTGTGGGCATCACGATCGCTCTAGCGCCGCTCACGAATGTCGTTATGACTTCGGCTCCTGACGGCAAGAGCAGTTTGGCGTCCGCTGTAAATAACTCGGTTTCGAGACTCGCGGGGTTACTAGTTTTATCCGGACTGATTCTTGTTCTGTCTCACACATTTGACCATTCCTTCGCTCACAAATTGTCGAGTTCTTCTTTGCCGTCGAGCGCCAAAGAGAGACTCTTTGCGGAACGGTCTCTCATGGCGGCTGCCGAGATTCCAAACACACTCAACGGTAAGGAGAAGCAGACGGCCGCGGCGATTCTCGCAGACTCCTATACGGAAGGATACGAGTTGGTGATGTATTGCTGCTCTGCTGCCGCTCTGCTTTCGGCCTTGCCTGTTATCCTCTGGTGGCGCGGAGCTGGAGAGAAAGTGCAAGTAAGAGAACTACGGACAGAGAATCTAACGCAAAAACGACAGCAACTCGCGTAGGAGCGTTTCTTTGCACAATAGTTGGAGGAAATGAAAGGGCAATAGATATGGAGCGTTCGTTGGTACGGACTCATCGAGAGAGTACAGCTTCCAAAACCGAAACGCCCCTCTTTATCTCACTTGCATTACACCCTGCGAAGCCCAGCATCAACGCAGGCTTCTGCTCGTACTTGCTGACATATGAGGAGATTGGAACTACTTCCAATCCCAGCTGTTCTGCCCGTCGCGTCAACACCATTTCAGTGACATGTGTTTTGATCCAGGCCACGGTACGCATCCCAGATTGCGCGTGCTCCACATCGAGCAAACCGGAAAGACGCCTATTCGCCTCTTCTGTAAGTAGCTGCGAACGATCCGAGTAGACCTGCCTCATCTTTCTAACGTGGTGGCCGAAGTGACCTTCGTTGATGAATTCCGTCAGGATGGCCTGATCTAACGTCGGAGCGTGGCGATCGATGAAGCTTCGTGCGATTCTAAATGCTTCGACTAACCGCTCCGGAACAACGATGAACCCAATGCGAAGAGCGTTGAAGAGCATCTTTGTAAATGTTCCAACATAAATGACCGATCCAGATCTATCGAGGCTGTGCAGTGACGCAAGCGGCTTCCCGGAATAGCGATATTCCGCGTCGTATTCATCTTCGATAATCCATGCCCCCGCACGCGCGGCCCAGGAGAGAAGGTCGACTCGTCTCTCTGCTGACATGACACTTCCAAGGGGAAACTGATTGGCTGGTGTTACATACGCCACCCGGGCGGCGGGAGATGACTTTAGCGCTCTGGCAACATCTATACCGTCCCCATCAACCGGAATGGGAATCACACTCGCGCCAGCGTTCTGAAAGGCTTGACAAGCTCCAGGGTACCCGGGATCTTCCATCCACACCTCGTTGCCGGGATCGAGAAGCACTCGCGCCAAGAGGTCCAACGCCTGCTGCGCGCCTAATGTCACGATGATCTGTTCAGCAGAACAACGTACTCCGCGGGAGTGGCCCACATATTCCGCGATGGCTCTTCGCAGCGGTGGATAACCACCTGCATCACCTTGCCCATACAAAGAACGCGGTGCTTTGCGATAAACGCGCGCCGCAATCCGCGCCCA
>Ga0210409_10002860_pt1 | contig 19974 bp, 19 predicted proteins | sample IncBWH17MmetaG_FD_161649 | JGI IMG/M metagenome (GOLD analysis project Ga0210409, IMG submission 161649) | Forest soil microbial communities from Barre Woods Harvard Forest LTER site, Petersham, Massachusetts, United States - Inc-BW-H-17-M | ecosystem: Environmental > Terrestrial > Soil >... | reverse complement strand
TTCTCGCGCGTCAGACCGCCGTGCTCTTCAAAGCATTCGTACGCGTCGTCATCGAGCATCTCCGCCCACAGATAAGAGTAGTAGCCGGCGGAGTAGCCGCCGCCCCAGATGTGGCTGAAATAGCTGGAGCGGTAGCGGGGCGGCACGGCGCTCAGCTGCAGATGCGTTTTCTCCAGCGCCCGTTTCTCGAACGCATCCGGCTGCTGCAGGGGTGCGCTGGCCGGAAGCGTGTGCCACTGCATGTCTAGCTGCGCGGCCGCAACCAATTCCATGAGCTTGTATCCCTGATTGAACTTCGCGGCATTCTTGATCTTGGCCACCAGCTCGGTCGGCATGGGCGCGCCGGTTTTGTAATGCTTTGCGTAATGCGCAAAGACACTCGGATACAAGGCCCAATGTTCGTTGAATTGTGAGGGAAACTCCACGAAGTCTCGCGCCGTCGCCGTGCCCGACAGGCTGGGATATTCCGTATTGGAGAACATGCCGTGCAGGGCGTGTCCGAATTCGTGGAACATAGTGGTCACGTCGGTAAAGCTGATGAGCGCTGGCTCACCCGGAGCGGGCTTCGGTAAATTCGCGACGTTATAGACCACCGGCAGTGTGCCAATGAGCTTTGACTGCTCTACAAAACTTCCCATCCAAGCGCCACCCTGCTTGTTGTCGCGCTTGAAGTAGTCGCAATAGAAAAGCGCCAGAGGCTTGCCGTCCGCATTCGAGACCTCGAAGACGCGCACATCCGGCTGATATACCGGAATGTCCTGGTGTTCGTGGAAAGTGATCCCATAAAGCTGATTGGCCGCATAGAACACACCGTTGTCCAGCACATTGTTCAGCTCGAAATACGGCCTCACGGCGGCTTCGTCCAGATCGTACTTGGCCTTGCGTACTTGCTCGGAGTAGAAATCCCAGTCCCACGGTTGCAGTGCGAAGCCGCCCTTCTGTGCGTCGATCACGTCCTGAATATCCTTGCCCTCGCTCGCTGCTTTGGCGGTCGCGCCGGGCACCAGGGCATCCATGAATTTCAACGCGGCCTCTGGTGTTTTCGCCATCTGGTCTCCCAGCTTCCATGCAGCGTGATTGGGATAGCCGAGCAGTTGTGCCCGCCGCGCCCGCAGTTGTGCCAGATGCACGATGTCGTCGCGTGTATCGTTGGCATCTCCGCGCTCAGCACGGTTCCAGGATTTCTCAAAGAGAGCTTCGCGGGTGGTCCGGACACCCAGAGAGGCCAGATCGGGCTGTTGCGTCGTGTTCTGCAGGGGGAGTACATAGCCTTCCTGTTTGCGGCTCTCGGCGGCTTGAGCGGCTGCGGCGATCTGAGCGTCGCTCAGGCCGGCAAGCGCGCTCTTGTCGGTCGTTAGGTAGGCACCGTCTTTCGTGGCGGCCAACAGTTTTGTCGAAAAGCGATTCGACAACGTCGAAATTTCTTCGTTCAGTTTCTTCAACTCGGTTTTGTCGGCCTCGGACAGCTTTGCTCCCGAGCGCACGAAATTGTCGTAAGTCACTTCGAGCAGGCGCAGCGATTCGCCATCCAGCTTAAGGGTTGCGCGCTGCTGGTAGACCGCAGCCACGCGAGCAAGCAGTTTTGCGTTCAGGTAGATCGCATCGTGGTGCGCCGCTTGCTTCGGCGCCATTTCGCTCCGCACTTTCTGCAGCACCGCATTGGTATTCGCGCTGGTGACAGCGCCAAAAGCGGCCCTCGCTCGTTGCAATAGCTGCCCGGTCTTCTCCATTGCAACCAGGGTATTCTCGAAGGTCGGCGGTTCCGGATTGTCCGCGATCGCTTGTATCTCCGTGAGTTCCGCGGCCATGCCCGCTTCAATTGCCGGTTGATAGTCCTCATCCTTAATCTTGTCGAACTGGGGCGCATGAAATGGCAGCGTGCTCGGGGCGTAAAACGGGTTCGACGGGCCGAACTTCGCATCGGTGGCCGCTGCAGATGTGTTAGCGGTGCTGAGTGCAAGGGCACCAGAAGTGATGAGCGCAGTCATGGGCTTTAGCATAACCTTCCTTGGGCGTCGTGGCATGGAGTGAATACCACCGGAACTCCATGCGCTGAGCCCTGATTGTATGAGAGGTTCGGCGTGTGCGACAACATTCCTCGCCAACCCCGGGGCGGCCTAGTCTGGCACGGTTTCGCGACCACAGCGGGACTTAGATTCTGCGCGTGTACACTGTAAAGCACAGTCGCGGTCCTAAGGAGAGACGCCAATGTTTGACGTTCCTCCGAAGCTCAAATGGCTCGAAAAATCTGCCGCCGGCCGCGAGTGGTTGCGCCAGCTTCCCGCTCATGTCCAAGCCTGTGTTGATCGATGGTCGCTCCGGCTTGAACCTCCCTACGAGTCATCTTGCGTTTCTATTGTCTTTCCGGTGGCAGGCGCGGAGGTAGCCCGCGCCGTGCTAAAAGTGCAATTTCCTCACCTTGAGTGCGAACATGAGGCCGAGGCGCTTCGCTGCTGGAACGGTCAGGGCGCGGTCCGACTCTTCGACCACGACCCGATACATCATGCATTGCTAATCGAACGTTGTGAGCCCGGCGATCCACTCTCGTGCACCGCTGCTGACGAAGCGATGCAGGTATTCGCGGGACTCTTGCCCAGGCTCTGGATCAGTGCGGATAAGCCTTTCCGGGCTCTTCGCGACGAGTCGATTGGCTGGGCGGAGCATTTGCCGTCATCCTGGGAACGCGCAGGCCGTCCGTTTGAGATGGAGTTACTCAGTGCTGCGCTTCAGGCTCTCGATGCACTAGGAGAAACCCAGGGCAAGCAGGTTCTTGTCCATCAGGATCTTCACGGGGACAATGTGCTGCGAGCCGAGCGTGAGCCCTGGCTCGTCATCGATCCAAAACCTCTTGTTGGTGAGCGAGAGTTTAGTGTCGCTGCAATCATTCGGGCCCACGAATTCGGCCATAGCCGAACAGCTACAATAGAGCGGCTGAATAAGCTTACAGGTGCGCTGGGACTTGATCGAGAACGCACCCGGCTGTGGGCGTTAGCACAAACGCTGGCTTGGGCGTTCGAGGGCGACCGTGCAATCGAGCGACACGTAACTACGGCCCGGTGGCTTTGGCAGGCGTGAGTTGCCGGCACACTGTGGAGGAATCATTAAAAATATTCCGACGTTCTTTCTGGTCTCGCTGGTGCTATCACTGTTCCAGCCGTGTCTCGTGCGCAGCTAGCGGTAATCGGAGAGTCAAATGTGCGTCCGATTCCGGAGATCAAGAGATTGTACGGAGCCTTCGCGGGCTATTGGGACACCAGCGAGAAAAGGGAACGGAGCAGTTTTTTCCAAATGGAGGCGAGCGCAAGAGTAGAGTGCGCGCGCGGCTGGCGGCCGGCGGCGCCACGTTGGTGATGGAAGGCCACTCGGACGGCTCGGCCGGACCGCTGAGTTACATCATCGTGGTGTGGTGGGGTAAGGACGCCAAACTTTACGGCTACTTCACCTGCTTCAAAGACCCAGACGTCGGCCGTGAAGTGCGCGGCACGGCGCATTGCCATGGGGACAAGTTCGTGAACGACTACGAAGAGGTTGTGGCCGGCAAGAAATGAAGTTTCGCGACACGTTTCAAGATATCAAGCCAAACTCCTACACCCTGGTCTTCGTGTGGGTCAAAGACGACGGCTCGACACAACCTGTGATTATCACCAAGGCGGTGCGGCGCTCTTAAAGCGCGGCACACGGACTGCCTTTGAGAATCGCGCGAGCGCTACTATGCCTTTGGGATTGTGATCCCAAAGTTACTGGTCACTGTTGTTTGCGTCAGTGAATCGAGTTGTGTGCCGGCTACTGAAAATCCCAGTCCCCAAAAGAAACATTTGATGTAGTCCGTCGAGGTGCCAAAACCCAAGTTCGCTAGAACAACGGAATAGAAACCACTGGCGAGTGCGATCAGCGCCACGATCCACCACACCCACAGCGTGCTGTGGAACAGCCGCAACTGGAGAGTGTGCGTATCCGGGGGAGCAGTGAAAACACGCACGGCCAAGTTAGAAGGGGCAACGGCTAACATCGGAGCGAGCATTGCGGCATGCGGGGGGTTCACCGCTGCATACAAAGTCTGAAGGATTGGAGCTAACAGCGCTTGTGCGGTCGCTGCATTTGTCACACTTGGTGCAAGAAGGTTGATTTGGTTAAGCGCTGTTGCGGCCGGAACTGGAAAGGTAGTCCAATACGCGATCGCGGTCTGAACGCCGCTGTTCACGAGCACCACGAGGGCCGCGGTTTTGTCTGCGAGCGGAATTAGATAAGCCTTGAAGCCATCCATCCACGTCGTGCCTGATGACGATGGTAGAACGGTGATTGAAGGTGAGTGGTCCGCCAAAATCTGCGGCTCTAGTTGGTTTTCGAGCTGCTTAAGAGCGTCGGTAAAGGCATTCAGCGGAATCTGGATGAGTTTGGCGGCTTCGCTGACCTTTCTCTGCAACGATTCGATGGTGTCGCGAAGTTGGTATGCGGGAAGCAAAGCCTCGTCGATTGCGATTCTACGGCGAAGTAAGACGTTTACCAAGAAGTAGAATGCCAACCCTAAGGCAATGACCAGAGCGCCAAACACCACGGCAAGTCGCGTCCGGGAATAAACGATCAGTTTGAAGGACTGGGTTTCGGGTTTGCCGTTGATAGCGAAGGCGATCTCGCCAGTGAAAATGCCTGGGGTGTGGAAGTTCGGGTCGATTCTAATCTCCAGACGACGAGTGCTGTCCGGCGGAACGTTTATCTCCGCGTCGCAGTGATCTTTGTCGAGGCAGAGATGCAGTCGACTGGTATCCAGTTGAAAGAGAGTAGTGAAGTCTTGAAGGGTTGATTGCGTCAACTGCAGGTTGCAGACTCCCTGATCGCCTGCGGTGACACTGAACTGAATGACGGAGTTAGCCGGAAACCGGAACCGTTCTGGTGGACGCCCGAGACTCCAGGTAATATTTCTTTGTCCTTCCGGCCGATGGGATGGTTCGGCAATATCGGAATTTGTTCGCACGGCGCCGTTTTGATTGGCGAGGGTAGTCGGAGAATTTTGGCAGTATTCGGCCGGTTCCTGAGCAAGAGCAGGCTGCGCAAAGACGAGTCGAACCGCGGAGACAGCCAAGAGCAAAGAGAATCGCGTTAGAACAGCGGCAGTAGAGCGGACCACGCGGGACGCAGTGGCGCCGCACTTCATGGATTGCAAGGTATGGATTTTCATCTGTTCATTCCCTGGCACGACGAATGTCGGCATAAGAATACGCTGGAGAGCGCTAACGCCGCCCATCGCCGGCACGCGTTGAACACAGCCCAGCGATTTGCTCCAGTTCCTTCAGCCGACCTATCGTAACAAACAAGGCACTTAACCAGAGCAATGGTATACAATCACGAATCTAAGCGGGCGCAATTTGTGTCTCGTCGGGCACGCGGTGAGCATTGGAGGTAACCAATGGCATTCGATCAAATCCAGCATATCTTCGTATTGATGCTCGAGAATCGATCCTTCGATCATCTGCTTGGTTTCTCCGAGATCAGGAACCGATGCCGTTACTGGCTTACAGACGACAGTAAATGGTCTCTCCGGCACGGAAACCAATGGCAGCAATGGAACGGTCGGAACGGTTTCTCACCCAGCGGGCTACGCCATGATGGTGGACCCCGGGCATGACTTCACCGACGTACTGTGTCAGCTAGGCGGCGCCGGCGCGCAGTACGCTTCGGGCGGGCAGTATCCTGCGGTTGATAATTCCGGATTTGTCGCCTCTTATGCAGGAGTCTGCAGCAATGCAAACCAGCAAAGAGATGTGACGGAAATATTGCAGTGCTATTCTCCGGATCAACTCCCGGTTCTGAATGCTCTTGCTCAGGAGTTCGTGGTTTGCGACAGTTGGCACGCATCGATGCCCGGTCCCACATGGCCCAACCGTATGTTTGTCCACGCCGCATCCTCGGGCGGACTTGATCACAGCCCAACGAACGCAGAAATAGCTTTGTGGGAAACCTGGGCCGGCTTTTCGTTTCCGAATGGAGACATCTTCGACCGCCTCAACGCCAAGGGATTGAAGCGCTGCCTCTATGCAGGCGACGACTTTCCCATGGTAGCCGCGTTAAAGGGCATTCAGCTTAGCGACATCCGCGAATACGACAAATTTGCCGCAGATTTGCAGGGAGCCTGCCCTTACAACTATGTGTTTATCGAACCGAGCTATGCGCTTCTGAACGACTATAAGGGGAGCACATCGCAGCATCCGCTCGATGATGTCAGACTTGGCGAAGGTCTGATCAAATCGACATACGAAGCCATTCGCAATTCCGCGATCTGGAAGAGCAGTATTTTTATTATTACCTATGACGAGCACGGAGGTTTCTATGATCATGTTCCGCCGCCTGCCGCCGTGGCTCCCGGTGACACGGATTTGACGGCTGGTCACAACAAGTTCGGCTTCACGTTTGAGCGCTATGGCCCGCGGGTCCCGGCGATCGTGATTTCCCCGTGGATTCCGAAGAACCGTGTCGACCATCGCCTCTATGATCATTCATCCATCCCAGCAACCGTCGAACAACTGTTTGGGATTGATGCGCTGACGGAGCGTGACCGCGCGGCAAATTCTGTACTTTCACTTCTTTCTTTGGATGCTGCGCGTGAGGATGCTCCAGCCACTTTGCCATCGCCGGCGAATCCCCCAGGGAGCGAAATGCTGCCGAGGGTGAGTGTGCCCGCTGCAAGCTACGCGCAGTCAACTGTTTCCAGGCCTGATGATTCCGTCAATGATGGGAACCTCCCCGTCATCCTGCAAGCCGCAATGCGACAGGATATAGAACTCTCTCCGCCAGGGGAACGCGACAACATCATCGCCAGAGTAGCGGCCCTGAAGACCCGCTCCGACGCGGCCACCTATCTGGCCAGCGTGGCAGCGAAGAGGAACGCAGCGAGGGCTGCGTCGGCGACGCGGGTGGGAACCTGTAGTCCTTGTCTATTAAAAAGCCTGAAAAAGACTCTACAGTTGCCGTCCGTGTTCAACGGGAGCCCGCTGCCGCACTTTGACGTTCGGTGGCTGGCAAATCCACGCGAGAGAGTCTCTCCATACGCGGAATCACCGCCGAGAAGTCATCTTCCGTTTCTTCGGCGGATTCCGCTAAGTCGATCTGAAAGGCCGCGTCGTTGCAGCCGTAGGGTGCATGGCGGAAAACATCGAAATTGGATAGAATCCGCGGCTGCGTCACTTGGGGCAAAACCTAGCTGATATCAGGGCATTCGTTGGCAATTTGTTGGTCTATTGGCAATGTCAGGACGGCGAGAAGATGCCATCTGTCACCTCCAAGGGAGCGGTCGCTCGGAAGGATGCGGTGCCGATCCCTGAGATTGACGTTCTCTGGTTGACAGCCGGGCTCGGTTGCGACGGAGATACCATCGCGGTGACCGCCGCAACGCAGCCAAGCATCGAAGACATCGTCCTCGGCGCTTTTCCGTGGATACCCAAAGTCAATTTCCATAATCCGTTCCTCGCCTACGAAAACGGAGATGAATTCGTGCGGTATTTTCGGGAGGCGGCTGAAGGAAGACGTTCGCCTTTTATTTTGGTGGTTGAGGGCTCGATTCCAAACGAGAAGAACAAGAGTGAAGGATATTGGGCGACCTTCGGTACGGATGCGAACACTGGCCAGCCGATCACCACGTGCGATTGGATCGACCGGCTGGCGCCGAATGCGTGGGCGGTGGTTGCCGCGGGAACGTGCGCGACCTATGGCGGTATCCACGCGATGGAAGGAAATCCCACCGGTTGCATGGGATTGCCGGATTATCTCGGTTGGAACTGGAAGTCGAGCGCGGAGATCCCCATCGTTTGCGTTCCGGGATGCCCGGTGCAGCCCGACAATTTCACCGAAGTTCTGCTGTATTTGCTGAACATGGCTGCCGGGCGCGCGCCGATGATTCCGCTGGACGATGCGCTGCGACCGACGTGGCTGTTTGGAGCGACGGTTCATGAAGGATGCGATCGCGGCGGGTATTACGAGCAGGCGGAGTTCGCAGAAGAATATGGATCGCCGACGTGCATCGTGAAGCTGGGGTGCTGGGGGCCGGTGGTGCAATGCAACGTGGGCAAACGCGGATGGATGGGAGGAATCGGCGGGTGCCCAAACGTCGGCGGCATCTGCATCGGGTGCACCATGCCGGGGTTTCCAGACAAATTCATGCCATTTATGAACCAGCCACCGGGATCGCTGCTGTCATCTAATGCACTGGCGACGTATGGGCGCGCAATCCACGCATTGCGCCGGTTTACGCAGGCGTCGCTGAATAAAGAGCCTTCCTGGAGGAGCCGCCCAAGGGAATGAATGCGTTGCAGGTGCAACGCTAGCACTGAGCAGTGGAATGCATCTCTTTGGGAAGCGCTCGACGGCACAAGAGGTGAGAAGTGGGGCTGGATTTTCTCACGCGAGCAAAGCGGAACGGCGACGACACGCAAGCGATCGCCGTGGACAAGCTGTTCGGCAACCTATCGGAGGCGGAAAAAGCACTTCAGGAACTCGCGGATGTTTTTTTGCAGCAACAGACTTCCGCCGCAGATCTTCAGTTCACAGAAAAAGCAAAATCCAAATCAGCTTCCGAGGCGCCTTCGTTGAACCTGGAGGCGAAATACCGCGCACTGGTGGAGCAAATCCCCGCGGTAGTGTTCATGGCTTATCTGGACAAGGGCATTGGCGAGGCGTACGTAAGCCCGCAGATTGAAGCGGCGCTGGGCTTCTCGCAGAGAGAATGGCTGGAAGACCCGGTGAGGTGGTACCAGCAGATTCATCCGGACGACAAGACACGATGGAGCACAGAGGCCGCGGAGATGTTCCTCTCCGGAAAACCATTGCGATCTGCGTACCGGGTGATCGCGCGCGACGGGCGAGTGCTGTGGTTCCAGTGCGAAGCCAAGATGATTCGGCGGGAAGGTGGCCAGCCGTGGTTTATCCACGGTGTGGGAGTCGATGTCACGGAACTGAAGCAGGCAGAAGGAGCTTTGCACCAGGAGCGCAACCTGTTATCCGGAATCCTGGATACGGTGGGCGCGCTCGTGGTTGTGCTGGATCGCGAAGGGCGAATCATCCGTTTTAACCGAGCGTGCCAGGAACTAACAGGTTATGCGTCAGACGAAGCGCAGGGCCAGCCCATCTGGGACGTGTTTCTGCCTGCTGACGAGGTCGCACAGTTCAAAACACTGTTCCAGCGGATCTGTGAGACGGTGTCGCGCACGGAGTATGAGAGCTGTTGGGTTACGCGCGATGGCAGTTTACGGACGATTGCGTGGTCGGCGGCCGCTCTTCCGGGCGCGAAACATACGCAAAAATATATCATTGCCTCGGGGATCGACATCACGGAACAGAAACGCGCGCAGACAAAGTTCCGCGGCCTGCTGGAAGCAGCGCCGGATGCCGTCGTGGTCATTAACCAAAAAGGCAGAATTGTGCTGGTGAATGCCCAGACAGAGAAGTTGTTCGGCTACGGGCGAGAGGAACTACTCGGAGAGGAAATCGAGAAACTAGTGCCAGAACGTTTGCGGGGCAAGCATCCTGGCCACCGGAAGAATTTCTTCGTCGAGCCCCGGGTAAGGCCCATGGGTGTGGGGCTGGAGCTGTACGGCTTGCACAAGGATGGTAACGAATTCCCGGTGGAAATCAGTCTCAGTCCGCTGGAGACCGAAGAGGGCGTGCTCGTTTCCAGTGCGATTCGGGATATCAGCGAGCGCAAACGCCTGGAGAAAACGATTCTGAAAATCAGCGAGAGAGAACAACGCCGAATTGGACAGGATCTGCACGACGGTCTGGGCCAGCACTTGACCGGAATCGCGTTTATGAGCAAGGTTCTGGAAGAAAAGCTTTGCGATGTGTCCGTGCCGGAATCGACCGATGCCGCAAAGATCGTACGGCTTGTAAACGACGCGATTCGAAAGACCAAGGAGCTGTCGCGGGGCCTCCTGCCAGTGGTGTCGGAAGCCAACGGATTGATGTCCGCGCTAAAGCAACGCGCCGGGGAACTGGAGGACCTGTTTCAAATCAGCTGTCATTTTGCGTGCGACGAGCCCGTACTGATTGACGACGTGAATGTGGCTACGCACCTTTACCACATTGCCCAGGAGGCGGTGAATAACGCGATTCGTCACGGCAAATCGAGGAACATCGTGATTGGACTGAAGAGCCAGAACGGCGTTGGCGTTTTGACGATTCAAGACGATGGGGGAGGATTCCAGAAGAAGCCACCAAGCCACCCTGGGGTCGGCCTGAGCATCATGAACTACCGAGCCAACATGGTGGGCGGTTCGCTGAAAGTTTCGCCGAACGAAGGGCGTGGAATCAAGGTGACTTGCATGTTTCCGATTCCAAGCGTTGAATAGGAGCCGCATGCGATGGCGACGAAACCGCAATTCGCTTCACAGACAAAAAAATACAGGGTTCTGCTGGTCGACGATCACCCCATCGTACGGCAGGGACTTGCCCTATTAATCGATCGCGAACCAGACTTGGTTGTTTGTGGCGAAGCCGAGGGTGCGCATTCCGCGTTCCACGCCGTCATTACTCTGAAGCCTGACATTGTGGTCCTGGACATTTCCTTGAGTGGCCCTGATGGTTTGGACGTACTCAAGGAAATCCGCTCAAAGACGGGGAGCTTACCGGTACTGATTCTCTCGATGCATGACGAATCGATCTATGCGGACCGGGCTATGCGTGCCGGTGCGAATGGTTACATTATGAAACAGGAAGCGACCGAGAAAGTGCTGATTGCCATTCGAAGAATTCTGCAGGGCGAAGTTTATCTGAGTGACCGGCTGACGAACACGATGCTGCAGCAGTATGTCCGTGGGGCCGCGCCGACAAAGAAGTCGCCGCTTGTGAATCTGACGGACCGGGAGTTGGAAGTGTTCCGTTTGATTGGTGAAGGACACGGAACAAGGCAGATCGCAGACGATTTACACCTGAGCGTGAAGACCATCGAGTCCTATCAAGCACATATCAAAGAAAAACTGGCGCTGCGGAATGCGCGGGAGTTGGTACAGCACGCGATTGAGTGGACCGTGAATCTTAAAGGCGCGTACTAGAAACTAGACGGGCTTTTTGGAGCGCCGCCTGCATCGGGGATTCCCCTACGGGAAAATTCGACCATCCCCTACGAATAATTCGGCGTGTTCCTGATTGTCGATCCTTTCTGTAATTGTAATTCTCTCCATCGAGTTTCTGGATAGGGTACGCGCAGAGTCGTCTCTGCTGGGAGATGCAAAAACCCGCAAGGAGGGACTAGCAATGACATCCGAAGCAGTACCTTATGGCCGAAAGACACAAAAACCGTCGCCGGTCAGCGATGTGCACATTCTATGGATTACGGCCGGGCTAGGTTGCGACGGGGATTCCGTATCGGTTACGGCGGCGACACAACCCAGCATTGAGGACGTGTTGCTGGGTGCGATTCCGGGCTTGCCGCGTGTGCATTTGCACAATCCTGTGCTCGCCTACGAAAACGGCGATGATTTCCTGAAGTTTTGGTATCAAGCGGAGCAAGGAAAGCTGGACCCGTTTGTACTGGTCGTGGAAGGTTCGATTCCAAACGAGAAGATCAAGAAGGAGGGCTACTGGGCCGCCCTTGGAACCGATCCGAAGACGAATCAGCCAATCACGACCACAACATGGATTGACCGGCTGGCACCCAAGGCACTGGCAGTGGTGGGCTGCGGTACGTGCGCGACTTACGGCGGAATCCATGCAATGCAGGGGAATCCCACGGGGGCGATGGGTCTGGCCGACTATCTGGGCTGGGAGTGGAGGTCGAAGGCGGGCTTGCCGATTGTGAATGTGCCCGGTTGCCCTGTCCAGCCCGACAATTTCATGGAGACGGTGCTGTACCTCTTGTACCAGGTGGCGGGACTGGCGCCCATGATTCCACTGGACGACCAGTTGCGACCGAAATGGCTGTTTGGCGCCACCGTGCATGACGGATGTGACCGCGCCGGCTATTACGAGCAAGGTGATTTTGCGGAAGTGTACGGTTCCCCGAAGTGCATCGTGAAACTGGGCTGCTGGGGACCGGTTGTTAATTGCAACGTGCCGAAACGCGGCTGGATGGCGGGCCTTGGCGGGTGTCCCAACGTTGGGGGAATCTGCATCGGCTGCACAATGCCCGGCTTCCCAGACAAATTCATGCCGTTCATGGACGAGCCACCGGGAGCAAAGGTGTCGGCCGCAAGCATCACCATGTACGGCAAGGCGATCCGGTCATTGCGCTCCTTTACCAACGAGACGGTAAACAAGGAACCCAAGTGGCGGCATGCTCGCGCGGAATTGACCACCGGCTACAGATCCGGGGCGAACTAAGAGGAAAGGAGCGGAAATCATGGGAACAATGACGTCTGCGACAAAAGGAACGCCAACCGGTTCGAGAAAACTGGTGGAGATGAATTGGGATCCGATTACTCGAATTGTTGGCAGCCTGGGAATTTTCACGAAGATCGATTTTGACAACCGGCAAGTGGCGGAGTGTCACAGCACATCGTCGATCTTCCGTGGCTACAGCATCTTCATGAAGGGGAAGGATCCGCGCGACGCGCACTTCATTACCAGCCGCATCTGCGGGATCTGCGGCGACAACCATGCGACGTGCGCTACGTATGCGCAGAATATGGCGTTTGCTGTGCGCCCGCCCGCACTGGGAGAGTGGATCGTCAATCTCGGCGAAGCCGCGGAGTACATGTTCGACCACAATATTTTTCAGGACAATCTGGTTGGCGTAGATTTCTGCGAGCAGATGGTGAAGGAGACGAATCCCGGGGTATATGCGAAGGCGGAGAAGACCGCCGCGCCGCATTCGAATCTTCACGGATTCCGCAGCATTGCGGACATCATGAAGGCGCTGAACCCGTTTACGGGATCGTTCTATCGCGAAGCGTTGCAGATGAGCCGAATGACGCGAGAAATGTTTTGCCTGATGGAAGGGCGGCACGTGCATCCGTCCACGTTGTACCCGGGCGGCGTGGGAACGGTGCCGACGGTTCAACTTTTCACGGACTATATCGTACGGCTAATGAAGTATGTGGAATTCATGAAGAAGGTGCTGCCGCTACACGACGACCTGTTTGATTTCTTCTATGAAGCGCTTCCCGGCTACGAAGAAGTGGGGCGACGGCGCGTGTTGCTGGGCTGCTGGGGTTCGTTCAACAACCCGGCGGTGTGCGATTACACGTACAAGAAAATGTCGGAGTGGGGCCGCGCGATGTACGTCACGCCCGGCGTCGTGGTGGACGACAAGCTGGTTTCCACCGACCTGGTGGACATTAACCTGAATATCCGCATCCTGCTGGGAAGTTCCTACTATGACGGATGGGAGCACTCCGAGAAGTTCGTGCAGCAGGATCCATTGGGCAATCCGGTGGATCAGAACCATCCCTGGAACCAGACGACGATCCCCCGACCGCAGAAGCGCGACTTTGCCGGCAAGTATACGTGGGTGATGTCGCCACGCTGGCTGGACAAGCGGACCGGTGATCATTTGGCGCTGGATACGGGCGGCGGGCCAATCGCGCGGCTGTGGGCGACGGCGCTGGCCGGCCTGGTGGACATTGGTTACATCAAGGCCACGGGGCGAAGCGTGAAAATGTATCTGCCAAAAACCGTTTCGCTGCCCGAAGTCGAGTTCGAATGGAAGATTCCGAAGTGGAGCAATGCCATCGAACGCGACCGCGCGCGGACGTACTTCCAGGTATACGCTGCTGCCGCTGCTCTTTATTTCGCTGAGCAAGCGCTGGCGGAATTGCACGCAGGAAGAACGAAGACGTGGTCGGAATTCACCGTGCCGCAGGATGCCATCGGTTGCGGCTTCCACGAGGCGGTGCGCGGTGTTTTGTCTCATCACGTGGTCATTCGCGACGGCAAGATCGCGAACTACCATCCTTACCCACCAACGCCGTGGAACGCGAATCCGCGGGACATTTATGGAACGCCGGGACCGTACGAGGATGCGGTGCAAAACACCCCCATCTTTGAAGAGAACGGTCCGGACAAGTTCAAAGGCATTGACATTATGCGGGCGGTGAGGAGTTTCGATCCCTGCTTGCCGTGCGGCGTACACATGTATCTCGGCAACGGCAAGGTTCTCGAAACGCACCACTCGCCGATGTTCGGTTTGCACTCTTGACGTGGCTGGGCGTCAAGCCGAAGCGGGTGGTGTGCGAAAGAGGAGGGAGGGGCGGTCTGGGCGGGCCGAGTTTGCCTCCTTGATTGCCACCACCCGCTTGTAAAGTGACGAAGGGGACCATGACGCAGGACACGGCACTACAGAAGCGAATTCAGCGCATCGCGACAATCGTCGAGCAACTGGAATCGGCGGCCGATGCGAACTCGCGCGCGTTGGCGAAAGAGCTTCTGGAATCGCTGATGGCGCTGCATGGAGCTGGGCTGGAGCGGATCCTGGAGCTTGCCCGCGAGGCCGGGGAAGCTGGGCAGACGATCATAGGAAAGTGCGGGCGGGACGAACTCGTCAGCAGCTTGTTGCTGCTGTATGGATTGCACCCCGATGATTTGAGGACTCGCGTGACGGGTGCGCTGGAGAGATTGCAGAGCTTCCTTGAATCGCACGCGGCCAGAGCAGAGCTGATCTCCATCCGGGACGACGGGACAGTTGCGGTCCGACTTCACTTGAAGCCCAACGGCGGCTGCGGGACTACCGCGGCGTCAGTGAAATCCAACCTGGAAGCTGCAATTCAAAATGCCGCGCCAGATGCGCCGGCGATCGTTGTGGAAGAGACGGGCGCTGCGCAGGCTGGGTTCGTATCGGTGGCACAACTCGCGAGCGGCCAGGCGATGGCTGCGTTGTCGGTTGCTCGCGCTCAGCGGAGCGGAGACTAGCATGCCTCGCGCGCTTGCACCCCGGCAGGAAAGCGCGTTCGCGGCACTCCGAGAATTTGCGCGCAAGCGGATGGCGGTAGAGCGCTGCGAGATGTGCAGCCGGGAACTCCCTGCCGAGCATGAGCATCTGGTCGAGCCGGTTAATCGCAAACTGATTTGCGCTTGCGATGCGTGCGCGATTCTGTTTGACGGGCAGAGCGGCACAAAATACCAGCGCGTACCGCGGCGAGTGTTGTTTCTGCGGGACTTTCAGCTGACTGACGCGCAGTGGGACGGACTGATGGTGCCGATTGAAATGGCATTCTTTTACAAGAGCACGCCGCAAGGAAAAGTGCTTGCACTGTACCCCAGCCCCGCGGGGCCGACGGAATCGTTGCTTTCGCTGGATACCTGGACAGACATCGCTGGGATGAATCCAATCCTGAACGAAATGGAAGCAGATGTTAGCGCGCTGCTCGTGAACCGTGTTGGGCATGCCAGGGGAGCTTCGCCTGCCGAGTATTATCTTGTCCCGATCGACGAATGCTACAAGTTGGTGGGCCTGATTCGCACACACTGGCGCGGGCTTTCCGGTGGCACCGAAGTTTGGCGAGAGATTGGTGGATTTTTTGCGGCGCTCAAGAAGAGAGCCGGCTTCGGCGGAGAGGGCGCCCATGCCTGACCTGCGACTCACTATCGAGGGCGCCGATGTGGTGCAGAATGCAGCCGCACCACTGCTGGCGTTCAAGCTGCGAATTGCCAACCGCCCCAACGAAGAGATTATTCACACCGTTGTGCTGAAAGCCCAAATTCAGATCGAAGTGGCCCGCCGGAAGTACGACGCGAACGAACAGGCGAGGCTGCAGGATTTGTTCGGAGAGCCGGATCGGTGGGGACAGACGTTGCGAAACATGTTGTGGACGCACGCGAGCCTAGTGGTACCGCCGTTCACCGGCAGCGCGCTGGTGGATATCCCTGTGCCCTGCACATTCGATTTCAATGTGGCGGCAACAAAATACTTTCATGGTTTGACGAGCGGGGATTTACCGTTGTGCTTGCAATTCAGTGGAACGGTGTTCTATCAGGGAAGGGAGGGAGCGCTTCAGGTTGCGCCCATTTCCTGGGACCAGGAAGCCAAGTACCGATTGCCGGTGAAGGTGTGGAAAGAGCTGATGGACACGTATTACCCGAACTCGGCGTGGCTGGCTTTGCGAAAGGATACGTTCGAAAGGCTCTATCAGTACAAGGTGCGCGAGGGAATTCCCACTTGGGAACAAGCGCTGGAGAGAGCCTTGAACGCTCTTCCGGAAACGGTGCGCTCATGAATGCCGCGCTGGTAGACGGGGTCGTGAAGGCCGTGCTGTACGAGGGCTACATGCTGTATCCCTACCGGCCGTCCGCGGTGAAGAACCGGCAGAGATTCAACTTTGGGGTGGTTTACCCACGTGCGTACAGCGAGGCGCAAGGCGGCACGGACGCATGCATGATGCAAACAGAGTGCTTGGTACAAGGGGATGAGGACGCTCGGTGCGTGGTAAGCGTGCGGTTTCTGCGGATGCTGGCGCGATCGATCAAGAAACTCGTTGTTCCGCTCAGTGAAATGTCCTCGCTGACGGAAAGCAACATCACCGCCGTCGAAAGATTGGAAGTGAATGGCAAGAGGTTCCTCGGCTGGCAGGAGGCTGTCGAAGAAGTGATTGAAGTTACGGAGTCCAATCTGTCGGCCCTTGCCGCCCAGCCGATGCAATGGCCGTTCCGGCTATCGGCCCAACAAGACAGAGAAGCGATTCGGGATGAACGCGGATTGATTGTTGGAATCATTCGGCGAGACAAAGACAGCGTCGCGGGAAGAATCGAGTTCGCCGCCGAACTGGTGCAGCGAGGCTTGTTCAAGGTGAGCGTGCGAATTTTCAATGAATCACGAATGGATGGTTCTGCTCTGTTGACGCGCGAGAAAGCCCTGGAAAAATCGCTGCTGTCAGCGCACACGATTCTGGAGGTGCGCCAGGGAGAATTCATATCGCTTGTCGACCCGCCAGGGATGTATCTGGATGCGGTGCGGATATGCCGGAACATTGGAACCTGGCCGATCCTCGTCGGGGAAGAAGGTCATCGGGACACCATGCTGTCTTCGCCGATCATCCTTTACGACTATCCCCAGGTTGCACCGGAAAGTCCGGGTGATTTGTTTGATGGCGCGGAGATCGATGAAATTCTATCGCTGCGGATTATGACCTTGACGGAAGAAGAGAAACGGGAAATGCGGGAGTCCGATGAGCGCGCGCGGCAGATCCTGGAACGTACGGAAGCCATGCCGGATGAGCAATGGTTGAAGCTTCATGGGGCGATGCGCGGAATGCCCGCCGTGAAGGGGGAGGAGCCATGAATGAATGGGAATGGCAACTCCTGGAAGATAAGACTCCAGTAGAGTCGATCGAGATTCAGGGTGTTCAGATCCGGCGCGGCGATCGAGTACGGCTGTGTCCGCACGCCGGCGGTGATGTGTTCGACCTCGCGCTCGAGGGGAAGATCGCGGTCGTCGAATCGATTGAGCAAGACTACGAGGGGAAACTGCATATTTGCGTGGTTCTTGAGGACGACCCCGGCAAAGACATTGGGCTGATGCGACAGCCGGGCCACCGCTTCTTCTTTGCGCCGAGCGAAGTGGAGGCGCTTGGCAAAGACGAACAGACTCATCGTGTGGAAACAAACCAAATACTCATCGCGGGGATCGGCAATATTTTCCTGGCGGACGATGGATTCGGAGTGGAAGTCGCAAGCCGGTTCGCGAATCGATCGTTTCCGGAAGGTGTGCGGGTGGCGGACTTTGGGATTCGAGGATTTGACCTGGCGTATGCGTTGATGGAGGGGTACGAAACAACCATTCTGGTGGATGCTTATCCCGGCGAAGGGCAGCCAGGCACGCTTTTTGTTGTGGAGCCAGACCTGCAGCAATTGAATGCTCCGGGAACCCCGCCAGGATTTGTCGAGCCGCATGCGATGAATCCGCTGCGTGTGCTGCGAATGGCGAGGAGCATGGGCGGACAACTGAAACGAATACTGTTGGTTGGCTGCGTGCCGGCAACACTCGGGCCGGAAGAAGGACAGATGGGGCTGAGCGAGCCTGTGGCAGCCGCGGTTGATGCGGCGGTGAAACTCATCGACTCCCTTGTGACACGAATTCTTGCGGGAGAATGGCCTGCAAAGAAATGAAATGGATTCGCATCTCTCAAAGGAGACTCCCATGGCAGTTGAAATCATGCATCGCACGGACGAATTGAATGGAACCGACAAGGAAACGCTTTACATGCTCGGAGGCGTGGCGCTGGTCATATTTGGAGCCGGACTGGTGCTCGCTAATCCGACGGTGCGTCGTTATCTGGGGCAGGTGGGGCTGGGCAATCTCGCATCGGCGGCGCTGCCGGACCTGGAACGATATTTTCGTCTTCGTTCCATGTAAAACAGGGTCCAGGTTATGCAAGCAGGTACGCAGAGAGGATTTGCGCCAATGAAATTTCTCATTGATGCGGCCGCGAGCCGTTTTACCGTGCAAGCCTTTGCTACCGGGCTGCTCTCCGCGTTTGGTCACAATCCCACGATTGCGATCCGCGACTACGAGGGGGAGATTCAATTCGCCAGCGACACATATCGAGACGCACATGTGCGCGTCACCGTGCGAACCACCGGGATGGAAGTCCTTGACGAAATGAAGAAGGATGATCGAGAGAAACTCGAAAAGGAGATGAACGAGAAAGTTCTGGAAGTGTCGCGGTTCACGACGGCTGAGTTCGGGAGCAAACAGATCGCGGTCGACAAGCTGAGCGATAGCCTGCTCCACACGCGGGTGACCGGCGAGCTCTCGTTTCACGGCGTCACGCGGACGCACTCTCTGGAAGCCCGCGCTACGAATATGGGAAGCATGCTGCGCATTTCCGGCGATTTCTCGTTACGGCAATCGGACTACGGGATCAAGCCGACTTCGTTTGCGGCCGGAGCATTGCGATTGAAAGACGAAGTGAAATTCAATTTCGAGATGCTAGCGCGGAAGCAGGAATGAGTTGGCTGCTGCGAATGGCGAAAAAGAGATCTTGGTAAAGGGAGTTGAATCGTGTGCCTGGCGATACCGGGAAGAATTGTTGAGATGGATCCGCAAAACGCGCATTTAGCGGTCGTTGACGTTGTGGGTGTGCGCCGCAAAGTGGATTTGGGGCTATTGCAGGATGAACCACCAGGTCGCGGGGACTGGGTGCTGATTCACGTGGGATTTGCGATGAGCAAGATCAGCGAAGCCCAGGCCCTCGATCAGATGCAGACTCTCAGTCTGCTGGGCGAGACGCAGGCCGCCATGCAGGAAGTGAGAGGCTACGGTTTGGAGAGTGAAGACCTGGAGCAACCGGGTCAAGGGCGGAAGCAATGAAATTTGTGGATGAATTTCGCGCGCCCGGATTAATTGCCAAAGCGGGTGAAGAGATCCGCAGGCTCGCTGATCCTAATCGGCACTATCGCATCATGGAAGTGTGTGGAGGCCACACGCATGCGATTTACCGATTTGGATTGAAGGATCTGCTTCCGGCGAATGTGGAATTGATCCACGGTCCGGGCTGCCCGGTGTGTGTCCTTCCTATGGGCAGAATCGATGATGGCCTCTCGCTGGCTGCGGAGCCGAATTTTATTTTTGCGGCATTTGGCGACATGATGCGCGTTCCGGGAACCCACGGAAGTCCGCTGGAATACAAGGCTCGTGGCATGGACGTGCGCATCGTATACTCGCCTGCGGACGCGCTGAAACTGGCGCGAAGCAATCCCGAGAAGCACGTCATGTTCTTCGCCATCGGGTTTGAGACCACGGCGCCTTCCACCGCGCTAACGCTGGTGCGCGCGAAAGCGGAAGGTGTGCGTAATTTTTCGGTGTTTTGCAATCACGTCACCATCATTCCGGCCATTCGCGCGATTCTGGATTCACCGGACATGCGACTGGACGGGTTTGTCGGACCGGGGCACGTCTCCACGGTGATCGGTTGCCGGCCGTACGCCTGGATTTCCAGCGATGAAGGTAAGCCGGTGGTTGTTTCGGGTTTCGAGCCACTGGATATTTTGCAATCCATCGTGATGCTTCTGCGCCAGCTACAGAAAGGCGAAGCGAAAGTGGAGAACCAATACAAACGC
>Ga0210409_10002859_pt1 | contig 19976 bp, 17 predicted proteins | sample IncBWH17MmetaG_FD_161649 | JGI IMG/M metagenome (GOLD analysis project Ga0210409, IMG submission 161649) | Forest soil microbial communities from Barre Woods Harvard Forest LTER site, Petersham, Massachusetts, United States - Inc-BW-H-17-M | ecosystem: Environmental > Terrestrial > Soil >... | reverse complement strand
CTCGCTGGTCCTTGACCCGTATCGCGTCGTTGCGCCTCGTCGCCATAGCACCGCTATGTCTCCTTGGCACGCCTAGCGCTACGGGCCAAGGCCGGCGCGATATACCGACAGATGAGGCAGGCACGACACTAGACGCGGAACGGCTCCAGCGTCTCGTCGAAGACACAGAATTCGTTCTTGCCCGCGCGCTTGGCCTGGTACATGGCGATATCGGCTTGCGACATCAGCTGCGAAGTAGAGATGCCGGCCCGCACATGCAAGGCAATGCCGATCGACGCGCTCAGCTCGAACAGCTGGCCGCCGATGTTGAAAGGAATGCCGATCGCCGCCAGCAATTGACGGGCGACGCCAACCGATGCCGCGTGCGCATCGCCGAGATCGGTCAGCAAGATCACAAATTCATCGCCGCCCAGGCGCGCGACGGTATCGGTGCTGCGGCGTTCATCCAGCAGGCGCGCCGCCACCTGGCACAGGATGGCGTCGCCGGCCTCGTGTCCGAAGACATCGTTGATCGGCTTGAAATTATCGAGATCGCAAAACAATAGCGCGAAATGCGAACCGTCGCGTTGCGCGCGCGCCATTGCCTGCTGCAGGCGGTCTTCCAGCATGGCCCGGTTGCACAGGCCGGTGAGCGTATCGTGATGCGCCATGAACGCCATGCGCGCCTCGCTCGCCTTGAGCGCGGCTTCCTTGTCGCGCAGGCGTTCCACCAGGTAATTAAAACCCAGCACCAGGCTGCCGACCTCATCGCGCCGCAGCACCGGCAGCGGCGCCAGCGCGCGCTTGCCATCGGCCATGTCGCGCATCGCATGGGCGGCATCGGTGAGTGGCCGCAAAGTGCGCGGCAACAGCAGCAGCATGAGGATGACCATGCCGACGATGATCACCAGTGTGTTGCGCAGATAGAAACCCAGCATGGCATTGATCGGATGGAACACTTCCGCCGTCGGAATGCGCGCCACCACGAACCAGCCGGTGCTGGGCACGGTCACCATCGCCGCCAGTTCTTCCACGCCCTTGGCGTTGATGGTGATGCCGGTGCCGCGATAGCCGGCCATGGCGCGGTCATGCAGCAGGTTGACGCCGGGCGGCGGCGTCGGCGTCAGCACCATCGCCGGATCGCTGGCGCCGACGAACAGCTTGTCGGTCGGCGACACCAGCAGGAAGCCGCCGCTGACGCCCAGCTTGGTTTCCTGCAGGCGGTCGAGAAAGCCTGGCGTGTTCAGCACCACCACGCCGGCCAGTACCGCCACCACTTGGCGGGCCTGATTGCGCACCGGCGCCGCCATCACCAGGATCGGTTCGTGAATGGCGCGCCCGCGCTTCGGCCGCCCCATCACGGGGGTATCTGCCTGCAGCGCCGCGCGGAACCAGTCGCTTGCGGAAAAGAGCAGCTCCTCGCGTCCGGGCACCGCAGGATACTGCGCTAGCACACCCTTGCCGTCCGCCGGCACCACCAGCAAGCCGCTGTTGAACAAGGGATTGATGCGTTGCCGTTCGCGCAGCCAGAGCGTGAGCCGGTCCGGCTGCGACAGCAGCGCCGGCGGCAGCGCCGAACTCAGTTCGGCCAGCAGCGCGCGGCGCGCCTGGATGCTGTGGTCGATGTCGCGGGCGACATACGACGCCACCGACAGTTGCTGGGCCGCCACTTCGTCCTTCAGCAATCCCTGGGCAAAGGGCAGGGCAAAAAACAGGCGCAAGCCGATGCCGGCCACGATAATCAGGATACCGAGGCCAATCAGGCGGAACTTGATGCTTTGGAACATTGGCATGAGGGAATGATACAGAAATCCGCTGCCGCCTAGCGCAGCTGTGGTTTTAAAGCCGCACTGTTACGGCAAGGCGGTTTCCCATGTCATGGCGCAGCGGGTCGCCGTTACGCGGTCTAGCGGACCTTGCGCCGGCAATCGGGGAAGTCATTATTCCATATCGGATTTTCCCTACATACATTTATACCCTGCTTATCTAGGATAGAGCTCGCTGTAATGGATATGCACCAGACAGCCGGCGCTTACCCAGGCAGAACCTGGAATCGCAAGATCTTGCCGGCACCGCATTCATGCGTCAATCCGTGGTCAGTCCGGCACTACGCCAAGAGCGTAGCCAGCGGCGATGGCATCGGTTCCAGCGGAGCGGCCCGCCCGCCGCGGTTCGACGCGATTTTATTTGCAGTCAGATTGAAAACAATATGTCATTTAACTTGAAAAAACATTTGCGGCGCTGGGCCGCCCTTGCCTCGCTATTCCTGCTTGCGGCTTGCGTCACTGTGCCGGGGATGCGCATGGAGCAAAGCGCTTCCGAGAAAGACGGCGGCCATGACGCGACCTCATTCACAACGATCACGCCGGACCTGGTGCGGCAGGAGAAGGCTGTGGCGCAGCAGCGCAGCGGCCCTGACCTGACGCCGCTGATGAAGGCGCCAGCGCCCTATCTGATCGGCAATGGCGACATCCTGTCCATCATCGTCTGGGACCACCCGGAATTGGCGGCGCCGGCCATGGCGGCCGCCCAGGCGGCGGTGGCTGGCATCGAGGGCAGCACCGCGCCAGGCTTCGTGGTCGACCAGAGCGGTATGGTGCAGTTTCCCTATGTCGGAATGCTCAAGCTGGCGGGCCTGACTGAGGCGCAGGCACGCGATGCGCTGACAGCAAAACTCGGGCAGTATTTCCGGAAACCGAATTTGACCCTGCGCGTGCAAGCTTATCGCAGCCAGCGCGTGTATCTGAGCGGCGAAGTCAAGACGCCAGGGATACAGGCGATCAACGATATTCCGATGACACTGGCAGAAGCGCTGAGCCGCGCCGGCGGCGTGCTGGAGGGCGGCGACGCCAGCCAGGTTGAAGTGACGCGCAATGGTGCGAACTATCGGGTCAACCTGCCATTGCTTATACGCCGGGGAATGGGTCCGTCCGGGGGTATTCTGCTGGCCAACGGCGACGCGGTGCGGGTGTTTGCGCGCGACGACAGCAAAGTGTTCGTACTGGGCGAAGTGACGCGTCCGCTCACGCTGACCTTGCGCGACGGTCGCATGACGCTGAGCGAGGCACTGGGTGAAGCCGGCGGATTGAGCCCGCTGACCAGCGACGCCCGCCAGGTCTATGTGGTGCGGAACGCGGCAGGGGATACGGCGCAGCCGCAGGTGTATCACCTGGATGCGCGTTCGCCGGCAGCCTTCGCGCTGGCCAATAATTTTCAACTGAAGGCCAGGGACGTGGTGTATGTCGATGCCGCGCCGCTGGCGCTCTGGTCGCGCGTGGTAAGCCTGATCATTCCTAGCGCGCAGTCGGTCACCAGTGCGGTGCAGGCGGGGAAATAATGAATAATCTTCTGGTGATCTGCATCGGCAATATCTGCCGCAGCCCGATGGCGCAAGGCTTGTTGCACAAGGCTTTCCCGGACAAGACGATCCGTTCGGCCGGCATCGACGCCATGGTCGGCTATCCCGCCGATCCGCACTCGATCCAGATCATGCTGGAGCAGGGCATCGACATCAGTGACCACCGCGCACAAAGGCTGACTGACCGCATGGTGCGCGAAGCCGATCTGATCCTGACCATGGATGCCGAACAAAAACGCTATATCGAAAAAAAATATCCCGCGGCCAAAGGCAAGGTCCTGCGCAGCGGCGAGTTTGGCGATTTCGATATCCCCGATCCTTATCAGCAGGACATGAACAGCTTTCGGCAAGCGTATCGCCTGATTTCGCAAGGCATGTCTGATTTGTCCAGGAAAATTGTGCAAATCGGCTGACCAGCCTGCATTCACCCATATCCTTTTTCATGAGACGGCAATGTCCGTCGCATCTTTCTTGGGGAAAGCAGCAATTACTTTTATAGAAAAAACAGATCTAACATGAACGCCCAACAACATTCCGCGGCAGAAGAATCTTCGACTGAAGAGTTCAGCGTTGTCGCTTTTCTCGATGCAATCTCTGACCATCGCTGGCTGGTGATCGGCATTTTCCTAATCGTCAGCCTGCTGGGAGCCGGCTATGCGCTGATCGCCAAGCCGGTCTACAGCACCGATCTGCTGGTCCAGGTGGAAGACAGTCCGAATACATCCAAGAACCTGCTGGGCAGTCTGTCGTCGCTGTCGTCGCTGGTCGATGTGAAAGCCGACGCCGCTGCCGAAATCGAGATACTGCGTTCGCGCAGCTTGGCGTCGCAGGCTGTGGACAATCTGCATTTAAACGTGTTTGCGCGCGCTAAATATTTTCCCTTGATCGGTTCCTGGATGGCTTCCGGCCAGGATGAACTGTCTACGCCAGGCTTGTTCGGACACGGCGGTTACGCCTGGGGCGCCGAAAGAATCGAGGTGGCGCGTTTTGAGATTCCGAAATCGCTGGATGGCCAGGATTTCGTGCTGACGGCGACCGCACCGGGGCATTTCGTCATGCGCCAGAATGCCCGCCAGATTGCGCTGGAAGGCGAAGTTGGCAAGGAGTTGAATGTCGCGATCGGCGAAGGCAATATCGTGCTCAAGGTCGCCGCACTGAATGGCAAGCCGGGAGCCCAGTTCATTTTGCGCCATGCGTCGCGCATGCAGACCGTCGCCGAGTTGCAGAAATCCATGACCATCGTGGAAAAGGGTAAAGGATCCGGCATCCTGAACATCAGCCTGCAGGGCCATGATCCCGAGTTGATTGCACGCACTCTGAATGGCATCGGCCTTGATTACGTGCGCCAGAATGTCGCCAGGAAATCGGAAGAGGCAGAACAGACGCTTGCTTTCCTCGACAAAAAATTGCCGGAACTGCGGGCAGAGCTGGAACAATCCGAGAACAAATACAACCAGTTCCGCAACAGCAGCAGCACGATCAACCTGGGTGAGGAATCGAAGCTGATGCTGCAGCAGAACGTGGCGGCGCAAACCAGGCTGATCGAGTTGAAGCAGAAAAGAGAAGGCCTGCTGATCGGCTTCACGAACGATCATCCGGCGGTGGTCGGCATTAACCGCCAGATTGCCGAGATCAACGACGAACTGCAGAAGTATTCCGCGCAGATCAAGCGTTTGCCGTTGCTCGAGCAGAACCTGTTCCGCCTCAACCGCGACGTCAAGGTCAACACCGATCTGTATACGGCATTGTTGAATTCGGCGCAGCAGCTGCGTCTGGTGAAGGCCGGCAAGGTCGGCAACGTCCGCATCGTCGATCCGGCGCTGGTGCCTGAACAAGCGCTCAAGCCGCATCGCTCCATGATCGTTCTGATCTCGATGGCGTTGGGGCTATTTGCGGGGATGTTGTGCGCCATCGTGAAAAAGCTCATGTTCGACGGCGTCAGCGATGCCTTTGAAATAGAGGAAGCGCTGGGCGTGACCGTGTTTGCGTCGATTCCCCGTAGTAAAAAGCAAGAACAGTTGTACCAGAAAATACAGGCCAGATCGCCGTCGATTTCCGTCCTGGCGCAAAATTTTCCAACCGACATGGCGATCGAAGGCTTGCGTGGCTTGCGCACGGCCTTGCAGTTTTCGATGCTGGAGTCGCGCAACAATATCGTGCTGATTACCGGTCCAACCCCGGGTTTGGGAAAATCCTTTGTTGCTGCCAATTTTGCTGCCGTGCTGGCGGCCGCAGGCAAGAAAGTGCTGCTGATCGATGCCGATTTGCGCAAGGGCTATCTGCATCAGTATTTCGGACTGGAGCGCGGCAATGGCCTGTCAGACCTGATCACGGCCAGCCAGGATATCGACCAGGTGCTGCACAAGGATCTGCTGGAAAACGTCAGCTTCATTTCCACCGGCCAGCTGCCGCTCAAGCCGTCGGAATTGCTGTCGCATCAGAATTTCGGCAAGCTGCTGGAATCGCTTTCCGCCAGCTACGATTATGTCCTGATCGATACGCCGCCGGTGCTGGCGGTTTCCGATGCTGTCATCGCCGCCGCGCATGCCGCGACGGTTTTATTGATTGCGCGGGCGGAAGTCAGCGGCACGGGGGCGATCAAGGAATCCTTGAAGCGCCTGGCGCAGGCCGGTATTTCATCGCAGGGAGTGGTGCTTAATGACGTCAAGCTGCGTTCCAGTCTGTACGGTGCGCGCGATGGCCGGTATCGACAGGAAAAATATTCGTATTGAGCAGGCTATTCTTGCCAGATTGGCCGTTGAGATACGATCATTTCTTGATATATCGACAATCGAGGCGGAAGCAGATTATTGGGTAAAACTGGTGCCGGAGAGAGGAGTCGAACCCCCGACCTCTTCATTACGAATGAATTGCTCTACCAACTGAGCTACACCGGCACTGCTTCCGCAAAAGATACTGCAAAAGCTGGTAATGATTTTATCAGCAATCAATCAAAAGTGAAGCCCGCTCAATGCAGGCCCTGGTCAGGGTCTGCGACGCGCTGCGGCCGGCAGCGGTAGATGTCCCGGTAAGCCTCCAGGCGAGGAAGCAATGCCGCATGGCGCCGCAGATTCGGCGTGAATGCCTCGCGCTGCGGCGGTTTGGCGCAGATGATGGCTTCCTTGCCGGGTTGGTCATTGGCGGCCAGCCACGCTAAGCGTGCCGCGCCAAGCGCACCGCCGGTTTCGCTGCCGATGTGGGTCACCATCTTCACGTTCAATGCATCGGCGATCAGTTGCGCCCAGTAGGGGCTGCGCGAGCCGCCGCCTACCAGCGACAACTCAGTGACTTCGGTGCCTGCCGTGTGCAGGGCGTGCAGGCCGTCGGCCATGCCGAAGCTGACGCCTTCGAGCACGGCGTAGCCTAAGGCGGCGCGGCCGTGGGCGTGCGACAGGCCGTGGAATATGCCTTGGGCGTAGGGATCGTTGTGAGGCGTGCGTTCGCCGGACAGGTAGGGCAGGAACAGCGGGGCGTTTTCCAGTTCGGCCGGGCCGAGGGCGGCAATTTCATTGAGCAGGGTGGCTTCGTCGACGCTGACCAGGCGGCAGAACCAGCGCAGGCAGCTGGCGGCCGACAGCATCACGCTCATCTGGTGCCAGCGGCCCGGCAGGGCATGGCAGAAGGCGTGCACGGCTTGCGCCGGATTGGGGCGGAAGCGGTCGTTGACGACGAACAGCACGCCGGAGGTGCCTAGCGAGATGAAGCCGTCGCCGGGATTGACGGCGCCGATGCCGACCGCGCTGGCGGCGCCGTCGCCGCCGCCGCCGGCGACCATGACCTGGGTCGACAGGCCCCAGGCCGTGGCGACTTCGGGCAGCAATGTGCCGGAGGATTCGCCGCCTTCCACCAGGCGCGGCATATGCGCGCGCCGCATGTTGGTGGCGGCCAGTAATTCGTCGGACCAGTCGCGCTTGGCGACATCCAGCCACAGCGTGCCGGCGGCGTCGGACGGCTCGGAGACTTTTTGGCCGGTGAGTTTCAGGCGCAGCCAGTCCTTGGGGAGAAGCACGGTCGCCATGGCGGCGAATATTTCAGGTTCATGGCGCGCCAGCCACAGCAGCTTGGGGGCGGTGAAGCCGGGCATGGCGAGGTTACCGGCGATCTGGTGCAGTTGCGGCGCGCGCGCGCTCAGTTCAGCGCATTCGCTGATGCTGCGCAGGTCGTTCCACAGGATCGCTGGCCGCAATACCTGGTCTTTGGCATCGAGCACTACCGCGCCATGCATCTGGCCGGACAGGCCGATGGCGCGCACCTCGCTGAACTGTTGCGGCGCCTTGGCGCGCAGCTTGGCGATGCTGTCGCCGGTGGCTTGCCACCATTGCTCGGGATCCTGCTCCGACCAGCGCGGCTGCGGGCGCGAGACATTCAGTGCGGAAGCGGCGTCGGCCAGCAGATTGCCGGCCTGGTCCATCAGGACTACCTTGACTTCCGAGGTGCCGAGGTCGATGCCCAGATACATTTTCCAATTCCTCTACGCGTAGACGATATGTGGCGAGCGGCATGATCCGGGCAGAGCGGCTCACTGCGCTTTGCCCGGGTCACGCCGCATTATGCGAGTCAGTTCAGTTTTGCTGCGCCAGCCAGTCCTGGACCCGGACCACGGCTGCGCGCAGCGGCAGTTCAAGCTGTGCGCTGCCGGCTAGTGTGCCCCATAAGGCGGTGTTGGCGCAATAGGCGCGCAGCGGGTCGGCGCCGGCCAGCATGGCGCGAGTGGCGGCGGCATCGAACACGCCATCCTGGTAGGCGTAGGGCAGTTCACCCTTGGCCCAGCGCTGCAGGAACAGGAAGAATAGCGCCGGCAGCAGCAGCGTGGCATGCGGCACCACGCCGCGCGCGATGCATTCCTGCAGGGTCGGCACGATGAAGCCCGGGATCTTGGAGAAGCCGTCGGCGGCGACGCGCTGGTTGCTGTCCTGGATATTCGGATTGCTGAAGCGTTCCAGCACGGTGTCGCGGTAGTTTTCCAGGTTGAGCGGGCTCGGCGTCAGGCAGGGGATGACGTCTTGCGTCACATAATCGAAGGCCATCTTGCGGATATCCTGGCGGGCGCAATCCTGGTCGATATAGTCCAGTCCGACCAGGGTGCCGGCCCAGGCGACGCAGCTGTGGGTGGCGTTGAGTATGCGGATCTTGGCCTCTTCATAAGGCAGCACCGATTTGACCATTTCGACGCCGACCTTCTCCAGCGCCGGGCGGCCGGCGGCAAAGTCGTCCTCGATCACCCACTGGATGAAGGATTCAGCCATGAGCGCGCAGGGATCCGGAGCGCCGCAGGCTTGCGCCACGCGTGCCCGGACTTCGTCGGTCGGGCGTGGCGTGATGCGGTCGACCATGGAGTTAGGACTACGGGTATGCGTGCTGACCCATTGCTGCAGCGCGCTCTCGCCGCGCAGGGCGAGGAACTGCAGCAAGCCGTCGTGAAAGCGTTCGCCGTTATGGCGCAGGTTATCGCAGTTGAGTAATGTCACCGGACCGCCGTTGGCGGCTGCGCGGGCGCGCAGGATGGCGCTCATGGCGCCGTAGATGGTGTTCAGTTCGCCTTGCAGGTCGGCGGCCAGGTCGGGGTTGGCGGTATCGAGGCGATGATGGTGATCGAGATAATAACCACCTTCGGTGACGGTGAAGGAAATCACCTTGGTGCTGCTGCGGGCGCCGATGGCGGTCATTTCCAGCAGCGACGCATCCCACGGCACGATGGTCTTGATCGAGCGGATCACTTCATAGCTGCGCACGCCGGCTGGCGTGACGGTTTCCAGCGTATAGGCGCCGTCCTGTCGTTCCAGCGCATCCAGCAGCGGCGTCATGTCGTCGCGGATATTGGCCAGCGCCAGCGACCAGCTATGGTCGCCGCTCTCCATCAGATGATGCAGATAGACTGCCTGGTGCGCGCGGTGGAAAGAGCCTGCGCCTATGTGCAGCCAGACCTGTTCGGATCCAGGATTAGCGGAGGAAGTAGCTGGCATGATGAGTCCTGATAAATATTGACGAAAGCGTTGTTCTAGTTAGTTGCTTGGCTGGTTGGCGGCGGCCTTATGCCACCTGCGTCGTCGCCCGGCCTTGATCCGCCGCGGTGGCGCTGCCTGATCCGTGCAGCCGGGGCAGCGCGCGGCCGCTCTGGTCGAACAGGTGGCAGCGCAGCGGGTCGGCGGAGACGCCGATTTCACTGCCGCGCTGCATGCTGACGGTATCGGCCACGCGCAGCACCAGCGGTTCTTCGGAGGCGGTCGAATCGGCGTACAGGTAGGAAAAGTCGCCGAGCGCTTCCAGCACCGTGAACCTGGCCTTGAGCATGGGTGACTGCGCATCCAGCATCAGGTGCTCGGCGCGCACGCCGATGCTGACCGCGGCGCCGATCTGCAGGCTGCTGCCATCCACCGCGACCGACTGGCGGCCGCCGCTGGCCAGTTCCACCAGCACGCCGTTGGCGCCAATGGCGACCACTTTGCCGTCGATGAAATTCATCTTGGGCGAGCCGATGAAGCCGGCCACGAAACGGTTGGCCGGATGATGGTAGAGCTGCTGCGGCGAGCCGACCTGTTCGATGCGGCCGGCCGACAGCACTACGATCTTGTCGGCCAGGGTCATGGCTTCGATCTGGTCGTGGGTGACGTAGATCATGGTGGTCTTGAGTTCATCGTGCAGCCGCGAAAATTCCAGGCGCATCTTGACCCGCAGCGCCGAATCCAGGTTCGACAAGGGTTCGTCGAACAGGAACACGCTAGGCTCACGCGTGATGGCGCGGCCGATGGCGACGCGCTGGCGCTGGCCGCCGGACAGGGCTTTCGGCTTGCGGTCCAGCAGATGGTCGATATGCAAGGTCTTGGCGGCCTTCTGCACGGCGGCGTCGATCTCGGCTTTCGACTTGCCGGCGATCTTCAGGCCAAAGGCCATGTTGTCGTACAGCGTCATGTGCGGATACAGCGCATACGACTGGAACACCATGGCGATGCCGCGCTTGGCCGGCGGCACGTCGTTCATGCGGACCTCGCCGATGAAAAGGTCGCCGCTGCTGATGTCTTCCAGGCCGGCGATCATGCGCAGCAGGGTCGATTTGCCGCAGCCGCTGGGGCCGACGAAGACCACGAATTCGCCATCGTCGATATCCAGGTTGATATCGCGCATGACTTCATTGTCGTCGTAGCTCTTGATGAGGTTCCTGATTTTTACGCCTGCCATGATGGTCTCCTTCTGTTTATTCTTAAATCACCGCTGAGGTGAAAGCTGAATTATTTGTTAAGCCGCCAGCAAGACGGGCAGCTGCCGCATGTCGTCGAATACCCGCTCGGCGCCCGCCGCCAGCAGGCGCGCGGCGGCCTGGCCGCGGTCGTGAGCGACGCCGGTAAAGCCGAATACGCGGATGCCGGCGGCCACTGCGGAACGGACGCCGGTGACGCTGTCGTCGACGGCAATGCAGTGCCGTGGCGCGACCTGGAAGCCGGCCGCCGCCGCCAGATAGACATCCGGCGCCGGCTTGGGCGTGCCCATGTCGTGGCCGCTGTGGATATGGCCCTCGAACAGCTCCAGCAAGCCGCAGCGACGCAAGCCGGCGTCGATGCGCAGCAGGCTGCTGTTGCTGGCGACCGCCTTGGGCAAGGAAATCGCCGCCAGCACTTCGATCACGCCCGGCACCGCCGTGACTTCTTCGCTGCAGGCGCGGCCGACCGCCAGGTTGATGGCGTCATAGTCTGGCGCCAGCAAGCCGAGATTGAACTGGGCATTGAGCTCATCCAGCAACTGGTTGGTCATCATGCCGAGCCGCTCCGCAATCGCTCCATGCAGTGCCAACTCGAGCGCCAGTTCGGCCTGGCTATTGCCGTGCGCTACGCTGCGCGGCAGGTAGCTGCCGAGCTGTCGATGCAGGACAGCGAGAGCGATGCTTTCGCTATCCAGCAAGACGCCGTCGCAATCGCAGATCAGGTGCGTGATGTGTTGGTTCATTGCGGTCTTCATCATCGGCGTCATTTCACCGCGCCAAAGGTCAGGCCGCGCACCAGCTGCTTCTGCGCCAGCCAGCCGAGCACCATGATCGGCGCGATCGCCAGCAATGACGCCGCCGACAGCTTGGCCCAGAACAAGCCTTCCGGATTCGAGTAAGAGGCGATGAATACGGTCAGGGGAGCGCCGCTGACACTGGTCAGGTTGATGCTCCAGAACGCTTCATTCCAGGACAAGATAATCAGCAGCAGCGCGGTCGAGACCAGTCCTGGCATGGAAGTCGGCAGCAACAGGTACACCATTTCCTGCCAGGCGTTGGCGCCGTCGATGCGCGCCGCTTCCAGGATTTCCTTGGGGACGTCGTTGAAATAGGTGAACGCCATCCACACCGCGATTGGCAGGTTGATCAGGGTATAGATGATGGTCAGGCCGGTCACGGTATCGAGCAGGCCGGTATTCTTGGCCAGCAGGTAGATCGGGATCAGTACGCCGACCGCGGGCATCATCTTGGTCGACAGCATCCACAGCAGCAGTTTCTGGGTCTTTGCGGTCGGGAAGAAGGCCATCGAATAGGCCGCCGGCACGGCGATCAGCAATGCCAGCACGGTCGAGCCCAGCGAGACGATCAGCGAGTTGGCGACGAAATCCATGTAGTTGCTGCGCGCCAGGACTTCGTGGAAGCTTTCCAGCGTCGGCCAGAAAATCAGGGTCGGGACGTAAGCCTGGTGTTCGGTCTTGAAAGCGGTGATCGCCACCCAGAAGATCGGGAAGAACAGGACGATGGCGCAGGCCCAGGCCAGCATGCCCAGCCATAGGCGATTCTTGTTTTTAGCACTCATTTTTCGTTCGCTCCTTTCAGGTTCTTGGCCATCATCCGCACCAGGAAGAACGACACGATATTGGCCAGGACCACGGCGATGATGCCGCCGGCCGAGGCGATGCCGATATCGAACTGCTGCAAGCCGATCGAATACACCAGGTAAGCCAGGTTGGTAGTCGCCGTGCCGGGACCGCCGGCGGTAGTGGTGAAGATTTCAGCGAAGATCGACAGCAGGAAAATGGTTTCGATCATGATCACCACCGTGATGGCGCGCTTCAGATGCGGCAGCACCACGTACCAGAACACCCGCACCGGTCCGGCGCCGTCCAGCTGCGCCGCCTCTTTCTGTTCCATGTCCAGCGATTGCAGCGCCGTCAGCAGGATCAGGAAGGCAAACGGAATCCATTGCCAGGCGACGATCATGATCACCGACAGCATCGGATATTCGGCCAGCCAGTCGACCGGCTCCAGGCCGACCAGGCGCATGGCCCAGGCCAGCAGGCCGTAGACCGGATGCAGGATCATGTTTTTCCAGATCAGGGCGGCCACGGTCGGCATCACGAAGAAGGGACCTATCACCAGCAGGCGAGCGATGCCGCGGCCGAAGAAGGGCTGGTCGAACAGCACCGCCAGCAGGGTGCCGCCTACCACGCTGATGACCAGCACCGAGCCGATCAGCACCAGGGTATTGAGGATCGACGGCCAGAACGCCGGATCGCTCAGCAGGAAGGCGTAGTTGTCCAGTCCGACGAAACCGGTCGCTTCCGGCATCATCAGGTTGTAGCGGATGACCGAGAAGTACAGCGTCATCGCCAGCGGCACGATCATCCAGAGCAGCAGCAACAGCACCGAGGGTGTCTGCAGCAGCCGCACCGGCTTGAATTTGCTGGCGCTGGGCCGCGCCGGCAAGGCCGTGTTGGCGGCCTGGGCGAAAGGAGTGGACATGGTTTACCTCTTACATTATTTCGCGCCGATTGGCGGGAGGGTAGGGTGGGCAGCTAGTGCCCACGCGCGGATGTACTCCGCGTATTTATCAGCGTCGCTGCGGTGTGAGTTTGTACTCCGGCTATTGCGATCACGCGTGGGCACGAGGTGCCCACCCTACGGATTACTTGCGCATTTACTTGATATAACGTCCTTGACGCATCACCCGGTCCGCCTGCGCCTGCGAGGTCTGCAGGGCGACGTCGACGGTCGACTTGCCCGCCAGCGCGCCGGCAATCGCCTGGCCGACTACTGTGCCGAGCGACTGGAACTCGGGAATCGTCGCAAACTGGATGCCGGTATAAGGCACTTTCTGAGCAGTGGCGTCTTTGGTGTCGGCGGTCTGGATGGCGCTCAGGACGAAATCGGAATACGGCGCGGCCTTTTTGTAGTCAGGCGAAGCGTAGGTCGACATGCGGGTGCCTGGAGGCACCAGGCCCCAGCCCTTTTCCTTGGCGACCAGCTGGATGTATTCCTTGGACGTAGCCCAGGCGGCGAACTTCTTGGCGGCGTCCTGCGACTTCGACGATTTCGGAATCGCCAGCGACCAGATCCACAGCCAGTGCGCGCCCTTCGGCGTGACGGCTACCGGCGCCGGTGCAAATGCCACCTTGCCGACCACTTTCGATTCCTTGCTGCTGTAGATCATGCCGGCCGCCACCGTGGCGTCGATCCACATGCCGCATTTGCCGCTGGAGAACAGCACCAGGTTTTCATTGAAACCGTTGGAAGTGGCGCCTTGCGGGCCGTATTTTTTCAACAGGTCGACATAGGTGGTGACGGCGTTTTTCCATTCCGGCGTATTCAGCTGCGGCTGCCATTTTTCATCGAACCAGCGGCCGCCGAAGGTGTTGGCCATGGTGCCGATGATCGCCATGTTTTCGCCCCAGCCGGCGCGGCCGCGCAGGCAGATGCCGGCAATCCCGTTTTTCTTGTCGTCGAGCTTTTCAGCGAAGCCGGCGATGTCGGTGTAGGTCGGATGCTCAGGCATGGTCAAGCCCTTTGCCGCAAACAGGTCCTTGCGGTAATAGGTCATCGAGCTTTCGGCGTAGAACGGCAGGGCGTACAGCTTGCCGCCTTCGGTCAGGCCGTCGTGCACGGTCTTGATCAGGTCACCCTCGTCGTAGCTGGCAGGCAGGCCTTCCATCGGCGACAGCCAGCCTTTCTTGGCCCAGATCGGCGCTTCATACGCGCCGATGGTCATCAGGTCGAACTGGCCGCTGCCGGTGGCGATATCGGTGGTGACGCGCTGGCGCAGGACGTTTTCTTCCAGTACGACCCAGCGCAGCTTGATGTCGGGATTGGCGGCTTCGAAATTGGAGGAAAGCTTTTGCAGTTCGATCATGTCCGGATTGTTGATCGTTGCAATGTTGACGGTAACCGGGGCGGCCCAGACGCTGCTGCAGAGCATTGCCATGGAAAGAGGGGCCAGGATTGCTGCGAACGGGCTGCTGCCGATGCTGCGACGTTTCATGTTTGTCTCCGTGGTAGGAATCATCAATTAGCCATGCCGACTTGTGCGGCTTCGCTTTGTCACTTTCTGCGGTATGCCGGTGGGCAACCCGAAAGCGGTTGTAACGCTGTCCCTTGTTCTGCATTTTCGCATGTTTCGATGAAAATATTGAGCAAAAGACTTTTCGTTGAGCAAATAATCAGTCATGATCCAGGTCATGTCAAGATTTTTTTTTGCCGAATAAATCCCTGCCGAATGCTTATGTTGCGGTGCGCTATCTGGGACAATCCGTCATCGCATGGCATACGCAGGCGGTAGCTGCATTGCGCTGCAACAAGAGCTCAAGGTTGCCATGCGCCGACGAAAAAAGGACACCAGATGGCATCAAGAAATGAAAAACTGGATCTCGCAGCCCGTGCTGCGTGGATGTATTACGTGGTTGGCGATACCCAGAACGAAATCGCCGACCACCTCGGCATTTCGCGGCAGATGGCGCAGCGACTGGTGGCTTATGCGCGCGAATCGGGGTTGGTCAAGGTGCGGGTCGAGCATCCGGTGTCGGAGTGCCTGGAGTTGGCGGCAGCCTTGCAGCAACGCTATGGCCTGGAGCAGTGCCATGTGGTGCCGAGCGTGGGATCCGCGGGCAATCTGGTGGACGACGCCGGCGTGCAGCAGATGCTGGCGGTGGTGGGCGCCGAGGTGGTCGAGCGCTATCTGCAGCAAGAGAATCCGCTGGTGGTGAATGTCGGTTCCGGGCGGACCTTGAAGGCGGTGCTGGAGGCGGTGAGTGAAATGGACAGGCCGCAGCATCGGATTGTGTCGATGGTGGGAGCGATTGCGGCCGATGGTTCGTCGAACCGTTATGACGTGGCGCTGACGGTGGCCGACAAGACGCAGGGGCGTTTCTTCTTGCTGCCGGCGCCGCTGGTGGCGGACAGCGCCGAGGATATGCGGCAGTGGTGCCATCACCGGGTATACCGCATCGTTGCGGATCTTGCGCAGCAGGCGGATGTGACGTTCATCGGGGTTGGCACGATCGCGCCCGGCTGTCCCATGCATGAAGATGGTTTTCTTACGGCGGCGGAGGTGGCGCAGTTGCAGGCGCATGGCGCGGTGGGGGAGATGATCGGGCATGCGATTGCGGGGGATGGGCGGCTGATTGCTTCGCCTATCGAGGATCGAGTGACCAGTCTGCCGCTGACCTCGCCGCCGTCGAAACCGGTGATCGGGATGGCCGGCGGGGCCAAGAAGGCCGAGGCGATCCGGGCGGTGTTGCGGGGCGGGTGGTGGTCGGGCTTGATTACCGACGAGTATTGCGCACGCTATGCCCTGCAGGAAGACTGAAAGCCGTATTTGTCTTCAATGTAGATATGTTGCTACATTTATTGCATCGCTTCTTAATTTGTAGTAATGTGTTTACAAAGAGGATCTGCCATTATGACTATTACTACTTTGTCCAGCCGCGAATTCAACCAGCATGCCAGCGAAGCCAAGAAAGCCGCCAACAACGGTCCGGTGTTTATCACTGACCGCGGCCGGCCAGCGCACGTTCTGCTGAGTTTTGACGAGTATCAAAAAATTACCGGCGGCACTCGGAAGATCGCCGATCTGCTGGCGATGCCAGGAATGGAAGACATCGAGCTGAATATTCCGCCATTGCGTGATCCTGCCCAGGCAGCCGATCTCTCCTGATGTTCATTCTCGATACCAATGTCGTGTCCGAGCTGCGCAAAGTACGTCTCGGCAAGGCCGATGAGAATGTGGCGCGCTGGGCTGATAGTGTGACCAGCGCCGATTTGTACCTGTCGGTGATCACGGTTCAGGAACTGGAGATCGGCGTGCTGCTTGCTGAGCGGCGCGATCCGCCGCAAGGCGCCATGCTTAGGACGTGGCTCAACAGTCATGTTTTACCGGCATTTGGCGGCCGTATCCTGGCGATCGATACAGCTGTGGTGCTGCGCAGCGCGAAACTGCATGTACCTGATCCGCGTCCCGTGCGCGATTGCTTGATCGCCGCCACGGCACTGGTACATGGGATGACAGTGGCCACGCGCAATGTGGCGGATTTCGAACCCACCGGTGCGCGGATCATGAATCCCTGGAGCGCCGCCTGAAAACCACGATTGCATAGCTGATTGAAGCTAAATGAGCTAATTGGGGTCACCGAGCACATGCGATTTTTCGCGGCAGTCGCTGATGCGGCGTTCACTTTATTCGCTAGGACGTTCGCGGAATTTGACCGGTTGTTCTTCTGTTGTTGGTGAGCTTGTCCCGCAGCCGGTGGAACACGAACCGCACCCGCTGCCGCAGCCGCCCGCTGCGGTTGTCGGTTGCAGTTGTCCGCCGAGTTTGCGCAGAAGGGCTGGGCGCGACGACTGGCTTAGCGAGGCCGCTAGTTTTTCCTGCAGGCGCTGGCTGGTCGCCGGCATCAGGCGGCGGCAGGCGTAGATCAGGCTGGCGATTACCGCCAGGCCGATGACCAGAGCCTGGGCAATCAGAAAGGGTGTCATGTCAGCAGCCTTGTGATTTGATAGGTCAGGAATGCGGCCAGGTAGGCCAGGCCAAACAGGTAGGCAGTGGCGGCGGCGACCACTTTCCAGGAATTGGTTTCGCGCCGCATCACTGCCAGCGTCGACATGCATTGCGGAGCAAACACATACCAGGCCAGCAGCGACAATGCAGTCGCCAGCGACCATTGATGCGCGATCACCTGCCCGAGCTGGGATGCGATCGCATCTTCGCTGCCGGACATGGCATACACCGTGCCCAGCGCCGATACGGCGACTTCACGCGCTGCCATGCCGGGCACCAGTGCGATGCAGATCTGCCAGTTGAAACCGATCGGCGCAAATACGTATTCCAGCAGGTGGCCGATGCGGCCGGCCAGGCTGTAGTCGATGGCCGGCAAGCTTGCGCCCGGTGGCGGGCCGGGGAAGGTCGACAGAAACCACAGCAGCACCGTCAGCGACAGGATGATGGTGGTGACCCGGCGCAAGAAAATCAGCGCACGTTCCCACAGACCGATGGCGATATTGCGGGCGCCCGGCAGGCGATAGGAGGGCAGCTCCATCAGCAGCGCATGTTCACTCTTGTCCTTGCGCACGCGCTTGATGATCCAGGAGACGGCCAGCGCGCTGGCGATGCCGGCCACGTACAGCACGAACAGCACTATCCCTTGCATGTTGAACAGGCCCCACACGCTGCTGTTGGGAATGAAGGCTGCGATCAGCAGGGTATATACCGGCAGGCGCGCCGAGCAGGTCATCAGCGGCGCCACCAGGATGGTGGTCAAGCGGTCGCGCGGATCCTGGATGCTGCGCGTGGCCATGATGCCGGGAATCGCGCAGGCAAAGCTCGACAGCAGCGGGATGAAGGAGCGGCCGGTGAGGCCGGCCTTGAACATCATGCGGTCCAGCAGGAAGGCTGCGCGCGGCAGGTAGCCGGATTCTTCCAGCACCAGGATAAAGAAAAACAGGATCAGGATCTGCGGCAGGAACACCAGCACGGTGCCGAGGCCGCCGAAGATGCCGTCGCTGATCAGGCTGCGCAGCAGACTTTCCGGCATCGCCGCGGCGACCCAGGCGCCGACGGCGGCGACGCCGGCCTGGATGGCTTCCATCAGCGGCTGCGCCCAGGAAAACACGGCCTGGAAAATGAAGAACATGATGGCCGCCAGCAGCGCCAGTCCGATCACCGGATGCAGGACCCAGCGGTCGATGGCGTCGTCGATCATCGATGTGTTGCGCGGCATGGTGACGGCGGCCGCCAGCATCGCGCGCACCTGCGCATGCAGGTCGTCGTCGACTGTCCCGCTCGCCACAGCCGGCGCGCCGGCCTGGTCGATATGCCGGATCAGGTCGCGCGCACCGCCGCTGCGCACTGCCACCGTCTCGATCACCGGAATGCCGAGGCGGCGTTCCAGTTCTTCGCGGTCGATGGCGATGCCGCGCTTGCGGGCGGCGTCCATCATGTTCAGCGCCAGCACCATCGGCCGGCCGAGCCGTTTCACTTCCAGCACGAAGCGCAAGTGCAGGCGCAGGTTGGTGGCATCCGCCACGCACACCACCAGGTCGGGCAATGCTTCGCCCGGCATCTGGCCGAGGCAGACCTTGCGCGTGATCATTTCATCCGGACTGGTCGCCTCTAGGCTGTAGGCGCCCGGCAGGTCGAGCAGCTGGAATACGCGCCCGGAAGGCGCGGTGAAGCGGCCTTCCTTGCGTTCGACCGTAACGCCGGCGTAATTGGCGACCTTCTGGCGGCTGCCGGTCAACTGGTTGAAGAGGGCGGTCTTGCCGCAATTGGGATTGCCGACCAGGGCGATGCGCAAAGAAGAGGTGCTGGACATGTTGCTTGATTCAGGAAGCCAGGTTGACATGCACCCGGTGCGCTTCGGCGCGACGCAGGGCGAAACGGGTGAAGCCGATTTGTATCATCAGCGGATCGGCGCCGACCGGGCCGCGCGCCACCACGCTGACCGCTTCGCCGTTGACGAAGCCCAGCTCGCGCAAACGTTTGGCGATAGGGTCGGCCGTCAAGACATCTTCTACATGTTCAATGACTGCTGGTGTAAACGGGATCAAGTCGCAAAGTCTCATACAAACGCCATTACCAATAATGATTCTCATTATAACCATTGATGACTGTCGATATGACAGCGGTTACAAAACAAGAAGAGGGTTTGCTGGCACGAATATGCCTGGGAGAAATAAATAAGGATGTGGGTTAGATAAGCAACTTGGGCAGCTTGCCTTCGCTATTCCCAAAGAAATATAGCGAGAGCGAATGCTGCGATTTATAACGGGAATTGTGCCCTGCTTGCTTGACAGCATTACCCGCTTTGCGTTTTACTTAGCGCAATTTTCTGCACCGCAACAAACTGCAAGCTTGTTTTTGCTGATCCAGGTTCCGGTGTGCAAGCACATCGGCGGTTTTCATCTCCTGGTCTCACGCTCATTTCGTCTCACCAAGCAGAGCCCGGCACCGCGCAATCACGGACGTCGGCTTACGTGGTTTTTGGGTAGCGCTAACATCGGCAGGGCCTTGCAATTTCTATCAACTCAATCCCTGTGAAGGATCGGATTCCCATGCGCTTCAACAAACTACTTGCCCTCTCATCCCTGCTGCTGGCGGCCATCGCCGCTCAGGCAGAGACTGGCGTCACCGCCAGCGCCATTACCCTGGGGCAGTCGGCGGCGTTTTCCGGCCCCGCCAAAGAACTGGGCAAGGGCATGCATGACGGCGCCCAGGCTTATTTTGATCAGGTCAATGCCAGCGGCGGCGTGTATGGCCGCAAGATCATCCTGAAAACCCTGGACGACGGCTACGAGCCGGAGCGTGCTGCAGCCAACACTAAACAGTTCATCGAACAGGATGAGGTGCTGGCGCTGTTCGGCTATGTCGGCACGCCCACCTCGAATGCCTCGATTCCGGCGGTCAGCAAGGCCAAG
>Ga0210409_10002858_pt1 | contig 19984 bp, 16 predicted proteins | sample IncBWH17MmetaG_FD_161649 | JGI IMG/M metagenome (GOLD analysis project Ga0210409, IMG submission 161649) | Forest soil microbial communities from Barre Woods Harvard Forest LTER site, Petersham, Massachusetts, United States - Inc-BW-H-17-M | ecosystem: Environmental > Terrestrial > Soil >... | reverse complement strand
CTGGAACCTCGCGCAATGTGCTACATGATGTCGAAACAAGGATACCTTAACGACTCAGCCGGGCATTGGGTTCCTCATCTGATGTTTTACGTCCCGCTTACCGATCCGAAATCTTGGGGAGCGGATCTGCCGGGCTCTCCAGTTATGTTGAACCCACAATTTCAAGGTGCTCCGGAGCCAATAACCGAGTTCATGGTCCCAGTGCCCAACTGGTCAGACGGAACAGCTGCACGTTAAGGATGCGCACTGACGTCCCATGTCACACGGCGCGATATCTAGCTTAAAGATTGAAGAGGACAGCCAGGAATGGGTGTCCCACTAGTTTAAGAGAAGAGCAAACAAAAAAGTGGGGCCCTTGCTTGGGAACAAGAGCCCCGAGTAGCGCGTCTCCAGTTGTCGGTGTCGTTTTCACACCGACGCGTGGGGTCATCCATCCTAGCTTCCCTCTCAGAGGCAGGTGGGAACGAACCTTAAAAAGCGGCGAGCAAGCCCCTTCCCCCTCGCTCGTCACCCTTCTTGGTTCGTCATCGGAAACGCGCCAACGTCGGGGGATAATGCACGAACTGCGCCAACGTGGCCGTGATGGTTAATTTAGATAAGTGTGCTTTTATGTGTCACTTAGCGTGACAAAGGATTGCAGCCAGCGCCCCAAATCGGTCCCCAAATTCACTTTGGAACCGTGCCGGCGCTGCATTCGGGAATGCTACGCAGATCCGAATGGCGGTTCCTGGATATCGCCTGGAGTGAAAGGCTAGCCAGGGGCTAGTTCCAGGACCACGGTAACAAAATTTCCAGCCATCCGGCGCTATCGGTTTTTTCCCCGAGCAGCAAGAGAATCCCGGAATGCCTGGGCTGCGCACACCCTACCCTTCGAAGACGCTGCTGTGGAGATCGCTGCTGCTGGTGAGCGCCCTTTTGGCGGTGTCGTGCGGATTGCTGGCGGACACGCCCGGCCGGCTGCAATCAACGCAAGCCGGTGGATGCTACTGCCATTGTTCCAGAGCGAAAAGCCTGGGAAGCTGCGTGAAGATGTGCGAACTGCCAAAGTACGCGTCGCGCTGGTGGGCGACGTCTTGCGCGAAGTCGCGAAGCCATTACAGCGGAGAAAATCCGGGCGCAGGGCCGCGCCTACGGCACCGGGATCGCGCAGAACACGCCCGGCTGTAAATCCGCCCTCCACAAATCCAGCTTTATTACACGTGGGCCAAACCTTGCGCGCTCACCTGGGAAGTCTGCGCTTCCGCGGATTCACGAAGGAGCTTGTCAAGGATTTCCGGGATCTCGAAAATAGCGCGATTGTCGAGCGCAGCGACATTCTTGCGGAACTCTGCTAATGCAGCAGGGTCGAGCATGCGCTGGACGCCGCTGACCACTTCGCGGAAGCTACGCAGCACGATGCCCACGCGTTTTTCCGCCACCCACTCGGCATTGTAGCGCTCCTGCGGGAGCGTCCAGGCGTTGCATTCGATGAGCACGGGCAGCTTGCGCACCATGGCTTCGGCGATGCTGCCCGGGCCGGGCTTGCCGATGAGGAAGTCGGCGGCGCGCATCAGTTTGTGAATTTCCTTCGTGAAGCCAATCACTTTGATAGGCATGCGCCACTGCCGGGCGTTGAATTTTGCGGCGAGCTTTTCGTTACGGCCACAAATCAGAATGAACTGGAGGGGGAGTTGCGTGGCGTCGAGGCGGCGGGTGATGTCGAGCATTACCTTGGAGCCGTGGCCGCCGAAGAGAACGATCGCGGTAGTTAGATCGGGTCGGAGGCCAAGCTCTTTGCGCAGCGCGATGGGATCGAAATCGTCCGGCGCGTAAAAATCAGGTCGCAGGATCATGCCGGAGGTGCGGAAGATGTGCGCGGCGTCGTGGCCGAGTGCGCGAGCCTGGTCCGCGGCGCGCTCGGTGCCGGCAATAACGTACTGCTCCTTTATCGGCTCAATCCAAAAGCGCGGCGGGAAATCGGCAAGGTCGGTGATGAGCGTGACAAACGGCCGGCCCGGATAAACCTCGCTCCAGCTCCGGCAGAGTTCGCGATTGAAGTGAGGAATGACGGAAACGAGCAGGTCGGCGGGCTTTTCGCGCCAGAACTTTTCGAGCTGGCGCACGAGCTGGCCATGGAAGGCGCGGATGGTCGCCTGCAGCAGGCGCAGCAAATACACGCTGCCGAGCGTCCAGCCATTTTGCAGCAACACGTTGTATTGCTCCTGGATGCGAATGCCGGTGAGCTTGCGCAAGACGTCGAGCTGGTCGGTGAGCTCCTGGAACTGGATAAGCTCGACCTGCCAGGGACGCTGCTGCTGGGCGGCGATGGTCTGCAAAGCAACCGCGGCGTTACGATGGCCACCGCCAGCGTCATGGAAGACAACGTGTATTTTTTTCATGGCGGGCATTGTGTCATACGCCTGAGTTTCGCCGGGAAGAGCACACTACATGCCATGTGGATAACGCTGGAAGTCTCATGTGCTCAATGAGTTCCATGGACACATTTACGCAGAATTCGCGGCCTCTTCACAGATTGTTCATATCGCCAGCTCAAAATTAATCCATGCAATGCGACCTTCATGTTCACTCGGTTGCTTCGGGAATGTTCGACGCCCCTGGCTTGAACCGCATATGCCGCGAGTCGTACAACGACCCGACGGAGGTGTATGAGCGGCTCAAGCGCCTCGGCATGTCCATTGTAACCATAACCGACCACGACTCCATCGATGCGGTGGAGACGTTGCGCCATTATCCAGATTTTTTCCTCAGCGAAGAAGTAACCGTGACGATGCCCAGCGGCACGCTGCTGCATCTGGGGGTTTACGGAATCGGCGAGCGCGATCATGCGGAGATACAGCGGCGTCGCAACGATTTTATCGCTCTGTTGATGTACCTGACGGAACGCAAACTTTTCTTCAGCGTGAACCACGTTTTTTCGGGATTGACGGGCCGCCGCGATGAGGAAGATTTTCGCTGGTTCGCGTCGTATGTGCCGGCGTTTGAGGTCCGCAACGGGCAGATGTGGGCGCCGGCGAATGCCAGCGCGGAAAAATTGTCGAAGCGGCTGGGGAAAGTGGGAATCGCCGGCAGCGACTCGCACACCATTGCCGGGGTGGGGCGCACGTACACAGAAGTAGCCGGCGCACGAACCGCGGAGGAATTTCTTGCGGGGCTACGCGCGGGCCGCGGAGTGATCCGCGGGGCGCACGGGAGTTACGCGAAGCTGACTGCGGATGTGTACCGCATCGTGCGGGCGCTGCTCCGCGATCAGCCGTGGACGCTGCCGCTGATGCCGCTGGCCGCGTTTGTTCCGGCATTCACCGCGGCGCATTGGCTGAACGAAATCCGCTTTTGCCGCAAATGGTCCGCCAAGCTGGACGGCGGAGAGAAGCCATCGCGCTTGCTCTGGCAACTGGATGCGGGCCTGGAGAGCAATTTGGCGAGTTGAGTTTTGGAGTGCGGACGACGAGTAATGGAGTGACGCGATGACCGTCACGCGGACCGTCTGGGGATTCATCGAGCAGCGCGACCACCGCCTGATGCGGCGGATGAACCGGTGGCGCGCGCCGCGATGGATTCGCTACTGGATGATCGCCGCCACGCGCATGGGTGATGGTTGGCTGTGGTACGGGCTGGGCGCGATGCTGCTGGTCTACGGCGGCCCGCAGAAATTCGCGGCGATTGGTGCGGCGGGCGCGGCGGCCATTTTGGGAATCCTGGTGTTCAAGCTGCTCAAAATGCTAAGCCAAAGGTCGCGGCCCTGCCAATTGGAACCGCACTGCTGGTCGAGGGTCTTGCCGCCGGACAGGTTTTCGTTTCCTTCCGGACACACCATGACTGCGTTTTCCATCGCGCTGGTGGTCAGTTATTTCTATCCTTCGTTGGAGGGGACGCTGTTTTTCGTGGCGTTCAGTATCGCGGTGTCGCGCATCGTGCTGGGCATGCATTTCCTCAGCGACGTGCTGGCCGGCATCGTGCTGGGGATAGCATTGGGCTGCGCTGCGATTACCGCGTTCGCTTCGCTTGGCTTGGTTTAAATCGCCGGTTACAGCGGTTTGGGGTGTGCGGTCTGGGCTTCCTTAAAGACCGCCAGGTTTGCCTTGTCCACGATGGCGGTTCCGGTGTCGACCCACGCCGGCAATGGAGACGCGGGTGCGTTGCGCCAATCCTTGAACTCATGCACTGCGTTGTGGTGCAGGTCGTCCAGGAACTTCACGCCGTAGTACGCCATCACATAGGGCTTTTGGACAACGGTGGCATTAATGCCTCCGCGGTCGATCCAGTCCAACGTTTCGGGATCCTTGTCGAACGACACGATGGCGATTTTTCCGGTCATGTCCACGCGGTGCAAGGCACTGGCGGCGCCGGCGCCGCCGGAAGCCTCCAGACAAAGAATACCGTCGATCTTCTGTTTCTTTGCGGAGAGGATAGCGTTGACACCGTCGAACGCATTATTTGAGTTGCCTTTGTCGTCGATGGTCTGCACAATTTTTATTCCGGGATATTTCTTCAAGGCTTCGTTGACACCGCGCACGCGCTCTTCCAAATTGAGCTGGCCGGGAATGGTGACGAGCAGAATGTCGCCGTGGCCCTTCAGGACCTCGGCAATGCGCCTGGCGCTTTCCTGCCCGGCGCGGAAATTGTCCGTCCCGATGAACATGACGCGCTTGGAATCCGGCGCGTCGGAGTCCAGGCAGATGACAGGAATGCCGCTGGCAATGGCCGCGGCGATGGGCGCCTGAAACATTTCCGGGCTGGCCACGGAAACAAGAATTCCAGCGGGGTGGGAGGCGACGGCCTTTTCAAAGGCGTCGACTTCTGCCTTCGGATCATACGAGGCTGGACCATCCATGTCGGCTTTGACGCCGAGCCCCATTTCCTTGGCCACGTCGCGCAAGCCCGCATCGGCTTCCTGCCAGTAGGGCAAGTTGATATTCGCGGCGATAAGCACGTAGCGCTCTTCCTTTTCGTGATAAGACTCCTGGCAGCCGGCGAACGCGACAGTCGCGCAGACCAGCAGCCACGTGGCGAGCTTGGAAACGTTTTTCATGGAATGGTCTCCTTTGCGCTTCCGGCCTGGGGCTGAGCAAAGCAAGAATCGGACCGACACCCACAATATGGAGCGCAAGCCTATCAACAAGAATTGGCTGTGACAAGCATCGAGCGGCAAGCTCGGCTTGGCGTGGGATGCTCTTGCCGAGTAGGAGACGTGAAGCGAGTAAGCAAACGCCGGACGCTGGATTGTGTAGTCTTCTGTAGGAGAAATGGAAACGGCAACGATTCAGACGCCTGCAGCAGTGGCGAAACGAACGATCTGGTCGGAACTGGTATTTCTCGCCCAGGTTTCCCGACCCGGCCTGTGGACTACCACGGCGCTGTTTTACTTCATGCCGCTGGGGCATCGCGCCTTTCTCCGCTCCTGGATTTCTTGGGTAGGGCTGTTCTACGTGCTGGTTCCGCTGGGACTTGTGCTTTACGGCGTGAACGATATCGTGGACGCAGAAGCAGATGCTTACAATCCGCGGAAGGGCACGTTTCTTTTCGGATCTTTGGGCGCGAAGGAGCAATTGGCTGCATTGCGGTGGAAGATTGCGGCCGCGCAACTGCCATTCCTGGTGCTGTTCCTGCTCCTGTTCGGGGCGAAAATCTTGCTTTGGGATGCAGCGTTGGCGGCCGCGGTGGCTCTCTACAATTCTCCTCGCGTTGGATGGAAGGGGCATCCTCCGTTTGACGTGCTGATGCAGGCGAGCTATCTGCTCATATTTGTGCTGAGCAGTTGGTTGAATCGTGTGCCGCAGCTTCCCTGGCCGGCTTTTGTTTTTGGCGCCATGTTCGCGATGCACTCGCACGTATTTGGTGAAGTAATGGACATCGTGCCGGACCGGCAGAGCGGTCGACGAACAACCGCTACGCAAATCGGCGCGGTCCGCGCGAAGATTCTGATTGCCGTGTTCCTGAGCATCGAAACGGCGATGGTCTACTGGTTTTTCCACGATGCGATTGTTAGTGGATTCTTAGGCGCGGCCGTCTTGTGGTTCGTTGTGGACTCCAGCGTGCTATGGAAGGAACGTTCGTATACGCCGGGGCAAATGCGCGCGTTCATGTGGGCTTGGAACGGCGCAGCGGTCCTGGGTATGTACTGGAATTGGCTGACGGCGAGCCTAACCAATGTCCGTTGAATGTTATCGCGGCTCGATTTTGTTGGGGCGGTGAACGTTTTGCGCGCTCGTGTGTCATCATATTGGCAGAAACACCCGACGCAGTTTTCCTGCCCCGGTCTGCTCGGTTCAGGGGAGTGTCCGCCGATGATTCATTCCTTAGCCCGTCCGCACTTTATTGCGGCTGCTTCATTTCTTGTTTTCACATTGTCCCCGGTCGCGAGCCAGGCGCAAGGGATCTCGCCGGAACCAGGGCGGACGCAATCTTCAAATAACACTTCGGCTTCGACCTCGAGCACTCATGCCCCGCCGGACCCCTCCGATCTGGAGGTTTCCTGGCGCAAGATGCCGGCCAGGTTTTTGCACGACGAAAAGGACATGTGGCTCTTTCCGGTAAAGCTCGCGGAAGGAAAGCATTGGCTACCCACGGCGATCATCGTGGGCGGCACGGCAGGGTTCCTCAAGGAAGATCCACCGCTCGAGCGCAAGGTGCGGCAGACTGATATTTTCAGCGAGTATAACAAAGTGTTGACGAGCTCCATAAGCGGCGGGCTAATCGCGGTGGTGCCGGCGGGCTTCTATGCCGTGAGTCTGTTGCGTCACGATTCCTACGGGCAGGGCACGAGCTTGCTGGCTGGCGAAGCCGTCGCCAATGACGCCGTGCTAATGCTCGTTTTGAAAGGTATAACCCGGCGCGCGCGGCCATCGGAGTTCCCGGCGAATAGCGCGTACAATGACACGTTCTTCGCCACGCGCAATTCCTTTTTCAGCAGCAGCTTCCCTTCCGCTCACGCGATGATGAGTTTTTCCGTGGCGACTGTGTTTGTGCAACGGTATAAGCAACACAAGTGGGTTCCCTATGTTGCTTACGCGCTGGCTACGGCCATCAGCTTTTCGCGCGTAACTACCGGCGCGCACTTCCCTTCCGACGTTTTCATCGGCGCGGCCACAGGGTTTGCGATTGCGCGCTTCGACGTATTGCGCCACTAAATTTCCGGCAAGATTCCGGCGCTATCCAGGTTTCAGTCGGCGTGAAGCGCTGCTACGCTTTTTGGGCGTGGCGGCGCAGGAATGTCGGCACGTCGAGGTCGTCCGCCGGAACCTCGCGGGCAACTTCGCGGACATTTTCCTGGACCTGGTGCACGACGTTGACCTGCTGCGGCGGCTCGGGAACGTCGCGGCCGGCCTTCCAGGTCTTGGGCATGAAGGACGGCCTTTGCGGCGTTTGTTTCTTGTTGGCTTCCTTGAAGCCCGCGGCAATGACGGTGATCTTCACGGTGTCTTTCATCTGATCGTCCTGCACGGCGCCGAAAATGATGTTGGCGTTCTCGTGCGCGGCCTTCTGGATGACCGAGGATGCTTCATGCACTTCGTGCAGGGTCAGGCTGGAGCTGCCGGAAATGTTGATCAGGATGCCCTGCGCGCCCTGGATGGAATTATCTTCGAGCAACGGGCTGGCGATGGCGCGGTTCGCCGCGTCAACGGCGCGATTCGTGCCCGTGGCGACCGCGGTGCCCATCACCGCGTAGCCCTGGCCGTGCATGATGGCCTTCACGTCGGCAAAATCGCGATTGATGATGCCGGGCACGGTGATGATATCAGAGATGCCCTGCACCGCCTGGCGCAAAATGTCGTCGGCAATGCGGAAGGCGTCGAAGAAGCTCGTGCCGCGCTCGACTGTTTCCATCAGGCGTTCATTGGGAATGACGATGACGGTGTCGACCGCGCTGATGAGCTCCTGCAGCGCCTGCTCCGCTTGGAGCATGCGGCGCTTGCCCTCAAACGCAAATGGCTTGGTGACCACCGCAACGCTTAGCGCGCCGAGTTCGCTGGCAAGCGAAGCCACTACCGGCGCAGCTCCGCTGCCGGTGCCCCCGCCGAGGCCGGCGGTGATGAAAATCATGTCCGAGCCCTCGAGGGCCTCGATGATTTTTTCCGTGTCCTCCAGCGCGGCTTTGCGGCCAACCTCTGGATTGGCGCCCGCGCCCAGTCCTTTCGTCAATTTCGCGCCAAGCTGCAGCTTCACCGGAGCCTGCGATAGCTTCAGGGCCTGCAGGTCCGTATTTGCCGCGATGAACTCGACGCCTTCCACCTTGGCCCGAATCATGCGGTTCACGGCATTGCAGCCGCCACCGCCCACGCCGATGACTTTGATTTTCGCCGGTTGGAGCTCCTCGCTGAAGCTCATCCGGATCCCCGTCTCTTTATTCATGTGCCCCTCGTTCTTCTCCAGACCTGCCGCGCGCCGCTCGGGTGGGGTCACGACGCGCCGGCAAACATGGACTTCAGTTTCGATACCAGATTCCCGGCGCGCTGCGGCGCTGCCCGCCGCGCTTTCGCGCCGTACAACACGAGCCCGACAACCGTTGCATATTCCGGCTGAGCCACTTGCTCGGGCAGATCGGCGAGGCCCTTGGGCTCGGCGATGCGCATGGGCAAGCGAAAATACTGTTCCGCAAGATCAATGAGGCCGTTGAGCTTTGCGCCGCCTCCGGCGAGCACAAATCCGGCGGGAATTTGCCGGTCGAGGCCGGCACGCTGCAGATCATCGCGAATCAGGACGAGCAGTTCCTGCGCGCGCGGTTCGATGATGTCCGTGAGCTGGCGCGCGAAAATCGTGCGAGGAGGCCGGTCGCCAACGCTGGCGATTTGGAACGGGTGGTCTTCCTGCAACAGAGAAAGGGCCGCGCAACCGTGCTGGCGTTTGATGCGCTCAGCTTCGGGAATGGGCGTGCGCAAGCCAACCGAGAGATCGTTGGTGAAATGATCGCCGCCAACCGGTACCGCGCTGGTGTGGCGCACCACGCCGCCGCCGTAAACGATGAGTTCGGTGGTGCCGCCGCCGATATCCAGCAAGCAGCAGCCGAGGTCGCGCTCGTCTTGCGTGAGGCAAGATTCGGCGGAGGCCAGCGGCTCGAGCACTGTGTCGCTGATCAAGATTCCCGCGCGATTTGCGGCCGTGACAAGATTCTGCGTCGCGGCAATCGAGGAAGTGACCAGGTGAACATTGACTTCCAGGCGCTGGCCGACCATGCCGACGGGATCACGGATGCCGTCCTGCGCGTCGACCAGAAATTCGTGCGGCAAAACGTGCAGCACTTCGCGGTCGGGCGGCAGCGTGATGTTGCGGGCGGCGTCGATGGCGCGGCGCACATCTTCGCGCTCGATGTCCCGGGCGCGGTGCCCGATGCTGACGCCGCCGCGGCTGTTTACGCCGCGCACGTGGCTGCCAGCCACGCCGATCACCGCGGATTCCACGGGAACGTTGGCAACTCCTTCGGCCTCTTCCACGGCGCGACGAATGGAGCTGACGGTGGAATCGAGGTTGACGATCAAGCCTTTGCGCAGTCCTTTCGATTCCGCTGCGCCCAGCGCGAGAAAGCGCACCTGCTCTTCGTCGACCTCGGCGATCAAGGCGCACGTTTTCATGCTGCCGATATCCAGCCCGACTAAGTATTTGTCCTTCTTCGCCAAACGTGCTCCTGGTCCGCCGCTATCTCGTTTTCGTCGAGGAGGCGCTGCTCGCATCCGGATTCAGCACCACCTGCTTCGCGTACTGCAGATCGATGGAGTGGACGCGGCCATTGCTGGCCTGCCACTGCGCGAAATTTTCGACGACCATGCGGTATTTGCCGGTGAAGTCGCCGGTTCCGAAATGAATCGTGAGCGCCTGAGTATCGTTGGCGCTGGCGATCCCGGTCATCACCGCACGCAAATCCTTCGGGTTGGCGAGGTCCACTTCGCTGACACGGTCGGACGAGCCGGAACGCACCAGGTCGACGGCCTTCATGAATTCTTCATACGTCTGCATGCGCTTGCCGCGTTCTTCGCGCGGCATATTTTCCGAGAGGCCGGTGACTATTGGAAATTGCAAATCTTCGCCGCGCGGGCGATCCAGAATCACGCCGTGGGCGTCAATGAGAGCAAGTTCCGTGCCGTTACGCAGGAAGGCGATGGGCGTGCGCTCGGTCAGGTCCACGCGAATGCGATTGGGAAGAATGCGCTGCACGGTGGCCGATTCAATCCAGGAGATTTCTTCGAGCGCGCCGCGGCGCGCGTCCAGCGGAACACGCAGAACGCTGCGGCCCCGGTCGTGCGCAAATTGCTGCAGCACCGCTTCGCGGCTGACGATGTGGTTGCCGTTAACCTCTATCTGCTCCGGCTTGATGAGCAGCATTTGCTGTCCGTAGAGCAAGAAGCGCCCGGCCGCCCATGCAGCGGACACGCCCGCGATTCCCACGACACCCAGGAATAAGACGCGCCGATAAAACGGCCAGCTGCGCCCGGTGAATTTCTTGCGGCGTATTTCGACGGGCTTTTGACGGCGCAAATAACGCGGCTCATCGTCACCCAGCAACTCCGGCCGGTAGGTCTCGGCATCCGCTGCCGTAGCGCCGCGCGATATGGTCTTCATGCGTTCCAAATGACCACCTCGTGTTCCAGCTCGACACTGAAGGCCGAGCGCACGCGCTCGCGCACGTCAGCGATCAGCGCGAGCATATCTTTCGCACTCGCTTTGCCGGCGTTCACGAAAAAATTGGCGTGGCGGTCGCTGACCCGCGCATCGCCGACGCCCAGGCCTTTCAGCCCCAGCTCATCGATCATGCGTCCCGCGGACGCCCCTGGTGGATTTTTGAAGATGCAGCCGGCGCTTTTTTGCCCGAGCGGCTGACTCGAACGCCGCTTTTCGTTGCAGATACGAATCCCTTGAAGAATTTCTCTGTACGCTTTGGAGGGAAGTTCCAGCTTCACCGCGAGCATCATATCATCAGGCGCAAACGAAGTGTGACGGTATTCAAAGGAAATTTGCTCGCCCCTGAGGATTTCAATCTGGCGGGTGGCGGCCCGGTACAGCTTGACCTCGCGGACGTAGGAGCCGATCTGCATGCCGTAGGCTCCGGCGTTCATGCGCAGCGCGCCGCCCACCGTGCCCGGGACGCCGATGAGTCCTTCCATGCCGCCGAGGTCGTGCTTGGCGCAGTAGGTGACCATGCGGCCGAGGTCCGCGGCGGCGTCCACCTGCGCGAAATTGCCTTCGAGGACCACGTCGGGCTCGGGAGACGCGAGCTGCAGGACAATCCAGGGGAGTTCGCCGTCGCCGACCAGCAGATTGGAGCCGCCGCCCAGGAAGCGATGCGGCACGCGGTGGGAATCGAGCAGGCTCAGCAGGCCGGGAATGGATTCATGTTTCTTGATACGGAGGAGATCAGTGGTGCCGCCAATGGCTAGGGACGTGAGCTCGGCAAGTGAAGAAGCGCGGCGAAGCTCGACGCTGAGCTCGGGAAGAGCGCCGATGATTTTGGCATCTTCAATGCGCATGATGGGCCGGGTATTCGGTTCCGAGCAGAACCATGAGTTCGTTACTGGCGCGGCTGACGTTTCCAGCGCCGATGGTCAGGATGGCGTCGAGGGGACGCCCTTCGCGGAGCAGGTACTCGATGCTTTCCTGCATGGAGCGAAAGTAGAAGACGTTTTTGTGCCCGGCCTCGCGAATCGCGGTGGCCAGAGCTTCGCTGGTGATCCCGGGAATAGGCGGCTCGCTTGCCGCATAAATGTCGGTCAGCACCAGCACATCGGCTTGGTTGAACGCGCGACAGAATTCGTCCCACAGGTGCTGCGTGCGCGTGAACCGATGCGGCTGGAAGAGCACCAGCAGGCGATTGAATTTGCAGATGCGCGCGGCCTCCAGCGTCGCGCGGATTTCGGCGGGGTGATGGCCGTAATCGTCGATCACCGTAATGTCGTTGACCGCGCCTTTGATGTCGAAGCGGCGGGCCACGCCCGCGAATTTTCCGAGGCCTTCGCGGATCAATTCCGCTGGCACGTTGAGATACAGCGCGACGGCGGCGGCGGCCGCGGCGGTGCGCACGTTGGGAATCCCGGGAGGATGGAAGAGCTGGAAAATGCCGAGGTCCTCGCCCTTGTAAGTCAGTCGAAATTCGCTGCCCAGGCCTTCGAGCTTGATGTCGCTGATGATGAGGTCCGCTTGGCTCGAGGTGCCGTAGGTGATGATCGGGCGTTTGACGCTGGGAATGATGGCCTGCACGTTGGGCTCATCCAGGCAGAGAATCGCAGCGCCGTAAAAGGGCACGCGATTCACGAATTGCACGAAGGCATCCTGAATGTCTTCCAGCGAGGAGTATTGATCGAGATGCTCGCGGTCGATGGTGGTTACTACGGCGACTACGGGCGCGAGGAGCAAGAAGCTGCGGTCGCTTTCATCGGCTTCGACCACGAAAAATTCGCCCTTGCCGAGCCGGGCGGTGGTGCCGGCCTGATTGACGCGGCCGCCGACTACGAACGTGGGATCGAGATGCGCCGCGGCCAAAACGGAAGCGACCATCGAAGTCGTGGTGGTCTTGCCGTGCGCGCCGGCCACGGCGATGCCGTACTTCAAGCGCATCAGCTCGGCCAGCATTTCCGCGCGCGGGATGACCGGGATTTTTCTCTTGTGCGCCTCGACAACTTCCGGATTGTCTGACTTGATCGCCGAGGACGTCACTACCACATGCGCGCCTTCGACATTCGCGGCTTTGTGCCCTTCGTGGATCGTGGCGCCTAGATCTTGCAGGCGTTCGGTGATGTTCGATGGTTTGGTGTCTGAACCCGACACCGAGTAGCCCAGCGTCAGCAGCACTTCGGCGATGCCGCTCATACCGATGCCGCCGATACCCACCAAGTGAATGCGCTGAAAATTGCGGAACGCGACCATCATCGATTTATCCTCGGACAACGTCTTCAATCATGTTGACGATGTCGCGCGCCGCGTTCGGCCGGGCCAGGCTTCGCGCGGCGGACGACTGCCGTTCGATTTCCCCGGGCTGGTCGAGGAGGGAGAAAATTTCGCTGCTGAGGCGCTCGGGCGTGAGCTCCGGCTCTGGAATCACGCGGCCTGCGCCGGCGCGCGCCATCTCCTGGGCGTTGCGCAATTGGTGGCTGTCGGTGGCGTACCCGAAGGGAACGAAAATGGCGGCGCGTCCGGCGGCGGCAATTTCCGCCGCGGTGATGGCCCCGGCCCGGCAGACTATTACGTCGGCCCAGGCGAAGCGCTCCGCCATATTCGTAAGAAAGGGCACAACCTCCGCTGAATATTCGCGCCGCGCGTACGCGGTGCGCACCGCATTATAGTCGCGTTCGCCCGTTTGATGCACGATGGCCAGCTCTTTTTTTCGCGTCGCAAGCCGGTCCATGGAATCGACAATAGCGCGATTGATCGCCAGCGCGCCCTGGCTGCCTCCGGTGATGAGCAGACGAAATGGCTTTTGTGGAGAGCGCGTTGCAATCGAAAAAAACTCGGTGCGCACGGGGCAGCCGGTAACCACCGCTTTTTTGCCCCAGACGCGCGCGGAAACGTCGTAGCCGGTGGCGATGCGCTTGGAAATCTTCGCGAGCACGCGGTTGGTGAAGCCCGGCTCGGCGTTAGGCTCGAAGATTACGTTGGGGATTCCACTCAACCACGTCGCGAGCATCATCGGCCCTGCCGCGTACCCGCCGACGCCGAAGGCCGCGACGGGTTTGTGCTTACGGAGTACGCCGAACGCATCCGCGACGCCCGGACCCAGCATAGCGAGATTTTTCACCAGCGTTGCGCCGCCTTTGCCCTTCAGGCCTGCGACGCGCAGTGTTTCCAGCGGCAGCCCGGCTTGCGGCACCAGCTTCATTTCGATCCCGCGTTGTGTTCCGACCAGCACGACGTCTCGCTCGTTTCCACGCGACATCCATTCGCGCGCGATGGCCAGCGCAGGAAACACGTGCCCGCCCGTGCCGCCGCCGGCAATCAGCAGCTTCATGCGTCACGTCCCTGCCAAGTACGGGCGCAGCATGCCCGCCGGCCGCAGGCGGGCTGCGCCCCTGCAAGAAAGATCGATCACCATATGGGCTCCCGAGCTTGCTGCGAAATATTCAGGAGCACGCCGGTGGCCAGCAGCATCACCAGCAAACTCGAGCCACCATAGCTGACAAACGGCAGCGGAATCCCTTTCGTCGGCACCATGCCAAGCACCACCGCAAAATTAATCAGCGCCTGGCACAGCACCATGGCAGTGATACCCATCGCGAGCAGCCTCCCAAATCCGTCTGGCGTTCCAAAAGCCGCGCGCAATCCCCGCCAGCCGTACACCGCGAAGAGCGCGATGACGATGACCGCGCCGAGAAATCCCAGCTCCTCGCATATCACCGCGTAAATGAAATCCGTGTGCGCTTCCGGAAGATAAAAAAGTTTCTGCTTGCTCTCCATCAAGCCGACACCGGTGAAGCCGCCCGAGCCGACCGCGATGAGCGATTGCAGCAATTGAAAGCCGGATCCTTGCGGGTCGGAACCAGGATCGAGAAAGGCCATCAGCCTCGCCTGGCGGTAGGAAACGTGCGTGATCAGCAGATAAAGGATGGGCAATGCCGCAGCGGCGGCGGTCACGAGCCACTTCCAGGAAAGCCCGGCAACAAACAGGATGGCCGCCGTGACCAGCACGATATCGATTGAGGTCCCGAGATCAGGCTGCAGAAGAATGAGCACGACGCAGACGAGAATCGGTCCGGCCGCGGGTAGAATCGTGTGCAGAAAATCTTCTTTGCGGAATTCCATCGACGAAGCGCCGCGTCGCTTCAAATCCAGAAACCACGCGAGATAGAGAACGACCGCGAGTTTCGCCAACTCCGAAGGCTGAATATTCACCGGACCAAACTTGATCCAGCGATGCGTGGCGTGCGATTTATCCAGGAAGAAGGCGCCCACCAACATCAGCAAGACCAGGAAGATCGCCGGGTAGACGACGGCGGGCTCACGCAGTCGGCGGTAATCGGTGCGCATCAGCGCGAACATGCCGAGCAGCCCGAGCAAGAGCCATGCAGATTGCCGCAGCAGAAAAATGTAAGAGCGGCCGTACAGCTGGTCGGCAGTGACGGCTGACGCGCTATAGATCATCACGGCACCGAGCAAGCACAGCGCCAGCGTCACGCCAAACAGCCAGCGATCATTTTCGAGACGTTTGGGCACTTATGCCGACCTCCTGGCAGAGCTAGCGCCGCGATTCGTGCTCGGCAGCTCGTTCGTCCGCAGTTCCAATTCGTGCACCAGTGCTTTGAAGACCCGCCCGCGGTGCTCGTAATTCTGAAATTGGTCGAAGCTCGCGCACGCAGGAGCCAGCAGGACGACGTCTCCGTTGCGCGCGGCTTGCGAGGCAATCTCCACGGCATGATCCAGAGTGCCCGCGCGCTCGATGGCTACGCTGCCGGAGATCTGACCCTCGATTTTGTCAGCGGCCGCGCCAATCAGCAGCGCCAGAATCGCCCTTTCGCGCAACGGCGTTTGCAGCACGGTGTAGTCACTGTCCTTATCCTTGCCGCCGAGAATCACCAGGATGCGGCCCGGAAAAGCATCCAGCGCTTTCAGCGTCGCGTCGACATTCGTCGCCTTGGAATCGTTGTAGTAGCGAACGCCGTTGATCTCGCGCACGAATTCCAGGCGATGCTCGACGCCGGCAAACGAGCGCACGCCCTCAGCGATCGCTTTGGCGCTCGCGCCCGCGATTCGCGCCGCGGCAATCGCGGCCAGCACGTTCTCCAGGTTATGCGTCCCTGGCAGCGGCACCTCTTGCCGCTTGAGCACCGCTTCTTCCCTGCCCTCGTCACGAAAAACAATGTCGTCGCCGCGCAAGAACGCGCCCTGCGCAGCTCGCTGCTTGCGGCTGAACCAATACACATGCGGGCGCGTAGGCGCGAGCGGTGTTGTTCCAAGATCATCGGCATTCAATATCGCGAAGTCTTCTTCGCGCTGATTCTCAAAAATGCGCGCCTTGGCTTTGCCGTAAAGCTCCATTGTGTGATGGCGGTCCAGATGGTCCGGCGTGAGATTGAGAAACACGCTGATGTCCGTGCGGAATTCCTGAATAAGCTCGAGCTGGAAACTACTCAGCTCCACGACGGTGTTTGTATCGTGCGTCATGCGATCGACGCAGGAGATCAGCGGCGTGCCGATGTTGCCCGCGAGAATGGTGGGAAATGAGGCAGTCCGCAAAATGTGTTCCACCAGCGAAGCCGTCGTGGTTTTTCCATTCGATCCGGTGATGCCGATCCATTTGCCTTGCCGAAACCGGTACGCCAGTTCGATCTCGCTCCAAATCGTCACGCCGCTGGCACGCGCGGCTTGCAGCAACGGTGCATCCGCGGGCACTCCCGGGCTCGGAATGATGAGATCCTGTCGCAAGAATGTTTGCTCCTGATGGCCGCCCAGCTCCAGGTTCACATTTGCGGCACGCAGTTTCGCGCCGATTTCTTCGCCGATCTCAGCTTCACTGCGCGAATCGGTCGCGGTCACGGCGGCTCCGTGCTCGGCGCAAAAAAACGCCGTGGCTACGCCGGTACGCGCCAGCCCCACGACCAGCACGCGCTTGTTTTTCAATTCCACCGGGCCCGGCATGCTTACCTCAATTTCAAGGTCGTCAATGCAAACAGCGCAAACACCAGCGCCACAATCCAAAAGCGCACGATCACCTTCGATTCGCTCCAGCCCAGCAACTCAAAATGATGGTGAATCGGCGCCATGCGGAAGATGCGCTTGCCGCGCAGCTTGAACGAACCGACCTGCAAAATCACCGACAATGCTTCGACGACGAAAATTCCGCCTACGAAAAATAGCAAAATCTCTTGCTTGATGATCACCGCGATGACCCCCAGCGTTCCTCCAAGCGAGAGGGAACCCACATCGCCCATGAAGATTTCTGCGGGATGCGCGTTGTACCACAGAAATCCCAGCGAAGCGCCAACCAGCGCGCCGCACAAGACGGTCAGCTCGCCAACACGCGGGATGTACTGAATCTCGAGGTACGTGGCCCAGCGATAGTTGCTGCTCACATAGGTCAAGACGGTCAAAGCACCCGCGGCAATCACCGTGCACCCAATGGCCAAGCCGTCCAGCCCGTCGGTGAGATTCACCGCGTTGGAAGCGCCCGCGATCACTATGGAAACGAAAATCAGAAAAGGCACAAAGGCCAGCGGCCAAAAGTGAGCCGACTTCATCAGCGAATGGACTACCAGGTCCGGGTGCACGCGCTTTAGAAACGGAATCATCAGCTCGGTGGAATACGCGCTGCGTGTGGCAAGCGCCAGCAGCCCTATCCCGACAATCGAGCTCACAAAAATCTGCAGCAGAAATTTATTCTTACTGCTGAGCCCGAGATTCTGCTGCTTCGAGACTTTTGCGTAATCGTCGACAAACCCGATGGCCGCGAACGCCAGCAGCGCGAACAGCGTCAACAGCACGAAACCGTTGGTCAGGTCGGCCCACAGCAAAGTGGGCACCATGGTGGAAAGAACGATCAGCACGCCGCCCATCGTCGGAGTGCCCGCTTTTTTCTGATGATTTTGCGGGCCTTCTTCGCGAATGTACTGGCCGATCTGCAGCTCCCGCAGCTTGCGGATCAGCCAGGGTCCGAAGACGAACGCCAGAAACATAGCGGTGAGGCTGGCGTACACCGTGCGAACGGTGATGTAGCGAAACACGTTGAACGGGCTGAAATATTTTTGCAGGACATGGTAAAGAAGGTAGTAGAGCATTTAGTGCCGCACCTTCACTGTGCTGGCGAGTTCCGGCGCATGTACGGCAAGCAGGCTCTCGACAATGCGCTCCATCTTTACGCCTCGCGAGCCTTTTACCAGCAGCAAATCTCCCGGCGCGACAAAACCGGCAAGAAACTTGGCGGCGTCTTCGGACGACGGAAATATTTTAGTCTGCGAGCGGGACACGCCGGCGGCCACGGCGCCTTCCACAATCTGCGCGGCATCGCCTTCGACGGCGACGACCCAATCAATGTTTCCGGTCTGCGCCGCAAACTTGCCGGCTTCACGATGGAGCTGCGATGACGTCGCGCCAAGTTCCCGCATCTCTCCGGCCGCAAGAATCCGGCGGCGATATCCCGGAGTCGCCGCCAATACTTTTATCATCGCGTGCAGCGCCGCGGGGCTCGAATTGTAACTGTCGTTGATCAGCGCCGCTCCATTGGAAAAGCGCAACAATTCCCCGCGCATCGCCGGAGCTTGCAGATTGCGAAATACGCTCTGCGCTTCCGCAGCGCCAATTCCCCAAACGCTGGCCGCCGCCAACGCTCCCAGCGCGTTGCAAATGACGTGGCGGCCCGGCAGCGCCAGTTCCAGCCGGGCACGCCTTCCGTTTTCCACTAGAACAAAAGCTGAACCCAGGGCGCCGCGATCTTCAATTGCCTCCGCGCGATAATCGGCGGCATTGTCGATCCCGTAGGTCAAGACATGCCCCGGCGCACTCGAAGCAAACGCGGCCACCAGCGGATCATCCGCATTCAACACCGCAACCGAATCGCGCCCATTCAGTCCTTCGATGAGCTCGCGCTTGGCCAGCGCAATTTCCTCGACCGAAGCAAAAAACTCCAGGTGCGCCGGCGCAACGCGCGTCACCACACCAACATCCGGCTTGGCGATCGCGGCAAGCTCCTGCAGCTCATGCCGCCGCGACATACCCATCTCCAGCACCGCCGCGTCGTGCTCGTCTTCCAGCCGAAACAGCGTGAGCGGCAGCCCGTAGGCGTTGTTGAAATTGCCCTCGGATTTCAAGACCCGTAGCTTCGCGCCCAGCAGCGCCGCCAGGATCTCTTTTGTGGTGGTCTTGCCCACGCTGCCCGTGACGCCGGCAATTTTCTTGCCCCAGGCCAGGCGCACGGCGGTTGCGAGCCGGTGCAACGCGCGAAGGGTGTCGTCGACCACGAGGCAGGAGTCGCGCAGCGCATCAGGGAACTGCCCCGCGCGCGATTCCGCCACCACTGCGGCCAGCGCTCCGCGCTCGAAAGCCGCAGCCACATGATCGTGTCCATCGTGACGCGGTCCGTGGATGGCGAAGAACAGTTCTCCAGCACGTATCGTGCGAGAATCAATCGAGTAGCCGGCCACCCGGGCCAGGGGATCGAGCCCCGCCCCAAGCACAGCCAGCATCGGCTCAGAAATCTGTAGAAGCGTCCACCGCATAAATTCCTCAAAGAGCTGGCGTTACGAAGATACCGCGCACGTCGGTCAGTTTTCACCGTTTTGAGGGCTCCTCCTTAGTAAGGGTAACTACGGCTCGAAGCGCCTCTCTCCTGCTAGGGATAAAGCGCGCTACGTGCCAAACCCCGCGCCGCTCTCCGGCCGGTCATACCCCCGTTCGCGGAGCGCGCGGCCCGCCACTTCGCGATCGTCAAACTCCAGCGTACGGTCGGCGAGAATCTGATAATTTTCGTGGCCTTTCCCGGCCAGCAGCAGAATGTCTCCCGCGCGCGCTTCGTCGATCGCCAGGCCAATGGCTTTTTCGCGGTCGGGCTCGATCATATATTTGCCGTGCGTTTTTTGCAGGCCGACCACGATGTCGCTGATAATTTTCAGCGGGTCCTCGCTCTTGGGATTGTCGCTGGACAAGATCGTGAGGTCGCTGAGGCGCCCTGCCACTTCGCCCATCACCGGACGCTTGGTGCGATCCTTTAGTCCACCGCAACCGAAAAGCGTGATGATGCGGCCTTTGGGATTCAGCTCCCGCGCCGTGCGAATCAGATTTTCCAGCGCGTCATCGGTATGCGCATAATCCACAACCACCAGAAATGGTTGGCCCATGGCAATCGGCTGGAACCGCCCGGAGACGCTCTTGAGATTGCGAACGCCGGCGGCGATAACCTCGTTGGAGAGACCCAGCGCTTGCGCCGCTCCAATCGCGGCCAGGATGTTATAGACATTGATGCGTCCGACCAGCGATGTCTCGATATCGATTTTGCCATTGGGCGTCAGCGCTGTGAACGTCAACCCGGAAAAAGTCAGCTGAAATTTCTTGGTGGTCAGCTGCGCTCCGGAAGCCAGGC
>Ga0210409_10002856_pt1 | contig 19987 bp, 18 predicted proteins | sample IncBWH17MmetaG_FD_161649 | JGI IMG/M metagenome (GOLD analysis project Ga0210409, IMG submission 161649) | Forest soil microbial communities from Barre Woods Harvard Forest LTER site, Petersham, Massachusetts, United States - Inc-BW-H-17-M | ecosystem: Environmental > Terrestrial > Soil >... | reverse complement strand
ATAGCTTCGCAAAGCGCTCGACAACTGACAAGCCGAAATCGAGTTTGTCGCGCAAGAAAATCCGTCTGCGGCAGTGAGTCTGGCAAGGGAGTCATTTGAAGCCACGGATCGGCTGGGAAAATTTCCTGGCATGGGGAGCCCTGGACGCGTCCCCGGCACCCGCGAACTAGTGATCCCTGATACACCGTATATCCTTCCATATCGCGTTCGTGCCGGCGCCGTCGAAATCCTGCGCGTATTTCACGCGGCTCGCCGCTGGCCAGAGGGCTTCTGAAAAGGACTCTAATGATGAATTCAGCTGTATCCACTGCTTCGGCAAATTCTCGCTGAAGAAGCGTAGGGCGTTGCCGCCCATCACCGCTCGAATGTCTGCGGCGCTGAATCCCTCCTGAAGAAGCGCTTGGGTCAATTCTGAGAGATGCGCCGCGTCAAACGGCACCGTGACGCTGCCGTCAAAATCGGAGCCAAGCCCCACGTGTTCGATTCCTGCGGTCTGCACCGCATAGCGGATCGCTCGCGCGATGGCTCTGGCATCCTTTCCACATACGGCAGTGGGCCAAAAGCCAATGCCGATGATTCCGCCACTACGTGCGATCCCGAGTGCTTCCTCGTCGCTCAGGTTCCTGCGGTTGTTGCAGTTTCCCTGCAACCCGCCGTGGGAATAGATCACCGGGCGTTTCGACTCCGCCAGCACATCGCGAATTGTTTGCGGCGAAGTGTGCGCCAAATCGATGATCATTCCACGCGCATTCATTTGGCGAACAAGTTCGTGGCCCAGCGGAGTCAGCCCGCCCTTCGTTACTCCCGCCGAGGAACCCGCAAACTCGTCGTCAAAGAAATGCGTCAGCGACATATATCGATAGCCGGCTTGGAAGAGCGGCTCCAGGTTTTCGATCTTCCCGTCCAGTGCTTGCGCGCCCTCAATTCCCAAAAGCCCCGCGGTGATCTCGTGGTTCTCTTTTCGCCGCTTCAAGTAGCTTGCGAGATCCTGGCGCGTGCGGATGGGAACCAGCTTGCCGTTGGAGGAAGCTGCGGTCTGGTCAAATCGCTTTGCCAGATAGAGGGCGCGCGCCGTCAGGCTGTTCCACGTGGATGGCGGCCAGCGCTGCGCCAGTGCCAACCAGAAAATATTGTCGGAATTGGCTTCATTTCTGTCGTAGTTGAGCCCGCGCGGTGTCTTGGTCACCGCCGTAAAGACTTCCAGCGCAACGTTTCCTTCAATCAATCTGGGCATATCCGCGTGGCCTCGGCTGCCCCTCTCGAGCAAATCTCTTCCCCACAGCAGCGAATCGGCATGCAAGTCCACGATCTGCAAATCCCCGTGCAACGCCCGCGCCTGCGGCGACACGCGGCTCGAAGGTGACGCTCGAACCCGGTTGAGTGTGGACTCGACCAACCGGGGCACCCACCCGAAAAACACCGCCAGCAGTACCAGCAGCAACCCTGCGACCAACACAATGGTTTTCTTCATCTTGGAAGCATGCCCTCGCTCTCCTCTGCGCTACTTTATTCCCATGCCCGCGCATTCCCCCTGACGTTTTGTTGACTCTTAGAGCGGGTGGCATCCGCCTATTCCCTGGACCGGTACGTGGGCCAGGCTGGTACCGGGCATACCCTTTCTCCGGTATTTATTTGGTTGCAAATCCGGACATTTTTCGAGACCATCTCCGGGACCACCGAACAGCACTTCCCCGCGCTGCGGCACGTCCTCCGGTCTGCCTCGTTGCTGGGAAAGGTCTCTTCGGTGCGCTCCGCAACTCGAGGTTAGGTTCCGGGCAGAAGGAGTCCGCAAGTGAAGAAGCTTTACGTCGGCAATCTTCCGTTCAACGCATCGGAAGAGCAGCTGCAGGAATGGTTCGGGCAAGTTGGTGTGAATCCCTCGGCAATCAGTCTAATTCGCGACCGTTTTACAGGACAGTCCCGCGGATTCGCTTTTATCGAGATTTCCAACGATGAAGAAGCGGACCGCGCGATTACTTCCCTGAACGGTCAGAACTTCGGGGGCCGGAACCTGGTGGTGAACGAAGCACGGCCGCAAACCGAACGATCTGGTGGCGGCGGTGGTCGTAGCGCCGGTGGCGGTGGCGGTTACGGCGGTGGCCGTGGCGGCGACCGTGGCGGGCGTGGCGGTGGTGGTCGTGGTGGAGATCGCGGAGACCGCGGCGATCGCGGGAACCGCTGGTAGCCCTCTCGTTTCCCCCGTTTTCGCTCCACTTCTATTAACCAAAATAGTATTACGCTTGGGGTTCGCTTTCCGCCCGGTGGCCTCCCCGCGAATGCTGTCGCGCTTCCTTCCGCCTATCCCTCTTTTGCCCTTCTGGCACTCATTCGTTTTATTCACAGCCCGCTGCAATTTTCTCTGGCCATTCCTTTTCCCGGGATGTAGTATCCGGCCCGATTGAGTCCGCGGCCCTCTATCTCGCGGGTCCTACCGCTCGAGTCTCCGCGTTTTACATCGCTTTTCGGTCCGGGTCTGGTGCGACCGAAACATTACGCGGGGTGACGTGTTTGATACACCAGGCCAAGTTTTTCCTTCGCTCCCTACGGCTTGGAGTGTATGTAAGGAACTACTTGGGCTGTATTCGTGACCCGGTAAGACCTGATGCGATCCGCGCGGGCTGAGAACTTTCCCATGGATTAGCGCATCAAACGGATAGAACAGCAAAGAGCTTTCGTGCGATGAACAACTGGCAAAAACGCGATTGGAAACAATTTTACGAACTGGCGCGGCGCCCGTGGCAGCGTCACCGCCCGCCACGGCCCGTGTATCCAGCGGGCATGAATCGCGTTGCGCCTGCTGCAGGCTACAGTTTGTCAGAACTCGATGACGCCGGAGTTGATCTCGACCAAGCCGAGCAGCTCGGTCTTCCCGTGGACGCGGGGCGCATCGGCGCGTACGGCCCAAACGTAACAACACTGCGCGATTTCGTCCGTTCCTACCGCCAGCCACTGTAATCACCTCGCATCAACTTCTGTAGTATGTTCACGCCCTGTTTGAGGCCCGTCTGTTCATGAAACACCTGCTTCTGCTTTTCTCTCTTTTTTGGGGATTCAACTCTCTGTCGCCGAGTGCTGACTATTCCATCTATGCCATCCGCTACGCTGACTCCCCGGGAGATTCCCTCGCGGACCTCATGGTTGGTGGACCGAAGGACCAGAAACTCGACACCATCTACGCGATGTGGTTAATCCGCGGCGGAGGACACAACATTCTTTTCGACAGCGGCTTTCACCGCCCGCGCTGGTTTAAGGAATGGACCATCCTCAATTATGTCCGTCCCAACGAGGCCGTAAAATTGGCCGGTGTCCAGCCCGAGCAAATCACCGACATCGTCGTGAGTCACGCGCATTGGGACCATATGGGCGGCATCGATCTGTTTCCCAAGGCCATCATCTGGATTCAAAAGGAAGAGTTCCGCTATTACACCGGCGAGGCCTGGCAAGCTGGCGGGAATCATGGCGGCATCGATCCGGAAGATGTTCAAGCCCTTGTCCGACTGAATACCGAAGGTCGCGTCCGGCTTATCGACGGCGATAACGTCGAGATTCTTCCCGGCATCCGCGCTTACACTGGCGGGCGCCACACCTACGCTTCTCAATACCTATTGGTCGAAGGCACGCCGCGCTTTGTCCTGGCCTCCGACAATACCTATCTCTACCGCAATCTGGAAACGCACATGGCCAGCGCCACGTTCAGCGATGCGGATCACGCGGCCAACATCAAGAATCAGGAACGCATGATTCAGCTTGCCGGCTCCATCGATCGCGTCATTCCCGGCCACGACGCGCTGCAGTTCCAGAAGTTCCCGACGCAAGGCCGCGTGGCAACCCTGAAAGCGCCCCAGTCACCCCATTTCTAGCTGGGCTTGGTAAGCTCACTCCGCCGATTTTCGACGCTGTCCCAACCGCGCGAGCCTCGCAGAAGTTTCCTGCACTCCCGCTTCCACATTCACACGCGCGTACAAAACCCTTGCCTCTTCCCACAGGCGTTGGGCTTCTTCGACTTCCCCGACATCGTCCCGGAGTATCGCCAGCGGACGAATGGCATTCGCAAGATCGAGAGCCGGAGTTGTTTCCTGGTTGCGATACAGTGCTAGGGCCTCGAGGTAGCAGTTTTCCGCCAGCTTCGCCTGTCCTTCATGCCGGTAGACGTCGCCTAAATGTCGAATGGTATGCGCAAGGTCAAGCGCACTGCCCTCTTCGCGGTAAATGGAGACGGCCTCTTCATAGAGCGGTCGCACAGCGTCGCTCGGTCCCAAATCCCGCTTGACCTGGGCCAGCTTCTTCAGAGCTTGCGCCAGTTCGCGTCTTGCCCCATTCGCGCGCAGCAGGCCTACTGCTGCGCTTAGGTCCCTCTCGGCATCGGCCAAGCGGTGCTCCCTTCGTGCGCGATCCGCCTGGTGCATCAACTTGACGGCTTCGTCGGGCATGGTGCTCGCTAGGCTATCACCGTCGCGGTACAGAGGGAAAGTCCGTGCCCCCAGCTATGGCTGTCGCGTGCTCGCTTGCAGGGCAGCATTCTCCAAGTCTTTATCCAATCGGTCCAGCTGATCCTGCAACTGCTGCAGTTTTGCCTGCTCGATCTTCAACTGTTCCTGCAGCGCTTCCTCACGATCTTTGATATTGGACATTTCGTCGGTGTATTGTTTGCGTTCTTGCTCGTTTTCGAATCGATCCTTGTTCTCTTCCAACCTTTTCAGGTTCTCGGCATTGTATTTGTGTTGCACTTGTATCTGTGCCAGCTCCGGCTTTGCGCTCTCCAACCGCTCTGTGGCGCGCTCAACAGCCATTTCCTGCTCGTGCAATCGATAAATGACGATCTGGGCCCTTCGCGCCGCAATCGCCGCGACCTGCAAATCCTGTCTGAGTTGCCGGATCTCTGACAACAAGGCTTGCAGCGGTTCCGATTGACGGTCGACCTTTTGGCAAGGAGCTGCAGGGACAAAAAACAGAAAAACCAGGGCAACGGAGGATATTCGAAGCATTGTGCACCTCTCTTGCAACTACGTATTGGACGCCTTAGAGCGCTCCAGGTGCCCACCTGGGACCGGTGCTTCGGCGCGCGTTTATTCGTTTTGGCCACAGGGCCACAGGCGGCTCCGTTTTGAAAGGTAGGAGGAAACGAGTAAAATAAATGCTTCACTACGCGCCAATGGACCCACTCTTTAACATTGTTTCTAACAGCAGCGCGCCTCGCGTCCCGGCGCCGGACGCGCATCCGCGCCCCGACTGGCTGCGCGTCAAATTCTTTGGTGGCGAGCGTTACCACGATCTGAAGCGCATCATGCGGACGCTCGATCTTCACACCGTGTGCGAATCGGCGCGCTGCCCCAACATGGGCGAGTGCTGGGAACACGGCACCGCCACGTTCATGATCCTGGGCGATATTTGTACCCGCGCCTGCGGCTTTTGCGCCGTGCCTTCTGGCAAGCCCGTAGGTCCTCCGGATGAGGACGAGCCGGTGCGTGTTGCGGAAGCGGCTGCGCGCATGGGGCTGCGCTACGCCGTGGTCACCAGCGTGAACCGCGACGACCAGACCGATGGTGGCGCGCGTATCTTTGCCCGCACCATTCAGGAAATCCGCAACCGCCTTCCCGGCTGCAAGGTGGAAGTGCTGATCCCGGATTTTCGCGGCGATTGGAACGCTCTCGATGTCGTCCTCGCGGTGAAGCCCGACATTCTCAATCACAACACGGAAACCGTGCCGCGCCTCTATCGCCAGGTGCGCAAGGGTGCGCTGTACGAGCGCTCACTGGAGCTACTGCGCCGGTCCAAACAGACCCATCCCGATGTCCCGACGAAAACAGGGATGATGCTTGGTCTTGGCGAGCAAAAGGACGAAGTGCTTTCTACCATGCAGGATCTCGCCGCTCAGGGCACTGACATCCTTACTCTCGGGCAATACCTTCAGCCGACGCGCGAGCACCTGCCGGTGATCCGATTCGTTCACCCCGACGAGTTCAAAGAATTCAAGCGGCTGGGCGAACAGATGGGCTTCAAGCACGTGGAATCTGGACCGCTGGTCCGCTCTTCCTACCACGCCTTCGATCAGGCCGAATCCGCCATCCGTTAAGACTTCCGTTCATTTGCTTTCCGTGGGTGCGGCGATCGCCCAATCCGTGAATGGCACCGCTCTGCCGCCTCGAACCACTCCTTGACCTGAGGAACGCGCTGGCTAGACACACCCCGGCGCCCTTTCAGGCGCTCGGAATGACTTACCTAGGCGGGAGTACTTCGAATTACGAACGGGCAGTGGCGGCAGCGGCCTTCTTGCTGGCCTTTGCTGCGGCAGATGCCTTGCGCCGGCGCTTCGTTTTCGGCGGGGTTGCGGGCGCTTCGCCAATGATTTCGGCGGACAATAGACTGGTCACGAACAACTTGGAACCATGATCGTCGAAATCGACCGAGGTACGCTCGGGATCCGAGGAGAGTACGATCCCCATCCCGAAAATCTCATGCTTGATGGTTTGGCCTTCCTGCATTACTTGCACAACTTCCTCCTTAACAACGGCTCGCTTCTGGTCTTAAATTCGTCTTCTTTCTGAAAGTGAGAGGCCCCCGACCCCTCGGGGACCTCTCCAATGCACAGGCTAGAGGCTTGTGACGTTCTCCGCCTGAAGGCCTTTCGGGCCCTTCTTGACTTCAAACTCCACCGCTTGACCTTCATTCAGCGACTTATAACCCTCTTGCTGAATTGCGGAGAAGTGCACGAACACATCTTCTCCCGTCTGACGTTGGATGAACCCGTAACCCTTCGAAGCATTGAACCACTTAACTGTTCCTTGTTCCTTCACTGCTAAACCTCGATATTGAATTGCTTTGCCTCTCTTGGTCTGTACCCCCGGTTTCCCGGGCGTCCCGACTGCCTCCAGCCCGAAAAAAAGGGCTGCGAGTTTGTTCTCGCAGCCCCCTGAACGAGTCAAAAGGTAATACAAGAGCAACAAACGCTATACCTAACACTATCACAGGAAAGGGCTTATTGTCCACCAGAGAGTGGGTGCAAGGGTTGGCTACTACGAAAAATTGTAACCTGTTGGATTTATGGGAATTATTCCGGCCTAGGGCATTAACTGCTTTTAATACCCGAAATCCGCTACTCTTCCAGGGATTCGGGCTGCAAGCTCAGATTGCCCCCACCCGTTTGCTTCTTGTCCCAATATTTCTTGACCCAGGCTTCCCAACTCTTGCCAGCTGCTGTGTCGCGCCCCGAAAAGGCGACTGCCGCAATGTCGGCATAGGCGATTTTGAGTCGTTGATTGGAGTCTTTTGGCAGAACGCGCACATAAGAGGTGGCCAACGTCGTGCCGCTAACACGATCGAAGATGTAACCCTCGAATTTGCACCCATCTTTCCGCGTTATCGTCACGTCGCCGCGGTAATCGAAGGCCTTTTCCAGCGCCTGGCGCAGCTCATCTTCGCTGGCAAGCTCCGGAATCCACCCTTGCAGCGTTTCGTGCACGAACCCCGGCGCTACTTCCAGTTCATCGGGATTCACGCTGTGCTCCGGGCGGTCGGCGTGGCGCGGTCCCGTCATGCGCGAGTCTCTTCCAGCTTGGAGGATTTCGCGTCGATCTGGACCAGCGGGTTGTAAGAGTGCACTGGCGCAACGGGTTCGTTCAGCATCAGCAGAGCCTCGTCATCCTGATTGCGCGTGAACAGCGTGGCTTTTGCCGCAGCCCACAAGCCCTTCAGGGAACTGAACGTGTAGTCCACTCCGGAGGCTTCGTAGCCGCTGTGCACCATGCAATTTGCGCACTTCGCATTGCCGGATTCGGTCCCGTAATTATCCCATTCTGTGGTGGACATCAGTTCTGCAAACGAATCTGTGTAGCCGTCCTGCAGCAGGTAGCAAGGCTTCTGCCAGCCAAAGATCGAATAAGTCGGCATGCCCCATGGCGTGCATTTGAAATCGCGCTTGCCCATCAGGAACTCGAGAAACAGCATCGACTGATTGAATTGCCATGTGGGCTTGCGGTTCGCCAGGATCGCACGGAACAAGCGCCGTGTCCGCGCGCGCCCCAGGAAATGCTTCTGGTCCGGCGCCTTGTCGTAGGAATAGCCGGGGGAGAGCATCATGCCTTCCACGCCCAGTTCCATCATTTCGTCGAAGAAGGCGCGCACGCTCTTGGGATCGGCGCCATCAAACAGCGTGGTGTTGGTGGTAACGCGGAAGCCCCGCTGCAATGCCGCTTTCACGCCTTCGACGGCCAGTTCGTAGCCGCCTTCGCGGCAGACCGAGAAGTCGTGGTGTTCCTTTTGCCCATCCAGATGCACGGAAAACGTCAGGTATTTGCTGGGCTTGAACAGATGCAGCTTTTCTTTCAGCAACAGGGCATTGGTGCACAGGTAGATGTATTTCTTCCGCGCCACCAGGCCTTCGACAATCTTGTCGATCTGCGAATGCATCAGCGGCTCGCCGCCCGGAATCGATACCATCGGCGTGCCGCATTCATCCACGGCCTTGAAACACTCTTCGGGCAAAAGTTCCTGCTTTAGAACGTGCGCGGGATACTGAATCTTACCGCAGCCTGCGCAGGCCAGATTGCAGCGGTAGAGCGGCTCCAGCATCAACACCAGTGGATACTGCTTGCGTCCCTTAATTTTCTGCTTCAGGACGTAACTCGCCACCGTCCACGCTTGTGAGATTGGTACGGGCATTCCTTCCCCAGTTGTGCCGGTTCGCGACTCATGCCGCGCCGCACTTCGATTCGCTTCAAAACACGCTGCCGAACGCGGGCTGTTCGCAAGATTCCTGCGCTTGCTCCCCCAGCCCTGAAGTCTTCTAGTTTACCTGAGAAGCCCCTCCCTGCGTCACCTTAAGATTCTACGGCCCTTTCCATCAGGCCTCCATTGTGATGCAGTGAAAGGCGCTTAGGTGGCACCCGACGTGCTCCCCGTTGATTGAATGGCACTGCTCCATTACAGGCCTATCCGGTCTATCCGGCGTATCATGAACCCGCTCGCTCTGGAGCGCTCTTAGTCATGTCCCGGCCCAACCTGCTTTCGCTGCTCAACCCGCTCGGGCGATTTGCGAAAGACCCTGCCGTCGTCGAAACACGCGGTTACCGTCGGGAATCCCTGACATATGCGGAACTACGTTCGAATGCATTCTTATGGGCTCGCGTACTTGCCGGCCATGGTGTCGGTCCCGGCGACCGCGTTCTTCTCTGGGGAGCAAACTCGTCCGCGTGGATCGCCGGCTTCTGGGCCACTCTGCTTCGCGGAGCAGTGGCTGTGCCGATGGATGCCTCCGCGAATCTCGAATTTGTTCAGCGCATCGTTCGTGAAGCGCAGGTGAAAACCATCCTGCGCGACGCCGCGCAGCACGAGCTGCCCGGCGGTGCAACTTCACTTGTATACAACGACCTGAACGCTGCCATGGCGTCGTCTCCGGTGCTCGCGGATTCTGCCATCGCTCCCGGCGAGCAAGCCACGCGAACCGATGTTGCTGAGATTCTCTTCACTTCTGGCACCACCAGCGAACCGCGCGGCGTGGTTCTCACCCACGGCAATTTCCTGGCGAACCTGGAACACATCGAAACGGGCATCCACGAATATGGCAAGCGCGAAAAATGGTTTCATCCCCTGGGATTTGTTTCGCTCGTTCCGCTCAGCCATGTCTTTGGCCAGTTTATGTCCGTGTTCGTGCCACCGCTGCTGGGCGCCGCTGCCGTGTTGGAAAACTCCCCGCATCCCCGGGACATTCTCCGCACCATCCCTCGCGAGCGCGCCACTATCGCGATCGCCGTTCCTCGCATGCTCGATGCTTTGCGAAATGCCATGGAGCAGGACATCGACGCCCGCGGCTGGGGTCCCTGGTTCAAGGCCACTGCTGCCGCCCACGCCAAGGAACCCTTCTACATCCGCGCTTGGCGCTTCCGCCGCATTCATCGCCAGCTCGGCTGGAAGTTCTGGGCCTTCATCTCCGGTGGCGCGGCTCTTTCTTCGCAGACGGAAGAATTCTTCAAGCTGATCGGCTATGCCGTCGTGCAAGGCTATGGCATGACGGAGACCGCGTCACTGATCAGCTTGAATCATCCGTTCAGCGCGGCGGAGGGAACCGTGGGCAAAATCTTGCCCGGCCGGGAATTCCGCCTGGCTCCCGACGGCGAAATCCTCGTTCGCGGGGAAAACGTTTCGTCCGGCTACTTTGAGAAGGGCGCCTTCCAGTCAAGGATGGCGGAAAACGATGGCTGGCTCGGCACCGGCGACCTCGGGGAACTGGACGCAGAAGGGAATTTGCGCTTTCGCGGACGAAAGAAGAACGTCATCGTCACGCCGGCAGGCCTCAACGTTTATCCCGAGGATCTCGAAGCTGCACTTCGGCGCCAGCCTGCCATCCGCGACGCCGTCGTCATCCCGCTGGACTCCGCCGCCAACGCCGAGCCTCTGGCCATCCTGCTCCTGCAAGCGTCCGTTAGCGCGCAACCGTCCGTTGCGGGGCAAGTAGCTGCCATCCCGAGCGCAGCGAGGGCGCTATCTCCTTCGGTGCACGATTCGATCCCATCCGATTCCGCCGCCCGCGCCGCGATTGACGCCGCGAACTCTTCTCTCGCCGAATACCAGCGCATCCGCCGCTGGCTCGTCTGGCCCGACCCTGACTTTCCCCGCACTCCTACCGGCAAGCCGCGCCTAGCGGTCCTCGCCTCGCGCACCGCCGAACTCCTTGGTCCTGCTCGAGGCTCTGTCATCCCCACAAAAAATTCTGTCATCCCGAGCGAAGCGCGGGATCTGCTTTCCTCTTCCACATCGTTGCCCACCACTGCGGACCTGGCCTCCATGTCCTCCCTGGACCGCGTCGAACTGCTCTCCACTCTCGAGCACCGCTACAACCTCGAACTCAACGAAACGCAATTCGCTGACGCGAAGTCCACTGCCGACCTTGAGCGCCTCATCGCGCAACCTTCCGCCCGCCGCTCTGACTTCGTCTACACCCGCTGGCAGCAAACTCTTCCCGTCCGCCTGATCCGCATCGCTGTGTACTACGCGCTCACATGGCCCGCGACGTTGTTCCTGGCGCACGCGCGCATCGTGGGCCGCGAACACATCGCCAATCTCAAAGGCCCTTTCATCTTTGTCGCCAATCACGTCACGCGCCGCGCCGATATTGGCTTGGTCCTTGTTGCTCTCCCGCCGCGCTTTCGTCATCGTCTCGCCGCGGCGATGGGCGGCGAGGAACTGCAGTCATTCCGGCACCCCCCTGGCAAATGGTCCTCCGCCAAACGTTTCCTCTGGAGATTCAAATATTTCTCGGTTGTCTCGCTCTTCAACGTCTTCCCGCTTCCGCGTTTTTCCGGCTTTCGCGAGAGTTTTCGTTTTGCTGGCGAATCCGTCGATCGCGGCTACAGCATCCTGGTTTTTCCGGAGGGCGATATCAACATGCGCGAAACTCCGGAGATGGCCCCCTTCCAACACGGCATCGGCCTGTTGGCGCAAAATCTCAACATTCCCGTAGTCCCCATGCGCGTCGACGGCCTCTGGCGCATGCAGAAGGAGCACCGCCGCCTCGCCCACCCCCGCGAAGTCACCGTCTACATCGGCGCCCCGGTCACTTTCCCGCCCAACACGCCCCCAGCCGAAATCGCCTCCCATCTCCAAGACCTGATCCGCTCGTTATGATTTGCGACGGGCCATCGGAACGCTTGCTGCTTTCGCATTGACTAAATGGATCGAATCCCTGCTGTTTGCTACCACACCGACCGACCCTGTGGTCTTCTCAGGCGTGATTCTGCTCCTGTGTGCCGCAGCATTGGTTGCTGGTTACGTTCCAGCGCGACGAGCCTCGCGCGTTGACCCGATGATTGCTTTGAGAACCAGCTGAAGCGAAACCCAAAGATGCTATGCTCCCTGGCCACTCCCTTCGCTGCGGCCGGCCTGCGCCGCCTACGGCGTCGCAGGCCTCCCCTTTCTAGCTCCTAAGTTCCAGAACGACGTTGTGAAAATTGGCAAAGCCATCGCCCATGCCAGTGAAGACTCCTCCGCCCAACGAACTTACGCTCAGCGCAACCCCATCCAGCTGCTTTCGCTCCCAAACGCCTGACTCACTGGCAAACCGGACTATCATCTTGTGAAAAGACGGCAAATCCCGGTATTCGGCCCTGCCCCTCCTCTTATGGCAAAATAGAAAGTCTGTAGAACAAACCTATGGCTAACCGTGCGACCATCGCTCCCGACAAGCTATCCAAATCCACGAAGAAATCCGCGTCGCCCAACGGCAGCAATCACGCCGAGCGCGAACGCATCTTCGATCTTTTCCGCCGCTGGGGCTTTTACGAAGCCACGCTCGACCCCCTCGGCTTCTTCGCTCCTATGAAGTTCCCTGACCTCCAGGGCCTCTCCGGCGAATTCGCCGAAGAAGCGCGCCGCTACTATTGCGGCACCATCGGTGTGGAGATCAATCATCTCCCTGAGCCGGAGCGGCGCCGCTGGATCGCTGAGCGCATGGAAGGTCCGGAGTTTGAGGTCAGCCAGGCTAAAGTTCTGGAGCGCCTGATTCGCGCCGATTTGTTCGAGCAGGTTCTCCAAAGCCGCTACCTGGGAAGCAAACGCTTTTCTCTCGAGGGCAACACCGCCCTCATCCCGCTGCTCGATGCCATTCTTGACGTAGCCGGGGAAAACGGCGGCATCGACTCTATCATGGCCATGAGCCACCGCGGCCGCCTGAACGTCATGACGCACATCGCCTGCAAACCAGCGCATGAAGTTGTGGCAGGCTTTGAAGATGTCGATCCGCGCAGCGTACTGGGCGCAGGCGACGTGAAATATCACGTTGGCGCTACCGGCATGTACAGCACTTCTGGCGGCAAGCAGTTGAACGTTCACCTCGTTTCCAATCCCAGTCACCTGGAAGCCGTCGATCCGGTAGCCATGGGACGCGCACGCGCCAAGCAAACCCGCCATGGCGTCCAAGGGGCGCAAATCGATCACTCTCAAGCCGTTCTCAACAAGGTTTGGTCCATTGTCATGCATGGCGACGCGGCCTATGCTGGCCAAGGCGCGCTCGCCGAAACCCTTAATCTTGCGGATCTTGCTGCTTACTCCGTGGGCGGCACCGTGCATATCATCGTCAACAATCTCATTGGCTTCACCACTCGCCCTACACAGGAACACTCCTCGCGTTTCGCCTCCAGCATCTCGCGCCGCCAGAGCATTCCCATTTTCCACGTCAATGCGGAAGATCCCGATGCGGTGGTGCGCGTCGGCCGCATCGCCGCGGAATATCGCGCGCATTTCAATTCCGACGTGGTGATCGATCTGATTGGTTACCGCCGCCACGGCCACAGCGAAGTCGACGACCCTACGATCACGCAGCCTCGCCTCTACGAGCGCATCAAGTCGCATGCGCAACTCTGGAAAATTTATGCGGAGCACACCGGCATCGATGCCGAGCCCATCGCCGCCACCATCCGCAAGGAATACGAAGAGGCTCAGCGCAAGGCGGGCAAGCTCACCAAGATTCCGCGGCTTCGCAAATTGCCCGACTACTGGGCTCCCTACAATTACGGCAAATACAATCCCGCGTTCGAAGTCGATACCGGGCTCTCTCGCGAGAAGCTCGCTGAAATTACCGACGGGCTGATTCGTCCGCCCGCGGGCTTCCACGTGCATCCCAAAATCGTGAAATTGCTGGAACAGCGCGGGGAAATGGGCCACGGCAAGCGTCCCGTGGATTTTGGTTTTGCGGAGCTTCTGGCTTTTGGCTCGCTGGTTCTCGAAGGCAATCCCGTTCGCCTGACGGGACAGGATTCGCAGCGCGGCACGTTCAGCCAGCGCCACGCGATTTTGGTTGACACCCAGACGGAGCAGGAGTATCTCCCGCTCGCGCATCTTTCTGGGTCGCAAGCGTTCTGCGAAATTCATAACTCTTCGCTTTCCGAGGCGGCTTGCCTCGGTTTCGAATACGGCTTTTCGCGCGACTATCCTGAAGGCCTGGTTCTCTGGGAAGCTCAATTCGGGGATTTCGTCAATGGCGCACAGATCATTATCGATCAATTCATCAGCGCCAGTGAAGACAAGTGGGGCCTGCCCACCGGCCTCGTGCTGCTTCTTCCCCATGGCTACGAGGGCCAGGGTCCGGAGCATTCCAGCGCGCGCATCGAACGCTTCATGCAGCTCGCGGCCGAAGGCAACATGAACATTTGCCAGCCTTCCACCGCCGCGCAATATTTCCACCTGTTGCGCCGCCAAGCCCGCCGCTTGTGGCGCAAGCCTCTGATCGTCTTCACGCCGAAGAGCATGCTGCGGCATCCCGACGCGGCTTCAACTCTTGAGGACTTCGAGCGACCGCGCTTTCTTACTCTTGTTCCCGATCGCGACGTCACCGACGCGCAGAGTGTCCTGATCGCCAGCGGCAAAGTTGGCCACGAACTTCGCGCGGAACGCCGTCGCCGCAACGACACTACTACCGCCATCTTTTTGCTCGACCAACTGTACCCGCTGCCCAAAACCGAAATCGCCGCGGCCATCGACGCACATCCTAACGTCCGCGAAATCGTGTGGGTCCAGGAAGAACCCGCCAACATGGGCGCGCTCTTCTACGTGCTTCCGCGCCTGGAACGCATCGCTAAGGACAAAAACATTCGCGTGCGCACCGTGAAACGTTCCGCCAGCGCCAGCCCAGCCACCGGCTCCTCCAAGGCTCACGAACTCGAGCAGAAAACCCTGCTCACGCTGGCCTTCGCCACAACTCCTAACTCCTGATTTGCTGGCTGACTTTTCAGCCGGGCGAGCATAAAAAGCGCTACATTTACGAAGCAACCCTCGCCCCGGCCGCAGTCTCTCCCGCGCCCCGAATCACGAGTCACGAATCACGGGAATAGAAAATTCCATAACCTTGTAACCTTCTTGGGCATCTGCTGTTGCTGAGGAGAACAGCTAATGGCTACCGCTCCTGACAACGGGCTGATCCACCTGAGTAGTTCCTATTCCGTCGCCGAAACCGCCAAGCGGCTGGAGGAGAGTCTCCTGGCCCACGGCGTCACCATGTTTTGCCGTGTCGATCACAGTGGCGAAGCCGAAAAAGTGGGCTTGCGCATGCCTCCTACGCAGCTTCTAATCTTCGGAAGCCCCAGAGCAGGCACGCCGCTGATGTTGGCCTCCCCCACCGTGGCCGTCGACCTCCCGCTGAAGGCGCTCATTTGGCAAGATGCCGACGGCAAAGTGTGGCTCTCTTACAACTCCCCGGAATACTTGCAAGAGCGCCACCGCATCCCTCCCGAACTCATCAAGAACATCGCCGGCCCCACGCCACTGCTGCAGGCCGCAGCCACCTGATGTTCCGCCGCGCGGGTATGTGAATGCGGTGTTAACTCCTGCTCATTCCGTTTCTTAGCGTCGTTTACAGTTCATTCATATTCTTGTCATCTCCTGCTCACCACATCCCCCGCTTCCCCTGTCACAATATTTGCGATTCCGATTCCGGCAATTCCCTGGGGGGTTCAACCAATCCATGCCTACCGCGATTCGGCGGTGTACGGTAGACTCCTACCGATGCGGTCTGCGGTTCGAGAGCGGTACATGAAGCGCATCCTGATCATTGAAGACGATCGCGACATCGTCGAGCTCGTCCGGTATAACCTTGCAAATGAAGGCTTTCAAATCAGCGCCGCCCTCGATGGCGCCAGCGGTCTGTCCACGCTCAAAAAGTCCCCTCCGGATCTACTGCTTCTCGACCTGATGCTCCCGAAGCTCTCTGGCCTGGACATTTGCCGCGAAATCCGCAAGGACGAGTCTCTGAATCGCCTGCCCATACTGATGCTCACGGCCCGTGGCGATGAAGCCGACCGCGTGGTTGGCCTGGAAATGGGGGCGGACGATTACGTGACCAAGCCCTTCAGTCCCCGCGAGTTGATCGCCCGCGTCAAGGCTCTCATCCGCCGCGCTGAGCCCCCCGCCGACGCTCCCCGCATCCTGGAAATCGGCCGCCTGGCCATCGATCCCGCTTCCTACCGCGTGAGTCATGCAGGCAAGCCCGTGCCGCTCAGCACCCTTGAATTTCGTTTACTCTATTACCTGGCTTCGCGCCCTAACCGCGTCTTCACCCGGGATCAGTTACTCGATGCCGTGTGGGGCACCGATCGGTTCGTCACTCCGCGCAGCGTCGACGTGTACGTCCGCCGGCTGCGCGAAAAAATCGAATCCGACCCGGAAAACCCCCTGCACTTGAAGACCGTGCGCGGCGCCGGCTATCTTTTCGAAACCCGTGCGGCCTAGATTCTTTTGGAAACTCGCGCTGACCTTCCTGGCGCTGCTGCTGAGCGTTTTGCTCGCGGTGGATTTCCTTGCCGAGCGCACGCTTCGCAGCAGCTATCAGAGTCACGGCTTTCAGGAACTCAAAACTCTCTCCACCGTTCTGCGGCGCGAGCCTTTGCCAGCTAGTTCTCCGCAAACACCGCCGGATATATCTGCTCTGAACACCTGGGCAAAAAACGCGGCTGCCAACGGCGTGCGCGTCACCTTAATTTCTTCCGACGGCGCAGTGTTGGCCGACTCCGAATCCGAAACGCAAACCATGGAGACGCATGCCGGCCGCCCCGAAGTGCTGCAGGCTTTGCAGAACGGCGAGGGCCAATCCACGCGCTACAGTGTGTCGGTCAAGCGCCCGCTTCTCTATTACGCCGTGCGCGAGCATTTCCCCGACGGTACAGCGGTTATTTTGCGCCTCGCTTTGCCCGTTGAAAGTATCGACCAGGAATTGGCCACCTTCCGCACGCGACTCTGGCTGTGGTCCCTTCTCATTCTCCTGCTGGCCGCAGTGGTTGCGTTGCTGATCTCGCGCTCTTACACCGATCGCATAGAGCGGCTGCGCGAGTTCTCTCTTCGCGTCGCGGAAGGAGATTTTCGACCTTTGCCGGGAGACGGTAAAGGCGACACTCTGGAATCTCTTGGCGTTTCCCTGAATCAAACCGCGCAGCGGCTCGATCGCACCATCCGCACTCTCACGGAAGAGCGCAATCTATCTTCGGCGATTCTCGGCTCCATGGTGGAAGGTGTTGCGGTGGTGAATGGCGTCGAGCGCCTGGTGTTTGCCAACCCCGGTTTTGCTCAGATCCTCGACCTGGATGTGCCGCCCGTTTCCGGAAGCTCGCTGCTGGAAGTTGTTCGGCAAACCGAACTCATCGAGGCCGTGCGCCGCGTTCTCGCCGGAGAGCCGCGCGTTGAAGCTGAGATTGTCACCGGTACACTACGGCAGCACTATTTCGCTGCCACCGTGGCCTCGGTGCGCGCCGGGGAAACCTCCGGTGCGGTCATCGTGCTGCACGACATTACCGAACTTCGCAAACTCGAGCGCGTCCGCCGTGATTTTGTGGCCAACGTGTCCCACGAATTCCGCACTCCGCTAACCGCCATTCAAGGCTTCTCTGAAACTCTTCTGGCCGGCGCGGTCAATGATCCCAACAATCGCGATCGCTTCCTCGGCATCATCCTGGAACATTCCCGGCGCCTCGCTCGCCTCACCGAAGATCTCTTGCGCCTTTCGGAAATGGATGCGGAGCGCCTTGAGCTTGAGGTTCGCCGCCTGGCCGTCTCGCAACTTGTCGAATCCTGCTACGAAACCGCGCAACGTCGCGCCGCTGAAAAGGGTCTCGCGCTTTCGCTTCAATTGCCCGGCCGTCTCCCCGATATTGCCGGCGACTCCCGGCGCCTTCAGGAAGTCCTGCAAAATCTGCTGGACAATGCCATCCAATACACGCTGCCAGGCGGAAAAATTGTCCTCAGCGCCGAAGCCAAAAATGACGAAGTGATTTTCACCGTCGCTGACACCGGCATTGGCATCCCGCGATCAGACCAGCCTCGCATCTTTGAACGCTTTTATCGTGTGGACGCGGCCCGTTCCCGAGAAGCGGGCGGCACCGGTCTCGGACTCAGCATCGCCAAGCACCTTATCGAAGTTCATGGCGGACGCATCTGGGTGGAAAGCGAAGTGGGTGAAGGCTCGCAATTCCATTTCTCCATCCCGGTCTTCGATCCCGAGCGTGCCGCAACGCGCACTGCTGTCACTGCTGTGGGAAGCCGTGGCAGCCGGATATATCCCGCCAATTCATAGCTAGGCGTTGCGCTGCCTTCGCCTCTTATTCACCTGCCCGTCAACAACCAGTAACATAGCCAGCCCAGACTATTCTTGGCGTGCGAAGGCATTTCAGCTGCGTCGCCGCGGAGGCGTGAATGGCTACTACCCCTGGGTTGACGGAAGTGGTGTTGTACGACACGTTGGTCAACTACCTGATCTCCATGGCTCGTCTTGTGGAAGGCGCCATGAATCGCGCCCTCGACGCCATCGTCAGTTTTGAAAGTGAACGCACCGCCAGCCTTCCCGGTGAAGTTTTCCTGCTGGAACCGCGCATCAACGAAATGGAAATTGTCATTGATGAACATGCCGTGCGGCTTCTGCGCCGCGGTTCTTTCACCGAAGACGAGACCCGCCTGATTGTTGCCGCGCTGAAAATCACCAATGATCTTGAGCGCATTGGCGACATCGCCGTCAACATCGCCGAACGCGTTATCTCTCTTCGCGAAATGCCGCAAGCGCAGACTCCCGAAGAACTGGCTCCGATGGCTGAAGCGGTTCGCTCCATGGTCAGCCGCAGCCTGGGCGCGCTGATCTTTCGCAATGCGGAGTTGGCCGCGCAGGTGCTGGAGTGCGACGACGTTGTGGATCAGTATCGCGACCGCATCTTCGAGCACTTGCTTCAGTGCATGACCCAGGACGTCTCCCGCGTCACACCCGACATGCAATTCGTCCTGGCGACGCGGCACCTCGAACGCATTGCCGATCACGCGACCAACATCGCCGAAGACATCATCTTCTGGGTACGCGGACTTGATGTGCGCCACGGCCGGGGTCTCACCCTCCTTCCCGAGCAGCAGCAAGAGGATGTGGTGGTTCGGCGCTCGTGCGAGGTTACAGACAATTCATCCGCCCTTCATTCAGGCGTGACCCCTTCGTGCGAGACTCAACGCGTTTAGTCTTCAACTCCAAGTCCTACCACGGGGACCGGTTGCACCCCTGGCGCCGGTCCCCTCTCCTCCCTTTTTACAGCACACCTTTCATGCATCCTATTGACGGCTATTCCCAATCTAATCTATGTTTATTGAATGGAGAGAATCCCAGTGACTGACCGCCCCGCTTGGGGAGACGCCTGTACGGTCTGGCGGTTGTGTGTCTGCCTGGTTTTGGTCGCCTCGATTCTCTACAACCCTTTCTTCGCTTTGAAGATTCAATCCGACGGCCTGGTTTATGCCTCCTTGGCACGCCATCGCTCGACTGTCGGCTCGTCGGAAATGCAGCATTATCCCCCAGTCCAGGCCAAGTACGCGGAACCCGCAGCAACGATTGAAGAGACTGCCAGCAAAATCCCGGTAGTACAGCGGGCGCAGACCGAGTACCCTGCCAGGATCATCTTGGATCAAGCGCTACCGCCACAGCCCGAACTGATCGCCAGTATCTGTTTCCGTCCCCCGCCCTCGCTGTAGTTCTTTCAGAACCCCCAGGCTCGAAAAGTACCCTGAGTTTTCGGTCCCCCCTTTGCTCTTCGGGCGCGTTCCATATTTAGCCCATTCGCTATAGCCCAGTGGACAATCCATCGAGCCCAACCATAGGCAGGAAAAAGGTATGACAAAGAAATATCTGGTGATCGCGGCTCTGGCCCTCGTGGGACTGGCGGTTTTGTGGGGACTGTTCCGCCACGCCAAAACCGAAGCCGATGGCGCCGACGATCCCGCACACGCCGGCGCGCCCGTGGCAGCTGTCGTGAAGGTCGGGTACGGCACGTTGGGCACTCCGCTGACCTTGGCGGGCGGATTCAAGCCCTTTCAGGAAGTCGACCTGCACGCCAAGGTTGCCGGCTACATCAAGACCATGTACGTCGACGTTGGCTCTCACGTGAAGGAAGGGCAAACCCTCGCGGTCCTCGAGGTTCCGGAACTCGCCGCGGAACTTTCTGGCGCCGATGCTGCGGTCCGTCGCGCCAAAGAAGAGATTCGCCGA
>Ga0210409_10002853_pt1 | contig 20002 bp, 11 predicted proteins | sample IncBWH17MmetaG_FD_161649 | JGI IMG/M metagenome (GOLD analysis project Ga0210409, IMG submission 161649) | Forest soil microbial communities from Barre Woods Harvard Forest LTER site, Petersham, Massachusetts, United States - Inc-BW-H-17-M | ecosystem: Environmental > Terrestrial > Soil >... | reverse complement strand
CATCATCCAGTCCGCCTTTACGCGGCCCGGCACCAGCAGTAGCCGCACCTACAGGGCCATTTCACTGTATTCCGGGATGGTTGATTCTAAGATGTTTTTGGCGGCGGACCCAAGAACTGCAGCCTTCAGCAAGCTTTTCATCCGGCAAATCCTTCTGCACGGTAGCCACATGACAGGCGTTTCTTCGCCGTATCTGCGTGTCCCGGGTCAGCGCAACTGCCGTTTGTAGAGCAGATTGATGCTGAGGATTCCGTTCTGGTCGCGGGTCGCCGCCGCGGACCATTGCGGATTGAGCGTCATTTCCACCCGGATGGTTTGCGCGTTGGCATTGTTCAGCGAGGTTACGTATGTGAACATAATGTTGCTCGCCACACGCTGCTGCAGCGTCAACTGGGCCTGCGGCAGCTCGGAGCCGCTGGTGAATGTGGGATCGATTTTCAACTGGCTCACGCCGAAGACCCGTTGCAACCGGCCCGCGACCGGGTCGGCCAAGGCTTTATTCAAGATCGCCGATTCTCCCATTTGCTGGAAGCTTTGCGCAGGTGGGGAGGGCTGGTGGGCGAGCAGGGTCGGGTCGGACGTCGGCGTCGTACCGGCCGCCAACAGGCTCACGATCTCCTGAAATTGCAGCGGCGGATCCGATGTGTAGCTCAACGTCAGGTTGTCGATCGGCCCGTTGACTCTGAGGGTTACGTCTACACCTTTGGCCTTCGTTTCTAAGTTCATGTCCAGCACCGGTTCGATGCGGACCGGGTTGAAGAATCCGATGGTTCCCGAATTTACCGTGTAGGTGGAACTGAAAAAGACCAGCTGTCCCTCATTGAAGGTCACACGCCCCAGCATCCCGGGATGGCTCGCAGTTCCGCGAATACGCAGATCGGCGTCCGCCTGTAAATTTTCCGCTAAGGAAGATTGAACCTCAGTGGAGCCGGTGGTCTGCACCCGGACGTCGAGCTTCATATTGTCCAGAAAGGGAGAAGGCGCCGTGGATTGCACCGGTGGCGCGGCGGTCGCGAGGATAGAGCCCAGATCGGCCTGGGGAGCGTAGTTCACGCGGTCAATCGTGACTGTTCCGGAAATCGTGCTGTTTTCCGGTGTGCCAGTGAGGTTGAGATTGCTATCGGTGACGATACTGACACCCTGCGTCCGCACGCGCACCCTGGATCCATTCGCGCGCAGGCCGAAGCGCACGCCGTTGGTCAACGCCAGAAAACCGCTGAGAGTGAGTTTTCCGCCGCCCGATTCGGCGGTGAGATCGCGAAATGCCACGGCGTTTCCGTTTAGTTGAACTACGCCGTTCGCGTTGGCGATTCCATTTGGCGATCCGGCATAGTTCAGCGTTCCGTTATGAAGCTCCACCTGCCCGTTTACCAGCGGGTCGTTGAAGGTCCCTCGCAAGGTTGTCTTCAGAGCGATGGAGCCGGATGAATCGATGTCCTGGCTGAAGCTCTTGAGCACCGCCAGGTTCACATTCCCGTTCAGATTCACGTCCATGCCCTGCCCGCGCAAAGGAACCGTGCCGGTGGCTTGGAAGTCGGTTTGCGGACCGCTTAAATGCGCCGCTTGAATTTCAACCACACCGTTGTTGAGGCGGGCCGCGATCGGTCCCTGATTCTGCAGCAGCAGACCGTTGGCTTTGCCGGATGCTCCCGCGACCGTGTTCAGCTGCAACCGGTTGAGTTGTAGAGCGGCGGTCAGTTGGTCGATCTTCATGACCGGACCGCGCGCGGTGAGGTTCCCGTCCGCCTGGGCCTCAAATGCCGAGGCGGGCTGGTTCGAGGGTCCCAGCAAGTCCTGAACGTGCGTCCATGCAAGGTTGGTAAAGGTCAGCTGCGCATCGATGGGATAGTCGCCCGCGAGTACCGTATTGCCCTGGGCATGCAGCGCCGCCATCGCCAGGTTGGAATCCAGCGCGAAGTTCAATCGTCCGGCCGCCGTGGTTGCCGTGAGCGTAGCATCGCCAAAATTCTTACCCTGGGCGGAAATACCGGTGGCCTTCGCTTGGGCATTGAGTGTCTCAAGCAGCACGCGCGGCTCCGCCTGGCGAATCTGAGCCGCTCCGGTGGCGGCGATCTGGAGCGCCCCGCTTAAACCTGGACGCCGAGTCTGCACATTCTTTATCCGCGCAAGATCCACGCGGCTGCTATCCACCTTGAACTGAAGTTTGCCGGCTTGCAGATCGCCGGAAGGATGGTCGTAGCTGGCCGTCAAATCGACGCGCGAAGCCCCCGCGGCAATCTCGAGCTGTGAAACGTCGATCTTTTGGGCGAGGTAACTGATGCGGGCGTGCATGCGATCCAGGGGCTCGTCATAAACAACCGCGTTCGTGAGATTCAAGTCGACGTTGCCCTCGGGCATTTCGGTGGTTCCACTCAGATGGGCGGTTCCGGAAACCTTTCCTTTGACGGCAATATCGGACTGATGGGCGAGAGCAAGTGCTTGCTCGACCGGCAGATTGCTCAGGGTCACGTCCGCGGTGGTGGGGTAATCTCGCGTGAGTTGCGTGTTTCCGTTTGCGCGGATGTTCGAGCCGGCAAAATCGGACGTCAGATTGTAGCTCAACGTCTGCCCATTGGTTCGGGCATTCACTGTCAGATCGCCGTAGTTCTGCCCTTCCGAGTGAAGACCGCGGACACTGCCGTCGGCGGTCAATTGAGTGAGCTGAAATTCCGTGTGCTGCTCAGCGCCGCGCGTGACCTCGGACAGGCGGCCGCTGGCATCGGCATTCAACTGTGCGATTCCGGTGGTCGAGGGCCTTTTTTTCTGGAGTCCCTGCAGCATCGCCAGATCCACTTGCGTGCTTTGAATATGACCGTGAATCTGACCGGTGGTGAAACTGTCGCGTGGATGCTGGTATTCCGCCGTAAGGTTAAGGCGGGCCGCGCCGGCTTCGAGGCTGGCGCTCGGGATCGTGACCGACTGATCGGCAAGCTGGACCTGCACCTGCGCGCGATCGAACATTTCTTCCTGGATGGTTCCCTTGGTCACTTGCACCGTGGCGGCTCCGCGCGGATTCGCCATCGTGCCGGTGACGTTCAAGTTCGCGTTCAACGTTCCTGAATAATCGCGGTTGGGCTGGCCCGCCAGTGCGATCAAGTCTGCCAGGTCGCCGTTCTGGATGGAAGCATCGGCCGATAGCGGGCTGTCGGGAGGAGCCTTCCAGTTCCGCAACCCGACCGCCGCGGAGAATTGCGCCTGCATGGTGTCGCGCCGCAGGACGCCGTTGCGAACCGTCGCCCCGCTGCCTGAAGCCACGGCGTCCGCTTCGAGATTATCGAACCTGCGGCCCTCGACCGCAAATCGGCTGGCCGCGAGATGTCCGGCAATCTGAGGTGTGGACAAGTTTCCGGTGATAGCGCCAGTGAACTTCACTTGCCCGCCATTCAGCGTCACCGGCGTCGATGTAACGGAGGCGGCCGCCAGCAGGTCGTTCAGATCGGTGGTTACCAGATCGACGTTCAGTTGTTTCTTGATTGAGCCGTTCAAGGCGAGTCGTGTATGCGGCAACGCAAGATAGGAATCGCTGAGGGTGACATCGCCCGCCGGGCCCCCATAAGCAGCATTGACCCTCCCAGAAACAGGGACGCCACCAGTGCCGGGAGCGATCGATAAGCTCGCATGCGCCGTGACGCCGGCCGTGGCTTTCAAGTCCCCCGCGGCATCCACTGAACCCGAGACGTTTCCGTCGTAAGGCAGTTGCTGTTGACTCAGCGCGCGTGCCACAACGCGCAGATTGAGATTGCGCAGATTCCCGTTGAGTTGATAGCGTGAAAAATCCTGAAGCGAGGCGTTGCCGTTGAATTGACCGCCGAAGGCAGAGACGCTCAATCCCTTAAGTTCCAGTTGGTGCTGATTGAATGTAACTCCGGAGATGAAGTTGAGGGCTCCGATCCGCTGCGGACCATTCTGAAAAGAAACATCTTTCCCCTGAATGCCCCCGGTGATTCGGTAGTCGTTATTTACATCGAGTGTGGCGACACCATTTAACGAAACGAACCCACCGGGCCGGGCCGCCACTGCCGTGAGCCGGCCTAATTCGCCCAAATCGAGGCGGCTTTTGAACTGGAGCGCTCCCTGATTCTTGGGATCTCTCAACGTACCGGAAGCTTCGAGGTTCGATTGCCCCAGGCCCAGGTGCAGTCCGGTCACCTGAATCGCGTTGCCCGCTATCGCCGTATTTGCATCGAAATCCAGCATCGCGGGAGCTCCGCCGCCCAGGGTGAGTGGTAGGCCCGCGGCATTTTTCACGTCAGCCAGGGCCACGCGCCCATTCAGTCGGGCGGAGATCTTGGGATTTTTCAAGTTCTCGAGCGATCCGTCGATCAGGAGCGAGGATTGCGCGGTGGTGATGCTGGCTCTGTGAAATTCGATTCGATCGCGCCCGAAACCGAGCGGCAGCGTAATGGTGAAACTCACGGGGGCATTCCGCCCTGAAACTACATAGAGCGGCTGAAACGAGAGCTGTCCCTGATATCCCTGATTCGGGATGCTGTACCAAAGCTGCGCGCGTAAGTTGCTGCCTCGCACGTTCAGCTCCTGCTTTTGAGATCCGAACACAATGAGTCCGTTGGTCAGCTCAAAATGGCTGACGGCGAGGTTTACCAGCGTTTCGAGCGGCGTTTCATTGGATGTCGACTTTACTTTGGGCGTTGGAACATTGGTCCGGCCGTCAGCCAACACGATGATATTGGCTTCCGGATGATCAATCGCCAGATAGGTGACATCCAAAAGGTGGTGGATGCTGGTGAACAGCCGCAGATCCAGCTGGATTCGATTTGCCCGCAAATAGGGAGCCGCGCCGGGAGGCTCGTTGCCGTGAATCACGAAATTGGTCAAGATCGATCGCAGGTGGGTCCAATCGAAAGTATAGGACCCGATCTCGACACGTCCACCGGTGCCGTCCTCCGCCGCCGTGATGATTTTCGCTTTCACATAGTCGCGAAACCGATCGGTGCGGACGATTTGGATCGCGGTGATGAAGAGCACCACCACCAGCGCGGCGGCCGCAATCCCGATATTTCGCCAAATTCGCGCTCTGCGGCTCATTGGAATGCCTCCTGCTTGTACTCGATGTGGTACCGCTTACGAGCCTGTTCCAGCCATTGAGTGAAGTTCTGATTCACGCGCTCGCCTTCAAGGGACGCGCGAATTTTCGGCTCGAGTGCCTTGAAACTGCTGTCCTGCGGATACTGGCTGCGAAGTTCCGCGAGGTGCTGGTCGTAATACGAGCGCAGATCTTCATCGGTCACCAGCGTGCCGGCGCGAAAGCGCTGCTCGATGAAGTTCAACACCGTGAGTTGCCACACCAATTGATCGCGCAAGTGGTCCTCGGTCAGGCCATAGCGCCCCAGCGCCTCGCGCAGCCGTGGCTGCGATCCTCCAAAGCGTTCCTGGCAGAGCTGTGCCTCGAGGGCGGTCGCATTGGTGTCGGTGGGGCGGCGGAAGCCGGCGGTCAGGAGTTCCTGGCGGATGATTTCCTGGTCGATCAGCCGCTCGGCCGATCGATGCTTCTCGTCGGCGTTGATCTTGAGCTGCTCCCGATTCAGGAACTCGGTGAGCCGCAAGTCCCGATCGATATCGCTGACTTTGATGACGTGTTTCCCCACGATCACAGCCATGCGGTCCACGATGACGCCTGCGCTTGCGGCGCTCACCAGAAGCAACACTGAAATCGTGCGATACATATTCAAAACGTGCATCAAAAGGTCTGCCCGATCGAAAAGAAAAACTGGAAGTGACTGACCCGTTGGGGCACACCCATGCAGATGCTGGGCAAGGCCGATAAGGGCAGGTTCGGATTGCATTGCAGGAGCTGCGCCGGCGTGCCGTTGAAGCCCACAAACGAGGGAGGATTGATACTGTAGGCCAAATCTCCGCGAACCGGACCGACCGGCGTGCGGTAACGGATTCCAAAGCCGACCGCGTGCACCATGTAGTCGAAATCCTTCGGGTCTCGCTGATGGAATCTGAAGGAAAGATTCCCCAGGTTGCTGTAGACATTGCCCATGTCGTGAAACAGAACGCCGTTGATGTTGTCTCCTATCAGTGGAAATCGCAGTTCAACGTTATTGATGAATAGCGCGTTTCCACCCAGCGGAAATCCGGTGGGTTGAGAGGTGGGGCCGCCGGCCACTACCGCCGTCCCTGTGTCTCGCGGGCCGGCTTGATTGTACGGGAAAGCACGCAGGGAATCCGCGCCGCCACTGAAGAAGCGTTCCGGCAAGGGCACGGATTCCTGCTCGCTGACGCCCGCGGGCGGGGAAAACGGAGTGATCACCCCGAACTGCGTCTGCCGCGCGAGAACCACGTTTTTCGTCAAAGGATGATAGGTGGCGTTGCGCACCAGCACTCTTCCAAAGCTGCGCTGGGAGCCTAAAAAGCGCCCGGTCACTCCGAGACTGACCGTGTTATAAATGCCGCGGTGAGGCTCGGCGGGATTGTTGCGCCGGTCCTGAATCAAGTTGGCGGAGAGCATCCCGATCCGCACCGGCTGCAGCAATTGCGGAACCAGCAACACCGGAATCACGACGCTGCTCACGCTGACCCGCCGGTAGGCGAACTGGAATAGCCCGTTCAGCGACTTGCTGAACGGTTGCGAAATCTGCACCGATCCTTCTTCGCGCTTCGAAGCGAAGGTGCGCACATCCAGCGAATTGTCGAAAAGGAGCGAATAAGTAAGGTTCCGCCCCTCGACATCGCGGAAGCGCGGCTGAAGATAGCTGATCGATCCCCTTTTCTCGATCTTTGAATAAAGCGTTCGCGCCGTAATCATATGGCCCAATCCCAAAAAGTTCAGGCGGCTGGCGGTCAGCGATACCTCGGGACTGAAGCCGGTGGTTCCGCCGGGGGCCGAAAGATCGGTCGTACTCGGTGTCCCGAAGCGCGCGAGCTGGGCGCCGACGCCCAGCGCGAAAGTATACCGGTTGGCTTCTTCGAAATGGTAGAGGATGTACTGGCGCTCGGTTTGTCCATCGGAGTTCTCAACCGCGGTATCGACGCGCGCGAAAACACCCAGGTCGTAAAAGCGCTTCTGAATGTTGGTCTGCTCGATCGGGGAGAGCGAATCACCGGGCTTCAGGGTGATACGCCGGTTCACCAGGCTTTGCCGAGTAGTGCGCAACCCCGACGTAATCACCTCCCGCACGAATTGTGGTTCCCCTTCGGTGATCGTATAAGTTAGGTTTACGCGATGCGGAGTTCCACCCTCCTGCCAAGTGGCGTTGAAGGTGGCGCCCGGGAATCCCCGCGAATAATAATGCGTCAGGACCTGTTCACGGTCGGCCGCCAGGCTCGCTTCCGAGAACGGCTGCCCGGCGCTCGAGGCCAACGGAGAAAGCTCGTCCAATTTCACTTGACTGGGGCCGTTGATCTCCAGGCGATCGACAAACCATTGAGCGCCTTCTTCAATCCGGACCGTGACGGTAAGCTCACCGGTCTTGCCGGCCGAATCATTATCTTCGATTACAGAGCTTACCTTGACATCACGGAACCCATTGCTGCGGTATAAGTCGGTGATGTTCTCTTCGTCTTTGCGCCGAAATACTTCACTGTAGCGGCCGTGTCGCAGCCGGAAGGAAGCCGGCTCCAGGAACATGCGCTCGCGGATCGTATTGGTGTCGAAATATTGATTGCCCACGATAGAGAGTTTCACCAGCTTGTGGCGTTGGCCGCGCGAGATGACGTATTCAATCGTCTCTATATCGTTCTGAGGGGGCTGAACGCGAAAATCGACGTCTGCATCGTAGTAGCCCTGGCTTTGAAGATAATCGTGCAGGTTGCGCTTTCCCTCCACCAGCAGGTCGTTATCGACGGTCCGCTCCTCAAACACGGGCACGTATCGCTTGAGCACCCGCTGCGACATTTTAGTCTCGACCGCCTTTACTTTGACCTGCGGGCCGGGATCGACGCTTAGGTTGGGGTGAAGTTGCCGGCGTTCATAGTCGTAGTCAAGCTTCTTCAATTCGACGCGCGCCATCAGGCGGTCCTGCTTTTCGTATTTCGAGAGCAGAGACTGAACACCCTTGCGAGTGCGATCGTCGGTGACCCTCCTCCACCAATGAATGATAGGGATGCGCCAGCCGGTGACGCGCAAAACGGTGGCGTCGGACAACATGCTGTTGCCTTCGATGGTGGGCGTCGAGTATTTTGCGCGTTTGCCTTCCTTGACATGCAGAGTTATGAAAACTTGCTGAGCGGTGTCGCTGCGCTCGATGGAGGGTGTCACCTCGGCTTCATAAAGTCCATTGGCTTCGAGCAGATGTTGAACGTTTTCTACAGCGTGGGTCACGTCCTCGTCATGAAACGGGGCGCCCAGGGAGAGATTCACGGCTGAGGTGATTTGGCCGCGGTTGGGCGATTCCATGACGTTGCCTTCCACCGACACGCCACCGACAAAAGCCGCGTTCTTCGTGACGAAACGAACCCGAACACCATCGCTGGCCGACTCGACTTCGACCGCGATATCCTCGAAGCGGCCTGTGGAAAACAGACCATCGATGGCCTGAGAGATGTCTTCGGCGCGCAGAGGTTGACCGGGTTTCAGAGGCTGAGCCCGGGCCAAGTCCGCCGGATCGAGAGACTGGGGCGACGAAAATTGGACCTCTACGATCCGCCGGCCTTCAAATTGTGAAATTTGTTCCGGCTGGCCCAGGCCGAGCGAAGCAAACGCCCATGCGCACAGGCCCACGGCAAGCGAGAATCTCCGCATCATTCTCACATACATGGGATAGAGCTTCGGCGTCGTTAGTTACGCGGCACGGTCCGGTAAGCGTATTTGAGTACGATTTTCCGGGGCGGGACGGTGAGACCCACGGGTTCGCGCGTAAACCTTAGTGAACTCGGCTCCCAAGAAGAAGAGTTGGGCCGAGTAGTAGACCCAGAGCAGAACGACCACCAGCGATCCGGCCGCCCCATACGCTGAGCCAACACTTAATTTTCCGAGATAGAGCGCGATTAACTGCTTCCCGACCGTGAAAAGCAGGGACGACACGCAGGCACCGATGATGACGTCACTCCAGGCCAGACGGACGTTCGGTAAAATTTTATAGATGGCCGCGAAAATTAACGTAATCACCAGAAAGGAAAGGAGAAATAACCACGCATGGAGAGCGGCTTCGGGAATTTGGAAAGGGTGGAAGAATTTGCCGAGGGTTGCGATCCAGGTGCTGAAGGCGACCGATGCCACGAGCAGAACGCCGCCGCCCAGAACGAGGAGGAGCGGATTAAATCGGTTTCTCACAAACTGAACGAGATTGGCGAACAGGCCGTGAGCAGGAGGCGAAGGCACATGCCAGATGGTATTGAGGGCGTCTTGGAGCTCGGCCGCCGCCGAAGATGCGCTAAAAGCGAGAGTTGCGAGGCTCAGCAGAGTCGCAAACAACCCCAGGGCCGGCCTCTGCGCGGACTGAACGACGGCCTGAAGTCCCCGGGCTTCATCGAGCCCCACCAGGTTTTGGATTTGCCAGGCGAGCTGACCGCCGGCGGCCTCCCGGCCAAACACCAGTCCTGCGAGGGCAACGGTGATCACCAGCAAGGGCGCGAGCGAGAGCAGGGTGTAGAAGGCCAGGGACGCACCTAGGCGCTGGGCTTGGTCCGCGAGCCACTCGTTGCCGGCCTCGCGAATCATAGAGATCCACTCCCTCAGCGGCACCTGGGGCATCTTGCGGAGCTGCTCCAGCTCTTCTCCGTAACTGTCAACTGCGTCTGTAGGTTTCTCGGCCATACTGTCCGGGCCCTTCGTGACGGTGCATTTTATGGTCCGTTGCGCTGAGCGCGGGGGATAACGAACGAAATCACGCGCCGGAGTTGAGCGCGTGCTCGGTCTCTCGCTCCAGCGTCCGGCGCCGTTGAAGGACTCGTGCCGCAAGACAGCATAACGATGCCCATACCGCCCCGGCGGTCCATCCCGCCAGAACGTCGGTGGGCCAGTGCACGCCCAGATACACGCGGGTCACGCCGATGGCGAAGGTCAGCAGCATCGCCAGCAACAGGAAATACGCCTTGAGCCGCTTGCGTTCATGCGATCGTGCCAGCAGCGCTCCCAGGGTCAGATAGGTTAAGGCCGACATCATCGAATGCCCGCTGGGGAAGCTGGCGCCGGAAACATACGCGGCGCGCGGGACCAGATCGGGCCGCGGCCGCTGAAAGACGTCCTTGAGAATTGTGCCCACGATCAGCCCGCTGACCACCGATCCGCACAAGAACAGCGCCATATGCCGCTTTCCGTCCAGGAGCAGGAACCCCGCCGCGATCCCAGTCACCAAAGCCAGCACCGCGACGCCGCCCAGCGCCGTGATATCGCGCGCGGCATCCTGCACCGCCGGGGGGCCTAACGGAGCCAACGTGCCGGGTTGACGCAGCGCCAGCAGCACAGTCCGGTCGAAGGCCTGAGTGTCACCCTCTACCACCTCGCCCGCCAGCGCGGCGAATATCCACACGCCCGCCGCGATGCCCGCGACGGCCAGCAGGATAGTCACCTCATGGGATCCCAACCAATGTAGCAGCGGCTGGTGGCCGTCCCGCGTGGATCGTTGCATGGCATCTTCATTGTGCCGCACGCGAACGCCTTGCATTGGCGGGCCCGCTGGGTGCCGCGGCCGCCTTGTGCGATGATGGCTCACGAAATGCGGATTCTGATTCTGTCGGCCTCGGTCGGGGCCGGGCACGTGCGCGCGGATCGCGCGATTCGCAACCGGCATCGTCACGTAATCGTGACCGGATGTTTGAAACTCCTAAGACCTACTTGAGGTCGCCAAAGCGGATCGTGGAATCCGCATGGAATTCCCTGTAGTTTTGAAAGTTCATTCGATTCATCCAGCAGTAATAGGTGCCCCGCAGGCATCCGAAATAGTATGCCTGCACGGGCAACAGGTAGCCGGTCGAGCCGACCTCGATATGGCGATAGTCAATCCGTTTTTCAGATCTGTCGGTCGGGAATTCGATCGGGATATCGCTGGCCTCGATCTCAACACGCCGGATATCGTGTGATTTTGTCGAAATCCAAAGTGATCCCCGCGCGGCTGGATATGCCATCTCCGAACCGTGTTGAATGCTGACGCATGAATTCGGCGCACGCAGGGCAAAACTGAAGACCGACACGTCAGCATCATCGACATGATCAAACCTCGCAAAGTTAAAATCTCCCTTTGCATACGTCGAGAAGAGACATGAGACAATCCCCCCGGATTCGCCACCGCTCCAGGCCTTGCCCAAAGCTTGAAAGAACTCACCGAGGTCCGCTTCGGGAGCGTCATTGTGAGGTTGCCCATCCACTTTAATTTCCCGATAAGATTCTCGCTGGTCTTCGTATCTCACTTCCGCAACCACATGGCCGTTCGGAGACCATTGAGCAGGCTTCGAAGAACTTACGAACATACGGGTGTCTCTTGTGACGATGAGATTCGGGAGAACCTCCATAAATGCATTGACCCGTTCACGAACTGCCTGAATGGTCGGATCAACGCGGATGCTGGGATCAACTGGAAAGCTCGGATCAATGGAACCTGCCCTGGTGTTCTTGAGGTCTTCCCGCAAAACCACACTGAGTTTGCGGTCATCGTTATTCGGATCGACTACCGGGATCCCCACAGAATTTCCGAGTCGCCACTCGGGATGCTGGACGATATCGGCACGCTCCTTAGGTGTCCCAGCCTTAACAAATCTTACACGGGCCGCATCGAGGTAGTCTCTGCCGTCGGAGACTACTTCAATCTGAACCACGTCCGCCACAAGGTACGCATCAAGATCAACCGCCTTGCCGTTTTTGTCCGCGACGGTCAGGGGAGTGATGCGAAGACGGAGAATCCGTTTGTCCCCGAGCAGTATCACCAAATACCGCTCATCGCGGCGAACGACGGCGCCTATGAAACTGAATCTTGTTCCCGCGGCGCCGAAGGGACGCAAGAGCAAGTTAACGTCAGGCCGAGGGGAACTCTGCGCGCCGGCAGAATGGCTCAGGGCCAGAACCAGGAGGCCAATCGCTCCCGGAGCCGCGCGGTGCCTTTCTAGCATTGCAGGGGCCACCTTTGACGCTTCAATTCAAGCCTGAACATTATCTCAATTGTAAGGGGAAGTCAACACGCGCCTGCCGGCAGCCCGTAATCCGTCCGTAAAGAATCCAAGGGAGTGCTGAGTCTTCCATCCTGAGCCACTATGCGCAGCATGTGGTCTACATACCGCGGGTATTGCTGGCGCGGGCCACCGCATGCTACGCATTGCGGATCAAGAGGGGACTAAGTTTACCGGACGGATTACAAGCCGCCACCGCGGGGGCGGGGCATGGCAGAATGGTTAACTTGGGAGATCAACAATGATCGTAAAACCAGAGAGGCTTGCAACGATCCTGACGGCGTTCTTGCTGACGGCATCTGTTCAGGCACAAGATCTGCCGGATGGCGCCGGGAAGGAAGTCGTGGTGAAAGTGTGTACTGTGTGTCACGATACAGCCCGCATCATCAGCAAGAAGTGGACGAAAGAGGAATGGAACGCCACCATCGACAAAATGGCCGCCCGGGGCGCGATGGCTTCCGATGAAGAGTTCGAGATCATCGTGACCTACTTGACCAAGAACTTTGGCAAGGACTAGAGAAGAGGCGCCCAGTTGCTGACTTCTTACAGGGTCCGGCGCATATCGCTCGATGTCCCGCCGGCTGCCGGGATGTAGCATTTGAGCGTGTAATCCATCACCATCCGGTTCGCATTGAAGCGCCAGCCGAGCGTGCGAATGGTGCGTTTCATGCGCTTGATCCAGCCGCGCGGCAGGCCGTCCCGGTCGCGCTGGTAATACAGCGGAATCACCTGTTCACGAAGCACGCGGTAGAGATCATCGCTGTCACGTGTATCGCGGATGTTCATGTTGGAGTGCGTCCGCCCCGTCCCGATCGCGAATCCGTTGAGGCTGTCGTAAGCTTCGGCCCACCAGCCGTCGAGAACCGAGAGATTCAGTCCGCCGTTGAGGACCACTTTCTGACCGCTGGTACCCGACGCTTCCAAAGGGCGGCGTGGATTGTTCAGCCACACATCGACGCCTTGCACGAAGTGCCGCCCGACGTTGATGTCATAATCCTCCACAAAGACGAAGCGTTCTCCGACTGTCGGATCGCGGGTCAATTCGGCGATTTGTTGCAGCACCCGCTTACCCGGATCGTCCATCGGATGCGCCTTGCCGGCAAAGACGAACTGAACCGGACGGTTGGGGTCATTCACCATGGAGGCCAGCTTCTCCATGTCCGCGAGAATCAGGTTAGCTCGCTTGTAGGTGGCGAAGCGGCGCGCGAAGCCGATGGTGAGCACATCGGGGCTCAAGATCCGGCTGAGCCTGCGGCGTATCTCCGCGGATTCGCCCCGGCGCTCGGCTTGTTCCACCGCGCTGCGCCGCACGAATTCGAGCAGCCGCGCTTTCAAGCTGAGGTGGGTTTCCCACAGCTCGCCATCGTCGACGTTTTCGATACTCTCCCAAATATGCGCTTCGCCATTGTGCTCATACCACCCGGTGCCGAGATGGCGGTCGTAGAGGCGGAACATTTGAGGCGCAAGCCAAGTGGGCACGTGCACTCCATTCGTGATATGTCCGATCGGGACCGTATCCTCGGTCGTTCCGGGAAACAGCCCGGTCCACATGGCACGCGAAACCTCTCCGTGGAGCGCGGAGACGGCGTTGGCGCGCCGCGCAACCCGCAAACCCAGCACCGTCACGCAGAACGGTTCGTACGGATTGCTGGGATTCTCCCGCCCTAGTCCCATGAGACTCTCGTGCGACAAGCCCAGTGCGTCGCGGAGGGGACCGAGATGTTCTTCGATCAGCCCGACGTCAAACCGGTCATGTCCCGCGGGCACGGGAGTGTGCGTCGTGAAGACCACTTCCCGCGAGACCCGGGGCACCGCCTGATGAAAGTTTATGCCCTCCTCTTCCATCCGGCTGCGGATGGCCTCGAGCACTACGAACCCGCTGTGCCCTTCATTGAGGTGCAGGACGCCCGGAGTAATCCCCATGGCCTTCAACGCGCGAAAGCCTCCCACGCCCAACAGCAACTCCTGACGAATGCGAACGCGGCCATCGCCGCCGTAGAGCCGCGAAGTGAGTTCGCGGTCTTCAGGTGCGTTTCCCTCGACGTTTGAATCCAGTAACAGCAAATCGCAGCGGCCTACTTTCACGCGCCAGACCTTGGCTCGGATGAACCCACTGCGCGTCTCGATTTGCACATTCACGGGCTGACCGCCGGTTCCAATCGCCAGTTCCATGGGCAACTGGCTGAGATCCGCCAGCAGGTACTCTTGCTGTTGCCAGCTATTCATGTCCAAGCGCTGGCGGAAATAACCTTGGCCGTAGAACAGACCAATCCCGATCAGCGGAATGTCGAGATCGGAAGCGCTCTTGATATGGTCGCCGGCGAGCACGCCCAATCCACCCGAATACACCGGGAGCGATTCGTGGAGCCCGAACTCAGCGGAAAAGTACGCCACTGGACGCGGTCGCAGCACGCCCGCATGCGTCGCGCCCCAGGTCCGGTCCGCCTGCAGGTATTCTTGCTGGCGGCGGTAGGCGTAGTTGATCCGGCCATGCAATACCAGTTCGCCCGCCCGACGCTCGAGGGTCGAGAGCGGAATCTCGTTCAGCAGCGCGATTGGATTGTGATTCAGTTGCCGCCAGCGCACCGGATCGAGATCGCGAAACAAACTGGTCGATTCGTTATCCCAACTCCACCACACGTTGCGGGCCAGAGACCACAGCCGCTCCTGCGCGGGGGCGATGAAGCGATCGAGCGTGCGTGCTTCGCTCACGACCGGTGCGACCTGCGCGGCGGCATCCACCAACATCTGGATCTCATCCTCGCAGAATAGGCGCGCCTCGATGGTCTGGACCACCAGAACGCCCTGGAGAACTCCTTGATCGATGAGAGGGACGCCTAAAAAGGACTGGTAGGCGTCTTCTCCGGATTCGCGAAAATACTTGAAACGCGGGTGACGTTCCACCTGCTCGACCGCGATCGGGCGGACCTGCTCGGCCACCAGCCCCGCCAGGCCTTCCTGGATCGCCATGCGCAGCGTACCGACGCATTCGTGGCGCAGTCCCAAAGTGGCGGCGAGCACCAAGTTGGCCCGGTCGGGCTCCAGCAAATACGCCGAGCAGACATCCGTCTGAAACCGCCGGGCGATCAGCGCCACCACGTTTATCAGCGTTTCCGCGGGCTTCCCGCCTTCCTGCGTGAGGTTGCCGATCTCCTCCAGGGTCAAAACATGATTTGCTTGGCGCGCGATTGCTGGTTGGGCCATTTCTTGCCTTGCTCGTCCTTCCTTCACTGTTGTGTTTCTTTAGTGGCGCCAGTTGACCACGGAACACTTTGACCGGAACAACGGGGGTTGCGCGCGACGGAGCGGCTTGCGGTCGGATCCTGTCCGTTTCTACAGTCTACGGCATCTGGGCCTGAAACGGATCAGCCCCGATGGTGCCGACCAGTTCCGCCAGATAGGCGCTGGCGCTCACGCGGGCCAACTGCGTCCGAGCCGCGGATAGCCGGTCTCCGAGATTCAAGGCGTCCGGAAGCGCTGCATCTTGACGCTGCCACAGAGCGATGGCATGAGACTGCTTGGTCTGGAGGCGTTCGCGGTACCAGCCGCTGGCCAGCAGACTCTCGCGCGTGAACATGCCGCGGATCCGGGGATCGTCGGTAGCGTAGGGTTAGCGTGGATACGCCAGAATAAGAAGCCATCCAAAAGTACGGGACTTCCACAGAGCATCCATCTTGTTTGGAACTTCTGGCGTAGGCCACGGATCGAAGGAAGTGAAGTAAACGATCCCGCTTATTTCTTCTGGTCTGGCCTGGACGCTTCGAGCCGAATCTGCTTCAGTACCTCGGTCTGGCGTTCGAGTTCTGTATTGCCGGAGGGAAACCGGTTGAAGTTTAGGATGTAAGACAGAATATCGGCGATCTGTTCTCGGTTGAGTTTTCCCGGGCGGTCGGCCGGCATCGATATGCGAATTCGCTCGAACAAGTCGCCGACGGTCAGGCCGTCCCAATTCGCGAGGAAGGCGCCGCCGGAGAGCGCCGGTGCCTCGTCGGCGCCCGTCAGCGAGTCCCCGTGGCAGCCCGAGCATTGCTGGCCATACTGCGCTCCGCCGCGCTTGGCTTGCTGTTCCGTATATATGCCGTCCCACACGGAACGCGATGGCGATTGCGCGTGAAGGGAGTAGAACGCTCCTAGCGCCGCCAATCCGGCGACCGCCGCAACCGCGATTCCAATCTTCATGTCACCTCGAACCTAAGAGACTGCGGACCGCTCCCTCACGGTCGCAGCTCTGAAACCGAGTCGCGCGCGTCGGTAAGCGGATACCTCCTAATCTTAACGTTTTTCCTGCGATCAATCCGCGGAGGGCAAGGCGAAGGCAATGTACTCGCCCGAGTAGTTCCCGCCGCCGACCGCGACTACGATGTATTGTTTCCCCTGCCACATATACGTCATGGGCGATCCGCTCTGGGGGGCGGGCATCCACAGCGCTCCGACCTCCTGGCCGGTGGCCTTGTTGTAGGCTCTCAGCATCGCGCCGCGCGGGCGTCCGGGCGGCGCGGTGATCTGCGCGTCGCCCATCACGACTAGAGTTTTGGTGACCATCAATCCGACCCCCTGGGTGCCGGGCTGCCCGGTCTTTCCAATGTTTACGCCCTTGAGCGCGGGATGGTTGCGAATGGCATCCGGGGTATCGCCATGCGGCACCTGCCACAGAATCTCGCCGCGATCAAGATTGATCGCCGAGAGAATTCCGTAAGGCGGTTTGACGATCGGCAGCCCTTGTACATCCAGGCCGACGACGGCGCTCTCGGCCTGCGGATTCGCAGCGGGCGCCACCGCGTTTGGCGGAGGAATCGAGGCCACGGCTTGACGTCGCGCTCCATCGGCGGCGCAGCAGTCGCCCGGCCCCAGCACAACGCGGAACGGCCTCCCGGCGATACCCGAGGCGTAACGAATGTCGGAGAATCCCGGCGGCGGCGCCACCAGCGACTGCGCCCGGATGCCGAGATTGCTCGCCTGCGCGTAAACGGTGTGGGTCTCCGGATCGTAGGCCGAGCCGGGCCAATTGGTCGCGGTTCCGGCGCCGATCATTCCTTGGATGCCGTTAACATCGCCGAGAATTGGCGGCGCGAACGGAGACGTCCCCACTTTGTAGCGCTTCAGAACCTCGAAGGCTTGCGCCCGCAGTTCGGGTGTGAAGTCGATCAAGTCGTCCGGGACCTTCAGGTAGTTTCGGGCGTACGCCGGCGGCTTGGTGGGGAACGGCTGTGTAGGCGAAGTCTTTTCGCCTGGCACGTCCGACTGTGTCACCGGGCGCTCTTCGATGGGCCACACTGGCTGGCCCGTCACGCGATCGAATACATAGAGGAATCCTTGTTTGGTCGGCTGCGCTACGGCTTTGATCGCCCGGCCGTTGACATTGATGTCGGCCAGAATCGGCGCGGCCGAGATGTCAAAGTTCCAGATGGGATGGTGCACCAACTGGAAATGCCACTTGCGCACCCCAGTCTTCAGATCGACGCAGACCAGGCTCTCGGCAAACAGGTTGTTCCCCGGCCGATGCCCGCCATAGAAGTCCGACGTGGGCGTTTCGACTGGCAGGTACACCAGCCCAAGGTCCTCGTCCACGGTGATCTGATTCCAGACGCCGGTGTTGCCGTTGATGGCCCACGAGCCGTTTTCCCAAGTCTCATTGCCGAACTCGCCGGGCCTTGGGATGGTATTAAATTGCCAAAGTTTCTTCCCGGTGTGAACATCGAAGGCGCGCACCAGGCCCTTAGTGTTGTTGTGAGTCGTTACCGTCGCACCCTCTTTCATGGAAGAGCCGACGATCACCACGTTCTTGACCACGGTGGGCGTCGAATGCAGACCGATCTCGCCGGTCTGCAAATCGATTTGCTCATCGACCCCTTTGACCACGCCGACCTTCAAGTCCACCACGCCGTTCGTGCCAAACGAGTTGATCGGAGCGCCGGTCTTGGCATTGAGCTCGACCAGCCGGTAACCGGTGGTCACATAGATCACGCGCTCATCGCGATTTCCGTCGGTCCAGTACGAGACTCCACGTCCGGAGAGCTGCCGCGGCGCGTTAGCCGCGCGATCGCCTTCCCGCTCGGCGTGCAACCAGAGCTGCTCGCCGGTCTTGGCATCGAGCGCCACGACTGACCGCCGCGTACCGCCGGTGGTATAGATCACTCCGTCGACCATCAGTGGCGTCCCTTCCAATTTGTATTCCGGGAACGGGCCCAGGTTGTCGGTCTTGAAGCGCCAGGCGACCTCGAGCTTGTTGAAGTTGGATGCATTGATCTGGTCCAGCGGCCGGTACCTGGTGCCCTTTACGTCGGCCGAATAGGAGGCCCACTCGGTGTCTTTTTGATGCCACTCGGCCGCTGCGCCGCGAGACTGGCCGGATGCGCCGCCGGTGAATAACATAAGCCCAGCGACGGCCAGCGAGAGGGTCTTGATTTTCGTGGAATGCATGATCGCTCCTTTTCAGGTCCTTCTCCGGGAGAGATTCGGGCCACAGGAAGTATACTCCGTTGGCATCTTGCGTTCAAAGGAGTAGGGCAGGCCCGCGGCCTGCGGCCGGCGCATTCGCCGGCCTCTTTGACAAACAAACGGCGCCGCATCGAAGCCTACTATCATGATGGTTGAATGAATGCGGATTATCAGGGGATGTGCACGTGAAGCCGGTTATTGGAATTGATCTGGGTACCACGAACTGTGCCCTGGCCTTCACGAATGGCGAATCGGTAGAGCAGTTCGCAATTCCGCAGTTGGTGCATCCCGGGGAAGTAAGGGAAGAGTCGCTGCTGCCCTCCTTCGTGTTTCTGGATCCGGCCGGGCCGATTGTGGGAGTGCTGGCGCAGAAGAAAGGGCTGGAGAATGCCGGGCGCTTGGTGGCTTCCGCGAAGTCGTGGCTTTCACACCCAGGCGTTGATCGCGAGGCAGCGATCCTTCCGCCCAATGCACCCGAGGGCATCGGCAGGATCTCGCCCGTGGAGGCATCGCAGCGATATTTGATCCACCTGCGAGAAGCGTGGAATCAAACCCATCCAACGGAACCGTTCGACAGCCACCAGGTGCTGGTCACAGTGCCGGCTTCCTTCGACGAGGTGGCGCGCGAATTGACGCTCAAGGCCGCCGAACAGGCGGGCTATCGCAGCGTCCTTCTGCTCGAAGAGCCGCAGGCCGCCTTCTATGCCTGGATCGAGCGCAATGCCAACTGGCGCGAACAGGTGAGCGTGGGCGACTTGGTTCTGGTGATCGATATCGGCGGTGGCACTACCGATTTCACGCTCATCGCCGTGAAAGAGCAGGAAGGTGAGATCGCACTCGAACGGATCGCGGTGGGCGACCATATCCTGCTGGGCGGCGACAACATCGATGCCGCGCTAGCGCATCACGTCGCGCAAACCCTGCCTCACAAACTGGATGCGATCCAATTTCACGGCCTGTGGCAGCATTGCCGGGCCGCGAAGGAGCAGCTTCTGGCGGAGGGCGCCAAGGCCGGGGATCAACCCATCACCATCCTCGGCCGCGGGACCGGCGTAGTCGGCGGAACTCTTAAGACCAAATTGAAGCGTGAGGATTTGCAGCGAATCCTGCTGGATGGATTCCTGCCGCTGGTGACGATGGATGCGGCCCCCGAAGGGCGGCATGCGTCGCTTTCGGAATTTGGATTGCCGTACGCGGCCGACGCCGCCATTACCCGCCACCTGGCGCACTTTCTGCATCGCCACGCCGCGCAGCCCACGCACGTGCTCTTTAACGGTGGCGTACTGCGAGCGAAGATGATCCGGGAACGGATTCTGGAGGTGTTGACCCCGTGGCTTGCACGGCCCATCACAGCACTGGTTTCAGATGACCCCATGCACGCCGTGGCGCGCGGTGCAGCGTACTATGGCCTCGCCCGGCAGGGTAAAGGCGTTCGGGTCCGCGGTGGAGTTCCACGCAGCTATTACATCGGCATCGAAACAGCCATGCCGGCGGTGCC
>Ga0210409_10002852_pt1 | contig 20003 bp, 16 predicted proteins | sample IncBWH17MmetaG_FD_161649 | JGI IMG/M metagenome (GOLD analysis project Ga0210409, IMG submission 161649) | Forest soil microbial communities from Barre Woods Harvard Forest LTER site, Petersham, Massachusetts, United States - Inc-BW-H-17-M | ecosystem: Environmental > Terrestrial > Soil >... | reverse complement strand
GGAGGGGAGCGACTCCGGGTCGACGCAAAAGCCGTGATTCTGCGCGGTGATTTCCACCTGGCTGGTGAGCAGATTTTTCACCGGGTGATTCGAACCATGATGGCCGAATTTCAACTTAAAGGTTTTTCCGCCGAGAGCGAGACCGCAAAGCTGATGCCCGAGGCAGATTCCGAAGATCGGCACGCGTCCCGCCAGCTTGCGGATATTTTCCACCGCATAAGTGACCGGCTCCGGATCGCCGGGACCGTTGGACAGAAAAACTCCGTCGGGAGCGAACGCCAGGACATCCTCCGCGGAAGTCGAAGCTGGGATGACCGTAACTTCGCAGTGATGATCCACGAGCAATCGCAGAATGTTTTGCTTGATGCCGTAATCGTAGGCTGCCACGCGGAACTTTTTCGATTCTGGCGATGCTCCGGCTTCACCCATCTGTTCGGTCCAGGGCGAAGTCGCCAGATCGATCGACCCTTTTTGCCAGTCGTAGGCTTTCTTGCAGGAAACCTGGCCGGCAAGTTCCTGGCCAGCCATCAGCGGAAGTTGCTTCGCTTCGAAAATAAGTTGATCAGCGGGCGTGCCATCGGTGGCAACCATGCCGCGCATCGCTCCGGCTTTGCGAATGTGGCGAACGAGAGAGCGCGTGTCGATATCCCAGATGACCGGAATTTTGTGGCGGTTGAGATAGAACTGCGCGGTTTCGGCGGAGCGCCAATTGGAAGTAATTTGGGAAAATTCGCGCACCACCAGCGATTCGATGTACGGACGCGTGGACTCCTCATCGTCCAGATTCGCACCCACATTCCCGATGTGTGGATACGTCAGGCAAACGATCTGCCCCGCATAGCTGGGATCGGTGAAAACTTCCTGATAGCCGGTGAGGCTAGTGTTGAAAACGACTTCGCCGCCGCGGCGCGTCAGTGCGCCAGCCGCGCGGCCATTAAATATGCGCCCGTCTTCGAGCGCCAATGTTGCGGGTCGATGCTGAAGCTCCGTCAGTGTGTCCTCCGTCCATCTATTTGTCGCTGGCTTCCGTGGTGGACAGCGAGCCGAAATGATCCACGGGCCAGTACGCGAATACCGCGCGGCCATAAATAAACTGGCTGGCCACCGGCCCGAATACGCGCGAGTCATTGGAACTGATGCGGTGATCGCCCATTACGAAATAATTGCCCTTGGGCACCGGCAACGGGCCATAGTCGCTGACGTCGGCATACTGCGGCGGCACGTAGGATTCCTGCACCATTTTCCCGTTTACGTACACCACACCGCGGCGAATTTCGACGGTTTCGCCCGGCAAAGCGATCACGCGCTTGATGAAAGATTTGGAGCGATCCAGCGGATACCAGAACACCACGACGTCGCCGCGTTCGATCGGCTCAAAGCGGTAGACAAACTTGTTGATGAAGATCCGTTCCTGATCCGAGAGCAACGGCGCCATGCTGGTGCCCTCTACCTTCACCGGTTGATAGAGGAACACGATGATCACCAGCGCGAGGCCGATAGCGATTAAGAGATCGCGAGTCCACACACGAACTTCGTGGCGCAATACCTGCGCAGAATGCGACAAAGACTTTGTGGGGGGAGTGCCAGGAGAATCGGAGCTATTCAATGCAGATGCAGGAGCGGATGAGGTGCCGCTCGCGGGAGAAGACGCGTTCGTTTCGTCGGGTTTCAGCATCCTGCGCTGCCTTTCATTTATAACATGGCGCGAGAGAAACGCGCCACACGCGAGTTGCGAAGATCAGTGCGAGCGTCCCAATTTTCGTTTTGCACGGACGATTCAGCTGTAACTAGGATTCGCGCGAGGCATTCCGGTGTTGCCTGCGTTGGCCTTACTGTCTAAGTAGGGCCTGCACCGGGGACAGCGCCGGTTGCCCGGGCTACCCGAGCGCGTAATTCAGAGCGGCGAGAGAGGCAATGACCGCGGTTTCGGTGCGGAGGATCAACTTGCCGAGCGAAGCATCGAGAAATCCTGCTGAATTTGCAGCGGCGAACTCGGTTTCGGTCCAGCCGCCTTCGGGACCAATTGCCAACACAGCGGAGCGGCTTGCTTGCCCCTCCAGGACATGGCGCATTGGCTTTGCCGCCGGTGATTCCGAGAGGAGCACCTTGCAGTCTGCCTGGTGCGCCAGGAAAGCGCTTTCCGGAGCCTCCACAGCCGAGAGCAGCGGAAGTTTTACGCGACGTGATTGTTGTGAGGCTTCGAACAGAATTTTCTTCCAGCGGTCCGAGCGTTTCACTGCGGCCGTCAGTAACGCCTTTTCGCTGCGGGCTGCGGCCAGCGGAACGATGCGGCTCACGCCAAGTTCCGTGGCTTTTTCGATGGCCCATTCGAAGGCATCGAATTTAACTACGGCCAGCAGAAGCGTAGTTTCCAGCACCGGGATGTATCCGGCCAATTCTTCAATCAAGGAAAAGTCGATGGTGTCGCGGCTGACGGTCTCGATTCGGCCCAGCCATACGGAGGCGCCATCACTGAGCTCGTAGAGTTGTCCGGGTTGGGCGCGCAATACGCGGCCCAGGTGGTGAGCCAGTTCGCCCTCCATCTGCGTTTTACCTTGCTGAAAGCTGTCGACGAAGAATCTGCGGCGCATGGGGCATCTTTACATGGTTGCGGCGTGAATCAAATAGACCGGTGTGGGACTGGCCGCAACCGTAAAGCGGCGGCAAGCCGCCGCACTCCAAATTAGCTGAGGATGTCTTTGACTTTATCGAAGATGGAGGAGTTGCGTTCGGCAGGCTTGTTGTCGACCTTCAGCGAGGCATCCAATTGCTCCATCAACTTCTTCTGCTCACGCGTAAGTTTGGTGGGCGTTAAAACGCGCAGATGATAGTAGAGATCGCCACGCCCGCCGCCATGCGGATCGGGCAAGCCTTTACCTTTAATGCGAATCACCGCGCCGCTTTGCGTCCCTTCTGGAACTTTCAGCCGCTCTTCGCCATTTAGCCCGGGAACCTGCAATTCCGTGCCGAGCGAGGCCTGCGCAATGCTTAGCGGGATCGTGCAATACAAATCCGCGCCGCGACGCTCAAAGAAATTGTGCTCTTTCACGTCGAGCACGACGTACAGATCGCCCGCGGGACCGCCGTTGGGTCCTGGCTCTCCTTCGCCTTGCACTCGGAGGCGCGTTCCGGTATCCACACCCGGCGGAATGCGCAGCTCGATGTTGCGTTCGCGCTCCACGCGGCCTTGCCCGCGGCATTCCACGCAGCGCTCTTTCACGATTTGGCCAGCGCCCTGGCACGCCGGGCATGTCCGGTTGATGGTGAAAAATCCCTGTTGGTAAACGAGCTGGCCACGGCCGCCGCAGGTCTGGCAAGCGATCACGCCCGTTCCCTTTTTCGCGCCGGTGCCGTTGCAGGATTCGCAAAATTCCTGACGCGGGACGCGAATCTTGGTGGTAACCCCATTGGAGGCTTCTTCGAAGCTCAGGGTCATGTCGTAGCGCAGGTCCGCGCCGCGCTGTACGCGGCTGCGTCCGGCATTTCGACGCCCGCCGCCCGATGCGCCAAACAGATCCTCGAAGCCGAAAAAGTCGCCAAAAATATCGTGGAAATCCTGAAAGATCGAACCGCTGAAATCAGTCGGCGCGGCCGAATTCCGTAAACCTTCGTGCCCGTAGGTATCGTAGATCTGGCGCTTCTGGGAGTCGCTTAGAACGCTGTACGCCTCGGTGCATTCGCGGAAGCGAACCTCTGCCTCTTCCTTATTTTCCGGGTTGCGATCGGGGTGCCACAGCAGCGCGGACTTGCGATAGGAGGCTTTGATCTCCTCGATCGAAGCGGTCCTGGTAACTCCGAGCACTTCGTAATAATCCTGGCGTTTTGCCTTACTCATTGGGTGACTGAGCTGGATTCCTTCCTTAAATTAGAATCCTGCGCACAAGGTTCGGTTGTTGGCCGGACGTTGCGGGGCGGCCTTAGCCGGCCTTTTTCTTGTTTCAAACTCAAATTAATTCAGACTCAGTTTTGATGCGGGACCCGGGTGCACCGCTACGCGCACTAATGCCGGCCGCAACACGCGGCCTTGAAACTCGTAACCCGGCTGGAATACCGCCAGGATCTCGCCGTCGGGATGGTGCGTGGTTTCCTCCCGGTCCATAGCCTGGTGAAGATGCGGGTCAAACATTCGTCCCAAGGGTTCGAGACGCTCGACGCCCAACTTCGTAAGATTCTCGATCAGTTGTTTGTAAATCAGCTCAAATCCCTTGCGATAGTTTTCGTATTCGGCCTCGCGGTGCGCCGCCAGAGCATGTTCAAAGCTATCGACAATCGGGATAAGCCTTTCCACGACGCGCGCGGTGGCCCGACTGCTGGCCTCCGTTTGTTCTTTCTCCATGCGCTTGCGGTAATTCGCAAAGTCCGCCTGGTGGCGTACCAGCGTGTTTTTCAACTCGTCGAGATCCGCGGAGAGTTTTTTTACCTCGGCTTCTTCCATTGCGTTGTCATCGGCCATCGCTTTTGCCGTTCCGGCGGCTTCGCCACTTTCTCCAATAGATTTGTTCGTTTTCAATTCTCTGTCTTCCATAGCATTTTCCTTCTTTAAAGTATCTCGCGCTCGCGGCTTCCACATCAGGAGTCCATTTTTTGCAGCGCTTCGCTGAACATCTGCGCCACATAGGCTACCGCGGTCATCGCCCGTTCATAGTGCATGCGGGTTGGCCCGAGAACGCCCAGGGACCCTTGTACCATGTCGTGACTGGAGTATGGCGCGCTGATCAGCGCCAGGTGCTCGCCGGCTTCGGAAATTTCTTTCACTCCGATTTGCACGAATACGGGCTCGGGTGTATCGATGCAGGCGTTCAGCACGCTGACCAGCCGGTGCTTCTCTTCGATAGCCACCAACAGGTCTTTCAGTTGCGATTGATCGGTGAATTCCACGGAGCCGACAATCTGCGCTGTGCCTTCCACGTAGACTTGTGGCGCGAGGGTCTCCGCCAGAATCGCCGGTTCGCATAGCGTCAGCGCGCTGCCCACCAGCCCGTCGTAGCGTTCTCGTTCGTTTGCCAGCTTCTGTAACAGGTCGGTGCGGATGGCTTCCAGAGTCCAGCCGGAGTAATGACGATTCAAAAAGTCCGAAGTAGCATCCAGTTCGAGCTGTGTGAATGGGCGCGCGGTCTTTACAACTTTGTCTCTGCTGCTACCACCCGGCGAAATCAGCACGACGACCACGCGGGCGTCCGGCAGCAGCCACATACGGGCGTGTTCCAGAACTGTCCTTCGCAGCGGGGGTGAAACAATGATTCCTACACCCTTGGAGACTCCTGCCAGGACGTGTCCTGCTTTTTCAGTGAGTTCTGCCGCGGACTTGCCCGCGCCCATCTCCCGTTGGATCAGTTCGCGATCTTCGACCGTAAGAGTCGCCTGCGAACCTATTTCCTGCGCAAAGAAGCGGTAGGCCGAGGGCGTGGGGACGCGTCCCGCGGAGGTGTGGGGCTGGTACAAATACCCGCCATCCTCCAGGTCGGCCATGATGTTGCGGATCGTGGCTGTGCTCAACGACTCCTCGAATCTTTTGGAAATAGCCCGGGAAGACACGGGTTCGCCGGACTCGATGTAGGTTCTAACGATGTCGGCCAGTATCTGGCGGTTGCGGCGTTCCTGAAGAGCTGGGTTTCGCATAGCAGCACTCCTACACGGGTGCTGACTACCATTCTAGGAACCCTGTCAAGCGGGGTCAATCAGTGGGAGGGTGGGATTTCCAACAGCACGAGCCTATGCCGCAATTTCGGGCTGGGAGTAAAAAACGAATCCCGCGCCCTCGGTTACACCGCCCGCACTCAGTTGGCTCAATGGCACGCCGCCTTGTGCGGGCATAACGGGGTAAAGGTGGGTCATGTCCTGGACGAAAGGGTCTGTTGTTTTGAGCACAGTTACCCTGGAAACCGCCGACCGGTTCTCGAGACCGAGGCTTAGGTGTAGTTCATGCGCAATAATCTTGGTCGCCTCGAAAACCCCCATATCGTCGGCCCAATCACCGGACAGAATGAGATTCCAATTGGAGGGCGCATCCAAAGCGTCGTTGTACAACATCGCCAGCTTGAAATCGCCGCGAGCGACTCGAAGCTTCTCGATCACTTTCCGTACGTCACTCACCAATGTGAAGATATACACGCTAGGGCTCCGTCTGGATAGCTCCTTAAGGCATCCAGAATTTCCTCGGCTGCGACACGGTCATAAGTTCCTCCGGCTTCGTACCTACGTTCAGGCCTCCATTTGCTAGCCACTGACCAATTGGCAAGCCGAACTGGATTCGCCGGTGTGAACGCCTTTTCCATGCCTCCCAACAGCCTCAAGGCATCGAAATTATGAGTCCTGAACGATCCTTTGAGACGAGCTTCCGGGTATTCCTCGACTTTTAGTGTAGCGCAGACTGCAGCCTTGAGTGCGAACTCCAGAATATAGCCGGATAAGTACGCGCAACCATCATAGTAACCAGCTGCAAAGAGAGCTTCCGCCTCCTCCAGTCGCAGACAGGAAAGTTTTTGCAGCTCTTGTCGTGATGTCATGTATAGGGTAAATATATATAACTACCGTTAACATACCACACTTGGCTCTCAGCCGATACAGGTCTGATCGAGACTAATTTACTTTTCCAGTAGCAGTCTTCTCCACCACAACTACCCCGCCCTTCATGACCCAGCGGACATTGTTGATGGTCACGTTGACGTCGGCCAAAGGGTCTCCTTCGACGGCGACGATGTCGGCGAAATAGCCGGGGACGATTGCGCCGAGTTCTTTCTCCTTACCCAGCAGCGTGGCGGCGTTGGTGGTGGCGGTTGTCAGCGCTTGCTCGGGCGTCATGCCCAACTTCACAAACCAGCCGAGTTCGCGGGTATTCTCGCCGCACATAGTGAAAAGCGCATCAGAGCCCATCGCAAAACGCACGCCCGCTTTGAAGGCGCGGCGGGCGGTTTCGAAGTTGCGTTGAATGTAGCCGTTCAGTCCATTTGCGATTTCTTTTTCGTTGTCCCAGCCAAAAATGGTGATGTGTTCGGCGTACCAGCGGTTGTGATCGATGGTCGGAACGTAGAAGGTGCCGCGACGGGCCATGTCGGCGATGGTCTCGTCGTCCATATCCGTTGCGTGTTCAATGGAGTCGGCGCCGGCGCGGATGGCATCGCGCGCGCCGTCGGGACCGTAACTATGTACGGCAAGGCGTTTGCCGAACTTGTGCGCCAGGTCAGCGGCCGCTTTGATTTCCTCGTAGGTGTAGGTTTGGAATCCGGTGACGTCTTTGTCGGTGCCGGTGGACGCGTACATTTTGATCACGTCCACGCCTGCGGCCACTTCTTCACGAAGCACACGCTGCACCTCGGGCAGATTGTTGGCGTGACCGCCCGAGGGAGTGGTGTGGCCAGGCCACGGCGGCGCATCGGCGACGTAGATTCCGTAGCCGGCGACGAACATGCGCGGTCCGATCATGGCGCCGCGATTGATCAAGTCGCGCATGGCGATATCGTCCCAGTCACTCGAGCCGAGATCGCGAACGGTGGTGACGCCCGCTTCGAGAGTGCGGCGTGCGTTTTCCTGAGCGAGGAAGACACTCACTGCGGGAAGGCGTGGGGTGTTAAGTTGTTCGAAGGGAGAAACCTTGGAGGTCTGGTCCCAGTAGAAGGTGATGTGGGTGTGAACGTCGATGAGGCCTGGTATGGCGGTGTAGCGGCGAAGATCGATCAATTCCACGCCGGCGGGAATTTTGGCGGCGTCGGTGAGAATGTCGACGATGCGATCGCCGCGGACAAGAACGATGGCGTCGTTCCAGACTTTTCCTTTGCCATCGACCAGTTTTCCGAAGCGCAGTGCCTTTTCGGTGTCCTTGGTTTCACCCGCGTGAACCAATTGGGCGCCGAGAACAAATAGGAATGTGTACCAAAGACAGATAATAAGTCGTCGCATGGCCAGTTCAGGTCGCCTTACGCGCGTGTTCTTTGGTCATCTGCTTGAATTCCGGGTCGCTCTGCAGAATTTTCAGGTCCGGGTCTTGCCTGGACCAATCCATATTCGAGTAGCCGGCCGCAACCGCTCTCCGGAAAGCGTCCATGGAGTCGGCCTTCATCTCCAGCACTCCGAAGGTGCAAGCGGCATTGTAGAGAACATTGGCATCGGACGGACGCATAGCCATGGCGATTTTCACCTGCATGGCCGCGCCGTCGGGGTCGCCAAAGTAAGCCAAATCCGCGGCCAACAGGACCCTGGCCCGAACATCATCCGGAAAATGTTGCAACTGGTCTTGTAGAACTTCCATCTCGCGTCGCCGCAAGCGCTCGGCATCGGCCATGCGCCCAAGCTTCTCGAGTGAATTAATCAGAGGAATCAGCGCGTTGTAATCGTTGCTAACGATCTCCATCGCGCTTTCGGCGAGTCTGGCCGCTTCTTCGTAGCGCCCGGAAGCGAAATAGGCCCTGCCGAGCACGTCATGGGCTCCTTCACACTCGGGCTGCTCCACGACCGCGCGCAGCGCCAGATGAATCGCGTCATCGTAGCGGTATTGCGCATACATGATGCGCGCTCGCGCGGAGAGGACGTCGCCGAGATCCGGTGCAATTTGCTCGGCCTTGGCGGTTGCTTCCAGCCCCTTTTCGACATACATCGGGTCCTGGCTGCGGAATTCATGCATGCCGCCCCACACGTGCGCGATGCCCGCGTAAGCCAGCGCGAAATTCGGATCGAGCTTCACAGACTCCTGATACATCGCCAGCGCATATTCAAATTGTCTTTGCCGGAGGTAGTTTCTGCCGCGCAGGTAGAAGTCGTAGGCCTGCGCGTTGGCTGTGGGCTTCTTGGCGATGACTCTCTCTTCTTGCGGGGAGAGCGTAATTTCCAATGCCTTGGCGATGCTCAGGGATATCTCTTCCTGGATGGCGAACACGTCTTCCATCTGGCGGTCGTAGCGTTCCGCCCAGACTGAATGACGGGTGTTGCTCTCAACGAGTTGCGTTGTAATCCGCAAGCGGTTGCCCGCTCGGCGAATGGAGCCCTCGAGCACGTACATGGCGCCCAGCTTTTCGCCCACTTGCACCGCAGTCACGGGCTTGTCTCGAAACGGCAGCATCTCTGAGCGCGGGAAAATCTCCAGCCGGGCGATTTTCGAAAGTTCCGTGACAATGTCTTCCGTCATTCCATCGCGGAAATACTCGTCTTCCTTTGCTCCGCTTAAATTCTCAAAGTACAGCACGGCGACTTTCTTTTTCTTGGGCGCCATGGCTACCGGATGACTGGCGCTGCTTCCCGAGGCTCCGGCGGTTCGAGTGGATGAATCGGTCCTGCCGGACGAGTCGATATCGCGTTTCAGCCGCTTCAGATCCGCGCGGAGTTCTGCCGCCGTCTGGCAGCGAAAGTCGCGATCCTTTTCGAGTGCTTTCGCTATGACTCGATTCAACTCCGGAGGGGCATTCGGATTTTTCCTGGAGATCAGTTCAGGAGTCCCGTTCAAGATCTGATTGAAGATCATGGCGCTGGTGTTTCCCTGAAAAGGAAGCTCTCCGGTGGCCATCTCATAGAGCACTACGCCAAAGGAAAACAGATCGGTGCGCGCATCCAGCGATTCGCCACGCGCCTGTTCCGGCGACATGTAGGCCACCGTCCCCAAGGTGCTCCCCGGGCTTGTCAGGTCGGCGATGGAAACTCCCTCGGTCAACTGCGAGGCCGTCTTTAATGGATGGGTAGAGGGCGGGTGGGTAGAGCCGTCATCCGCGCGGAGCGCGCTGTCTACCTTGGCCAAGCCGAAGTCGAGGATTTTCGCGCGGCCTCTTCCGGTAACGAAGATGTTGGCGGGCTTGATGTCCCGATGAACGATGCCCTTAGTATGAGCTGCATCAAGCGCGTCAGCGATATCTATGGCAAGCGAGAGGTGAGTCGTCAAATCCAGCGGGCGTCCCGCGATCCTGGACTTTAACGTAGCGCCGTCCAAATACTCCATGGCAATGAACGCCTTCCCGGCGTCCTCCCCGATGTCATAAACCGTGCAAATGTTTGGATGGTTGAGCGCGGAAGCGGCTTTGGCCTCGCGGCGAAAACGTTCCAGTGCTTGGCGATCCTGGGTTACGCCTTCGGGAAGGAATTTCAGGGCGACAAAACGGTCCAAGCGGGTGTCTTCGGCTTTGTAAACAACGCCCATGCCGCCGCCACCGAGTTTTTCCAGGATGCAGTAGTGCGAAAAGGTCTTACCGATGAGCGGGTCCGTGGCTGGCATGAGTGGCTCATCTTAAGGTTGAGTCGGGAGCAAGTCAACGGAGGCGAATGCTGCTTGCGTCTAGGTCACATCGATGACGATGAGCGTTATGTCGTCGTGCTGGGTCACTGACGCCGATTGCCATTGGCGAATTTCGGCGAACAGTTTGTCCGATAACTCCGAGGGCGCGAGCGACCGATTACGTTGAACGACTTCTTCAAACTTGTGGTCGCCGAAAGCTTGGCCGAGAGCATTCTCTGCCTCGGTGACCCCGTCGGTATAAAGAAGGAACCGGTCGCCGGCAAGGATCGCCAGATCGCAGAGGGGATACTCGGAGTCCGGCAGCACGCCCAGAAGTAGCCCGTTGCTTTCGATACGTTCCACCTTGCTATCGCGGCCATCGCGGCAATGCAGCAGCGGAGGATGTCCCGCGGCGGAGTAAAGCGCGGTGTGATTCTCCGTGTCCAGCCAGAGATACGCGGCCGAAACCAATTGCGCGTGCAGTTGCGGGAAAAGGACGCGATTCAATCCCTGCAACACCTGCTGGGGATCGTGGGCAAAGGGCACCAGGGATTGCATGGCTACCTTAATCATCGCCGCGATAAGCGCGGCGGGAACCCCGTGCCCAGTGACGTCGGCCACCAAGAAACCGATACGGTTCGGATCGACGGGAATGAACTCATAGAAATCGCCGGCGACGTCGGTCATCGGACGATAGGCGGTCGCGACGCGAAGACGTTCCAGTTCGGGATTCCCGGATGGGAGAATCGAGGTTTGAATTTCGCGGGCAATCGCGAGTTCGCTTTCAATGGACAGCAAACGGCGTTCGCTCTGCAATGCGATTTGCACGGCGACATACCCGAAGGAGAAGAGAAAAACGGCCAAGCCGAGCGAACCGGTGACGCGCCAGGTCGGATAGTGGAACGCACGCGACAGGTTGAAATGCAACGCTTCGATGGCAAAAACGAGCGTGCCGACGACCATTACCGAGCGGTTGGGAAGGACCAAAAATTTGCGCGAGAGCCCGGGCACCGAGACGATAACCACCAGCACGACGAGGGCGAGGGCAGCGACGAGGTTGTTGTAGAGGATCAGCCGGTCTCCGGAACCGGTTACGACGAAGAATCCGATGCCGAGGATGGCAATGGCCAGACTGAGGAGGATCACGGCGCGAAGAAAGAGCCGCATTTTGTCGATGCTCAGCTCCAGCCAAGCAAGCGCCACAACGGGAACGAGCAGATATGCGAAGGCGGTTCTTAGAAAAGGAAGAGCGATCTGAATCCAGGACGGCAGGGCCGCAGCCACGGCCGGGGATTCGATCAGGAGCCTGGCCCCATACATGCCGCTCCAGATCCCCAGCCAGAGAAAGAGGCGCACCTGGCTCTGGCGGCGGGCGGCCGCAAGGCAAACGGAAGCCAATCCGATGAAAAGGAAAATGGTTCCGGACACGATGGTAAAGAGCTGGTCGCGGAGCATTCCCAGAAGTTGATCTTGCAATGCGCGCCTCCGAGGTGCCTTCACGGTACCAGAGTCGCTGTGGTTCCCAAATGAGCAGGTGATGGCTGTCGGTGCAGTTAATCGCGAGCAGGTCGAATTGCTCCCCCTTGCGTTTAGCTGTTATCGATTTGGGCGCGCTGGAGTTTGTCGGAATAGTCGACGTAGACGGACTTCCATTCGGTGAAGAAGTCGATGGACGCGACGGCGGCTTCGCGGTGGCCGTTGCCGGTTTGTTTTGTGCCGCCGAAGGGCAAATGCGTTTCTGCGCCGATCGTCGGCGCATTTACGTAGACGATTCCGGTGTAAAGATCGCGAATCGCGGCGAACGCGCGATTCACGTTACGGGTGTAGATCGAGGCGGATAGACCGTAGGGCACACCATTTGCGACTTCGATTCCCTGCTCCAGGCTGTCTATGGGAATCACCGACACCACCGGGCCAAAAATTTCTTCCCGGGCGATGCGCATTTTCGCGTCGCAATCGGCAAAAACCGTCGGCTCGTGGAACCAGCCTTTGCGGTGATCGCCTTCGCTGAGGCGATTACCTCCGGTAGCAAGCCTGGCGCCTTCTTTCTTGCCGATCTCCACATAAGACATCACCGTATTCAGTTGCTGTTCGTTTATGCACGGACCCATCTCCACCGTGGGGTCGAGGCCATTGCCCACTTTCAACTTTTTGGCGCGCTCGACGAAGCGCTCTACAAATTCCTTGTACACATTCTTGTGCACTCCCAGGCGACTGGCGGCGGTGCAGCGCTGGCCGGTGGTGCCGAAGCCTCCCCAAAGTGCGCCATCGATGGCTAGATCGAGATTGGCGTCTTCCAGCACCAAAATTATGTTCTTGCCACCCATCTCCAGGCTGTAGTGCTTGAATTCCGGCGCGCAAATTTCCGCGATGATTCTCCCTGTGGAAGTCGAGCCCGTGAAGCTGATAACCGGTACATCCTTGTGCTCCGCCAGCGGCGCGCCCGCGCCAGGGCCATCGCCATTCACAAGGTTTATCACCCCGGGCGGCAACCCTGCTTCTGCCAGCACTTCCACCAGGTGATAGGAAGAAAGCGGGGTATCTTCCGCGGGCTTGAGCACAACGGTATTGCCGCAAACCAGAGCCGGCATGGCTTTCCACGAAGGAATGGCCATCGGGAAATTCCACGGCGTGATCAGGCCGCATACGCCGATCGATTGCCGGACGCTCATGGCGAACTTGTTTGGCAATTCCGAAGGCGTCGTCTGACCAAACAGGCGCCGCCCTTCGCCTGCCATGTAATAGGTCATGTCGATGGCTTCTTGGACATCGCCGCGGGTTTCGGCCAGAACTTTGCCCATCTCCCTGGTCATATCGCGAGAAAATTCTTCTTTGCGCTTCACCAGCAATTCCGCGGCGCGGAAAAGAATTTCGGCACGTTTTGGAGCAGGCACGAGACGCCACGATTTGTAGGCCTGGCGGGCCGCGTTGACGGCTGCGTCCACATCTTTCGGCGAGGACGCCGGGAAAATGCCAATCACTTCGTCGGTGTTCGCTGGGTTGCGATCTTCGATGGTGTCGCTGCCGTGGGGAGCAACCCATTCGCCATTGATGAAGTTCTTGTACGCGCGGGGCGCCGCTGCCGTGGCCATGCTTCCTCCTCGGGAAAACTTGAGTCTAGCGACCGGGTTGTTGCGACGTCAAACGACAAACCGAATTCCAGCTTGGGAGTTGAGTACGGCTATTTCCGTGTTTTTTTGTTGGGCTTGCGGATGACAAAATAGGCGAGCCCAGCGATCGCCGCGGCGCTCAGTGCGATGGCAAGAATCAGCGCCGGATGCCCGTTTTGCGAAATGAGCTTCAATACTTGCCGTCCGTAGCGCGCCGCCAGGAAGGCCAGGATCGAGTAGCGGACCGCCCGTCCCAAGGTCAGCGCCACGAGAAATTTCTTGACGGAATACTGCATGGCGCCGGCGACTAGCAAGACCGGGACAAACGGTACCGGTGGTGGCAGCAAAGCACCGACGGCAATGGCCGCGAAGCCCCAGCGCTCGAATCTCTGGTAGACCTTCTTCAGCGTCTTGGCGCGGACTTTTCGTTCGAGCGTTTCCTTGCCGCCTTTGCGCGCGATACGGTAGGTGACGAAGCCGCCGATCACCGAACCAGCGGTGGCCATCAGCGCGTAATAAAGCCACAGCTCTTTCTTTCCTGCGGCCAATACCACCGTCAGGACATCCATGCTTCCCGGAAGCGGGATCACCGAGCTGTCCAGCAAGCCAAGTGGAATAAAACCCAATCCACCCAAATGAAAGAGCCAACGGCGAAAGCCTCGGGCAGCGGCGGGTGCAGTAAGCGCGAAGATGTGATGTGGGAGCATTCGCAAGTGGCCGCTTATTCTCGCACGCAAGCCGCGCCGAGTGAAAAGGCGCTTCGATCACGCAGCCCGGAATTGGCCAGTTGGCATACGCATCGTTTGGGCATATATTCCGCACATGCGTAGTAGCCCGCACTTGCGCAGTGTGCCGTTTGCCATTTTTGTACTGTTGTTTTTGCCCTGCGTGATTCTCGCCCAGCCTGCTCCGTGCAGAGATCACTCTTCGCTCGCGTCTCACAAATCGTCGGAGATCAAAATTAACGTCGTCGACGTAGAATTTACTCCCCAGAGTTCCCTCCCCGACGAACTTCGCGCAGACATTGTTGAGAGAATCCGTAGCCTTAAGATAAACGCTTCCCCGAGGGATCCCGACGCCGATTGGCCCAATACCTTGGGAGCGCGCGCAATCTCCAGCGCTATCCGCGCTCATGGTTATTTCCAGGCGTCCTGGAAACTGACTCCGTACCTGGTGAAAGCGAACGGCGCATTGAGGTTAACGTGGAAGTTGAGGAAGGTAAGCAGTATCGCGTGGGAACCATCGAGGTCTCTGGACTTGATTCGAACACCGCGAACATTCTGAAGTCCTCACTCGAACCTGGCCAGGTTTTCGACCGCACGATCATAAAAAAGTTACTGACGGAAAATAGAGCGACACTTCCCGCCGATGCTTCCGAAAAAGACGTCGCGATCATACGCGACTCCGAAGAAGGCACCGTAAATCTAGTCTTCGATTTCCGGCGCTGCACGGCAGTGCAACCTGCGGGCAATGCAATGGGCTCTATTCGCGTGATAAGTAAAGAAATGATTTAACGAAAAAGTGAAGAATTGGAGGCGCGAGGCGGAATCGAACCGCCGATGAGGGTTTTGCAGACCCATGCCTTACCACTTGGCTACCGCGCCCAATTGTACGTGCCGGGGTTAGGAAAGGCCGCACCCCCTGAAGGGATGAGCTAGGTCCGCCCGACATTTGAGCAATTTCCGGGAGCGGCGGCACGGGGCACCTAGCCGCGCCGCTTGCCGCCCTCCCGATGGAACCAGGTCTGCACGCTTCTGGCGTGCGGGCGCAGCAGGAGAGGTTGCTGCATGCAGGTTCACAAGCCAATTTCCCAACTGCGCGTCAAACCAGGCCGAAAAGCAGAAAACCCACCAACCAGTCCTCCTGGTGGTGGGCAGCTACTACGCCGGTTGAGAAATCGGCTCTGCTACGTCAACCACCCACACCAGAAAGCGAATACCCGCTGCAGAGACAGCAGCAACAAGCCGACGCATTCCGATAGAAGCGGTTGTTCATAGCAAAAGTCTAGCCGATGCCCGGGAGCGATTCCAACGCAAAAACCGAATGGAAACAATGCGAAATTTCGTGGAACAACCGTGTACCTATTGCTGGTGCTCCGGCTCGACTTCGGGCTCGTTCTTTAGTTCGTCTTGCTGCACACGCTTGGAAAGCAAGCGGTTGGCGACCGCGTTCGGTGGAGGCGTCGGTGCGGCCAACCCGGCGGTCTCGGAGCCCAAGCCGAGCTTTTGCAGCGTCGGCGCATCCAGTTTTCCGCTGGGGTTCAGGCCGTGCTTAGCCTGGTAATTCTTCATCGCCTCGGTTGTGGAATCGTCCCACTTGCCGGAGGGTATTCCGGAATACATGCCATTTTTCGCCAGCGCGTCTTGAATTTCGTTGATGCGCTCTGGCATGGGCGCGGCTTGTCCCTTGACGCGCTTGCTGGCCTTGCGCGTGGACTTCTTGGTTCCGGTCTTGCTGGTGTTCGAACTCTTCGTCGTAGAACTGGTATTTGTAGAGACCTTGGTGGGTGATTTCCTGGTGCTCGATTTGTGCGTCGTTGTATTGCTACCGCTCTGTGCGGTAGCCGCGGACGAGGCCATCCCGCCCACGGCCATTGCCGCAGTTACAAAGCCGATTAGTGTTGCTTTGCTGAACGAGTAGCGCATCTTCAGATTCGCCGTCCTACTGCTTCTGGTTATCTGCCGGAACCACGCCAGAGAGGAACACGGTCATCACCTGGTCGCCATCCGCTTTGCGGAGAACTTTGAAGACCACATTTTCGCCGGCTTTTAACTTGGCAACGGTCTTTCCGTACTCTTCCACGGTGGTAACCGACTGGCCGTTCACTTCGGCGATCAGGTCTCCCTGCCCAAAGCCGATGTCATCGGCGAAGCTGGCCGGTTCGACGGCACTCACCAGCACGCCCTTGCGTCCTTCCATGCCAACGTGCTGCGCACGTTCCGGAGACAAACTCTCCACGCGCAATCCAAACTCCGTGGGAGCAGCCTCGTCGGGAGTACTGCTTACCCGGCCTTCGGCATTGGGAAATACGCGTGAGCGATCTTCGACGGTCGCGGAAGTTTCCTTCTGCTGTTTGTCGCGGAAGTAAGTAATTTTGAGCTTGCTGCCGATGGGAGCGGAGGCGATGGGATTCACGAGGTCGTTACCAGTCTTGACGGCGGTGCCGTTGATGGTGGTAATGACGTCGCCGCCCTTCAAGCCGGCCTTCTCTGCCGGACTGCCCGCGGCAACTCCCTCGATTACGACGCCGTAGGGCGCGCCGAGAGCCTTGAGGGTAATCAGGTTGGTTCCGCGATCTTCCTGGAAGCTGACACCGATCGAGCCACGAGTGACGCGACCGCTCTTCACAATCTGGTCGTACACGCCAACAGCCATGGTCGAAGGCATCGCGAAGCCTACTCCTTCGTAGCCACGTCCACCGGTCAGAATTGCGGTGTTGATGCCAATCACCTGCCCGGCCATATCCACAAGCGGCCCACCGGAGTTGCCCGGATTGATAGCCGCATCGGTCTGCAGGAAGCGCTGGAATTGGCGGCCGATGCCACGGTCCTTAGCGCTGATGATGCCCGCGGTTACGGTGGCATTCAAGCCAAACGGGCTGCCGATAGCCAGAACCCAATCGCCGACCTGTACGCCGTCGGAATTCCCCAGCTTTGCGAACGGTAGTTCCTTGCCTGCATCAATCTTGATGACCGCCAGGTCGGTCGCCTCATCGGTGCCTACGACTTTCGCGGTGTATTTCGTGGTGTCGGCATTCAGCTGCACCTGAATTTTGGTGGCCTGATCCACCACGTGATTATTGGTCAGGATGTAGCCGCGTTTGTCGACGATGACACCAGAACCCAGGCTGCGTTCCGCTTGCGGCTGCCCATCGGGACGACCGTCGAAGAAATGAAAGAAAAAATCGTCACTGGGATCGTCGGGATCGGAGGGCGAGGCGCGGTGCTTCTTGGATTTGCGGTCGATGACTTGGGTGGTGGCGATATTGACCACGGCGGGTTCGACGCGATTCACGATTGCAGCGAAGGTGTTCGAGGAAGGAATGGGGTCGGGCAACGCCAGAGGCGCTGCACTGGTCCCGCCAAAGGCGAAATTTCTCATGGCAGAAACCCGGCCGGAGATCACCGTGCCGATCATAATTCCTACTACCAGCGTAATCGCGATGAGCGTGGCCGCCAGATACTTGCGGCGCATTGACTTGTCTGCGGTCTGAACCATAAGTCTTGCTCCTATCAATCCGTGCCCAAGAGTACGTTTGCAAAGTATAGCACCGCAACCGGGGCTGAGTTTTGTGGCCTTACGCCTGCGCCGGGAGAATTACTGTCCCTAGGTACGGGTAAGCGCGGGCGCTAGGCGTGCTTCCTGTTTGACGCAGGATCTTCGATTTATGTTGTGAGCTACTTTCCGACCAGCCGGCTTTGGCAAAGATTGCCTGGGGTTCTAACTTTCGTCTTGACAACCGGACGCGCTTCCCTCTTAATTGGAGTTGCCGTAGTCAGGCATCACGTGGCGATTTAGGGCGACTTGCTCCACGTAAAAAACTGCTAAAGAGCTGGTAGAGTTCACAGGCACCTTCTGAGACCCTCCAAGCTTTTTGGCCCGGAGGGTTTTTCTGTTTCAAACCCCCGCGCTGCCCGAAGTCAGATACCACGTCATTTCACAAAGCGGTGCCAGGTTGCTTTAGGCGCTGGTGCACGCGGCGAGGTGACTTATGAAGGAAATACACTACTTACGATGCCGGGAATGTGGCAAGAAATTCGCCAACGCCCCGCAGTCGTTTTGCGAAGAATGTTTCGCCCCCCTGGAAGTTAGCTACGACTATGACGCGCTACGGCGGGTCGCCAATCGCGAAGCGTTGCGCGACCGGGCCTTCAATATGTGGCGCTACTCGGAGTTTCTGCCACTTCCGGATGGGTTCGTACCCAGCGCCGCGATTGGGGGAACGCCGCTGGTGAAGTCCCGGAAGTTTGCCGAGCGGCTCGGCATCAAGAATCTTTACTTCAAGAATGACGCGGTTTGCTTCCCTACTCTATCGTTCAAGGATCGTGTTGTCGCTACGGCGCTGGTTGCAGCGCGGCGCTTCGGATTCGACACCATCGGGTGTTCGTCCACGGGAAATCTTGCGAACGCGGTGGCTGCGCAAGGCACACAGCAGGGTTTCGAGACCTGCGTATTCGTTCCCGCCGATCTCGAGCCGGTGAAAATTCTCAATAGCGCGGTCTACGGTGCGCGGATCATCCGCATCAACGGGAACTACGACCACGTCAACCGGCTGTGTACCCAGATCGCCGACAAATTCCGCTGGGGGCTGGTGAACGTGAATCTGCGGCCGTATTACGCGGAAGGCTCGAAGACCCACGGCTTTGAAATCGCCGAGCAGCTCGGTTGGGAACTTCCCGACAACGTGGTCGTTCCCATGGCTGGCGGCTCGCTTATCGGAAAGATCGCCAAAGCCTTTTGCGAACTCGCGCATCTGGGCTGGGTGGAACCGAAGCAAGTAAGATTCTTCGGCGCGCAAGCCACCGGCTGCTCGCCCATCTCCGACGGTGTGAAACGAGAACTCTCTCGCGTTCAGCCGCAAAAACCCAATACCATCGCGCGTTCGCTGGCTATCGGCAATCCCGCGGACGGGCCCTTCGCTCTCCGGCTCATCCGCGAATCCGGCGGCTGGGCCGAAGATCTTTCCGATCCGGAAATCATCGATTCCATCAAACTGCTCGCCGAAACCGAAGGGATATTTGGTGAAACTGCCGGCGGCGTCACGGCGGGTGTTGCCGCAAAGTTGGTCGAGCAAGGCCGCATCTCGCGCGACGAGACCACGGTGGTGTGCATCACAGGGAATGGGTTGAAAACCACCGACGCCATTGCGGCCGATTTCCCGGTTCAGGACGCCATCGAGCCGCGCCTGGAAGCTTTTGAATCCCTGCTCGAACAACACTTGCAGCGCACTGCCGGCGCGCCAGCTGAAGAGAGTCACGTCTAAAGAAGAACGAGGAAAAATGTCCATCACCATCGAAATTCCGACTGCATTCCGGCGCTTCACCGAAGGCGCGCCTAAGATCGATTCGGGCGCGCTTACCGTCGCGGAAGCGCTGAACGACCTCACGGCAAAATTTCCGGGGCTTTCGCGTCACGTCCGCGACGAGCAGGGACAGATCCGCCAATTCCTGAACGTCTACCTGAACGAAGAAGATATCCGGTTCCTCAACGGCGAGTCTTCGCCGCTGAAAGATGGGGACCGCGTGCTGCTGGTACCCTCCATAGCCGGCGGCTGATAGGACTGGACACCAACCAACAGGGGTGCGGCTGACGCATCGATTCGTTTGGGTGTGGTCGAGAGCAAGCCCTGATCCCTCCGCTGCGCGGCTATGTTCGCGCGGCGCGAACGTAGCCACTCCGGTCGGGATGACAGTGCAGGAAAGGCGAAGCCAAAACCCGGGGGCTGCGCCAATCGCCGCGGCGCACAGTTGCCTTGCGCCTGCACAGCCACAAATTCCTTGTTTCCCTACGCCTTTCTCTGCACACTAGCGCAACTCCAAATCCCAAAGGACGCTTGCCAACGCATTGTCCGCCGCCTCCACCACTTCTCTCGCCGCTCCCTACACCGAATCCAAATCTGCATCCCTGCGCAAAGAACTGGGCTTCTTCGATCTAGTTCTCGCATCGATCCTGCTGGTGGTCATCCCTGATTTCTTCGGCAC
>Ga0210409_10002849_pt1 | contig 20025 bp, 16 predicted proteins | sample IncBWH17MmetaG_FD_161649 | JGI IMG/M metagenome (GOLD analysis project Ga0210409, IMG submission 161649) | Forest soil microbial communities from Barre Woods Harvard Forest LTER site, Petersham, Massachusetts, United States - Inc-BW-H-17-M | ecosystem: Environmental > Terrestrial > Soil >... | reverse complement strand
TCGAACAGGTCTCCAATTCACTCGTCGCTTCTCAAAAAGATCGTGAGTTCCGCGAGCAACAGGAATTGCTCACGCAGGCAGCACGGCAGACGAATCAACTGTCCGAGGTGCTCTACAAGAATGGTGGCGCAAGTTATCTCCAGGTGCTGACCAGCGAAACAAATTATTTCTCGGCGGAACTGAACCTCGTCGATGCGCAACTGAACGAGCGGCTTGCGCTTGTCCAGCTCTATCAATCGCTAGGTGGCGGATGGCAACAGTAATGGCATACGCGGAGGTGGTCGTGTCCAGCAGCCAAGCGGTACTGAATAGCAGTCTTTAGGAGGTCTAACAATGTTGAGATTAGAAGGCAAAGTGGCTTTGGTAAGTGGGGCGTCTAAGGGCATCGGGGCGGGGATCGCCAAGGGGCTGGCTGCGGCCGGAGCATCGGTCGCGGTGAATTACGCCTCCGACCGGCGCGGCGCGGAAGCTGCGGTTGCGGCGATCACCGCCTCTGGCGGCCGGGCAATCGTGGTCCAGGGCGACGTTTCAAAGTCAGCCGACGTGGCGCGGCTTTTCGTCGAAGTCAAGGCCGCCTACGGTGCGCTCGACGTGCTCGTAAACAATGCCGCGGTCTACAAGGTAGAGCTGCCACTTGAGAAAGTGACCGAAGAAGAATTCCATCGAGAGTTCAATACGAACGTACTCGGCCCCCTTCTGATGATTCGTGAGGCCGTCAAGTATTTCGGGCCGAGCGGTGGCAGCATCATCAACATCGGGTCACTTGCGTCAAAATTGTTTCCTCCTAACCAATCGATTTACACGGCAACTAAAAGCGCCGTCGATGCAATCACCCGGGCGCTCGCAAAGGAGTTGGGGTCGAAAATGATTCGAGTGAACTCGATCAACCCCGGTGCAACGGCAACCGAAGGCGCTCGCGCGGCCGGCGTAATCGGAGTTGGAAGTGATTTCGAGAAGCAATTGCTTGCCATGACGCCACTCGGTCGCATCGGGCAGCCCTCGGACATCGCATCGATCGCAGTGTTCCTGGCCTCCGACGAGGCCAGTTGGCTGACGGGAGAAATTATTTTGGCCTCCGGCGGTCTGCGCTAGGCCGCCATTCGCAGAAGAACTGAGTTGAGAAAAGGAGAATCAAGTGAACAGTTCAAGCAAAGGAGAATCTATGAACATTGGCGTGATTGGATTACCGAACGCAAGCAAACGCCTTTCGCTCGTTGTTTAATGAAAACAAATGAAACAGTAAGAAAGAAATACGGGAAAATTCAATGGCAAGAGTTGTCAAATTTCATGAACTCGGTGGTCCAGAAGTACTTCGCCTCGAAGAGATTACATTCGAGGATCCCGCACTTGGCGAGCTGCGGTTGAAGGTCGGTGCAATTGGACTCAACCGGCTGGAGGTCGTTTACCGCTCGGGCGGCTTTGGAGCGCCCAACAAATACCCAGCAGCGCTGGGTTCCGAATGCGCAGGAACGGTTGAGGCGATTGGCAAGGGCGTAACCGGCCTCAAGATCGGAGATCGGGTGGCAACCATACCAGGTTTCACCACCCTCCCTAGTTTCGCGACCGAGACGAAAGGTCACGAATGCGCGGTCTACGGTGAGCAGGCCTATGTACCGGCGGAAATGGCAGTGAAGATGCCCGAAAGCATGTCGTTCATCGATGCCGCTGCGATCTGGATGCAATATAGCACCGCGTATAACAGCATGGTCAACGTCGCCCAGCTTCAGAAGGGCGAATACGTGCTCCTCACCGCGGCGACGTCGTCGGTGGGAATCGCCGCAATCCAGACCGCTAAATCGGTCGGCGCCATACCGATTTGTACGACTCGCAGCCAAACCAAGGTTACCGCACTGAAGGCGCAAGGCGTAGAACATGTCATCGTTACAGACGAGCAGGATATCCCGACGGAGGTCGCGCGCATAACAGGTGGTGTCGGTTGCCGCGTGATCTATGACCCGGTGGCAGGGAAAGGTGTCGGCAAGCTACTCGATGCGCTCTCGACTGGGGGGATAATCATGATCTATGGCATGCTAGACATGTCCCCTGCCATGATTGATCCGGTCAAGGGCCTTGCGAAGTTAGCGACCGTGAAATTCACTAGCGTTTTCGAAACGTTGTTGGTTGCGGAAAAACGCGCCAAAATGACAGATTTTGTGCTGAAGGGTCTCGCCAACGGTACGTTGAAACCCGTAATCGACAAGACATTTCCGCTTGAAAATATTGCCGAGGCGCATCGCTATCTTGAGAGCAACCAGCATGTCGGGAAGGTCGTGGTCACGGTTGGCTAATACTGGAGCGCCGGACGTCTTCACAACGACATAACGCTAATCCTGGCGGAGATTCGGTAGCGCCTTATAGCTATCTTGTTTCATGCGGCATCTAAGAGAGATTATGGGCATAATTGTTCCTATACCCGTGGCGAACGACGTAAACCGCGACGAAGCCTTAATCCGCACTCCTATACCGGCGGCGAGCGGTGCAAACCGTTACGACGCGATAATCAGCATCAGTGAAGAGCTGCGGCGTCAGAACGACAGGCTCCAGTTGCTACTGAATCTGACGGGCAGAATCACATCGAGCCTCGACCTCCGAGAGGTCTTACGCGCGATTGCAGCGAATATCCGCGAAGTTATACAAGCTGATTTGGTAACCGTTTCGCTGCCCGACGCAGCATCGGGGAAAATCAGGGTATTCGCCCTGGATTTTCCACACGGCAAGGGGGTCATCAAAGAAGATCTGCTCGTTGCGCCGAGCACCGCAGTCAAAAAAGCAATGGACACCTTGAAACCGGTAGTCCTTGACAATCCGGAATCCGACAATTGCGTGTCTGGAACCGCGGAAGGCATAAGAGCCTCGTGCATTATTCCACTTGTAAATCGTGATCGGGCCCTCGGAATTTTATGTCCTTGCCGCACGACAGAGACCCCCTTTGTGCCAGAAGATGTTGATTTCCTGAGTCGGGCGTCAGGACAGATCGCAGTCGCAATTGAAAACGCACTGGCCTACCACGAGATTTCTGAACTCAAGGACAAGCTCGCACAGGAAAAACTCTACCTGGAAGAGGAAATTCGCAGCGACAGCGGCTTCGAGCGGATCATTGGGAAAAGCGCTCCACTAAAGCATATTCTGGAATTGGTGGACACCGTCGCCCCGAGCGATTCCACGGTTCTGCTGCTGGGTGAAACCGGAACGGGCAAGGAGCTCATTGCGCGCGCAATTCACGACCGCGGCCGACGTAAGGACCGTACCTTTGTGAAACTTAATTGTGCCGCAATCCCCACGGGCCTGCTGGAGAGCGAATTGTTTGGGCACGAAAAGGGCGCGTTCACCGGAGCCATTACGCAAAAAATCGGGCGATTGGATCTAGCCGACCAGGGCACGCTCTTCCTGGACGAAGTAGGGGACATCCCAATTGAAATTCAGCCGAAACTGCTACGCGCTCTGCAGGAGCGCGAATTTGAACGCCTGGGAAGCACGCATACGCGCAAAGTGAATGTGCGTCTGGTCGCCGCAACGAACCGCAACCTGGAGAAAATGGTTGCGGACCGCGAGTTTCGCAGTGACCTGTTCTACCGGTTGAATGTCTTTCCGATTCGGATACCCTCCCTAAGGGAGCGCAAGGAAGATATTCCCCTACTCGTTAGTTATTTCGTGCAGAAGTTCGCAAAACAGATGCAGAAACAAATTGAATCGGTACCTTCTGCAGTGATGAAGGGACTCACGGCTTGGGAATGGCCTGGGAATATCCGCGAATTGGAGAATTTCATCGAACGCGCAGTCATCCTGACGCGCGGCAAGGCACTCGAAGTACCGCTCACAGAACTGCGAAAGACAGAAACCGAGATGGCGGTAGATGCCGTCGTAAACAAGAAGCGAGCGGCTCGCAAAGCATTCAGCTCAGGACCTGATATCAACGCCGGCGCTGAGGAGTACAAAAGGAAGCAGCGCGAGGAAATCATACAGGCGCTTACCGCGTGCAAGGGCCGCGTAGGCGGTACGGATGGCGCTGCAACCCGATTGGGTATCAGCCGAACTACACTCATATACCGAATGAGAAGGCTTGGAATCTACGCGAAACTGTATTCCTGAAAAGTGTCTGGGCTGCTCCCGGGCACCTCTTCGTTAGATCATCTTCGTGAAAATCTCGCTGCCACGGCCTTTGGCTGGCCCTGCGGCCGCACACTGCGCCTCAAAGGACTGGGAACAAATCGAGAACAAATTGGGAACAAACTACCAAAGAAAACCCGTGAAATAGGTAGATCGACACATACGTAAGTCGTTGAGAAGCAAAGACGGGTTAGTGTTTTATCCGGCTCATAACCAAACGACCGTCAGTTCGAATTGGGTCTCGGCATCAACGTGTATCCTTTAGTTGACTCAGGCGTCTAATCCCCATAGAGTCGATTTAGGGTAATGAGAAAAAGACTACTCATGGTCGTGGCGCTGACAGCCCTGTTAGGGCTGCAATTTGCGGACTGCATGTCCGCAATGACGCAAGACCAACAGAGCATGAAGTGCTGCGACTCCATGCCCTGCGATCCGTCCAATCAAAGCCACGATTGCTGCAAGGGGATGGTTTCGGCGCAATCACCGAATGTGCTGCCGGTTTCTCATGTGACATTCCATGCGCCGGTGATGCTGGTCTCCGATATTCTTGTTTCACCGCAGGTAATGACATACCCTGAAGCGTCTCGCTTCGATTTCGAGGCTCGGCCCCATTCGCCTCCTGAACTGTACACCCTTCACTCTTCCCTGTTGATCTGATCCGCTGCTCAACGGTGCTGCAAAGCACCGGCTTGTCTCTTTTTCCGTCTCCACTGTCCACTTAACCCGCCGACACATTTCGGTCGAGGCCCTTTCAGGGTAACTCGCTTACGGTCTGCGGCCTGGATCCACACGCTTAGGAGAAAAAGATGTTTTCGATAGCGAGAACGAATTTCGCTGCGCGCTTTTCGTGCGTAGCTCTTAGTCGAAGTATTTCTGTGATTTTGCTTTCCGTTGTTCTAGCCGGGCCTGCTTTTGCGCAAGAGTCTCCCACGACGCACACGGGGTCGATCACTCGACTCTCCGAGTTGCTCGCGGAAGCGGAGAAGAACAATCCGCAGATTGAAGCGGCGCGGCAAGGCTGGCAGGCGGCGAAACAAGTGCCGACGCAGGTCTCGACGCTGCCCGACCCGCAATTCAATTTGCAGCAGGTCAATGTTGGCAGCCCCCGCCCCTTCGCCGGCTACACGAACAGTGACTTTGCCTACCTTGGCATCGGTGTTTCGCAAGACATTCCCTACCCAGGGAAGTTGCGCTTGAAGGGTGAGATTGCAAAACGTGAAGCCGACGTTTCGCAGCAACAAATCGAATCCGTGCGCCGCGCCGTCCTCGCTGATATCAAGGGCACGTATTTCCAGCTCGCGTATCTCTCCAAAACACTCGCGATCCTCGAAGAGGACGGCGAGTTGCTCAAGCAAATGGAACAAGCGGCCGATGCCCGGTACCGCTCCGGCATGGGAACGCAGCAAGACATCCTTCAGGCGCAACTCCAAAAAACGAAGCTGCTTCGCGAAATCGCCATGCATCACCTGCAGGTCGGCAAGCTCGAAGCCCAGCTCAAACAACTCCTTAACCGTTCACAGGAATCTCCGGACATTGAGAGCGCCGATCTTCTCGAAACACCTCTGGTGCAAACGTACGCCGATCTTCTCGCCGCGGCCCGAGTGCAGAATCCGGAAATCGCCCGCGCACAGAAGATGATCGAAAGGCAGTCGTTGCAGGTGGACCTCGCCCGCAAAGACTTTTATCCAGACTTCAACGTGCAGTACATGTGGCAGCGCACCGACCCGGCGCAGTTCCGCGCCTACTACATGCTGAGCGTCGGCATCAAGGTCCCGATCTATCGGAGCCGCAAACAGCGTCCCGAACTGGCCCAGGCCGAGTCCGAGAAGCTTCGCGCGGGAAGCGAACTCCAGGCGCAATCGCAGCAAGTCGCTTCCGAACTGCGCGCGCAATACGTGATCGTGCAGCAGACCTCCGAACTGCTCAAGATTCACCGCGAAGGGCTGTCGCCGCAGGCACGTTCAGAATTTCAATCGGGTCTCGCAGCCTACCAATCAAACAAACAGGATTTTCAAGCGCTGCTGACAGCGTTTCTTGATGTCCTGCACCTTGACGAGGACTACTGGCAGAACGTCGCCGAATACGAGACCGCCATCGCTCGGCTCGAACAACTCACGGGACTGTCGTTGCATGAAGAAGGAGTGAATCAATGAAAGCGTATCGCATCGGATTTCTGCTGGCATTGATTGGAAACATCATTCTTGCCGTCGTCCTCGTTGGGTTGTGGCTGCATTATCACGCTGCGAAGCCGATGGTGGACATGGCAACCAAGGCGCCGAATTCCAGCGCGCAGGATTCTATGGCCGATATGACCAACTCGATGGCCACGCAACCTGAATCGACCGAAGCGCCGCTGGTTCCGGTGCAGATTTCTCCGCAACGGTTGCAGAGTATCGGTGTGAGAACTGGCAAGGTCGAACGGAAATTGGTCGCGGATGAGATTCGGACCACCGGCAGTGTTGCCGTAGACGAAAGGCGGCTTGCCTACGTCCAAGTGCGGTTCTCCGGCTATATCCAGAAAGTGTTTGCCGATGCCACGTACCAATACGTCAGAAAAGGGCAGCCGCTATTCACAGTTTACAGCCCGGAGCTAGTGGCCACCGAACGGGAGTACTTGGTGGCCAAGCAGAATCAACAGCAAGTGGCGCAGAGTACGGTGCAAGGTGTCGCCTTCAGCGCAACAGCTCTGCTCGACGCGACCGCGGAGCGTCTCAAACAGTGGGGTGTTCCGCAAAAAGAAATCGCCCGCCTCGAATCCACGGGCCAGGTGCAACAGCAATTGGAAGTCGATTCGCCGGCATCCGGCTACATCACCGAGCGCAACGCTCTGCCAAGCGTTGCCGTTCAACCGGAAATGCGCCTCTACACCATCGCGGACCTTTCGACCGTTTGGGTTCAGGCGCAGGTCTTTCAGAGCGATCTCGACCGTATAAGAGTCGGGGCTCCCGCAACGCTTACCGTGAATACCTATCCGGGCAGGACGTTCACGGGCCGCGTGGACTTTATTTATCCGCAAGTGGATATGGATACGCGAACGGCCAAAGTGCGCGTTGTCTTTTCGAATCCTGGACTGCAACTCAAACCGGGAATGTTCGTCAACGTGAGTCTGAAAGTCCCAATGGGGAACCAGCTAGTTATCCCAGCAAGCGGCGTCCTGCAGTCCGGCACCCGCGAGATTGCTTTTGTCCAGCGCAGCGACGGTTACATTGAGCCGCGCGAGGTGCAGTTGGGCTCCCGCGTGGGTGACGATTTTATCGTGCTCAAGGGATTGAAAGCGGGCGAGCAAATTGTCACGTCTGCAAACTTCCTGATCGACTCCGAGAGCCAGCTTCAGGCTGCACTTGGTTTCTTCGTTCCACCTCCACCCGGCGCGGGTTCGGCGTCTACTACCAGCGCCCCGGAAGGAAATGTCGAATTGAGCTCCGACCCGGCCACACCACGCAAAGGAAGCAACGTGTTCCGCGTGAAACTCACCGATGCGAGTGGAGCGCCCATCTCTGGTGCGGAAGTCAGCGTGACGTTTTTCATGCCGGCGATGCCCGCTATGGGTATGGCATCGATGCACGTACCCGTCGCTCTCAGCGACAAGGGCAATGGGCTCTATGAAGGTTCTGGACAGCTGGAGAGCGGCGGATCTTGGCAAGTCACAATTCTCGCAAAAAAGAATGGCCAACCAATCGCTACGAAACAACTGAGCCTGAACGCCACGGGAGGGATGTAACGTGATCTCCCGATGGATTGATTGGTGCGCGCAAAATCGTTTCCTCGTTTTCATGGGAACAGTCCTGCTGGTGCTCACGGGAATCTGGTCCCTGCGTCGGATTCCGCTCGACGCGTTGCCCGATATTTCCGACGTGGAAGTAATTATCCACACGCCTTGGGCGGGTCAGCCCCCCAGTCTCATCGAAGACCAGGTCACGTATCCCATTGTCACGACGCTTCTGGCCGCACCGCACGTAAAGGCCGTGCGGGCACAAACCATGTTTGGCGACTCCTACATCTTCGTCGTCTTCGAGGACGGAACCGATTTGTATTGGGCGCGCTCGCGCGTTCTCGAGTACATGCAACAGATCACGGGTCGTTTGCCCTCGGGCGTGCATCCCGTCATTGGGCCGGATGCGACGGGAGCAGGATGGGTCTATGAATACGCGCTGGTGGACCACAGCCATCAACGCAGTTTGGCCGACTTGCGCAGCCTTCAAGATTGGTATCTGCGCTACCAGCTCGAAACGGTTCCCGGAGTGGCCGAGGTAGCCACGATTGGCGGATTCGTGCGCCAGTATCAGGTCAACGTGGACCCCGACAAACTTCGCGCTTACGGGATTCCCCTCTCAACGGTCATCGAAAGAGTTCGAGCCAGTACGAACGAAGTGGGTGGACGACTGCTTGAAATGGGCGGAGCGGAATACATGATTCGTGGCCTCGGTTATCTGCATTCGCTGAGCGACCTCGAAACCGTACCCGTTGCAACCAAGAACGGAACGCCGGTTCTCGTCCGGGATTTGGGAACAGTTTCGTTCGGGCCGGACATTCGGGAAGGAGTTGCCGAGTGGCAAGGCGAAGGGGAGACCGTTGGCGGGATTGTCGTGATGCGCGACGGGATGAATGCCCTCAATGTCATCAATGGCGTCAAGCAGAAACTTCTGGAAATCAAACCCTCGCTGCCGCCGGGTGTGGAAGTGGTCGCGGGTTACGACCGCTCGGGATTGATTCACGCCTCCATCGAAACGCTACAGCGCGACTTGCTCGAAGAGGCCGCCATCGTCAGCGTAGTCATCATTATCTTCTTATTCCACTTCCGTTCCGCGCTGATTCCGATTCTGACCTTGCCTATCGCCGTGCTCGCCGCCTTCATCCCGATGTACTACCTCCGTGTCACTTCGAACATCATGTCGCTCGGCGGTTTAGCTCTAGCGATTGGCGTCCTTGTGGACGCCGCCATCGTCATGGTCGAAAACGGATACCGACAGCTTTCGGAACACCAAGCGTCTCAGTCCGAGCCACTTCCGGAGCCGCAGAGACGGAAAATCCTGCTGGATGCAGCGAAACAAGTTGGTCCCGCTATTTTCTTCTCTCTGGTGATCATCGTGGTTTCTTTCCTGCCTGTCTTTTTACTCGAAGCACAGGAAGGACGCATGTTTCGTCCATTGGCGTGGACTAAGACGCTGGCCGTTGGCTTCTCCTCTGTCTTGGCAATCACGCTTGTGCCTGTACTGATGGTTCTATTTATTCGCGGACGGCTGATACCTGAATCGTGGAATCCCATTTCAAGAATCACCCAGGCGGTCTATCTGCCGATCCTGCGTCTGTGTTTGCGGTTCCGCAAAACCACCTTGCTGCTCAATTTGGTTTTTCTCGTCGTCACACTTCCGCTCGCGCTTCACATCGGCAGTCAATTCATGCCGCCCCTCTACGAAGGTTCGGCTCTCTACATGCCGACGGCCCTGCCTGGAATCTCCATTGGGCAGGCGTCGCAACTGCTCCAGGAACAGGACAGGATCATTCGCACGTTCCCGGAAGTCGAAACCGTCTTCGGTTCCATCGGGCGTTCCGACAGCGCGACCGATAACGCTCCCCTCGATATGTATGACGCGACGCTCATGCTCAAGCCGCGCAGTCAGTGGCGGCCGGGGATGACCTACGAAAAACTCATTCAAGAAATGGATGCGAAACTCCAGTTCCCTGGGCTGTCCAACACTTGGACCATGCCGGTCGAAAACCGGCTCGATATGGAATTAACAGGTATCAAGACGCCTCTCGGCTTGAAGATTCAGGGACCAAATCTGGAGGGCGTCCAGCAGGTTGGCGCACAGGTGCAACAGATCCTCTCAGCAATTCCAGAGATGCGCTCCATTTTCGCGGAACGCGTTTCGCAAGGCTTTTATCTCAACATCGAAGTCAATCGTGCGGAAGCGGCCCGCTATGGTCTGACGATTGCCGATGTGCAGCAGGCGATCACTTCGGGAATCGGCGGCGAAATGGTCGCCGAGAACGTCGAGGGTCGGGAGCGGTATCCCGTGAATGTCCGGTACAGCCGTGACTTCAGGGACAACGTCGAGGAATTGCGGCGCGTCCTGATTGGCACGCCCTCCGGCGCGCAAATTCCGGTTTCCGATGTCGCGAAAATCTCGTTCTCTCGGGGACCCTCCATGATCCGTGATGAGGACGGCGCGCTGACCGGCTACGTGTACATCGATCTGAACACGAAAGACTACGGCGGCTTCGTCACGCAGGCGAGCAGTTTGCTCAAGCAAAAACTAAACTTACCTCCCGGCTTTACCTACAAATGGTCCGGCGAGTACGAATTTGAATTGCGGGCAAAAGAGCGGCTGCAACTCATTCTGCCCATCGTCTTTTTTGTCATCTTCCTGTTGCTCTATGTCGTATTTCATTCCGTCGCCGAAGCGGCTGTCCTCATTTTCCCGACGATCTATGCGTTGACAGGCGGCCTGATTCTGCAGAAGCTGCTCGGCTACAACTTCAGCGTCGCGGTGTGGGTCGGCTACATCGCACTCTTCGGTATCGCCGTTGAAACCGGAGTCGTCATGGTTGTCTACCTCCACGAGGCCCTGAATAACCGTCTCAAGTCTGGTGTTCCTCTGCGTCACGAAGACATCGAAGCGGCAGTGATCGAAGGGGCTGTCCACCGTTTGCGGCCAAAATTAATGACCGTGTGCGTGGTGCTAGCGAGCCTGATTCCGATTCTCTGGGAAACCGGTGTTGGCGCAGACGTGATGAAGCCCATTGCCGCTCCTCTCGTGGGTGGGATGATCACGTCCACCATTCATGTGCTGATTCTGGTGCCTGTGTTCTTTGCACTTATGAAAGAAAGGGCCCTTAAGCGAGGAACGCTAAACTTAGAACAGAAAGTGGAAGCGAATCAAGCGGGTGAACGGCGATGAAAGTTCTAACGGATTGGAGTTCAATATGAACAATATGAGCCACGGTGATCTCCAAGCAATGCCCGATCCACACACCGCGCACAAGATGTCAGACATGCAAGGAAGTCACGACCGTCATGCCGGGCATTCCGTTGCTATGTTTCGCGACAAATTCTGGTTGAGTCTCGCCCTCACAATTCCTGTAGTGTTCTGGTCACCCGACGTTCAGCACTGGCTCGGTTACACCGCCCCTTCCTTTCCGGGCTCGAAGTTTATTCCCGCGATTCTCGGAACAATCGTCTTCGCGTATGGAGGCCTGGTCTTCATCCGCGGAGCCTGGGGCGAACTTGCCGACCGCAAACCCGGCATGATGACGCTCATCAGCTTGGCGATCGTTGTTGCTTTTGGAACTTCGCTCGCCGCGACTTTCGGCCTCTTCGAGATTGACGTTTGGTGGGAACTCGCGTCGCTGATTACGATCATGGTCCTCGGTCACTGGCTGGAAATGCGGGCCATTTCCCAGGCCCGCGGAGCGCTCAATGCGCTCGCCGCCCTGCTCCCCGACACTGCTGAACGCGTAAAGGGCTCAGACACTGAGTCTGTTCCACTCTCTGAGTTGCGCGTTGGCGACATCGTTCTTGTTCGGCCTGGGGCGCGCGTTCCGGCGGATGGCGTCGTCGCTGAGGGCTCTGCCGACGTTGACGAGTCCATGATAACGGGCGAGTCCAAGACAGTATCGAAGGTGGCGGGGGCCAGAGTCGTTGCGGGAACAGTTGCCAGTGGCGGTAGCCTTCGCGTCAGCGTTACGGCAGTTGGAGACCAGACCGCTCTGTCTGGAATCATGCGGCTCGTCGCCACTGCGCAAGCTTCGGGGTCTCGCGCGCAAGCTCTTGCCGACCGAGCGGCCGCGATCCTTTTTTACGTGGCAGTCGTATCAGGCGCGATTACTTTCACCTACTGGTGGTTTGCAGGCGACAAAGAACATGCTCTGATTAGAACGGCAACGGTCCTCATCATTGCTTGCCCGCATGCCCTTGGACTGGCGATTCCGCTGGTCATCGCAATCTCGACATCTATAGGCGCTCAAAACGGTCTCCTCGTTAAGGACAGGCTCGCACTCGAACGCGCTCGCAATTTGGATATGGTCATTTTCGACAAGACTGGAACCCTTACCCGCGGCTCCCCTGCGGTGTCGGGAGTCGCGGCTGTATCTGGCATTACCGAAGACGATCTGATTGCACGTGCTGCCGCTGTCGAATCCAACTCCGAACACCCACTCGCTAGAGCAATCGTCGCCGAAGCCAAGCGCCGAGGGCTGGCCCAATTGTCAGCCACGAAATTCGAGACGCTGCCAGGTCGAGGAGCGAAAGCGTTCGTGGAAGGCAGGAGTATCGAGGTCGGCGGACCGCGGCTGCTAACCGAGGCCAAGCTAACGCTGCCACTAGAAGTTGAAAAACTCACAATCACATGGGAATCAGATGGGAAGACTATTCTCTATGTCGTCGCTGAAGGCCGACTCGTGGGAGCTTTCGCCGTTGAAGATGAGATTCGGCCCGAATCTAGTGAAGCGGTCACCGAACTTCATCGGCTTGGTATCCGCGTCGCGATGATCACCGGAGATTCAAAGGCGGTTGCTGATTCAGTCGCCCGGCGTATCGGAATCGATGAGGTCGCAGCCGAGGTTCTCCCCGCTGACAAGGCTTCGGCGGCGAAACGCTTTCAAGCCGGAGGCAAGAAGGTCGCAATGGTTGGCGACGGTGTGAACGACGCACCAGCGTTGGCGACCGCAGATGTAGGAATCGCAATAGGCGCGGGAACTGACGTAGCCATTGAATCTGCTGGAATAGTACTGGTGCGTAGTGATCCTCGCGATGTTGTCGGCGCAATCGAACTTTCGCGCGCAACCTACAGAAAGATGATCCAAAATCTCGTTTGGGCGACCGCTTATAACTTGGTCGCCATTCCGGTCGCCGGGGGTCTTTTCGTCCGCTGGGGATTCGATCTCCCCATGAGCATTGGTGCAGTCGCGATGAGTCTCTCTACTATTATTGTCGCCGCAAATGCACAACTCCTTCGCCGGCTGAAGTTGCAGCGGGAGACGCACTAAAAGAAGGCAAATCATGACCAGAATGTCACCTCCATTGCCTGACGTCTCTCGGCGCATTCTCCAACTCCAGATCCTCACCATTGTCTGGATGACCGTAGAGGCTGTCGTCTCACTCGGGACGGCTTGGAGTTCGCATAGTCCTGCGCTGTTGGCCTTCGGCGGAGACAGCTTGATTGAGCTGCTTTCGGCAGCCGTTGTGTTCTGGCGTTTTCGCTTCACGTTAGGCGAGGCGCGGGCAGCTCGAATCGCAGGAGGGTTGCTTTTCGCATTGGCAGGCTTCGTCGTGCTGAATTCGGTCTTGAATTTTATCGGATACCACGAGGCGCACCGTAGTCTACTTGGAATCGGAATCCTGCTGGCCGCCGCCGTTGTGATGCCTTGGCTGGCGGGCCAGAAACGACAGTTGGCAGTCGTTACGTCAAGTGCGGCTCTGAAGGCCGATGCTGCGGAATCTTCCCTCTGCGGTTACATGGCGTGGATTGCTCTTGCAGGACTCGTGGTGAACGCCATCTGGAATAAACCGTGGGCTGACCCTGTGGCTGCTCTTGCTTTAACTCCCCTCATCTTGCGCGAAGCATGGGAAGCCGTACATTCATCTCGATTGGGATGCCAGTGTTCTTGAAATTCCGGGCCATAGAGTGGGAACCACGCCGGGATCGAAAGCGAGCAGCGTGCAGGGCCTTCCGTTCCGGCGTGTCTAATTTAGGGTCCAACTGGGGTCCAAAACTTGGCCATTTTGCGGGTCTTTCGGGTGTCTCATTGGTGTAAGGGCAACCGAATCAATGGGACTTAGAGTCTGATCGTCGAGCTCATAACCCGCTGACCGGGATCGGTAGTTCAAATCCCGGTTCGGCAAAAATGGGCGTCCGCACAGCAATGTGCGGGAAGATCACTCGTCAAAGTCGGTGGAACCTAAAGCCTGCTGTTGGGCTATGGCAATACCGAACCAAGCCTCGGAAGAACGAGGAAGGCGTAGAGACTGGATGGCGAGCATCCCGTTACGTTACGCGGGATGAAGGTACAGTCCGACTCTCAGCGAAAGCTGAGTCAGATCGCATAACCCGAAGGTCGTCAGTTCAAATCTGACCCCCGCAACCATTTCGTGATACAAGGCCGGAATCCAGGATTCTGGCCTTTTTCGTTCGCCCACTCGCGGAAAATTCGTTGCCTCGTATCGCCACATAACAACTGTTCTCTTTGATGTTTAATGCCAAATCGCTGGTGTTCCTTTACGTCTAATTCGACGATTATGTGGTGAGCTCACGTTCGGCCTGAAGCCAATCCTCTACCTCATAGCCAGGTTGTGCTCCGCGCTGCGAGGCCTCGAAGGGCGTCTGGAAGGCGATCCGCGAAAGATAGCGGGTGTAATTCTGCAACTGGCAAATAGCGACGAGGTGCCGGTGCGGCTGATCCTCGGTGTCGATGCGGAAAAGCGGGTGCGGCAAGCAGAAGCTGCGCGCGCCGCCGAGGCCGACAAGTGGCGACATCTGACCGTTTCAACAGTTTTTGAAGATGGGCGCTTCGACAACCGATTGTATATCGCAAAGAGCGGAATCAATTCCTGAGTTGCATGAAAAGAGAATGAATATGAAATACAGATTACTTGGCAAGAGCGGACTTCGGGTCTCCGAAGCGGCTCTAGGCACTATGACCTTCGGCGACGAGTGGGGATGGGGATCACCGAAGACTGAAGCAGAGAAAGTCTATGAGACCTACCGCGAGGCAGGTGGAAACTTTATTGACACGGCGAACCTCTATACCGGCGGCACAAGCGAGAGATTCGTTGGAGAGTTCATTCAGGGCCATCGCGAGAGCGTTGTCTTGGCGACGAAATACTCCAACGCCGCGCCAGGCAATGATCCGAATGCTGCGGGCAATCACCGCAAGAGCCTGATGCAAGCAGTGGAAGCCAGTCTAAAGCGACTGCAGACCGATTACATCGACCTGTACTGGGTGCACATCTGGGATGGGATCACACCGGTGGAAGAAGTCATGCGCGGTCTGGACGATCTCGTTCGCGCGGGAAAGATTCTCTACGTCGGCATCTCGGACGCTCCAGCTTGGTGGATCGCCCAGGCAAATACTCTGGCGGAGCTTCGAGGCTGGACACAGTTTATCGGGTTGCAGATCGAGTACAGCCTCATGGAGCGGACGGTCGAGCGCGAACTGATTCCCATGGCGAAAGCTTTGAACCTGGGGGTTGTGGCTTGGTCTCCGCTGGCGCGTGGCGTGCTGACCGGGAAGTATCACGGTGAAGGCAAGGCCGTCGGAGGGCGGATGACCAATGAGGGAATGAAGGAGTTCCTTCCTGAGGAACAACGCGCGGTACCAATCATCTCGGCTGTGAAGTCGGTCTCTGAACAGACCGGTCGTAGCATGGCGCAAGTCGCACTAGCCTGGTTGCGCTGTCAAAGGGCGCCAGTGATCCCGATCATTGGAGCGCGGAAGGTATCTCAACTCCAGGACAATCTCGCCAGTTTGGATCTGGAACTCTCCGCCGAACAATTGAAATCCCTCGATGGAGCAAGCCGAATCGAACCCGGATTCCCCCAGAGTATTTACGAGAGAGAAATGGTTCGTTCAATTAGATATGGCGGCACGTTGGATCGCTTGCTGCTCTAAGTGCCGCACTTCAGGCGGAATAGTGATGCAGGTGCCGGTGCGGCTGATCCTCGGTGAAGATGCCGATTCGTCCGTTGGATTAGTACCGACAGACAAACGCGCATCTCGTCAGTGCTTGATTTCCTGACGAGAAGCCGACTTCTCATTACCTAACCGCGACCTTATATCTAAATATCTAAGCCCTGTCGCGCTGGCGCAACTCGAGAACTCGAACCCCCGTCGAGGGTCTGCCAACTAGCCGTCGTGCAATTCTGTCACGCGGGCGCCAGGCGGGTACTTCTCGCTTGGGCCCTGATGCCTTGCGCATGCGGACCTCCGTTCCTTGTCGTTTAAAGGAAACCTCATCCATAGCCAATTTCATTAAATGGATACCCCGCCCGTGTTCGGAATTGAGGTTTTCGACCGCCAGAGGGTCGGGAACCTTATTGGGGTCGAACCCATGTCCTTGATCTCTGACGACTATGAACACTCCCTTGGTGCCTTCGCAGCAGCAACGGACATGAACCAGCTTGCGAGCATCCATCCGATTGCCGTGGAGCATCGCGTTGCTAAGGGCTTCCTGAAGGGCGAGCTCAACGAACTCTTCCTCTCCGCCAACGCAACGGGATCCAGCGATCAGACTCATGAGCCAGTCCACCAACGGTGAGATCAGGGCAATCTCGCTTCGCACCCATGTGTGCACATCCAGGGGAGCACCAGTGAAACGGTGTTTGCCGAGCACCGTCTGTAGAGATTTGAAGCTACCAACCCAAATCATTTCCGCAACCTCCTTTCAGGGCTTACTATTCGGCCCTTAGTGCGGGGCGTCAGGGCCAGCCGACCTAACTTTGCGCGTGAAGAAAACCAAAGGCGCTCCGATCAGGCAGGCACAGCCCAGCAGCCAAAAGCAATCGAGAAAGCCCAGCAATGCGGCTTGCTGCTGAATGATTCGCGCCAGTTGAGCCTGGGCGTGCAAAGCAGCGTCCGGAGCGGTGAAACCGTGCGCCACAAAATACCGCGATAGAGTGGCGAGCGTTTCCCGAAAGCGTTGGTCCAAAGGGGTGGCGTGCGCGACCAGCACTGACTGGTGATACTGCGTGCGCCGGGCAAGAACGGTGGTAACGAAGGCGATGCCTACGCTTCCGCCCTGGTTCCGGAATAGATTGGTGAGGCTGGAAGCTTTGTTGTTCTTGTTTTTTGGCAAGAAAGAATACGCCAGCTGGCTCACGGGCACGAATAGTGGTGCGATGCCAAGTCCCTGGAACGCCCTAATGAGCGCTACGTGTTTGTAGTCCGTACTCAAGTCAATACTGGCGTAACGCCACATGGCAATCGCAAAGATGGTGTATCCGGTGAAAATCAGGGGCTTGATTCCTACTTTCGGAAGGATTCTCACAATCAGCGGAGCCAGAGCCACGATGACGAATGCTCCAGGTCCAAGAACCAGCCCGGCATCCGTCGCCGTATAGCCATACAAGCTCTGCAACATCTGGGGGATCAATACGGTTGATCCGAAGAGGGCAAAGCCGAACAGGAAATAATAAAAATTGGCGATAGCAAAGTTTCGGTCCGCGAGCAGGCGAATCTCGACGACCGGGTCGGAGTGGCGCCACTCCCAGAAGATTGCTGCAATCAGGGCCACAATCGCGATCGAGAAGAAAAAAACAATGAAATTGCTCTCGAACCAGTCCAAGGTCTGGCCGCGATCGAGGACCACTTCCAAGCAGGCGAATCCTAGAGCAATAAGAAAAATCCCTAAGCCGTCGATTTTGAGCCGGCCGCCTTTGCGAGCGGCTTCGACTTCGCGAGTGAATTCCGGTGGATCCGAGACCAGACGCTTGGTCAAAATGAGCGAGACGATGCCGATCGGAATGTTGATGAAGAATATCCAGCGCCAGCTCCAGCTGTCGGTGATCCATCCACCGAGGGGAGGGCCAATCACCGGGGCGGTGACGATGGCCACGCTGTAGAGGGCGAATGCTGCCGGACGCTTCGCTGGCGGAAACGTGTCCACAAGAATAGCCTGCTCGACCGGAGCCAACCCGCCTCCGCCGACGCCCTGCAGAACGCGAAAGAAGATGAGCAAGCCTAATGAAGGCCCAAGTCCGCAGAGCAGCGAGCTCAAAGTAAACAGCACGACACAAAGCATGTAGTAGCGTTTGCGCCCAAAAACCCGGCTTAGCCATGCGGAAAGCGGCAGAACGACAGCATTCGATACCAGATAGCTCGTCAGGACCCAGGTGCTCTCGTCGTAACTGACGGCAAGACCTCCGGCGATATGCGGCAAAGAAACATTCGCAATAGCCGTGTCGAGCAACTCCATAAACGTTGCCAGCGTGACCGTGATGGCGATGATCCAAGGATTTACCGCAGACCGTTCGGCGGCCGCGCGAGGGATAGGAATGGAGGCCGTTATAGAACTCATATCGGAGCCAACACCTCCTTCGATGCAACAAGGGACCGGTCGGTCGCATCTAAATGCATGGTATGATGCAGCAAGCGACCACTCGGTCGCAGAGCATTTATTGGCGGGAGTAGAGAAATGCGGAAAGGTGAACAAACGCGACAGGAAATCATTCGTGAGGCCGCCCCCATCTTCAATCAGCGCGGCTACGAAGGAGCTGCGCTATCTGACCTGATGAAGGCCACCGGCTTGGAAAAAGGCGGAATCTACCGGCATTTCGAAAGCAAGCAACAGCTTGCGGCCGAGGCTTTCGACTACGCCTGGAACCTGGCGATCGACACGCGCTTTGAAGGCACGCAGGAGATCTCGAACACCGTAGACCGTTTGAAGCAGATCGTGCGGAACTTTCGGGATCGGCGAGCCGGGCTTGTGCCGGGCGGATGTCCTCTGCTGAACACGGCAATGGATTCAGACGATGGAAATCCCCAATTGAGGGTAAAGGCACAGCGAGCTCTTAATTCCTGGCTTGACCGTCTCCGATGGATTATTGACGAGGGGAAGCGACAAGGGGAGATTCTCAGGAGTGTCAATTCCTTCGAATTGGCGACGCTGATTGTTGGGACACTCGAAGGGAGCTTGTTGGTGAGCCGATTGCATCGACAAGACACGGCGCGGAATCTGGCCTGCCGTCATCTCGAGGAGTATTTAGAAACCACTGTTCGTGCGAAGGAGTTCAAAGGGAGGGCGAAAAAGTCATGAGCAAGCCGGGAATACCGGTCGAATCGGATTTTAGAACAAGGGCGAAAACAAACGATGTGCCTGTTGCACGTCTCATAGGATTTGAGGCTAAAGAGATTGCTGAAGGAAGAGCTACGGTCACGCTGTCAGCTGGACCACAACACGCAAACCCCATGGGTACGCTCCACGGCGGAATTCTGTGCGACATTGCGGATGCCGCGATGGGAATGGCGTTCTCGAGCACACTCGCGCCGAAGGAATCCTTTACAACCGTGGAACTGAAGATCAATTTCTTCCGTCCCGTCTGGGAGGCTCACCTCAAGGCCGAGGGAAAAGTTGTGCGCCGCGGGCAGAGCTTGGGCTACGTCGAGTGCGAGATCACGGACGAACGCGGCCGGCTCGTTGCCAAGGCAGCGTCGACTTGCCTCGTGCTGAGAGGAGAGGATGCCAAGGGCCGATAAGCCGAAGAGTTAGTCGAACACGCGAGTCGAAACCGTGACGGTGATTCACACCATTTTATTCTCCCCGGTCTTCTAATTTTAGTTTCGTATAAAGCCGAAGCAATCGGCCACCGAAAACGAAAATGCTGAAAGTGTTCGCAGCTGGCCATTGAGGTGGCTGCCAAGTGCAGAGAGTGGGCATGAATGGGCACCAGCTAAATCAGGATGAGCTGCTGTGAATATCGAGAGCGATTTCCGAGACGACGCGCTACGCGCTGCTGGAAAAAATCTATTTTGACAGCAAATCACTGTGGGTGAATTATGCGCTGAATCTACCGTATCCGCTGCTACCGTGGCTCATCACATAAAGATCCTGAACGCCGCTGGTCTGATTCAGTATCGATGCTCCTCCGCGCAGGGTCTTGCCACACCATTAGATCTGCGCTCTGCCGCCGTCAACGCTAAACGCGCTTGCATTGACTGGCCTGGCCACCTTCCTGGTGGTCGGCGACTCGGAAGTTGGAACTACGCGGCGATATTCCAGCGAGTCACATGGGATCGCGGTCCACAACTCCCTGGCTGCGTTAATCCTACGGATGTGCGCCATTGCTCACAGCACGCGGGAGCGAATGTCGATTTCGGAGACGAGGGTGCGGTGGACTGGGCATTTCTCGGCAATCTCAAGCAGCTTCGAGCGTTGCTCTTGGGTTAGCCGCCCCGCGAATTCGAGGTCGCTCTCGATGTGGT
>Ga0210409_10002846_pt1 | contig 20039 bp, 20 predicted proteins | sample IncBWH17MmetaG_FD_161649 | JGI IMG/M metagenome (GOLD analysis project Ga0210409, IMG submission 161649) | Forest soil microbial communities from Barre Woods Harvard Forest LTER site, Petersham, Massachusetts, United States - Inc-BW-H-17-M | ecosystem: Environmental > Terrestrial > Soil >... | reverse complement strand
TAGGCTGCATCCGGGTGCAGCAGGAAAGCCACGGCCGCCGCCACCTCTTCCGGCTTGCCGACCCGGCGCGCGGGAATCATCTTGAGCGCCTCGTCCAGCGGCACGCCATCGATCATGTCGGTTTCTATCAGCCCCGGCGCGACGCAGTTGACCGTGATGTTGCGCTTGGCCAGCTCGATCGCCAGCGCCTTGGTGGCGCCGATGATGCCGGCCTTGGCCGCGCTGTAGTTGACCTGGCCGCGGTTGCCGATCAGTCCGGACACCGAGGCCAGCGTGACGATGCGGCCAGCCGCGCGGCGCTGCACCAAGGGCATCACCAGCGGATTGAGCACATTGTAAAAACCGTCCAGGTTGGTCTTCAGGACCAGGTCCCAATCCTCGCCCGGCATCGCCGGAAACGCATTGTCGCGCGCTACGCCGGCATTGCACACCACGCCGTAATAGCAGCCATGCTGTTCGATGTCGGCCAGCAAAATGTCTGCCGTAAGCGGACGGTCCCCTATGTCGAATTGCAAGACGCGCGCCTGCACGCCCAGCTCGCGCACCGCCTGCGCCACGGCATCGGCGGCCGCGCGCTGCTGATGGCAGTGCAAGACGATATCGTAGCCGTCGCGCGCCAGCCGCAAGGCGATGGCCTTGCCGATGCCGCGGCTGGAACCGGTCACCAGCACGGTCTTATTCACCCCGTCAAGCGGGGTCGCAGCCGGACCTGCGGCAATATTCAATTCCGACGTCATTCAGTACTTCCTTCTAGAAAAACAGCCGCATCAGCCGGCTGGAATACGGTAATGGTGGCACTGGCCAATTGCTGCATGCTCGTACTGGCGCGGATATGGCATTCGAAGGAGCCGATGCCGTTATCCGCCTGCAGCAATTTCTGTACCTGCACCTGCAGCACGCTGCCGATGGCAAATTCGGCGCAAGCAGCTTCGTAGCGGCGCGTGCCGAGCAGGAAACCGATCTTGACGCCCTCGCCGCGTTGTTTTGCCGAATAGCCGGCATACGCCGCAATCGCCTGCGCCATGTACTCGACGCCGACCCAGGCCGGTACCCCATGCTGCCGGCAAAACAGGCTGTCCGCGCGGATAGTCACCTCTGCCTGCAGTTCTTCGGCGCCTGCCCACAGCAGGCGATCGAGCAGCACCATGGCGCCGGAGTGCGGCAGCAGGCTGCGGATGTCCAGGTTTTCAAACAATATCGAATCATCCATCATGCACGCCCCAGCAGCAGGCTGGCATTGGCGCCGCCAAAGGCAAACGAGTTGCTCAGAGCCCAGCGCAGGGGGCGCCCCAGCCGGGTGCCAGGGGGCAGCAGATTGAGCGGCGGCAGCTGCGCATCGGCCATGCCATCCCACAAATGCGGCGGCAGACGGCCTTGCGGATTGCTGTCCTGCATCGCCAGCCAGCACAAGCCCGCCTCCACCGCGCCGGCCGCGCCCAAGGCATGGCCGGTGAACGGCTTGGTCGAACTGAGCGCCACCTGGTCGCCGAACAGGGCGGCGATCACGCGGCCTTCCATGGCGTCGTTCTGCACTGTCGCCGTACCATGCAAGTTGATGTAATCGCATTGCGCCGGAGCCAGGCCGGCGTGCGCCAGCGCCTGTTCGATGGCGCTGCGGGCGCCGTTGCCGGACGGGTCCGGCGCGGATATATGATAACCGTCGGAGGACTCGCCCCAGCCGCGCAGGCTGACCGCAGCCTCTGCCCTGGTCATCAGGAACAGCGCGGCGCCCTCGCCGATGTTGATGCCGTTGCGATTGACGCTGAAGGGATTGCAGCGCGCGACGCTGACCGATTCCAGTGCGGCAAAGCCGGCCACGGTAAACGCGCACAGCGAATCGACGCCGCCGCTCAGCACGGCGTCGCAAACGCCCATATTGAGCAGGCGCGCCGCACTCGCCATCGCCTTGCTGCTGGAGGCGCAGGCGCTGGAATGCACATAGGCCGGGCCGCTCACGCCCAGCTCGGCGGCCAGCATGGCGGCCGGTGAGCCCATTTCCTGCTGCGCATAGCTGAAGCCGGCCGGGAAGCCGCCGTTTTCCCGGCGATAGCGGAACGCCGCCTCGGTCTGGGCGATGCCAGAAGTGCTGGTGCCAAGCACGATCGCCACCCGGCTGGCGCCAAAACGCTGTATGGCAGCGTCGACCTGCGGCCGGATCTGCGCCAGCGCGGCCAGCGCCAGCTGGTTATTGCGGCTGCGGTGCCGCACAGGCAGCGCCTGGATATCTGGCAGCGTATCTGACAGAATCGCGTCCACGCAACCCAGCGCCAGTTCCCGTTCGGGCGAATGGCGGCGCGTCATGGCGACGCCGCTGTCGCCGGCGAACAGGCGGCGGCTGATCTCGGCGTGGTTATCGCCGAGTGCACAGATCATGCCGAGCTGATTGAGATAGACCATGCTGTTTTTCTAATTAAGGCGCCGCAGGAGTTGCGTTGATCGCGGGACCAGGCGGCACATCGTCGGCAGCATCGCTGACCGACTCGATCGTCAAGCGATAGTGATAACGCAGATTGTTCAATTCCATCTTGCCACTCCAGGGCGCCGTCTTGCTGTCCGAACTGTAGTTGATGACCATCACCGGCTCGCCCTGCAGCGACAGGGTGCGCGTCCGGCCTTGCTGCTGGATGTCCCAGCCGGCCGGCAGCGCCGCGCGGATCGGCGCCAGCGGCCACAAGCTCAGTTGAGTATCTTCCAGCACATCCTCGGCCCGCACCTGCGAGGGCAGCATGGGATGGCGCCAGGACTGCAAGGTCTGGCCATCGTAATGCAGGGTGAGGACGCGCTGGCCGAAGGCCAGCCCCACCATGTTGAACTGCTGCGCATCGATCTCCAGCGCCGCATCCAGCTGGTCGGTGCGGCCGTTGCGCTCCACCGTCAAATGCTGCTGCAGGCTGATATTGGCGCCGAGCGTCGCCGGCGCCAGCTTCAATCCAAGCCGGGCCGGCGCCTGGCTGACGGGCTGGGTGGTGCAGGCAGACAGCAACAGCGCGCTCAGCGGCAAGCCGAGACCACGCCAGCTACCGAGCTGCATCCGGCCTAGCTGCATATTTCCTCCAGTGTGTTGAGGCGGCGCTTGCTTTCCTTGACATAGGGATTGCTCTCGTCCCAGGCATAGCCGGCCAGGATCGCGGCGATCATGCGGCGCACTTCCGGCTGCTGCCGTTCATAAAAGATCACTTTCTGGAAACCGCCGGAATACCATGATTCGACAAAAGTGCGGAAAGCATCCACGCCCTTCTTGAGCGGCACAGCATATTCACTCTCCCAGTCCACGCTGTCGCCGGCAAACTGGCGCTGCAAGACAGCTGCAGCCAGGCTGGCGGACTTGACGGCGATCGTCACACCGGAAGAGAACACCGGATCGAGGAACTCGCCGGCATTGCCCAGCAAGGCGTAGCCCTTGCCCCACAGCGACTTGACGTTGGCCGAATAGCCGACGATCTGGCGCGCAGGCGTATCCCAGCGGGCGTTTTTCAGCAGCGCGCGCGAGGCCGGATCCTGCATCACCAGTTCTTGCAGGCGTTCGGTTTCGCTGCCCTTGAACTGCTCCAGGAACTTGGTTTCCGCCACCACGCCAATCGAACAGCGGCCACCGGCAAACGGAATCAGCCAGTACCAGACATTGCAATGTTCCGGATGGACCGTGATGCGGATCTTGTTGCGGTCAAATCCGCCGGCGGCAACGCCATCCTCGATGTGCGTGAAAATCGCGCCGCGCACAGGGAAATTCGATGGCGTTTCCAATTGCAGCAGACGCGGCAAGACCCGGCCGAAACCGCTGGCGTCCAGCACAAAACTGGCTTCCACGATGTACTCGCTGCCGTCGGCATGGCGCACGGTGACGCGCGGCTTGCTGCCTGCCTGATCGAATGCCGTAACGGTGTGCTGGTAACGCACTTCAGCGCCCTGACGCTCGGCTTCCTTGGCCAGCACGTGGTCGAAACTGGCGCGCTGCACTTGATAAGTCGTACCCCAGCCGGCGGAATGCTTGTCGCGGAAATCGAAATCGGTATAGCGCTCGCCGCGTACAAAGGCCGCGCCGTTCTTGTACTGGAAACCGGCCTCCACCACGGCCTGCAGCATGCCGGCCTGTTCCAGGTATTCCATGCTTTGCGGCAGCAGGCTTTCGCCGATGCTGAAGCGCGGGAACTGTTCGCGCTCCAGCACCAGCACCTGGCGCCCCTGCTTCAACAGCAAGGCGGCCGCCACCGATCCTGCCGGACCGGCGCCGATCACCAGAACATCACATTGCTCAACTCTTGCGTTCATTATTGCTTTTCTTTCTTTGGCAAATCCTGGCTAAAACATGGTGCGATCATCCAGACAACCGCAATTCCGATCAACATCGTGAATCCGAAGGCGTGCAGCGGCGGCGTTCCCGACAACGCCAGCAAGCCGAACGATAGCAAGGCGCTGGCGGCAGACAAACCAACCGTAAGCCAGGCGAAGCGGTCGCGCTGCATGCTTTGTTCCTGCATGAAAATGCCGTAGTCGACACCCAGGCCGAGAATCAGCATCAGCGCCAGCACGTGGAACAGCTGCAAAGGCTGGCCGATGACGCCGAGCACAGCCAGGGTGGCTATGCTGGCCAGGGCCGGCGGCGCCAGCACGCGCCAGGCGGCGAAACGGTAGCGCGCAAACAGCAGCAGGAAAATCGCTGCATACGCGCCGAGCAAGACCCAGCCCATATATTGCCGGTAATGTCCCAGCACAGACGATATTTCACTGACCTTGTCCACCCACTGCACGCCGGCTAGCTGCTCGCCGGCCTGTTGCAACAACGGCAAGTTGACATAATTGTCGACGCCGCGCAAAGCGACGATGCTAGCGTAGACGCTGCCCTGCGGACTGTCCACCTTGCCCAGCCACAGATGGCGCGACGGTTCGCTGGCTGCGGTTTTCAGGAAAGCTTCCGGCGTCAGCGCCTGGCCGCCATTGGCGCTGGCGGCGCCGCTCAAGGCGCGTTCGCGCATCTGCCGGATCCAGCTGTCGTCCTCGCCCAGTTGCGCAGCTACTGCCTTCAAAGGGCCGTCGGGAGCCAACAAAGCTTGCGTCACCAGGGTGCGGTTGGCTTGCTGCACCTGGATCGACGGCGTCCAGCTGGACATTGCCTGGTAGCCGCTGATGACATGCTTGGCGACCAGCGGCTCCAGTTTTTGTCTGAGCGCTTCTTCGCGCTGCAATACCTGCTCCGCGCTGGCGCCGCGCACCAGGTAGAACTGCACCGGAGTCGGCGCATCGAGCAGCTTGCCGAGCTTGATCTGGTCCGCCAGCAAGGCTTTGGGCGGCGTCTGCAATGAACGGATGTCGTCATTCACTTTCAGGCGCGCAATGCCGGTCAGCGCAAAAGCGGCAAACAGCAAAAGCGCCAGCAAGCTCGCCCCATTCCATTTCAGCAGTGGCCAATGGCGGCGAGTCTGACCGAACCATGCGGCAAAACTTGAGTTGTTCAACGTCGCAGCGCTCAGCAGCGCCGGAAACCAGAAAATCACGGTAAGCCAGGCGAACAGCAGGCCGAGCACCGAAAACAGCGCCATCTGCCGCAAGCCGGGAAACGGCGTCAGCGCCAGGCCGACATAGCCGATCACGGCGGCCGTCAGCGTCAGCAGCAGGCCCGGCATCAGGCGCCGCAGCAGTTGCCAGGAATCCAGCTTACGGTCGGCAGACACCCGGCTGCACAGGAAATAGATGCCATAGTCCTGCGCCACGCCGATCAGGCTGGCGCCGAACACCAGCGTCAGCAGGTGCACCTGGCCGAAGATCAGCCAGCACACGGAAAAAGCGCCCAGGCAGCCGACCGCGATCGACAGCATGATCAAGCCTATCGGCCGCAGCGAACGGAAGGTCAGCCACATCAGCAGGATGATGCCGAGCAGCGAGCCGACACCGATGGTCGACATTTCACGGCTGGCCTGGGCGCTGCCGGCGCCCGCATGCAGCACCACGCCGGCGCTGACCAGCTCCACTGAAGGCACAGCCTGGCGCGCGGCCGCGCCAGCCTGTTCCAGCAAAGGCAGTACTGCGCGCTGGGTGGCCATCGAAAACGCCGGCTGACGCAAGGTCATCAGCAGCACGATATAGGGACGGCCTTTGTCTTCCACGAACAAATAGCCGTCGCGTGGACGCACCGGGGTTTCCTGCGCGCGTGCCTGCACCCAGCCGCTGAACAGGCCGAAGGGGTCGTCTTGCCAGGCGCCCAGCTTGGGGCCGGAAAACGGGCTGTACAGCTGCTGTAACGCCGTATCGGACCAGTATTTGGAGGGCTGCCCGCGCAGCGCGTCCTGCTGGGACGGCGTCAGCAGGCTGAGCCGCATCTGCTGCGACGGCGCCAGCCAGTCCTGCTGGCTTTGCTCCGACAGTTGCATGCCGGCTTGCAGCACATCGGCATGCCTGGCCAGCACCGCATTGTAGGCATCGGCGGCGCTGCGGGCGTGCTCCCAGTCATCGGCGCCAACCAGCACGATGACACGCTGCTGGGCAGCGTCGACCATGTGCGTGAAAGCTTGCTGCAGCACCGGGTCGCGCTGCTGCACCGGCAACAGCGCCAGGATATCGGTATCCGGCACCACGCCTTTGACCAGCCACAGGTAGCCGTTATGCGCCAGCAGCAGGGCCACCACCAGCGCCCAAGGCAAAGCAAAAATCAGCGCCAAACGCCTGGACCTGCTGTATGCCGGCTTAGCCCCTGTACCCGAATTACTCAAGCGCAGCCCCTTCTTCCGCTGTCATGGCGCTGCTGCCGCTTTGCAGGCCGGAGAAGCTGATTTCAGTGCGGTCGCCGCTGGCTTCGTTGATCGTGACGGTCTTGACGTAAGCGCCGCCGCTCAGCGCCAGCGTGCCGATAGCCTTGGCCAGCGCCGGCTGGCGTGCTTTCAGCGCCACGTTCCAGCTGTTGCCGGTGACGCTGCCATCCAGTTCAAACAGGGTTTCCAGCTGGCTCAGGTCGCCGGCCAGCAAGGAAAACAGCACGCCGTTAATCATCTTCACTACCGGCTCCTGCTTGGCGTCCATGCGCATGGCAACGCGGTCGCCCTGCATCTGCACGATTTCGTCGCGCTTCAGGCGCAGCGTATTGGGAAACGGCTGCAAGGTGCGCCACAAGACGCCCTTGCCGTTCACCACGCAGAAACGGCCGTTCGACAGCAGCGGCTTCTTGATGCCGACCAGCTGCTTGCTTTGATCGAAACGGCCGCACAAGACCGGCGGCTGCGCCAGCATCGCCTGGATCTTGTCGACCGGGGCGGCGGCAAATGCGGAGCACGCCGCAGCAGCCAACACGACGGCCATGAGAATGCTGTTTGCGCGGTTTTCTTTCATGCTGGTTCGATTCCTAGTTTTTGAAACAATACCGGCGGTGAGGCAAAACACATTTCGCCTGTCGCGATGTCCACCGCCACCTGGGTGGTCGTGCCGCGGGTCAGGCGCTGGCCGCTGGCGCTGTCGCAGATCACATATTCGATCCGCAAACGGTTTTCCCACTCGATGATGGCGGCGCTGACCTTGATACGCTGGCCGAAAGTCGCCGGGTGGGCATAACGCAGGTGCAGGTCGATGATAGGCCAGCTGTAGCCGGACGCCTGCATTTGCGGATAGTTGTAAGCGATCGTATCGAGCAGCGCGCAACGGGCTGCTTCCAGATACTTGATGTAATTGCCATGCCAGACGATTTCCATCGGATCGAGATCGTAGAACTGCACCTGCAGTTCCAGTTCGGCCGTCCAGCGGCTGTGCGCTTTGTCTTTGTGCATCATCATGGCCTTATTCGTATAACTGCCAATGTTGCAGGCGCAGCCGCTCCAGCAGGCGGCGCAGATCGGGCTCCAGCATGCGGTCTTCGCGGATGACGTCGATGTCCACAGCCAGCAATTCCATCATCTGCTGCAGGTTTTGTTGCGGCTGGGCCGCGCCGTCCTGGCGGCTGCGCAGCCAGACGCCCTGGCGTACGCTGATCAGCATGGCTGCCACCACCTGCTCGGTCAATTGCAGCACGCGCAGGCAGTCGCGGGCGGCGATGGTGCCCATGCTGACCTTGTCCTGGTTATGGCATTCGGTGGAACGGGAAAACACCGAGGCCGGCATGGTTTGCTTGAGCGCTTCGGCAGTCCAGGCGGAAGCGCTGATCTGCAGCGCTTTCAAGCCATGGTTGATGCTGGCGCGCGCGCCATCGGCGCCGGACAGGTTAGCCGGCAAACCATGGTTGTAGCGGCTGTCGACCAGCAGGGCCATCTGCCGGTCCAGCAAATCGGCGACGTTGGCGACTGCGTTTTTCATGCTGTCCATGACGAAGGCGATATGGCCGCCATAAAAATGGCCGCCGTGCAGCACGCGCTCGTTTTCGCCATCGATGATCGGATTGTCGTTGGCGCTGTTGAGCTCGTTTTCAATCGACTCGCGCATCCATGGCAAGGCATCCGCCAGCACGCCGATCACGTGCGGTGCGCAGCGGATCGAATAACGGTCTTGCAGGCGCTTCTGGTTGCGCGGCGCATCGCTGGTCGGCAAATCCTGGCGCAACCAGGCAGCCACGCGCTGCTGGCCGGCGTGCGGCTTGACCGCAAACAGGGTTTCGTCGAAGTGATGGGCGTTGCCGTCCAGCGCGAAACTGGCCATGGCGGTGATGCGGGTGGCGATGCGCACCAGGTATTCGGCGCGCTGATAGGCCAGGCAAGCCAGGGCAGTCATGACGGCGGTGCCGTTCATGATCGCCAGCCCTTCCTTCGGCCGCAGGCGCAACGGTGTAATGCCGGCAGCAGCCAGAGCCTCTGCAGCAGAGACCTTGGCGCCATCGCGCCAGACTTCGCGCTCGCCGCACAGCACGGCTGCCAGGTACGACAAAGGCGTCAGGTCGCCGCTGGCGCCGACCGAACCCTCGGAAGGAATCAGCGGCAGCAAATCCTCTTTCAGCAGGCGCGTGATCTGTTCCAGCAAACCGACGCTGACGCCGGAATAACCCTTGCTGAGCGAAGCCAGCCGTACAGCCATGATGGCACGCGTTTGCTGCGGGCTGAACAGCTCGCCCAGGCCGCAGCCGTGATAGGTATACAGGTGATGCGGCAATTCCGGAATCAGCTCGGCCGGCACGTTGACCGTGCAGGAATCGCCATAGCCGGTGGTGACGCCATAGATGGTGCCGTCTTCGCGCAGCAGGCGGTCGAGAAAATCGGCGCCGCGGGTAATCGCGGCGCGGAACGCCGGCTCCTCGGACAAGCTCACCTGCGCGGCGCCGGAGGAAATGGCGACGATGTCTTCGATCGTCAGGCGTCCTTGGTCGAAGCAGACAGTGCGGCCTTGGTCGACAGCGGCCGGCAGGGGAAAATCTTTCAGTTCAGCGAGAAGCATCTTGGTATCCAGATAATTGCCAGAAGTCGTAGAAATTGAACCATTGCAGCGGCGCTCTCAGGCAAAAGTGCTCCAGCCTTGCCGCGTACGCGGCCGCGAGTTCATTGAGGACCATGTCGCGCTCCTTGCGCGGCAGCCGGATGGTTTCCCGGAACAGTTCGAAATGGCATTCCGAATGACCGTTTTTGGTCATCGAAAACAGCAGGTAGACCGGACATTGCAGCAGGCTGGCCAGCACATACGGGCCGACCGGAAAGGCCGCGCTTTCACCCAGAAAGGAAGCGCGCGCCACGCGTGGCGCGGCCGACACCGGAATGCGGTCGCCGGCAATGGCGACGAACTCGCCGCGCCCGACCTTTTCCGCCAGGATCATGGCGGTAGCCGGCGTCATCTCGCTGACCTGCATCAGGTTCAGCTGACTGTCCGGATCGAGTTTTGCCAGCAGGCGGTTGAACGCCTGCGCATGCTTGGTATGCACCAGCACCGTAATCCGCAGCGCATGCCGCTGCCGGGACAGCACCCGGCACAGTTCCAGGTTGCCCAGGTGTGCGCAGATCAGCAAGCCGCCGCGCTGCGCCTGTATGTTCTCCAGCATCTGCTCGCGTCCGAATGAAACTACCTCGGCAGTCTTGAACAGGCCGCCCCAGAGCAGCATCTTGTCGAGAATGTTTTCAGCGAAGGAAGCGAAATGCTGGAATACGCCGCGCAGGCCCGGCCGGATCCGGTTGATCCGCCCTACCGCCGGGTCGAAGGCGCACAAGCGCTGCAGATACGTCATAGAGGCGTGCCGCGCCGCCGGCTTGCTCAGTAAATACCAGCCCAGCACCGGATACAAGGCGATGCGGAAAGGCCAGCGGCCAGCAATGCGGTAAATCCAGAACAGCAGGCGCATGCCGCCGACAAAGCTGGCTTCATTGATCTGCGCCCAGTGCTGCTGCGCTTGTCCGGCGCTCATGCTGCACCTCGCCTAGGCAACAAACGGCGCGCCAGCAGACGTGGTGCGCGCCATAGCATGCCGAAGAACAGCGTCGCATGCAGGCGCGAAATCAGGAGGTTGTCGAGGCCGGCGCGGAAATGCGAGACGCCGTCCAGCGGATAGGCCACCCGGGTCGGCAGGTTGACGATTGCGACGCCGTCCCAGTACAAACGCACCAGCACTTCGATATCGAAGTTCATGCGTTCGCCCAGCTGCTTGCGCTGCGCCAGCCGGATCAGGGATGGCAAGGGATAGACGCGGAAACCGCACATCGAATCCTTGATATCGAGCGACAGCGTGTTGATCCAGACCCATACATGGGTCAGGTAACGGGCATAAAAACGCAAGGCCGGCACGCTGTCGTCGTATTGCGGGCAGCCGGCGATCAGGCTGTCCGGCGCGGCAGCGGCTTGCTGCAGGAAACGCGGTATATCGTCGGTACAGTGCTGGCCGTCGGCGTCGATTTGCAGTGCATGGCTGAAGCCAGCCGCGGCAGCGTGCCGGCCGCCGGTCAATACCGCTCCGCCCTTGCCGCGGTTGACGGCGTGCCGCAGCAAGGTGATGCGCTGCGGATCGGCACTGGCCAGCGCATCCAGCACCGCCGCGCATGAAGCCGAGCTGGCATCGTCCACCAGCACGCAAGGCAGGTCGTGCGCCAGCACTGCAGCCACCACAGCGCCGATGGCATGTTCGGGGTTATACACCGGGATCACGGCACAAGGCGTGAAGCGCTCGAAACTAGGCACGACGTTGGATTCAATGCGGCCCATCGGCGCCTCCAAAAGCGATACGGCCGCCGGCGTGCTGGCCGGCGGCAGAGAACATACGGAATGACAGGCTGCTTTTTTGCAGATCGTGCAGCAGCTCCAGCTGCACTACCATGCCGGGTGTGATGACGCGCTGGAACTTCAGCGCATGCATGCTCAGGAATTGCGGCGCCAGCGGAAAATAGTCTCGGCCGTAGCTGACTGCCCAGTCGACCTGGACCACGCCGGGCAGGATGGCTGCCTCGGCGAAATGGCCGTCGAAATACAGCAGATTGGGCGGTACCGTCAGCTCAAGCAAGACGCGCTGTGCGTCTTGCTCCAGCAAGCGCGTGACCGGCATGGTGGGCCGCCTGGCTGCCGAGGCCGGCTCTTGCGGGTCCAGCAGCGCCAGCAAATCGGCGCGGGTGGTTTTGCCCTGCGCATTGAGCGGCAAGGCATCCAGGTAACGCCAGCTGCGCGGCAGCGCTACCGGCTCGACCGCATGCGCCATGCCATCGCGCAGTTGACGATTCAAGGCCAGCTTGCCATGCGCCGAGAGGATTTGCCGGCCGTCGGCGGACAGCACCACAAAGGCGGCAATCCGTTGTCGCGGCTGGTGCTGGGACTGCGATACCGAATGATCCAGCAGCAAGACCTTGGCGTCGGCCACCGTCGTCTGCGCCTTGAGCAGGCGCTCCAGCGCGTCCAGCGAAATGCGCTTCTCTTCCACTTTCACGATGCGGTCCACGCGTCCCTGCAGGCGGAAGCGATGGGCGTCAAGCGCTTGCACCTGGTCGGCCATTGCATGCCACTCGGCGTCCGGCAGATGCGGCGAACGGATCTCCAGCAGTTCCTGGCCGACCGCCACGCGCCAGGCAATCGCCGGCATGACCTGCCAGCTGTCGTCATCGCGGTCGTCACCACAGCGCTGGCGCCAGGCGACGCCGCCGGTTTCCGAACTGCCGTACACCTCGACCGGGACGGATCCCAGCAGGCGTCCGGCTTCGACGGCAACATCCTGCGGCAACGGACCGCCGGAAGAAAAAATGGCGCGGGTTGCAGCCAGCGACGGCGAATTCCGAGCGGCAGCCAGTTCGGCCGGCAAGCGCTTCAGATGGGCCGGGCTGGAGACAAGAATAAACGGCCTGCCGCCGGGTTGCAGTTCTTCCAGGAAGTTGATTTGCCGTGCATGTATCGTGCGCCGCTGGCTCAAAGGCCACAGCACCTTGAACAGCAGACCGTAGATATGCTGGTGCGACACGGTGGCGAAGATGTCGGCGTCGCCGATGCGCGCGCCGAACAGCTGCTCAAGGGTAGCCACTTCGGTAGCCAGCTGCGACAGGAATTTCGGCACCGCTTGCGGTTCACCGGTACTGCCAGAGGTGAATATCACCAGTCCGGGGAAATCCGGCGCCAGCGCTTTGAAATCATGTTTCAAAGGGGCTTCGCCTTCGCTTGCGGCCGGCAGCGCCAACGGTGCGTGGTGCGACGGAAATTCGCCGAGATAGCCGTCCACCAATGCACTCAGGTTGGCGCAAGTGGCGGGCAGCGCGTCGCCCGGCAAATAGACCGTCTTGCCGGCCTGCCAGGCGCCGAACAGGATGCAGGCAAAATCCGCGCTGTCGCTGGAGTAAAGGGCGAAGCGGCTGCCAGGCTGGCGCGCCAGCAGCTGGCGCCAGGCCGCAGCCTGCGCCAGAAAATGATCCCAGCTCAGCGCCCGGCCATCGCGCCACGCGAACGGCCGCGCCTGACCTGAGGGTTCGCTCAACAGCGTCAGCAGATTGCGCGGATCAGACATGCTGGCCGCCTTGCTGCGGGCCGGCTTGCGATGCCAGCCGGGCATGGCGGCGCTTGACCAGCATGCGCACCAGGTATTCGCCGGCGAACAGGCAACCCATCAGTACATAAGCCACTACGCCGTTGTACAAGGACCAAAGCGCGGCCGAAGCCCACAGTGCAGTGGCCAGCGCCAGCGCGCCGTTGAGTATGAAAAAGCCGCACCACACCTGCGTCACGCGGCGAGTGTAGGCAATTGCATAGTCAGGCAAGGCGGGATCGCTCAGGCGCGCCATGCGCTCGATGATCGACGGCGGCGCGTACAAGCTGTAACCAAACAGCGCCAGCATGCCGACATTGACCAGCACCGGGTACAGCTTCAAAGGCAGCAAGGCATTGTTCCAGATCGCGACGGCTGCCAGCAGCAAGGCGGCGCCCAGCCACCAGCGGCTGGCGCGCTTAACCTTCAGCGTCGGCAGGCGCGTTGCGGCCGCCAGCACCAGCAGCAAGGCCAGCAGGCGTGGCTCGACACGGCCGTGTCCGAGCCAGATCGCGAGCGGATAGAGCAAGGTGACCAGTAGGCTGATGGCGGTCGGCGCATGGCGCCAGAGATTCTGCACGATATCCCTGGATGCCTCAGCGGGCATCCTCGGCCAGCAAGGCCGCCAGCGCATCGACCACGTCCTGCACCGTGCGCACTGCCTTGAACACGTCCGGCTGCAAGCGCTTGCCGGTCAGCTGCTTGAGCTTGACCACCAGATCGACGGCATCGATGCTGTCGATGTCCAGATCGGTATACAGGTTGGCTTGCGGCGTTACCTGGTCCTTGTCGATCTCGAACATTTCATGCAGCACATTCACCAGCCACAGGTAGATCTCTTCCTTGCTCATCGAATTGGTCAACATCGTTACACCGTCATTTCTTTCTATTGCTGGCGATCATCGCGGCCAGCGTGCGCACTGAGGCAAAGTGATTACGGGTCTCGGCCGAATCTGCCGACAGCGAGATGCCGTAGCGTTTTTGAATCGCCACGCCGAGCTCCAGCGCATCGATCGAATCGAGGCCGAGGCCGTCGACGAACAACGGCGCATCGCTGACGATGTCGGCCGCGGTGATATCTTCCAATTGCAGGACATCGATGATGACCTGCTTTACTTCTTCTTCAAGCTGCTGCATGGACTTGGCTTTCTTTCCTAAAATAATCCTGCAAGTAAGCAGTTAAATGCCTGGCGGCCAATACTTCGCTGCCTGCTCTGGTCAAAAACGCGCTGACATCGATATCGTCTTTTACTTCAATGCTGAAATGCGCGGCGACTGGAGGCACGCGCCACCATTTGACACCTTTACCCAGGGTCGGCGGCAGGCAGCGGATCACCACCGGCGTCACGTTCGACATGCTGCGCACGGCAATGTTCGCCGCGCCGCGCTTCAGCCTGATCTGACCGTCGCCGGCGGTGCGAGTACCTTCCGGAAAGATGATCAGGTTGCTGCCGCGCCGCAACGATGTGATGCAATTCTCTACCAGGCCGCTGCCGTCGGCGTTGCTGATATAGCCGGCGGCGCTGACCGGTCCGCGCGTAAACGGGTTGTCCCACAGCCGTCCATTGACGATGCAGTCGGCCCGTTTGACAAAGGCCATCAGAAACACCGTATCGATCAAGGTGGGATGATTGGCCAGGATCAGCAAACCTTGCCGCTCCAGCCGTTCGAGGCCGCTGACATCGTAATTCAAGACCCCGAGCCAGCGCATGAGACCGACAAAAGCGCGGAATACCCAGCGAATCACCTGGCGCGCAAGCAGCCTGCGCAACTGGTGCTCCCAGATGACCAGGTTAAGCAACGGAAACACCAGGGCGCGCAAGACCAGTCCGCCGATGGCGAACACCACGAAACTGACACCGGTCGCCAGTACCCGCCAATAGCGGTTGAGGCGCTTAAGCATGCTGGCCCCGCAGCCGCTGCCAACGCCAGTGCTGTTGATCGACAGTACGCTGCAGCTCGACTTGGCGGCGCAGATAAAATGCCAACACCTCCAGGCCAGCCGGCTGGCGCGCATCTACCGCCCTGTCAGGTTCAGTCTTGCTTGACTCTTGCTGCATTGCGCTTGCCTCATCCCCATCCGGGCTGGCCCACGACAGCGCGATCACATCGCTGGATTCCGCGGTCACAGCCTGCATCAGCCAGGCCCAGGCAAAGGGCTGCTCCTGGCAATCCTGAAATTCGTGAAACAACACCGGCAACACGCCGTCGTAAGCCACCAGCAACACTTCAGGGGCGCCATCCGCCAGCAGGCCGCAGGCTTCGATCACCGCGTGCTCGATCCCGGCGTGGCCGGCGGCCAGGGCAGCATGGCTGGCCTGGTCCTGGCGCGCGATCGAAAACAGCCCGGCGGCGGCATTATGGACAGACAAACTGAAGGAAGCGGGAGAAAGAGGCTGGCCATCGGCGAGATCGGCAAGCAGCTCGACTGAGCGCATGCATTCGCCATGGCGCGAGCAGAACACGGTCGGCACATCAGTGCGGCCAGCGAGGCAGCGATAGGCGCTTTCCAGCGCCATCTTGCCGATGAAACCGGCGCGCCGACGCAGCATGGCAGGCATCGCCGCGACCGCTGCTTCGCGCTCGCCCGCGATGACGTGCGGCCGCTCAGCCCATGCCGCCCAGGCGGCGGCTGTATCCAGCCCAGGCGCCCACGCAGCATGCGACGCAATCGAAAATCTGACTCCCCCGAGTTCCATCTACCACTCCCCGCCAACCATTGAATCGATTTTATTTTTTGCCGGTGGTCCAGGGAGCCGAACCGACGGCAATTTGTCTATTTTGCGCGGCATTATAATCTATATGCCGCAGAGAAATATTGATAACTGCACATGATCACAAACTTTAACCATTGTTTGCAATTATTCATGACGCTGCTCGTTTTTGCGGCGGAATATACAGTAAGTTACAGTTAAACCGGGCACCACCATACTGAAGAAATTGGATAAAACCGATCAATGGGCGTAAATAATCATCATTATGGCAATCAAAAACAACACAATCGTTTTCAGTGGCACAACAAACAACCTAAGTGCAAGTATCGATGTGACGCGTGCTGCTGGCAGAGATACCCAGGAGCTCCGATAGCCGATGACGGCCACGGGCTCGCGCATCAGCCCTGGCGGCGCGGATAACCCTCAGCAGTAATCCGCTCCCAAACCTTGGTTTTTTCTTCCTCGGTCATGAAAACCCAGTGCGCCACTTCGTTCACGGTCCGGCCGCAGCCGCGGCAGACATCGTCGAAGGTGGTCGAACAGACCGCTACACAAGGAGTATCGGGACGTTGCGGAGGAGAATCTGACATGCGGACCTTTATAGAATGAGACTCGGGCACGCTTGCCATCAAGCGCCGCCCGGTCCTTCATTTTATAACAGCGACCACCTGCGCGACCTTATTTCAGCATTCGACGGCGGCGCGAACGCGAAGTTCGCACAGAAGAAAATAGATGCTATAACGATCATTTCAGCAATGCATCCACGACGATAGGCGCGAAGCAATATACAATCTTTGCTGAGCCAATTTATCAATCTGGTAAAAACGGCATTGCGGACAGAACATCAGAAAGAAAACAGTCATGGAGCAAAAGGCGCCACGTCGCACCCGCGAAAAAATCATGGATCTGTCGTTGCGGCTCTTCAATGAGTTCGGCGAACCCAACATCACTACCACCATCATCGCCGACGAGATGAAAATCTCGCCGGGAAATCTGTATTATCATTTCCGCAACAAAGACGATATCGTCAACTCGATCTTCGTCACCTTCGAAGAAGAAATCAGCCGCATGCTGGCCATGACGCAGGGGCAGCGCCCCACCATGCACGACGTCTGGCACTATCTGCACCACATGTTCCAGTTGATCTGGCGCTATCGTTTCTTTTATCGCGACCTCAACGATCTGCTGTCGCGCAACCGCACCCTGGAGCTGCACTTCAAGGAAATTTTCGGCCACAAGATCGCTGTCGTCCGCGAATTGTGCCAGGGCTTGCACGAAGACAAGGCGCTGGACGCCAGCCCGGCCGAAATCGACGCCCTGTCTTCCAACATGGTAGTCGTGGCCAGTTACTGGCTGTCTTACCAGTACGTCCTGAATCCACGTCAGTACACGGAACAGCCGGTGGTGGACCATGCGCTGGCGAGCGGCTGCTACCAGGTGCTGGCGCTGATGCAGCCGTATCTGCGCGGCGAAACGCTGAGCCATTTTGAAGAACTGAAAACCAAATACCTGCAGAGCAATGTCTGATTGACCGCCCTGCCCACCCCGATCCGAGTACTGCCATGAAATCTCTCTGCATCTATTGCGGCTCTTCTCCCGGCGCCACCCCAGCATACGCTGTGGGCGCGCGCAGCCTGGCGCAAGCCATGGTCAAACAAGACATTGCGCTGGTCTATGGCGGCGGCAATGTCGGCCTGATGGGCATTATTGCCGACGAAGTGATGCGCCTCGGCGGCCGTGCCACCGGCGTCATTCCCGAAGCGTTGCTGAACAAGGAGCTGGGCCACAAGGGCTTGACGCAGCTGCATATCGTCAAGGACATGCATGAGCGCAAGGCGATGATGGCGGAATTGTCGGATGGCTTTATCGCCATGCCGGGCGGGGTCGGCACCCTGGAAGAATTGTTCGAGGTGTTTACCTGGGCGCAGCTGGGCTTTCACCAGAAACCCATCGGCCTGCTGAACGTCGACGGCTTTTATGACGGTTTGCTGCAGTTCATCCAGCACATGGTGTCGCAGCGTTTCCTCAAGGGCGAGCAGGCTGGGCTGCTGATGGCTGAAGCACAGCCCGAGGCGCTGCTGCAACGCTTCAGCTCGTTCGTACCGCTGCACGTACCGAAGTGGCTGGACCGCACTACTATCTGAAATGCAAACGGGGCGGCTGCCTGGCAACCGCCCCGCTCCATTCTTCCCAACCGCTGCTGGCTCAGGCCTGCAGCGCCTGCTTGAAATCCGCCACCAGGTCAGCCGTGTCTTCGATCCCGATCGAGACCCGGATCAGCGATTCGCTGATGCCCATGGCGGCGCGCCGTTCTGCACCCATCTCGTAGAAAATGGTGTGGGCGACGGCAATCACCAGTGTCCGGTTGTCGCCCAGGTGGGTGCCGGAAATCGCCAGCTTCAAGCGGTTCAGATAATCGAAACAATCGATTTCCGGCTTCAGCTCAAAACTGAACAGATAGCCGTTGCTGCGGAACAGCTCAGCAGCCAAGGCGTGCTGCGGATGCGATTCCAAGCCCGGGTAATGCACGGCGGCGACGCGCGGGTCGGCTTCCAGCATCTGCGCCACGGCCAAGGCGCTGGCGCTGCTGCGCTCCATGCGCAAGGCGATGGTCTCGGCGCCGACCGCGATGTGATGCGCCGCCTCAGGACCGAGCGAGGCGCCGAAATCGCGCAATGCCTTGGCGCGCATTTGCGCCAGCGCCCATTGCGGCGCCGGGTTGCGCTTGTAGGCATCATAAATATTGGGAAAGCCGCTCCAGTCGTATAAGCCGGTGTCGGTCACTGCGCCGCCCAGCGCATTGCCATGGCCGCCGATCGACTTGGTCAGGGAATTCACCACCAGGCCGGCGCCGACCGTTTTCGGCTGGAACAGGTAAGGCGACGTCATGGTGTTGTCAACCACGAACAGGATTCCGCGCGCGCGGCACAGTTCGCCGATGCGCTTGAGATCGGCAACCTGGGTGCGCGGATTGGCGATGGTTTCTACAAACACCATACGCGTCGCCGGCGTCAGCGCCGCTTCCACCTGGGCCACATCGGTGGCGTCGACCATGCTGACCTTGCCGCCCTGGCCGCCAAAGGTTTGCCACATGCTGGCAGTGTTGCCAAACAAGAAAGTCGACGACACCACGTGGTCGCCCTCGCGCAGCAAGGCTTGGATCAATGCGCCGATGGCCGCCATGCCTGAGGCAAAGCAGATGGTGGCAAGGCCGCCTTCCATCTTGGTGACCTTGTCTTCCAGCGCCGCAACTGTCGGGTTGCCCTGCCGGCCGTAACGATAGCCTGACTGCTTGCCCTGGAAAACTTCGGCCAGCTGGCGCGCATCGCTGTAACCCCAGGTGACCGAGGTGTGGACCGGCTTGTGCGGGGCGCCATGCTCAATGGTTTTCTGGCGGTCGCTGTGCAGGATGGTGGTGGTGAAGCCGTATTTTTGCGTCATGTTTGATTTTTACTCGTAAAGCTTGTTGTCCGCGCAAAGCGCGAAAGGCACGAAAACAACCGAATGAGAGAAATCATTAACGGATACTTTCGTGCCTTTCGTACTTTTTGCAGATCAGGTTTTTAAGCTGAATATGGCATACGCTCAGAAAACAGGATCAGTCGACTTGCGCCAGGCTCAGATTCAATTGCGAACGCACGGCATCTTCGCTTTCCGGCTTCGGATTGTTGCGGGCGAACTCGATGCGGTCGAGGTAGTCGCGCGAAATATCGCCGGTGATGTAGTTGCCGTCAAAGCAGGATGCCTCGAAATTCCTCAGCAAAGGATTGACGTCGGAAATCGAACGCTTGAGGGCGTCGATATCCTGGTACACCAGCGCATCGGCTGTAATCTCGCGGCACACTTCTTCATCGCTGCGGCCGTAGGCGATCAGTTCGCCGCGGGTCGGCATGTCGATGCCGTAGACGTTCGGGAACTTGACCGGTGGCGCCGCCGAGGCAAAGATCACGCGCTTGGCGCCGGAATCGCGCGCCATCTGCACGATTTCGCGGCTGGTGGTGCCGCGCACGATCGAATCGTCGACCAGCAGCACGGTCTTGCCCTTGAATTCCGAGCCGATCGCGTTCAGTTTCTGGCGTACCGATTTCTTGCGGATTGCCTGTCCTGGCATCAGGAAGGTGCGGCCGATGTAGCGGTTCTTGATGAAGCCTTCGCGGTATTCGATATTCAGCTTGAGCGCCAGCTGGATGGCGGCCGGACGCGACGAGTCGGGAATCGGCATGACCACGTCGATGTCGCCGCTGGAAAATTCGCGCTTGATCTTGTCGGCCAGGTACTCGCCCATTTTCAGGCGGGTGGCGTACACCGAAGCGCCGTCGATGATCGAATCCGGACGGGCCAGGTAGACGAATTCAAAGGCGCATGGATTCAGGGTCGGGTTGTCGGCGCATTGCTGGTTGTACATCTGGCCGTCGATATCGATGAAAATCGCTTCGCCCGGCGTGACG
>Ga0210409_10002845_pt1 | contig 20040 bp, 15 predicted proteins | sample IncBWH17MmetaG_FD_161649 | JGI IMG/M metagenome (GOLD analysis project Ga0210409, IMG submission 161649) | Forest soil microbial communities from Barre Woods Harvard Forest LTER site, Petersham, Massachusetts, United States - Inc-BW-H-17-M | ecosystem: Environmental > Terrestrial > Soil >... | reverse complement strand
GGCAGGATCTAGGCGGCGCGGATCTGGACAAGCTGCTGACTACTCATCAAAAAGGCCGCTCGGTGGGCACGTTTGACGACGGTATCGAACAGGCTTTGGCCCGAATTTTGGTGGATCCGCACTTTGTCTTCCGTTTCGAGCGCGAGCCCGCCACCGCGGTTCCCGGCAAACCCTACCGCATCAGCGATTTCGAGCTGGCGTCGCGGCTTTCTTTCTTTCTCTGGAGCAGCATCCCCGACGATGAGCTTCTGGATTCGGCCCGAAAGGGTCGCCTTCACGAGCCCGCCGAACTCGAAAAACAGACCCGGCGGATGCTGGCCGATCGCAGATCGAAGTCCCTGGTTACCAGCTTCGGAGATCAATGGTTATATCTTCGCGAATTGAAGGCAGCCCGCCCCGAGACGCGCGGTTTCAACGACAATCTCCGTCAAGGTTTCCGTACGGAAACCGAGATGCTGCTCGAAAGCATCTTGCGCGAGGATCGCAGCGTCATCGACCTTCTGAACGCCGATTATACATTTCTCGATGAGACTCTCGCCAAACACTACGGAATTCCCAATGTTCGCGGCAGCCGCTTCCGCAGAGTCACCCTCGCGGACGATTCCCGCCGCGGATTGCTGGGACAAGGAAGTTTCCTACTGGTGACGTCTGTGGCGACACGCACCTCTCCTGTGGCCCGGGGGAAATGGATCCTCGAAAACATACTTGGGGTTCCGGCTCCCCTTCCTCCGCCCGCGGTTCCTTCCCTGCCGGAGAGCGATGGCGGAGCGCAGCCGACTTCCGTCCGCGCCAAGATGGAGATCCATCGGACGAACCCGGTGTGCGCGTCTTGCCACAAGATTATGGACCCGATCGGCTTCTCGCTCGAAGGCTTCGACCTGGTGGGCCGTTCGCGAACCACCGACGGCGGAGCGCAAATCGACGCAACCGGGCAGCTCGTCGATGGGACCAGGTTAGATGGCGTCGCTAGCTTGCGCGAGGCCCTGATCTCCCGCTCCGATGTCTTCGTCCGCACGATGACACAGAAGCTCATGATTTATGCAGTGGGGCGTCCGCTGCAGTACACCGACATGCCTGCCGTGCGCGCCGTTACCGCGGAAGCGTCGCGCGATAACTATCGATTCTCGGCCTTGATTACTGGAATCGTAAAGAGCCCGCAGTTCTTAATGCGAATGAAGCCCTCCCAGGAGGAGCATCCATGAATTTCCTGACCAAGAAGCACTTGCCGAGAAGAACGATGTTGCGCGGACTGGGGGCCTCGATTGCCCTGCCGCTGCTCGATTCGATGCTCCCGGCGCAGACTCCGCTGGCCAAAACGGCTGCAAGACCGCGCAGCCGCTTAAGCTGTATTTACGTCCCTCATGGGGCGACTATGGACAAGTGGACTCCAGCCCAACCGGGCAGTGCATTCGAGTTTACCGAGATCCTGAATCCGCTTGAGAAGTTCCGCGACAAGATCTGCGTTGTATCGAATCTCGGTCATGCCAATGCCGCCGGGGTTGGCTCCGACGCTGGAGCTGACCACGCACGTTCCGCGGCGGTCTACCTGAGCGGAGCGCATCCCGAGAAGGACTCGATTAAAGTCGGCGCTACCATCGACCAGATCGCCGCGGCGCACATCGGACAGGACACCCCCTTGCCCTCGATCGAGCTCTCGATTGAAGAAGTGGCGATCAGTTGCGGATCCGGGTACGCTTGCGCGTACTCGAATACAATTTCCTGGAAGACTCCGACCATACCGCTGCCGACGGAGAACAATCCTCAGGTGGTGTTTGAAAAACTGTTCGGCGATGGCAGCACGAATGCCGACCGCCTGGCGCGCAAGCAGCAGAGCCGCAGTCTGCTGGACGAAGTCATGTCGGAGATCGCGTCGCTCCAAAAAGATCTGCCGGCCGACGACCGGATCAAACTCAACGGGTATTTGGACGATGTACGAGAAATCGAGCGCCGCATTGAAAAAGCGGAGAAACAGACTCCTTCCGGAATGAAGCTGCCGGAGGCGCCAGTCGGCGTTCCCGAATCTTTCGACGAGCATTTCAAGATCATGTACGACCTGCAGGTGCTGGCGTTCCGGGCCGAAGTTACCCGCATTGCAACGCTGATGTACGCGCGCGACACCAGTGGCGCCGTATATCCGCAGAGCGGCGTGCGTGAAGGCTTCCACGTCGCGTCGCACCATTCGAACAATCGCGCTAATATGGATCGCTTTGCGGTGATCAATAAATACCATGTGCAAATGCTGGCGTATTTCCTGGATAAGTTGAAGTCCACGCCCGATGGGGACGGTACGCTCCTGGATCACTCGATGGTGCTGTACGGTAGCAGCATGTCCAACGGCAATCAGCACGATCACGATCCGTTGCCGGTGATCCTGGCAGGCGGCGCAGCGGGACAACTGAAAGGCGGACGCCACATGCAGTTTGCTCCGCACACGCCGATGTCGAACCTGCTTCTGTCAATGCTCGACAAGCTTGGTATCGATCAAGCTTCGCACGGCGACAGCACCGGCAAGCTCGAGATTTGACCGTTTCTTGGGTCTCTCATTTCGTTGTAAAATCGCCAGGGTCGACTGACTGCTGAAACACCAGGGGCCTGGGAGAGGAGTTCATGAAGAACACTATTTTTGTGCTCGCGGCTGTCTGCTGGGAGTTGCAGGTCTAATCGCACAGAGCGACCGTGGCACCATCACGGGAACCGTAACTGATCCGGCTGGCGCCGTCCTTGCCAACACCATGGTGGACGTGCGCAACGTGGAGACCGGCGCCACTTATCAGGTCGGCACTTCGGCAACAGGCAACTACGTCGTACAGCTTCCCACAGGCACCTATGAACTGACCGTCGCGCCCGCCGGCTTCAAGCGCTACGTGCGGCAGAATCTGGTGGTTCCGGCGGCGGAGACATTGAGAATCGACGTCGCTTTGGAAGTGGGCTCCAGCAGCGAATCTGTCACGGTTACCGAAGCGGCCCCGTTGCTGAAAACCGAAAGCGGCGAACTGAGCCACAACGTCTCGACCGACACGCTGAATAACCCCCCGTACTGGGCATAGGGGCGAGCGCGGGAGCGGCGGGAATCCGAAACCCGTACGCCGTCCTTCAGGTGCTTCCGGGCGCGGATTGGCAACCGGACGCTAGCATCCGGCTAAACGGAATGCCGAGCAATTCACAAGCGCTGCGGCTCGAGGGGCAGGACTCGACCAATGGCATTGCATCCGGCACACAATCGCAAACGCAGCCGAGCGTGGAAGCCATTGAGGAGTTCGCCATCCAGACGTCGAACTATTCCGCGGAATTCGGTCAGGCTGGCGGGGGCGTTTTCAATATCACGATGCGTTCCGGCACGAACCAGTATCATGGCAGCGCGTACGACTATTTCGTCAATGAGGCACTGAACGCGGGCGTGCCTTTCACCAATGACGGAAACGGGCACCTGCTGCGTCCCCGTCAGCGCCGCAACGACTACGGATTCTCGTTTGGGGGACCCGTATGGATTCCGAAAGTCTATAACGGGCATGACAAGACGTTTTTCTTTTTCATTTCGAGCAGTTCCGCGAAACCACGATCACCAATAATAAGCCTCTGACGGTGCCTACAGCCGCCTATCGCACGGGCGACCTTTCCAAAGCGCTCACCAACCGCACTCTGGGCACGGACCCGCTCGGCCGCCCGATTCTCGAAAACGCAATCTACGATCCGAACTCCGACCAAACCATCAACGGGTTGCGCGAGCGCAATGTCTTTCCGGGTAATAGCATTCCCGCTTCACGGATCGATCCCGTCGCGCAGGCAATTTTGAAGTACGTGCCGCAGCCCACGGGAAGCACGCTCATCAACAACTTTCCGCCGGTATATTCGAACCAGCGCATCACGGGTATTCCTTCAGTGAAGATCGACCACGCGCTCAGGGCCAGATTGAAGCTTTCGGGCTACTGGTCGCGTACCAAGAATACGAATCCCAACAACGACGGCTTACCCTACCCGATCACGACATCAATTCCGACTGCCACCACCGCGCACACCATACGGATCAACGTGGACGAGACCATTCGGCCCACCCTGCTACTGCACGTCGGCGCGGGCCTGCTGTACGCGACGCAGACTACCAGCGGCAATTTCGACCCGTCCACGATCGGATTCAAAGGTTCGAACACGAATCTGTTTCCGCTTTTTTCGACGCAGCCGAGCGGCGGACTGACTGCTGGTCCGCCCACCCAGGGCGGAATGAGCCCCGTCGGCACCGGATCCCTGGCGAATTTGCAAAATCCCAAGCCGACGGCTACGGCCAGCCTGACGTGGGTGCGTAACAATCACACATTTAAATTCGGCGACGAGGGCGTGTTTGAAGGCTATCTTGGCCACCTGCGAACGTATGCCAATGCCTGGATGTACCTTGGCTTTGTGGAAACTGGGCTTCCGTCGCTTAACGCGCAAAACCTGAACGGCGGAAATGTCGGATTCCCATTCGCGAGCTTCCTGCTGGTCCGGGTGAACAGCGGTTATTTCAGCGTTCCGTCGGGCGTGCGTCTGGGCTCGCACGCATATTCCGGTTACGCGCAGGATAGCTGGAAGATCACCCGCCGCCTGACCCTTGACTACGGCTTGCGCTACGATTTCGAGACTTACCTCAAGGAACACACGGGCGTGATGCCCAACGCGGCTCTATCGACGCCCAACCCGAGCGCGGGCAACTATCCCGGAGGATTGATTTTCGAAGGGGACGGTCCGGGCAAGTGCAACTGTGCCTTCGCCCACGACTATCCGTATGCCTGGGGTCCGCGCCTTGGCGTCGCTTACCAGATCACATCGAAAACTGTATTGCGCTCTGGCGCCGGCATCTCCTACGGCCGGCAGAACTCGCTGAACGGAAAAACGAACAACGCGGGGTCATCAAATCCGTACGCGTCCGCTAGCTATGGCGATCCGGCCTTCACGATGCAGAACGGCATTCCCTATAAGATAAGTTTCCCGAACTTCGATCCCGGACAGTTGCCCTTGCCAGGAACTATCGGAAATCCAACGAACCTCATCGACCAAAACGCCGGTCGGCCCGCGCGGATCATGCAATGGAGCTTTGGCCTGCAGCGCGAACTGACGCGAAACCTGTTAGTGGAAGCGACCTACATCGGAAACCGAGGCGCCTGGTGGCAGGCGAATACCATGCGGGCAGTCAATGCGATGACGCTTCAGCGGCTTGCCGCATTCGGCCTAAGCCTGAACAACGCCAGCGACCTGCAACTATTGGCTTCGCCGCTCAATTCGGCGCTCTCGGCTTCCCGTGGATTCAACCACGTTCCGTACGCCTCCTTTCCTGTCACCGCGACGGTAATGCAATCGTTGCGGTTAATGCCGGAGTATACGAACCCGGTGAATACGTGGCCGCCGCTCGGCGACACATTGGTCTAAGCAGGAAGTGGTTGGCTCGGAGCAGGACTACAACTACTTCGGGTTCATCGCTCCGGTTACGAACGACGTTTTTAACCGGGCGGTGAACAAGTATTTATCAGGATACGATCAGCCCCTCCTATCTGTGATCGCCGCCAACTACACGACTCCGACGCTTAACGGCCGGGGTTTCCTCGGCAACAAAATCGCGTCGAGTATCGCCCGCGATTGGCAGATCGGCGCGGTGTTGCGCTACGGCAGCGGCCTGCCGATTCAAGCGCCCGCGGCGACCACCAGCCTGACCACCTACACGGGACAAAGCACGTTCGTCAACCGCTTCCCCGGCGTGCCTCTGTTCACGAAGGATTTGAATTGCCACTGCTTTGATCGGAATGCAGCCTTCGTGCTGAATCCCGCGGCGTGGCAGAATCCGCCGCTCGGCCAGCTTGGCACGGCAGCCGCGTACTACAACGACTACCGCTATCAGCGGCGGCCTTTGGAGAGCATGAGCCCAGCCCGGAACTTCCGCTTCAAAGAGCGCTTCAACCTGCAAATTCGCGGCGAGTTCACCACCATTTGTAATCGTACCGAGCCCAACAATCCGACCGCCACGAATGCCTTCGCCACTCAGACCCGATCGGCGAATGGCAACACGTCGGGCGGCTTCGGCTCTATCATCACGAACCCAGGAACAGGGGCAGTCACGTTCTCGGCTCCGCGGCAAGGCACGTTGGTCGCGCGTTTTCAGTTCTAGAAATTGCAGCGGTGAGCCTACGGCTTCCGCAACTTCGAGAACTACAACTACGCGTCAAAGAATTTATTTGGTTGATCTTCTTGGGCCGGGGGCTCGCTCCGCTGCCGCGCCAGGACTTGAATCCGGCAATACCAGCTACCAGCACCGAGGTGTCAATGACTCCTCTACCCTGTTTTCTTCGAGCCGCCAACAGTGATCTCTGGCAACTTCTTCTTCTCGGCTCGGTAGCCGCGAATTGCTTGCGTGATTTGGGACTCCGTTACGCCGGGCAGATCAAATTGCGCATAAACTCACGCCTCCAACCGGGCCGCTTCCGTCCGCGCGGTAGATCACGATACACAGCAGCGCGAGGAAGCTGCTCCTCCAGTTGCCTTGCCAGATTCCCAACGGGGATTCGGACCTCAATCGGTTCCTGGCCCGTCGCCGGAAGAGATCGAAGCCAAATGTAGCGGAGCCTGTTTGCTTCTTTCTTCTTCAAATCGCTCGACAGGGCTTCCGTGAACCGGGCCAACAGCTCGGTGGATGTACCGAGAGACTCTTTTAAATAGAAGGCGACCTTGGCTGCCAATAGGAGCTGGTTATCGAACCAATAGAAACTGTTCTTACGTCGAGGCCGCAGAACCTTAAATTGCACGAGATTCTGTAGATCCTTCGGATCCACGCCAAGGACTGCGCTCGCGTGCTTAGCCTTTAACTCAACGGATTGCTGCACGCCATATACCACCTAAAGTTCAGCTGATTATCAGTACTCAAGGCAAGCGAGTCCGTTCCGGGAACCGCCGTACAAGCGACGGGGCTTGTGTGCAAGAGTGTCCGAAGGCGGCTGATTTTTCGTTGGCTGTCGGGCCGAGTTCGTGATAATGTATGCGACGTGAATCTTACATCTCTCGGCATTGTTCGAATCGCTATTGTCCTGCTTTTCATCCAACACTGAGCTGAGAAGCTCTGGGGCTTTGCTGGAGGCAAGAGTGATCACACTTTCCTCACGCTGCACGGATTCGCGGGGCCTCTTGAAATGCTGGGCGGCAGCCTCATCATTCTCGTCCTCTTCACGCTTCACGCGCGTTGCGGCATTCATTCTGTGCGGTCAACTGGCCGTCGCTACTTTGTGGAGTGGGCGGGGCGCAGATTGTGTCCCATCACGAATGGCGGGGAGGAGGCCGTCATTTTTTGTTTCACCTATCTCTGGCTGGTGACCGCTGGACCGCGTGAATGGAGCCTGGATCGCAAGGGACCTTGCGAACGGAAACTGGCCGCTAAGCTGAACCCTTGGGAATCATACGGACGTGCGATCGTGCGTGTGATCCTCGCATTTACGTTCATGCTGCATGGATACCGGCACGTTGTCGGGATACTGAGCAAGTCCGCTGGCCGCGCCGCTATCGTTCCCGTCGCGATCGATAGTTTGCCGGCATTTGTGGGCTACTGGGAACTCCTCAGCGGGCTATTATTGCTCGTTGGGCTCTGGAGCCGGCCCGCCGCCATCGTGTGTCGAACTATTCATCGCGTATTGCTACGCCGCCGCCTCGCGTGGCATCTGGCCCATTCGTAACGGAGGCAACGAAGTGCTGTTGTATCTGAGAGTCTTCGTGTTTGTGGCGGTTTGCGGAGCGGGGAGATTCAGCGTGGACACGATCAGGGCCCAGCGCCGCAAGACGCTCCGATTCGCGTTGCGGCAGGAGCTGCCTGAGCTGCCTCGACGCGTTATCCACGCCGTGAATACCTTGCATCGTGCCCGTCGATTTTGACCCATCGGCGCCCCAAACTATACTCATTTTGAATCGACAATGCTGGGGCTCAGGCAATTCGAAGCGTGTGCGGTGCTGATCGCCGGCTGCGGCATGCTCGGAGGACAGCCGGCATCCAGCGAAAAGCAGCCTCTTGCAGAGCAGGCGTTCAAGAACGTTCAGGTATTGAAGGGAATCCCGGTGAGTGAATTCATGAACACCATGGGATTCTTCGCGGCATCCGTCGGTCTGAACTGCGTTTATTGTCACGTTGCGGATAGCTTGCAGGACTGGAGCAAATTCGCCGAAGATGTTCCTCGCAAGCGCACGGCGCGCGTGATGATCCAGATGGTGAACACGATCAACAAGAACAACTTCGGCGGACGCCCCGTGATCACCTGTTATTCTTGCCACCGCGGGAATGAGCGGCCCAAGCAAATTCCCAGCCTGGCGGTGCAATATGGAACACCGGAAGAGGATCCGAATGAGATTGAGATTCCGTCGCAGCCCGCGGAGGGACCGTCGGCCACCCAGCTTCTGGACAAATTCGTCGCGGCCGCAGCCGGGCGTCCGCCCATAACCAGCCTGATCGTAATGGGAACTTACGAGGGCTACGAAACCTATCATCAACAGGTGCCCTTCGAGCTATACGCAAAATCGCCGGCGCGACTGACGTCGATCGTTCATACCCAGAACGGAGACAGCGTAAACGTCTACAACGGCTCCGCGGGATGGGTGGCCTCGCCAAACAATCCGATCATGCTTTTGCCCCTGCCTCCTGGCGCGGAACTCGATGGCGCGCGGCTCGACGCGCAGTTGTTCTTTCCGTCCCAGATCAAGCAGGCGTCAACGAACTGGAAAACCGGATTCCCAATAACCACGGTCGGCGATAAGGATGTCCAAATCGTCGAAGGAACCGGTGCGAATAAGACGAGGTTTAAGCTGTTTTTCGATGACTCGGGGCTGCTGGTGCGCCAACTCAGATACTCCGCCACAATCGTTGGGACCAATCCGATCCAAATCGATTATGCGGATTGGCGCGATGTCAGCGGCTCAAAGGTGCCCTACTCCTGGACCGTCACATGGACCAACGGGCAATCGATATACCGGGTCACCGAGGTTCAGCCCAATGTTGCGATCGACGAGGCGAGGTTTGCCAGGCCGGCTCCGGCAGTGCTCGCGCCGGCCAAACCTGTTGCCCGTTAGTTGAGGAGACCAAAGCTGTGAAACTGAATCTGATCTGCACGGCTGCAATTGCAATAGCCGTTCCGTTGATAGCTCACCACGGAACCGGAGCGTCGTACGATCTCTCGATGCCCATCACTCTGAAGGGGACCGTCACCGAATTCCGATACGCGAATCCCCATCCGCAGTTATACTTCGACGTCACCGACGACAAAGGCGCCGTCACCAGTTGGAGCGGGGAGTTTTATCCAAACCCGGCGCAGCTGATCCAGGGCGGATGGGGCAAGAAGCGTTCGGAGGCGGCGCTGGCTCCGGGCACCAAGATCACAATCACGCTCGCTCCCGCTCGTGCAGGAACGAAAGTGGGCGCAATTCTCAAACTTGTCAATGAGAAGGGCGATGTGCTTCTGGGCGTGGCCGGCGGCGGTCCTGGCGAGGCTCCCCAGGGCGGCGCGGCTCCGGGCTCCCAGGACAAAAAAGAGAAGAAAGAATAGGACCGGCCGTGAAGACCAAACTCCTTCGATCGATTGCCGGGTTGTGGCTCGCGGTAGTTGCGGCAGCGCCCGTGTTTGCGCAGGGCCGCGGATTCGTGGCCCACAATCCGGCCAACGACAACAAGCCGTACGACAAACACGATCTCGCTGGGATCTGGTCGCGTAATGGGAGCCCTGGCGGATACGGCGGCGGTGGCACCTGCCGCGATTGCGGTGATCGCGGGTACAGCAACAAGGTGCCTCCGTTTACCCCGCTCGGGCAAAAAATGTTCGATGCCAATAAGCCGTCTTACGGCCGTCTGCTCGGAACTCCCGATGCTGCGGCACATCCGGAGGAGCATATCGGCCGGCGGCGCGCTGTCCCTCCCGCCAACGACACCGACCCATATCAGCACTGCAATCCAATGGGGCCCAGCCGGGCGTTGTTATATCCTGACCCTTTCGAAGTGATCGTCCTTCCAGATCGAATCCTTCAGCAATTCGAGTGGGGATACGGCACCCGGACCATCTGGACCGACGGCCGCAAGCCTTTGATGGATCCGGATCTGCCCAGGTGGTGGGGATACTCTGCAGGCCGGTGGGACGGAGATACGTTCGTCGTAACCACCACGGGGGTCGACGATCGAACTTGGGTGGATCACTTCGGGTATCCTCACAGCGTCGACATGGTGTTCGAGGAGCGCTACCGGCGCAGCGCCTATGACGTCCTCGAACTCACCATGACGGTCAACGATCCGAAAGTGTACACCGCACCCTTTGTGAGCGAACTGAAAAAATTCCGTAAACTCGATAAGGACGCGATCAAGTCCATTGAGGGCTGGACTGGATTGCTGGAGGATGTCTGCGCCCCCGCTGACGAAGTGGACCAATTTAATAAGAGAGTTCGGGATCCTGCGGGCGGCGTCGTCCACTAATCGGATCACCGAGTCGGGAGGATTCGTGAAGACGAAGTTTGCCGTTGGCATTCTTTGCGTTGGCTTGTCCAATGCGCAGCCGCCCCCGGCTGCTCCGGCGAAACCGGATTCAGAAGTGATCAAGGCGCTGATCGAGAAGACGAAAAAGGCCGGCGGCCCCATGTGGGCCGAAGAGGCACACTTCTTCTGTGAAGCGCCCCGGGCGAACAGCCCCAATGACCCGCCCATAGAACCCACCAAGATTTTCGATAACGTTTATGTAATCGGCAATCAGGGCACGGCCGCTTACGTCATCAGCACTTCAGACGGTTTGTTGATGATCGATTCGTTGGGAGCGGATCAGGTCCAGACGCAGCTTCTGCCTGGTTTTCAGAAGCTCGGCCTCGATCCGGCGAAGGTGAAGGCGATTGTCGTCGGGCACGGACACGCCGATCACTTCGGAGGCAGCCCCTATTTCCAGGAGCACTTCGGTTCCAAGGTCTACATCGCAGCCGCGGATTGGGATCTGATGGAACATCCGCCCGCCGGTCGAGGCGGCAAGCAGGCTCCGCCGGTTGCGCTACCCAAGCACGATCAGGTGATCGTCGAGAGTCAGCCGATCCGACTGGGCGATCTCAAAATCACTCCGGTTGCCGTGCCCGGCCACACTCCCGGATCGATGGGGTTCATCTTTCCTGTCAAAGACAACGGCAAAATACGATTGGCCGCGATGTACGCCGGAACCATTCTGACGCCCGCCATCATTTCCGACGAGGGACTCGCAACCTATTCGAAGTCTGTCGCACACTTCAAAGAGGAGACCAAAAAGGCGAAGGTAGAGGTTGAACTCCAAAACCATCCCCTCATGGACCCCATCCAGACCAAGCTGGATAAGCTGAAGGCACCTAAAGCCGCCGAGCCGAATCCATTCGTAGTCGGACAAGCGAACTATCAGAAGTTCCTGGATGTCATGTCCGGATGCACGCAGGTGAACATCGCCCGCCGCAAGGGCGCGTAAAGAAGACTGCCTCAGAAGAGGAACTTCAGCGCGAATTGCACGATTCGTCCGCCGGTCCCCGCCGTCAAGCCGGTTCCTCCGCCGGTGGTCGCCTGATCGCTGGTGACCTGCCCGTAAGTGCCGCTCACTGTCGCGTTAGGCGCTCCGAGGCGCATCGAGTTGGTCAAGTTGAACGCTTCGGCGCGGAACTCCATCCGAACCATTTCCCGGATCGGGAACTGGCGCGTGATCGCCTGGTCCCACTCCCAGAATCCTGCGGCGCGCGCGTCGCTCATCCCCATGTTTCCGTAGGTTCCCACGGCCGGAGTAGCGACTGCGGCGGGATTGAGGTAGCTGATGCAGGGAGCGGGCAAGCAGGAGGCGCCCTTGTTGGTCGCGTAAACGTTCGACAGCACCTGGTTGGGCCGCTGCGGAACTGGATTATTCCCCGATGCGGCAAATCCGTTAAGTGCGTTATCGGCGCTCGCATTGAGCTGCGGCGTGATTGCCGGACCCGTGCGCCAGATATAAATGGTCGACAAGTTCCATCCGGTCCCCAGCCGGCGGGCCAAAGTGCCCGCGAACCGAGGCGTGCTCGCGACGAGCGTCACGTTAACGACATGCCGGATATCAATCGCGTTGCCGGTGCAATCTCCCATATCCAAATGGCGATTCTGTGCTCCGTTGTTCTGATACGGCTGGTGCGGATAGACCGCCTCCAGATTCGAGATGTTGCTAGCGGAAAGGCCGATGCAGTGGGACCAGGTCCAGTTGGCGTTCAGACTCACGTTTTGTGAAGCCTGCCAGCGCGTGTTCAGAAGTAGACCGTTGTAGTGTTGCGTCCCACCCGCGTCCAGGCTGGTAATGGAACCGTAAGTGGTCACGTTAGGCGCGCCCGGGTTGGTTATTTCCAGCAGCCGCCGGAAATTCTCGGCGGACCCTCCGCAGTTGGCTTGCAGCGACGCGCATTGTCCGAATTGGGCCGCAGTGGAGGGGCTGGCGATCACGGGTTTGCCGGGAAGCCAGATGGCCGGGTTCAGATCGACATTCGTCCACAGGTGCGCGATTTCAGTGCCGACATACGTGCCGGAGACAAAGAGCCGCGGCGTAAGTTGCCGCTGAATTCCGAAATTCCAGGAATACTGCCCGCCGGTCTTCAAGTTCGGATCAATCGGCAGGAAGCCCTGGTATGGTAGCGCCGGGAACACCGGATTCTTGGAACTGAAGGTGTAGGGAAATGGATTTCCGCCCTGATAGTTCGCGTATGGATTATCAAGGGGCAGCGAGTCCGGGCCAGAGAAGCTCTGGACCACGGTCAACCGGAACGGAGACACCGTCGAGGTATTCTCGTGAATATCCATCCGGATGAAGTCATAAGCGATTCCGGCGCCGGCGCGGATGGCCGTTTTCCCGCTGCCCGTCGGATCCCAGGCGATCGCGAGTCGCGGCTCCACGTGTCCCCATTGATTATTCATGCCGGACTTCCCGTTGACGCCTGCATCGCCGACGTACAGGAGTCCTGGAGGAGCTTGAGGCGCCACCTTACTGCGAACGTCGCTGTAGAAGTTGCTCAGGCTGAAGTTATACGTGTCGCTCTGCTTGAACGCCATGGGGAAGAATGGGTTCCAGCGGACTCCGTACGAAACAGTCAGCTTCCGGCTTGCTTTCCACGTATCGGACGCGTAAAGGCCAAAGTAGTTCTGAGTCACGTTGTCCGGGTTTGGATTCCCCTGGTGGAGATTGGTGACATTGCCGGTAAGGAAATCGATCAGCGGATTTCCAAAAATCCCGGCGAAGACAAACAGCCCCTGCGACCATGCATACGAGTGGGCGTTCAGCAGCCCGCGGGCCACGTTACTGCCGAAGTTGAATTGATGCGATCCTCGCACCAGGCTCAAATTGTCATTAACACCGAAGTTTGAGATGGTATCGCTGCCGGCGGCAAAATTGGTCGGAAAGTTGAGATTGAATCCCACGCCGGCCATCAAAATGGGGACGAATCCGTAATAGCTGTAAAATTTCATCCCCACGTCCTGCGGGGTAAAGGGAATCGCGCCGGGCGTGCGGGCGCCTACACGGGTGCCGGAGATTCGGAACGAATTGACAGTCTGGGCACCAAACAGATAGGTGTCTCCCAAGGCCAGTGCCTGCGCCTGATCGTCTTGTCCAACCTGGTTCGTGGCGAGGATATTGTGCGTGATGTTGTAGGGAACCTGGGTATCGATCCGCGTAATCAGGTAGCGCGCGAAAAGGCTGTGTTTGTCGCTGATCTGATAATCGATCCTGAGAGGAGCCTGCACTTGGTTTTGGTGCACCGGTGTGCCGTACAGGACGTGGCCGCAGGGATCGCTGGTCTGGGGAAGATGAGATGCGATTTTGATCGCTGCCGGACTCATGGCAAACGGTCCGCTGAAGTGACTCAGGACCGCAGGGGAACTCGCCACCGCCGCGGCACCCGGGCAGCCTGACGCGATGTACTGCGAAAAATCGCCCCGGAGCTCCGCCGGCGTGGTGACGTAGGCGCTGCCGTTCACCAGGTTCTGGCGAATCGAGGTTCCCTGATAACCCAGAAAGAAGAACAGCTTGTCTTTGATTAAGGCGCCACCGAATGTGCCGCCGTACTGGTTCCGCTTCAAGCCATCCGATCCCGCCGCGAAGAAATCGCGCGCGTTGAGATCGGAGTTGCGGAAGAATTCGAACAGATCGCCGTGGAAACTCCCGGTTCCGGATTTCGTAACCACGTCCACGGTGGCGCCGGAGTGGCCTCCATTCGACGCGTCCTGGGCGCTGGTCGATAGCCGGAATTCCTGAAGTGCGTCCGGGAACGGCAACGGCATGGGCGTACCGACGTAGGTATCCAGGTGCGGCGCGCCATCCAGATTGTACTGGACGCTCCAACTCATTCCGCCGCCTACAGCGATGCTTGGGCCCGTATTCATCGTGTAGGTGGGGGGCGCCGCCGCTGTAGTAACCGCTAAACCTGAGAGCGGAATGAGGTCAGTCGCCTGCCGGCCGTTCAGCGGAAGATCGAGAATCCGCTGGCTTTCTACGACCGTAGTCCCAACGCCGGCTGTGCGAGTCTCCACCGCACTGGCATTGGCTTCCACGATGACCTGATCCGTAACGCTGCCGACGGTGAGTTGCACGGGAACCGTCGGATTGGTTCCCACCTGCAATACGATGCCGGTCTGTGCGAAACTGCGGAAGCCCATCTTCATAGCCTCAAGCCTGTAGGGGCCGAGTGGAAGATTGGGAATCGCATAAGAGCCTGCTGTGTCGGAAACCACCGTGCGTTTGACGCCGGTGGCCGTCTGGATCGCCGTGATCTGGACTTCCGGAACCACTGCTCCTGTTTGATCGGTCACGCTCCCGCTGATTTGAGCGACTTCTTGGGCGAATAGCGGGCCACAAACCAACAGCAAACCAATTCGAACCAGCTTCATTGACGCCTCCTGAAGATCTTCAATGGCCCTGCTTAACGCCAAGCGAAATACGGCGCGGCACCTCGACAAACTATACGTCTGGCATGTTCAATCTGTAAAATCGTTTATTCGGATCTGATGTATCTGTTCGGTAAATACGCGCTGATCCTGAAGCTATCGTGAAAAGCGATACTTGCAATCCGGGCAAGTGGTTTTACAGACCCTGTCATTGCGCATACGATGGATGAGGCTCGCCATAGTGCAATGAACAGGAGCGCAGAATGACGATTCGTGCGGTGGTCGCGTTTGGATTGGCAACTCTGGCCGGGGTGGCTCACGGCCAGGGCGCGAATGGGCGTGGAGGCCAGCCGCCCCGCACATCAAAGGCCGCGGCTCTGTACGATATCACCGGTTACTGGGTATCGGTGGTGACCGAGGATTGGCGCTTCCGCATGGTCACTCCGCCCAAGGGCGACTTTACCGGAATCACGCTGAACCCTGAAGGCGTGAAAATCGCGAACGCCTGGGATCCGGCCAAAGACGAGGCTGCAGGCGAGCAATGCAAGAGCTACGGCGCTGTGAACCTGATGAGAGTCCCCGGCCGGCTACACATCACCTGGGAGAACGACCAGACACTGAAAATCGAAGCCGACAACGGCCAGCAGACGCGTCTGCTGAACTTCGCGCCTGGAGACCAGGGTGCGTCCCAGCAACCAAGCTGGCAGGGGTTTTCAAAGGCGATGTGGGAGACGGTGCCGGCCGGGCGCGGCGCTCCGCCCGTGGGATCCCTCAAGATTATGACGACTCGCCTCAAACCAGGCTACTTGCGGAAGAACGGCGTCCCCTACAGCGGGAACGCGACCCTGACCGAGTATTTTGATCGCGTGAACGAGACCAACGGCGATGCTTATCTGGTGGTCTCGGCTACAGTCGAAGATCCCACGTATCTGGCCCAGCCATTCCTGACTTCGTCCCATTATCGGAAGCAAGCCGACGGCTCCGGCTGGAAGCCGCGGGCCTGTTCGGCCAGATAGGAGAGCGCATGAAGAAGGCATATTTCATTCTCATCGCCGCGGCGGGCTTGTTGCTTTCATGTGCGGCGCTCCTGTTTGCGCAGGGGCTCGATTTTTCCGGCCGGACCGGCCTTCCGGCTGGCGTCGATATTTCAGGATCGTGGTATCCCCAGCCCTTTCAGGATTCCGGATTGATCACCGCGTCGGGAGCTCTCATCGAATACGGTGGGATTCCCTTGAATGAAGCGGGGCGTCTCTATGCCCTTGCGTGGAGCCCCTCCCGCATCCAGGGCCGCCAGCACCAGTGCATGGGCTACGTTCCGCCGTACACCTATAATCAGCCTGGAAATCTGCGGTTCTGGGAAGAGCGCGATCCCTACACGCACCGCTTATTGGCCATCAAGCACTACTGGCAAATTAGCGAAGGCACCCGCACCATTTGGATGGACGACCGGCCGCATCCCCCTGGGTACGCGCAGCACACCTGGGCCGGATTCGCTACCGGCAAGTACGAGGGCAACGCGCTCACGGTTTACACCACCCACTTGAAGCGTGGCTGGATTCGCGCCAACGGACTGGCGCAGAGCGATGAGGCAACGGTCACGGAGCACTTCATCCGTCATGGCGACCGGATTACTTATCTTTCCGTTGTGAACGATCCTGTTTATCTTGCAGAGCCCTTCAGCCGGACTTACACTCTGGGCCGCTATGTCAAGGAGCCGGACGCCTGGCTGTACGCCTGCGACGACGGTGAACAAATCCTGGGGCGGCGCGAGGACCAGGTGGAAAGCTATTTCTGGGGTCAGCATCCGTTCCTGAGGGAGTTTGGGACCAAGTACAACATCCCGCTGTTGGCGACGCTCGGCGGACCCGAGACGATGTATCCAGAATTGCTGGACCGGTTCAGCAATCCGGCGGCAATGATGCGTCAGCGGCTGCTCTCGTGATCCCCTCTGCCGGCGCGCCGCATGCGAGCCGGGCCAAGGATCCGGATCCGCACGACGGCGAGATACACGTCCTTCCCGCACAAGGCAACGTGTACATGCTGGTCGGCGATGGCGGCAATATCGCGGTTCAGGTGGGCGATCAAGGCGCAATGGTAGTTAACTCAGGGGACGGACAGCTCTCCGACAAGATTATCGCGGCGGTGCGCAAGCTGAGCGAGAAGCCGGTCCAGTTTATCGTGAATACTAATTTCTTTCCCGATCTGACTGGCGGGAACGTGAAATTGCGCGCCGCGGGCTTCGATCCCAGCGTGCAGGGATCCTTCTTCTCCGGACAGTTTGCGGATGCCGGCCAGGGCGCTACCATCATCGGCCAGCAGAACGTCCAGAATCATCTGATCGCACTCAAGGCCCCGGCGGAAGGCTGGCCGAGCGACACCTTCGTACAAGGGCGGCGGAGAAAGTTCCACAACGGCGAGGCGGTGGAAATCCTAAGTCAGCCGAATGCCGTGACGGACGGGGATAGCGTAGTTCATTTCCGCCGCTCCGACGTGATTGTGACCGGCGAAATTCTCAGCACCGTTTCCTATCCTCGAATCGACGTCAAAAACGGCGGCAGTATTCAAGGCGAGCTGGAAGCGCTGAACAACATCCTGGATCGAACGGTCTACAAACATGACGAAGAAGACGGCACTATGATCATCCCAGGACATGGCCGGCTGTGTGACGAATGGGAAGTGGCCGAATATCGCGACATGTTAGTGATCATCCGGGATCGCGTTCAGGATCTGATTAAGAAAGGTGCAACCCTGGAGCGCGTGAAAACCGCTCGGGTGACCGCCGATTACGACGACCGGTTTGGCGCGACAGCCGGACCCTGGACGACAGACATGTTTGTGGAGGCGGTTTACTCCACGTTGAATAACCCGCCGAAGGCCGCACAGAAGAACTAAGCGCGAAGTCGTGAGCCGGAGATCCGACCCTGAACAACCCATTGAAAGTGAGGTTATCTATGATCGCTCGACTGCTGGTGGTTTCAGTTGTATGCGCTGGTGCTGCGAGCGCCGCGGACGCAGTGCTTACGTTCAATAAGGATGTTTCGCCCATCCTCCAGAAGCACTGCCAAACCTGCCACCGGCCGGGATCGGTCGCACCGATGTCCTTCGTGAGCTACAACGAGGCGCGTCCTTGGGCGAAGGCCATGAAAACCGCGGTGGCCGCTCGAAAGATGCCGCCATGGTTCGCCGACCCTCGGTACGGCCACTTCCTGAACGACCGTTCTCTGTCTCAAGGTGAAATTGACACGATCGCCAAATGGGCCGATACCGGAGCCGCTGAGGGCGATCGCAAGGACGCTCCAGCTTCGCTTCGGTGGCCGGAGGGATGGCAAATCCAGCCCGACATCGTCGTTGACGGTCCCACATACGACGTTCCCGCAAAAGCGGCAAAGAACGTTGTTGAGTGGGTTTCTGTGACCGTTCCGTCCGGTTTCAAGGAGGATACCTGGATTACGTCCGTCCAGATCAAGCCCGCTGAGCCGGCGGTTGCCCATCACATCTGTCTGGGCTTTAATCCCCACACGCCCGATATCAAGTACTTCGAGCCCATCTGGCAGGACAAGCCGCGCGATGAGGAGGGAAGCGCGATTCCGGAAGCCGGTGCCACGTTCGGACCAGCCACTCCCGGAGGCCGCTTTCGCAGCATGGCCGAGGACTGCTACCTTCCGGGAAACACAGCCGCGGATTACCGCGATTTTAAAGCCGCAAAGCTCGTACGGGCGGGCAGCGACATCACCTTGAATCTTCACTACACGCCCAACGGTAAAGCCGTCACAGACCACGTGCAGATCGGCTTTGCCGTGGCCAAGGAGCCGCCCTCCAGGAAATATGTGTCCCTGAGCACCTCCGCTCCAACCAGCCCCAAGGCATTTGCGATTCCGCCCAATGCGGCCAATTGGCAGAGTCCGCCGGCTGAAGTCACGTTCATGCAGGATTGCGAGCTGGTGTACATGATGCCGCACATGCATGTACGGGGCAAGGACATGACCTACACGCTAATTTATCCGGACGGAAGAAAGGAAGTCGTCCTCAGCGTTCCGAACTACGACTTTAACTGGCAACTCGGCTACAACACGTCTGTCAAGATTCCCAAGGGTACGAAACTCCACGTGGATGCCCATTACGACAACTCCCCGAACAACAAGTGGAATCCGAATCCAAACAAGACCGTTTACTACGGCGAGATGACCTGGGAAGAGATGATGTTCCCGTTCTTCGGCGTCGTCGTGGATAAGAGCGTCGATCCAACCAAGATTATTACGGGAGCCGGGCCCGTTCCGACGGGGGCTTAGCAGTGGTTCCGTCGAAAGTTCAGCTGGTCGGCAGTATCGCGCTCGACAGTGTGGAAGAAGTATTCCGGACCGTTGGTGGCCTGCTCGGACGGCGGCTGCGTCGCATCCCGGATGGCGAACCCGGCGGGAGGCGGCTGTGGATCAGTTGGCAGTACCCCTTGCTTCGGTCCCTGCCATTCCTGGCCCCTGATCCGACCCAGCCAAACCCCACCTCCGGCACTCTGCCTTTCAAACTCGCGGACGGTGTGGATCCGGCTGGGATTCGTTTCCCCGAACTTGGTTACGCTCGCGAAGCCCGGGCTTCCTACCAGGACTTCTTGGCGGCTAGGCAAAAGGCAGAACTCGCTCCTCAGACGCGTTTTCAGGTTTCGCTGCCAACACCGTTGGCGGTTATCAACCCGTTTTGCATCCCTCAAGACGCATTGAAGATCGAGCCGCCGTATGAGCAAGCCATGCTGCGGGAAGTGGAAGCGATCTGTCGCAAGATTCCGCATCAGGACCTGTGCATCCAGTGGGACATCTGCATTGAGATGGTCCTTTGGGACGGCCGCTGGCGCTTCATGCGCAACCCGTTCGCGGATCTCCAGAGCCAAATCATGGCTCGGCTGGCAAGGTTGTCCGCAGCGGTTCCCGAGGATGTCGAACTCGGGTTCCACCTCTGTTACGGCGACTGGGACGCCAAGCACTTCGTTGAGCCTGAGGATGCAAACAAATTGGTCGAGTTCGCCAACGCACTCGCCGCGAACGCGCGCCACCCCATCGCATACATCCACATGCCGGTGCCGATTGACCGGTCGGATGAGGCGTACTTTCGGCCGCTGCGCGAGTTGAAACTCGGTTCTGATACGGAGCTCTACCTCGGGTTGGTGCATGCGGACGGCG
>Ga0210409_10002844_pt1 | contig 20041 bp, 13 predicted proteins | sample IncBWH17MmetaG_FD_161649 | JGI IMG/M metagenome (GOLD analysis project Ga0210409, IMG submission 161649) | Forest soil microbial communities from Barre Woods Harvard Forest LTER site, Petersham, Massachusetts, United States - Inc-BW-H-17-M | ecosystem: Environmental > Terrestrial > Soil >... | reverse complement strand
TAGCGCCAGTTCTCGAAATTGATCTTCCCGGTAGGTCTCCATGAAATATCCCCTATCATCTTCATAAGCATGGCCAGACAATACCACCACCTCGCCCAGATGACGTGACTCTACCTGAAATGCCATTTGCTCTCCTCCGGTTAATTAGAAATCTTGATAGTAATCCATCAGATAAGAATGAAAGGCGCGCAGGATAACGAATCGAGTGCCCCGATAATCTGTAAAGTCGTTTTGATTGCTCTTACACAGACCGTCTTTCAGTTATGGACACTCATGTCTAGTCATGGACACTCATGGCCGAAACTCTGGTGACGTATTGCTCCTGGTGGCGCACCTGTTGCGTAATCGTGGAATGCATCTTGGTTGGATCTTGTCCGTTTGCTAACTGCAAAAAAAGCTCTTCATACTGATCCGTAATCATTTCCCAAGTGTAAGCTTCGCGTATTCTCTGCGGTGCGCGAGACCGGAATTCCGCCGCGATCTCGGGATGTTCGTCGATTTGCTGCAGCTTTCTTGCGAGGTCTGACGCATTATTCTCGAAAAGGATCCCATAGTCCTGCAGTACTTCGTGATTGAACGTTGTTGCCAGCGCCAGTATACAGTTGCCGTATCCCAGCGCTTTCAACAATGCCGGATTCGTTCCCCCTAAACTGTGCCCGTGTACATATGCGTACGCATTACAGTGCAGCTCCTTCACATGCTCAGCGTTGCCCACATGCCCCAGGAACTTTACGCGCACATCCCTTGTCTCTTTCAGTCGGTCCACAAATGGGCTTCGGTAGTTTGCTTCCCCCGCGATAGCTAGTATGCGCGTTGTTTTCACTCTCTCGAATGCCTGCAGGATGAGATCCGCATTGTTCTCTGGAACCAGCCTGCTTGCCACCAAGTAATACCCTGAGGGTTCCAGGCCGTATTGCTTCACAATCTCTGGCTGTTCCGCATTCTCGATGTTTGCCCCATAAGCGATACTCACATTTGGTGTTCCGAACTCCTCCAGATAAATCCGCCGCATTTCCCGGGCGTCCGTCACGACTCCCGTGGCGCAAATCCTTCCCACCCATTTCGCGTTCCAGTAAAAGTACTTTCTGCCTAGCTTTCCCCACTTACCCCGTTTCCAATCCAGCCCGTCTACATTAATCGCTACATTCTTCCCCAACATCCGCGGCAAAATACAATGGAAGGCATTCACCAGGTTCACAACGAAAATCACATCCACTCCGCGGAATTGTACATCCGCCATTGAGACAAACGTGTGCGTCAACGTTCCCATCGTTTTCGTTTCGATGCTCGGCAAATATATGAGTCGCACTCCCTTGTAGGTTTTCGGCCTCTCTTGGAAGAGGCTCCGTCGACAATACACGATCACTTCATGCCCGCGCCCAACTAGACGCGGTCCCACTTCTCCAAGAAACGTTTCATAACCGCTATAGGTGTGAGGTATTCCCCGGGATCCCAGCATCGCGATTTTAAGTGGTCTTCGCAAAGAAGATCCCACTTGGCCGACCTTCTCTTCCATAACCGTTTTCATTGATAACCCGATCGCCGGCGAGAAATCGAATTGCAGTTCTCGGCCTTAATCCCGTTGTAATTATATTGCTGCCGATCGGGCCGAAAACGGATACCCAGCCTTGCTCGGCGGCCGTCCAGGAACCCTTGCATCATTTTCCAAATGCAGGCCATCTTCTTCGGGCTGAAGAGCGCGACAGCGCCAGCATGCTGGACGAGATGTCTCAAAACAAATCGCTTCGTTCTCCGGTTCGGATAAAGGTGCCAACCTGCGTAGGCAAAATTCCGACTGTTATAGTACTCACGCCATGGAGGGTAGCTAGTCCACAGCCGGGATCGACCCGGCAACCGCACCATTCGGGCATTCCCGATTTCATGACCCAGTTCAGCCCCCGGTACCACAGCAATCTTGTAACCACATGCTCTCGCGCGCAAAGAGTACTCATAGTCGAAGAAATCCATGAAAAAATCCGCACGCGGCAACCCGATTCTCTCTACCACTTCTCGGCGGGTTAGACTGCCGGACGCGATTACCAGGTCAGCAAACCACAAGGGTCTGCGCATCTGGTTTTCACTGGCTCTCACAAATCCATCGCGCCAAAGCAAAGGTGGATAGTACGTTTTCGTCTCCTGGTGAACTGGCATCGGGGCGATCATCCCAATCTCTGTTTGCATGCCATTCAGTGAGCCGATGCCTTCCAACAGCTTTGCCAGCGAGTCTGGCCCTGGAACACTGTCGTCGTCAAAGTTCCAGATCCAGTCGTGATGCTTTTCGAGCGCCGCGTAAGACAGACCGGCAGCCCAAGCGCCCGCTGCCCCTAGGTTCTCTGGCATCCTCAGAACCGTCACCTGTGGATACCGGTCCGCGAGCATTGCGCCGGAACCGTCGGTGGACGCGTTGTCTACGATGATGATTTCCTGCAACGGGCGCGCTTGCCGCAATAGAGCTTCCACCTGCCTCGGCAAATTCTTCGCCGCGTTATAGGCGACCGTCACGCTTGCGATTGATGGATTTCCTGCGTCCAGTCTTTGTATCTCCACGTTGAGGTCTTTCTTGTCGCCAACCAACGCATGTCCTTGCCAAGACGGAAAATCTCGCGCTAGCTCACTCGCGTTTTGTAGCGTTCTGCCTTGCCTAACTCCATGGATTCTATCGCGACAGTCGGCGACTTGATAGCGTATCCGATGCACGATCCGAACGAACCATCTGGCATGGGAGACAAGCCAAGGCCGGAACCAGCGCCGATCAACCCCGGCACTGATTCGGACCATATCGCTGGGTTGTAGAACAGTGACGCGATTTCCAAGTGATGAGCTTCGTGAGTGAACAATAGCCCACCGGCTGATAAAAGTGGCCAGAGATAGCGAAGGCAAGTTTCCAAAGAATCTCTCAAATCTACATCGCAAAAGACAAATCCAACACGCTTAGAAAATGACGGAAGGGTTGAGTCAAAATAGCCCTTGATAAATGTGCAAACCTCCGGTGCTCCATATTTGCCAACATTGGCTGTCACTGTGTCGAGTGGTCCACACCATGAGCCTTTCTCGTAGGAATGATACTCACGAATATTCATAGCCAAATGTCTGAGGTCACCTTTGCTCGGTGTCGGGAGGCCTTCAAAGGAATCGAACACATAAAGCTTGCGGCCGACCAACCTCGCGGCAAGCGAAAGGTTCGTCGTTGCTCCTCCCATGTAACACCCGCACTCGACCACCGACCCTTCAATTGAGGGCAGCAGCTGCAACAGCGCGGAGATCATTGCCAGCTGCTCAATCAATCCCGTGGCTGAAGTAATGCGTATTCGATTCCGGACAACACGGGCCAAAAGAAGGGTCTTTGCAAGAAACGACTGTGGTGAGCGATAGAAATTCGACACGACCAGAGTAAGAGAAACAATCCGACAAAGAAGTTTGACCATATGATCGTCAACAATCTGACGAATACCCCACTGAGTCTCTGATGTCATCGAGCCGCCACCGACAAATTCGGATGACAGGAGGGCTAACCCTGAGGCGAATCAACGCCAGCGCGCCGAGCGGTCGGGAAAAACCGCCACCCCCCGTCGCCTCCGCCGGCCGTCATGCAACCCCTGGATCATCCTCATAAGGCATGACAGTCTTCTACTCGGACTCGACTGCAAATCCTTCATTTCTACGTTGAGATCATTCTCTGCACCAAAGTCACGACTACTTCGTGTAAACCACAATCGCCTCTCCACAAAACTTGGACAGTCCCAGGCGAAGCAGGCCCTGATCAATTCTACGAACTCCTTGCCAAAATGGCCGAGGGACCAAGGACTGGGAAAGGTCACGGTCAGGGAGTGAGCCGAACCTTTTCAGCATGTACAGAATGTGTCGCTTGTGAACCTCTGTTCTCGTGAACGTCGCCCCAAATTGTTGAATAGCCTGCTCCGTCAAATGCGCATCACCAGCATCGCCGCTGAGCAGAGTGAAGCGGCGGGCGAGATTTATCAGCGGATTATCCCAAAGGGTTTCATGAAACACCGCGCGACTCCCAGACTTGAGTACGCGTGCCAGCCGAAAAGCTGATTTCGGATACTTTATGACATGGTGCAATACCCCAAATCCAACCACCAGGTCAAACCGTCCTTCCGGATAATCTATTTCCTCCGCGTCCATCGCTCGGAAAGAACAGTCAAGGCCGTACTTGCGCGAGGCCCAATTCGCGACCTCCACCCCCTTCGGTGACAAGTCGAAGCCGCTCACGTGAGCTCCCTGCATAGCCAGATAAATACCGAGTTGCCCAGACCCGCAGCCATAGTCGAGAACAGTAAGACCGTTGACGTTCCCGATAATTCGCATCATCTCTGTGCGCGCATCTCCCCAGTATGCCCAACCCCCATCGCAGAAAGGTTGCAGCTGGACGCGGGAGAAAAACTCACGAAACTCGGAAGCGCTGTCAGGAAACTCCTTTCTGGCATTCTCGTCATACCATTTGTCATGCCAAGCCTTCTCTGACAACTTAACCGTGTTAATGGCCTGCGATGTGCTCATGGGAAAACCTCACCGCTCATGCTTTTCTCGTCTCAATTGTCTCAGTCACACTCAGAGCCGCCACTAGTTTATGCGAACCTTTAGCCTCCGGTCTCATGCGAGTTCCCAATCTAGCCCGCAACCCATCTACAAAACCTTGAATCATCCTGATCGCACAAGCGGGACCATCGGAACTGAACAGCAACACCCCAGCTAAGTGGATGGTCAAATATCGTGTCATGGAAATCTTAGTTGCTAGATTCGGGTAAAGCCGCCAAGCCAAGTAGGCCAAATTCCGGCTGATGTAGTATTCACGGAATGGGGGCTGGTCGATCCACTGTCGCCTGTAGCCTAGAAGATTAACTTTTCGGGCTCTGCCGATTTCATGCGACATCTTCGCCCGAGATATCACCGCGATCTTGTAGCCGCGTGATCGGATGCGAAGACAATACTCAATATCGGCGATGTCCATAAAAAAATCGGCGCGTGGCAAACCGACCTCTTGGACCACTTCGCGCAAAACCAGGGAGCCTGAGGCAATTGCCAGGTCCGCGAACCAGATTGGAAGTCGCATTTGCTCAGTACTTGGCTTCACGAATCCATTGCGCCACAGGAAGGGGAGATATAGCGTGGCCATCTCCCGATGAGCTGCCACCGGCACGACCATTCCGACGTTGTTCTCCGGCCCATCCAATTCCTGCACGCCCGCAAGCAGCGTCGCGAGCGCGTTTGACTCCGGGACGCTGTCCTGGTCAAACGTCCAAATCCAGTCATATCCTTGCTCGATCGCCGCATAGGACAACCCCGCGGCCCACCCGCCGGCTGCGCCTAAATTCTCGTGCATCCTCAACACCGTTACTTGCGGATAGCGCTCAGCCAGCAGAGCGCTCGTCCCATCGGTGGACGCATTGTCCACTACGATGATTTCCTGCAGCGGACGGGTCTGTCGGAGGAGAGCATCGATGTGACTTGGCAATAAGTGCGCCGCATTAAAGGCCACCGTCACAGCTGCCACGCCAAGAGTCAACGTACGCCCCCGCTAGGGCTTTGCGTTGGACAGGTAGCTGGTCTGCTGCGCGGCGCTTGATTAGACAATGTCACGAGCTCTACCTCTTTCCGAGGATAGGCGATCAGTCCGTTCACCCATTGATTTCTCCACCTGAGCGGGCCCGAATCGCGAGGCCTACCGGGAAGAATACCCAGCATGCCAAACGGCGATCGTTAAGGGGGAGCGTGAATATCATTACTACGCTTATGCCTATCAAGATTCCAACTGCCGCATATGCCAACCGATCCTGTTTTCGCCATACGGAACGGAACCCACTCAGCAAGAAACCAACAAAGCACAGTGCCGCCGGGATTCCATACTCGGCGGCAAAATATGGATAAGTAGTCTCGAATATAAGTGCATTTCTGTCTTTCAGGAGTGCTAGTGGACTAAGTTTTTCATTGCCAGCCCCCAAGGGGTGTTCAGCAGCGTACAGCAGTCCATCCACAATTCCTTGCTGATGGTACTCCGCAGAGAGGTCCTGTCCTGTTTTTGTGTAGAAAAGATAATCGCTGAGTCCAAGAATGGGTATCGAACACACAAATAACACGAGAGCCAGCGTGGCATAAAGGATGAGCCGCTTCCTTTGTGACGTGATGACCGCCAAAACAAGAAGTGCCGCTGCCGTCGCGAGCCAATCGGCGCGAGTTACCGTACAGATGAGCCCAGTGACAACCATGGCTGCAGGTAGCGGATTTCGGCAATAGACCCACCAGAGGATCAACGCAACCATGCAGAGCACGCCAAAGCTATTAGGCCCAACCATCGTCGCAGCTTCGCGTAGGCCTTTAAAACCAGACCCATGGAACGACGCGGTTAACACCCCATTCTCAGTCCCCAGCGTATCCAATGCTGTGTAAAGCACAGTCCTTGGGCCTTCGCCAAAAAGAAACACTTCGAATAGTCCAAGCATTGACAAAACTGCGGCTATCCATACTGCACATCTTGCCCACAGCTGTTCTTGCGCCTGCGTTAAAATCGTCACCCTTCCAAGAAAATATGGAAGAATAAAATTAAAATCGGTCCACAAAGCAAAAAAGGTTCCGTCAACCAAGGTGCGCAAGGTGGCGACACCGAAAGCTGCCAACAACCACCAGTCAGGGGCGGTGGGTTTGAATCCACTGCGTCGATACAAAATAACTAAGAGAAGGAAGAGCGGTATCTCCTTAGTGCACACCGATACCAGCGTCATGTGAGGAAGTTCGAACAGCTTGCCCAGGCCGATTGCCATGAAATCGACCGGCATAAATGCCAGGACAACCCCCAATGTAGCTATCGGCCAGCGAATGGGTATACATAACAGGGCGATACCCCCAAGGACAGCGAGCAAGAGCAGGGGCGAAATGACACTCAACAGTGCGGCAGCCATGAGGGCTACCAGAATCATGATGCTGATTCGGAATGGCAATGAAAACGGATTTTCTAGCGCCTGGCCATTCATTCAGAAACCGTTGGAACAGCTAGATCAGAGCAAAACGCTATAGGAGCAAAATAATTCATTGCTGCCAGCAGGTTACGCAACATGGGGCCGCGGACCTTGCCCTCGAATCCTCCAAAAACAGAACGGACTGTTTATCAAATCTAAGAGCGCCTGGCGCCGATCCGGCTTTCGCGACACAAACAAACGAAACATAAAGAGCAGGTTCGCAATGCGTCCCGGGAAACAGGCGATTGCCTTACTCGCTGCTCGAGTCCACCAGGAACCCAGTCGCGGTTCCAGCCATTGCACATATCCATCTAGGGTGTAGGTACCTTTTGCCCTGTGCAGCAGGAGGTTCTTGAGGTCCCGCCATGGCTCTCTGGGGCACACCTGCAGTTTGACGGAGTCGGGATAACCAGTAAAAGACCATACCAAGTCCGGCCATTTGAACATCCAAATCTCAAAGTATTTGGCCAACCATACGGCATTACCGTAGCGTATTGCAATGAGCGGCTTGGCGATGACCAGAGCGTCTTCTGGAAGCGGATTCTGAAATATCACCCCTGCGTGCACAAAATAACTTCCGAAATACTTTTCTTTTTCGCGGCCGCTCCATAATTGCCGCTTGATGATCACGCAGCCGATGAAAGTCAAATGGCTTGCGATATCCGAAAAGAACTGTGGACCATCTGTTACTTTGTAGACTTTATCGGCGTCAAACGAGACCCTCGTCCTCTGGAGGAGCTTTGATAGATCCGCATTTCGCACTTCCGCATTTGCGACGATGAGCCCATAGCCACCGTTGATGGCTTCGAGTACGGCAGATATAGCGCCTGGCTTCAGAACGTCGTCATCACTGAAAAGCCAACAGTATTCGCCTTCCGCCAAGCGGACTGCCTCTGCGAAGTCATGGTCCACACCCATGTTCGAATCCTGGCGAATGTAACGTAGCCGCGGAAAGCGCCCTTGCCAGCTCCGAATGATGTCGCTCGTGTTGTCCGTGGAGGCGCCATCGAGAACGACGATCTCCACCTGCTCGGTGGCTTGCGAGACAATGCTTTCCAGAGTCTCACCGATAAACGCACCTCGGTTGTGGGTCGCTATGCAAACCGAGAGTGTAAGGCTAGTCACCTTTTTGAAACTCCAACCCGACGACTCCCTCTCCTGGAAGCTCAGCGAGGTCTCGAAAATAGCAGAAATCTTGACCCATCATGTAAGGCTCACGCCAGTGTGGGTACCATGGGTCGCTCATCTTTCTATCGAGGTTTCTTCGTAACGTGCCGGGTAATTTCTCTCCGTAAACCACCTGTCGACGCGGGAGACCCGTAACTGCGAAGACTCTCTTCTCCAGCGATTGCTGATCGTATAGACGTTGAAAGAAATAGTATCCTTTTTCATCGGGAGAGAGCAGTCCGTACTCATTTCTATCAACGTATTGGTCAGAAGTCTTAGCGGCACACGACACAGTCACTAGCAGCTTGCCGTTCGGCTTCAATAGATCCCACATCCGTTGTACTGCGTTAGTATCTTCCGGAATGTGCTCCAGTACCGAGATGCTAGTTATCGCATCAAATGAATTTGGCGCCACCGACAGTTCGCTGATGAGGCAATTGTGGAATTTGCAGCGACTCCTGACGCCGAACCCTTCAACCAGGTCCTCAGTAGAAGACAGATCTCCAGCGTCGGGATTCAAAAACTCGGCGGAAAGCTCAGAATTCTTCAGCGCAAGCAGGATCGGAAATAGCCGAGGAGACGAGACGTCAAGATAAAGTGCAATCGGGACATTCCTAAGCGCGTTCCACGCGAAATCAAATTCAAAATACCGGATCGAATCCATGGGCCAGAAAAGCAATCGATACATTTCGGAATAGAGCTTATTTCGCCATATCGACGGGAGCAAGCGTAGGCCGAAAATGGCACAATCGGCCCGCAGTCCGAGCCCCGGCACCTCGTAGCGGTGTGACAATAACCAATAAGCCGGTGCGAGAACGCTTGCGAGGACAGCCCGAGTCAGCTTCTTGGGTCGCGCGAGACTACTATGACTCGGCAAACGAATATAAGTCTTAGGTTGGATCCCAGAGTACATGTTGTGGGTCATGGAAAGGTTGACCATCGCCTTAGGCCGAACTCAGCTAAGGCTCCCAATGCCCACGACCTTATTCTCGGGGCTGCCAGCACGGCCATGAGCACGCTCACCATCCATAAACTCGACAGCACAGCAATCGTCGCAAACGGAGAGCTGGGATGATTAACCATCATGCGACCGAGCGCTGCCACAGCCACCACAGATATCAAAGGTAGTGCGATATCGCCGAAGTACCCCCACACTTCACGCCGCAATAGGCGACGATGCATGATTGGGACAGCCACGAGCATATTCGCGATGTTAAGGCCGGCCCATACTGCAGCCGCGCCCACTGCACCGAAGTATTTCGTCATAGGAAATAGCATCGGCACCACAACAGCGACTGACACCAATCCCATTACCAGAGTCAGCCTGGTCCAGCCAAACGCCAGTTGTAAAGCGTACGGCAGAAAGAGCAAGGCGTTCAGTGCAGATCCGATCACGAGAACTCTCAATATGGGAGCAGTCGCTGAAGCGGTACTAGTACTCCGCGTCCAAAGCCGCAGAAGGTCGAACGAGAAAAAACAGAGAACCGCCGCTACCGGAGTTATGATGACGGCCATCAACTGTGAGCCACGATGATATGAAATTCGGATTCCTTGCTCATCCCCCTTGGCTACTTGGGCCGACAATCGTGGGAAGATTACGTTAAACAGTGCTCCCGAGATCAGCGAAAAGCCGCTGGCTACGGTCCACGCCAGAGTGTAGTATCCGAGGGTCTTTAAACTGAGCAACTTGCTAACCAGTAGCTTGTCAATCTGCGTTAGTAGCAAGCTCGTCAGAGTGATTCCGCTCATTCCTGCTGCGAATCCTCTGATGGCGCGCACGCGGCTGAAGTCAAATCGTGGAGAACGACCCGCCGATGGAAGACTCGTCCAAAGAATGTTAGCCAGGACAACTGCCTTGCAGGCATTTACTACCACAAGCCAGAGGAAGAACATTTGAATAGTGGGAGCAAAATGCCATAACAGAGCTATCGCGCCTCCGTTTGAAACGGTGGTAAAAAAAACTGCAAGTCCGTTATAGCGAACTTGCTGACCGAGGCCTATCAAACCTCCTTGGTAAAAGCTGGTCGGCCACTGAAATACAGAAAGAACCCCCATGAGCATCACGGCAACCTGCACGTCGTGCACAGGGAAAGAACCCGACTTAATCCAATGCTTCGCGATTGCGGGTGCGGCAGTGACTATGACTGCGCCTATCGCGATTCCTATTAACCAATACCCCACCTCTAGAGTTCGAACGAGATCCCGGGCCTCTGCAGACTTCTCAGGCTGGATGGAGTATCTGGCCATTTCCCGGTTCATCGTGGGACTAAGTCCCAAGTCTAGGACCTGCAACATGGACTGCAGCATTAAGTAGAAGCCGATTAAACCATAAGCCTCGATTCCAAGAAACTTGATATAAAGCGGTATGCATGCAACCTGAACGGCCGCAGCCCAGCCTGTTCCAGCAAAACTGGCAACGAGATCTACCTTAAAACGCGAGATAGACTTAATCTTGAAGGGATCACCCCTCCAGTCAATCACGGCCACTGTCACTCTCTGCTTCTTTTTTCCTCAATAACGCTCCGACCCCGTTCCCGATGCGATCCTGCAAGCGCAAGAATTGAAACTGCAATGGCGCGACGGCTTTTAGGAGAATCATTTTTCGTGGGTCTTGCTCGGATACCCGTTGCCACATGGCAGAGCCGAGGACCCACGTTGTCGAGGCACTGAAGGCTAACAGTGTCCCCAAAATCATCAGTAACAGCCGATGTGGTCCAGACTTTCTCTCTGGCACGTCTGCCACGTCGAAAACCTTAACCGTTGGAATCTCCTTGGCTTCCTGAATTTTCGCCAGTTCATACTGTTGAGTGAGAAGTTCGTAAACTGTTTCCTGGATCTTCGTCTCACGGTAAAGTTCGGCCCAACGTACGCCCAAGATTGGCAAGTTGCGGATAGATGGAAATTGCTGTTGGGGACTGGAAGTGTTCAGGCCAGTATTGGAACTGTCGCCGCCTAGCTTTTCCAGTTGCCGTTTAAGTTCTGAAATACGGGCCTGCACCGATCGAACGCGCACATTGTTCGCACTGTAGATCTGTTCGAGGCCTTGTGCTTCCGACTGCGCAACTATGAGTTCGCCTTGAAGCCGAGCCGCAGCTTCGACCATGGCGATACCCTGTTCTTTGATGTCAATTGCGGTGTTCTGGCTGGCATATTCGCTGAATTGCCGGGCGGCGGTTCCCAGGTCCTGTTGAACCGTTTTCAAGCGACCCTCGATAAAGATGCGTTCTCGCCGGGCTGCCGAGGTACTGACTTCAGCTACCAACCGGTTAAGTTCCTCGACGTATGCCTGAGCGATTGCGGCCGCCCTGCGTGGGTCACGATCGGTTACGACAACGGTAATGACTCCGCTCTTTCGGTCCTCCGAAACCTCGGTGTTGCCGGCGAGATCCTTGCGAGCCGTTTCCCAATACCGGTCGCGATATACTCGGCGTAAATCGAACTTTTGGATTATTCGATCCTCTACAGTACGGCTACGCAGAACCTCCGTGAACAGTGGGCCGGTCCCTTTGACACCAAGCAGATCACCTGCGAGTGTCCCCATTCCAAGAGTCCCTTTTCCCATCAATGCGGCGGCGATGGCCATGCCTGGTGCGGACTGCTGTTCCGGCGGCATCAACCGCGTGGTGGACTGATAAGTCTTGGGAATAAGGAACGCGATGAGAGTAGCAAGGACGAGTCCGGCAACCGTCGCCTTCTGCAGCGACTTCCGTCGCTCCCAGAGCAGCGTGTACCACTCCCCGCTGAATTGAGGATTCTCGGCATTTCTCGAGTCCTCAAGGTACGCACTGGCTTTAGAAACAACGTCCGGGGGGGCGTCGGCCATTGGGGCCAATAGTTGTTTTGTTGGATTCACAGGATGAACCGTTGTTTCCGCTTCAGAGAGGCAGAACGCGTGTGCTTGTTAAACAAGCCTTAAATTCCCCTCATCGCGAAAATCGAAGTATGCAAAAGCACTGCAAGGTCCATGAACAGGTTGCGGTGCTGGATGTAATACAAGTCGTACTCGATGTTTTCGTGAATCAGGAAGGCGCGATCGCCGCTCAGTTGCCAGAGACCGGTCAGGCCAGGTTTGACCTGCAATCGCTGGCGCTCTTTATCACCATATTCGTTAACAATGAATGGCATTTCGGGACGTGGACCAACCAGGGACATGTTTCCCCGCAACACGTTCAATAACTGCGGCAATTCGTCAAGGCTGGTTCTCCGCAAGAACCTGCCAAAGCGAGTAATCCTAGGGTCATTCTGGGTTTGTGGCGAGTAGTCAGAACCAGAAGCATCAATGTGCATACTGCGAAATTTGTACATTTCGAAGAGCGTTCCACCGCGACCGACTCGCTTCTGCTTGAACAAAGCCGGCCCCGGCGAATCGAGCCTGACAATCGTGACCAACAGAAGAAGCACCGGGCTTCCCAAGATTAGGCATATTGTCGCGACCACGATATCGATTCCTCGTTTGATTACTTCGTACCCGGTCTTTTTTGTGCTCTTCCCGAATGAGGCCAGAAGAACGCCATCAATATCCTGGTAGTTCACCAACGAATCGGAGGCGAGGAAGTGACTCGGCACGAATGACAATCTCACCCCGGCATCGAAGGCCTTATTCACCACATGCACAAAGTGCTCGCGTCCGATAGAAGGAGCAGCAACGATAATTGAGTCAATTTCGTATTCGTTCAGCAGTTCCTTGCAGACTGGCCCCTTCACGACGGGGGCGCAACGACGACGTTCATAGCCCATCTCGAAAATCGACGTGCCGGCCTTATCAGGATCATCGTCCACGAAAAGAACCGGCTCGAAGCCCAGCCGGGGAGATCGTCTTAACGTCGAAAAGACCCGGCGGCCTGTAGTCCCCGCTCCATATATCAATACACGCTCGTTCCCTAGTCCCCTTGCGTGCAGAGCGCTTACTAATAGATACATGCAGGTCTTTTCTGCAAAAAGTGCAAGAGGAACGATGGTAAAGCAGAACACGAGTAACCAGCGGGAGAACAAAAACCCACTCGAAAAACTGACAGCAAGGGCTACGAGAAAAGCCTGAGCTGAAACCCGAAGCACCTGTTCAGTTTCCCGTACCCGCAGCAAGCTGTTCCCTCGCGAATAAGCGCCGGCTCGGTCGAGCATGAGGACCATGACAGTTGCAAAACCAAATGCTGCGGCAAAGACTGTTTGGGTTCCATAGAGTATATGCTTGCCGAGGGCCAGATGATAATACGCGCTATAGCCGAATACGATGGACAGTACGATCACCAGGAGATCAGCTATTACCTCGCAGGCAACGATGGTTCGCCGAAAACCTCCGTTAGTTCGGGGCGGTTTCGTCGCGTTTACGATTCGAAGATCGACGGCAACCGTTTCAGTCGTACTTTCTTGGCGTGATTTGCTCACGCCCACGGATGGGTTCATGAAGTAACCTGTCGTGGCTCTTTATGACTCAAAAAAACGAGCTGATGTCCGGACTTGCATTGTCTTACTCAGTCTTTCGAAGGCGCCAATTCGGGAAAAAGGTCAGCTGAATGGAACCAGTAAAGTTGGATTGTGGCCTCGCGGAAAGCATAGGAAACCCCCAATGCTCGTATTGCGTGCAGGCAGAAAATGCGAGTACGCGGGATAGCATGAACTCACCTCGCAAAGAATAGTCGACCGATCTACCACCCCCGATAAAAGCCTTCGAAACCTCCTGGAGGCGATATCCTGCTTGCACTTGGTTGCGAGGCGAAAACGTATAGGTCACCCATGCCTGCGCGCCGTGACCAGCTCGCCCGATCCAGTTGCCCATGAGGTTCCCCTCATTGGTATAACCGGAACGGTATCGGCGCAGCCCATAATATACAAAGCCAGGGGCAAACTCACGAGTAGTCGGTTCATTCAGACCTTCTGCGCGAAACTCCAATTTCGGCACCTTCGGAATCTGCGGCATATAAATGCCTGGATTCACGGTGGCACGCGTCGACCCGATGGGCGAAACCTCGTCTACAACGAGCGAGTCGCCGTATATCGTCAACCATCGGCGGATGCCTGGGACTCGATAATTAAAATCCAGCGACGAAATTCGCTTCCCAGGATTCGCCCCACTGACTGTCGGACCAGTCTGGTTGTGAGCATAGAAGGTGCGGAAGTAATTCGCCAAGGTAAACGGAAGCCCAGGTCCTGCAAATTGAGACGTGATTCCCATGCCAAATTCGAAATTTGCAGTCGGCTTAAAATTGGCCTTGATTCCGCTGAGGGAGGGTTGCGGACTGATGTTGCCAGGACCGAGCAACGTCGACCCGTTCAATTCGAACTGCGTTCCGCCGAGTTGTCCGAGAAAATACTCCGCATGCAGGGGGCCCAACAGACTCGAGAGCAGGGGAATCTTAAAAGGAGAAACGCTCTCGATTTTCATCATCATGATTGAATCGGCGTTGTTGCTTAACAAGAGCGAGCCAGAGTCCCCTGGCCCCAGCCAGAGACTTTGTTTGCCAAACGAAAACTGGACGTTGTTCAGGGTCATAGCCACAGAAGCGTCCACGAGATGAAATCGGTCAATTGTTCCAACCGCATTCGAGAAAGGCGCGGTCAGATCGGCGTTGGCGATTGCTTGCTGTGTTGCGATGGAGTAGCCGGAGATGGCAGGTGCGTGCTGATATTCACCTCGCACGTAGAAGGAGAACAGACCTGCGACCGCATGGGCGCTGGCGCCGGTGATGTTATTAAAGCCCTCTCCATAGGGTCGGCCGTAGTCGTTGATAATCGTCTGCCCGAAGTGATATCCGTCATGCAACGGAGGACCGGAAATACCGGTCATACGGGTGTAGATCGAGTCCAGGCTTACGCCCTGGTTGGGTGCTCCGCCGAGGCGATCTGTCTCGTCCAGAAATTCGGAGGACAATGCGCGGTGCATGGCGTAGGCTGGCTTGTTCTCGAAGTCCTCCGAAGAGAGCTTCTCGCCAGCCTCCTGAACGAGCCGTGCGCATTCGAAACGAGTCCAGGGACGCATTCCGAGGTAAGCCGTATTCACATACCCCATGGCTGCCAATCGCTCCACTGCCGGATAAATCCAGCTGTCCAACGGAACATACGGCGACCCCATGAAGGATGGCGACTGTCTCTGTTCCGGACTGACGAATTCGCTCGGTGGATCCCATGAACCGCCGCGAGTCTCCGGCTCATGCCGTCGGCTGTAAACACTCTGTGCAACCAGATAGCCCAGTACGCTGCCGACAAGAACATCCGAGGGGAAATGCTGACGTCCGTGAATCCGCGAGAAATCAACAGCTGCGGCAGCACTGTAGGCGAATAGTTTGGGAAATACGCCAGGATATTCGTGAGCAATGACGCCGGCGATGGACCAGGCAGCCGCCGCATGCTCGGATGGAAATGAGGTGCCACCCTTGAAGAACGACCCAGCTCCGTCGCCTTGGTAAGGCCGCTGGCGAGCGAGCGAGTACTTAAATGCTTCCGTCACGAGAAGGCTGTTTATCGCAGCTTCACCGGCGAGCCAGCCCGTTTCACGCCAATGCTCGTTGTGCGTCGGGAAGCTAACCAGGTACATGCCCGCACCGGTCGCGATCAGGGAACCTACTGCCAAGTTCGAAACCGTCTTGTAGTGAGTGATAGTTGATGGATTGTGGGAGAGCGAGGCGCTGTAATCCTTGTCTGTTACAAGCAGCCCCGCGGTGAATCCGCCGAGAGGGACAAGCCACGCCGCGTCTGCCAATCGAATGCGCGCTGGACTAGTCCAGATGTGTTTCTGATCGTCACCCAAGTCCAACAAGAGTTTTGGCAGTGATTTCCCGTCTACTTTAGTCGATTCAACTTGGGGTGGGTTCGTATCCGCCGCTTTGCCGACTTGTTGAGTATCCGTAGACATCGTAGATTGGGTTTTGGTTGCGTTATCCTGCGACCATGTCACATTCGTAAGAGCGATAGACACTCCCAAAGCAGCGCAGAGAAAAACAATTTCTTTTCTCAACCCAGGGTCCAAAAGCCTACGGATGAATATATGCAATCGTAAGTGCAGCTGATGAAGCCACCTGCGCGGCCTGCAGAATTTGACCCCAATTGCGAGGTGCGATCTTTGGAGCCTTCTCGGGAACGACGATGGAGTCTCCTGGCTTCAGGACCGCGTTCAATGGATCGCCCGACCAGAAGGTCGAATTGTTCTTCGCCGCAAGCACGGAACCATCTGCACGGACCACAAAGGCTGCCGATTTATCCGCCATCTGTGTAACCCCGCCAGCCTGGCTCAGGTACCACTTCGCACTCTTCCCAGGAAGATAGGTTACTGCCGTGGGATTGTAGACCTGGCCGCCAACCAGCACGTAATTGGTTTTCTTAGGAACGATGAGTTCATCACCATCTTGCAACGTAATGTCAGCGGGTGTCCTGGCGAAGCTTTCTAGAGTCTTCAAATTTGAAGGAATGTGAATGACTATACGGCCCTTCGGCGCAGCAGCCTCCAATTGCTGCCGAGCAGTCTCGGCTTGGGCAACTGCCGTCAGCTTTGCATTTCGCTGATCTGCGTCCCCGTCAGGAAGGGATTTCAAATAGGTTTCTTGTGCTTTGACGCGCTGCAGCAACTCGAAATGACTTGTCATCTGTAATTCGCGCACCTCCCGTCGCAACAAAACCGCCCCATATGGGTAAGCTTGCGCGGTGAAACCGCCGGTACGGCGCAGAACAGAACTGAGTTTTTCTCCCGGTTGAATTCCATAGGGGGCTGGATGTTGCACTTCGCCCCGAACCACGACGCTGGCGCCCAAGTTATTCCACTGCGGAATTTGTCGGATCGTAAGTACGTCGCCGTTTCGGAGAGTGATGTCCTCGTTTGCGTCACCGCTAAGGGCATCTGCGAGTTTTACTTCGAAGCCCTGGTTTGTGCCACCAGGCGCACTAGCGGCGAAGCGGGTCAAATCAGCAATCTCTGGGTCGGCGCTGCGCTTCAAGCCTCCACCGACTCGCACCAGATCTTCAACCCGCATATTGGGCGCGAAAGGATAACGTCCAGGCTTCGCGACCTCTCCTTTGATATATACAGTGGGTGGCTCCACACGAGCCGCATTTCTATGCACGAGTACACGGTCGCGCGGTTGGAGCGGGATGTTGTCGACCGGATCTCCGGCCAGCGCCTTCTGCAGGTCAACACTCATAATTTTCAGTGTGCCGTCTGCCTGCGTCCGGAAGAGTTGGGCAGAATCCACGGAAGCATCCTGGGTAATTCCCCCGGCCAGTTGAATCGCATCCAGCAAATGCGCCTGCCCCGCAGTCCGGTATTTGCCCGGAGCGTTCACCTCACCACCGACCCACACATCCGGCGCCGGCTCAAAGTCATAACGGCTAAAGACGCGCACCGTGTCGAGCGGCTTAAGCGTCGGCGCGGTTGCCGGATTCGCTAAGGCCGCAGCTAGATCAAAGCTTTCCACGCTCGGATGGAAGTCTGGCGCATTCAAACGAACGACTTCGACATAATGCGCGGCCGGCTCGGGCAATAGGTCCCCGTAAGACGAGATCACATCAGTGAGTTTCATTCCCTGTTTGTAGGAATAACGTCCCGGACGCAAAACGTGCCCCTGGAGATAAATCGAATCTTCGTTATAAGAGGCGATCGGGAAGATATGGATCTGGTCACCGCCCTGAATTTTGAAAGCTTCCAATTTCTGATTGATGCCAGGATCGCCATCTGGCGAGGAAATATCCAGGGACAACATCGTGCGTTTTTCGTGCGCCTCAAGACGCTGCACCTCAACGTGACGCAATGCGGCAGTCGGTAGTATGCCACCAGCCAGTTGGAGGGTGTCTGCCAGTGATGCCTCGTGCAGCAGTTCGTAAACGGCGGGCCTCCGCACCATACCTTCAATGGTCACCTGCGGTCCAACCGGAGGCACCAGAAGAGTATCGCCACTCTGCAGTTGCTGCACATCTGAGCGAACTCCATGAAGCAGCAGGTCGTATGCGTCGACGTCCTGTATCAGTTGTTTGCCGCGGTAATGTCTTAATGAGCGTAACGACCCTCGAGCACTTATGCCACCAGCGGCGAATACTGCATTCAAAGGGGTCGAGAGCGAGCTAATATCGTACGCCCCAGGCTCGGCTACTTCGCCGACTACGTAGACACGCACTGTTCTAAGACGCGCAATGGAAACATCTGCAGAGACATCGCGAAACTGGCTCCGAAGAACGCGCTGCACCGCGAACTGAACATCGCCAAGGCTCTTGCCACTGACTTGCAATGGACCTGCTTCAGGGAGAGCGACTCGGCCCTCGCGATCTACGACCCGCACGAGACGCTGGGACACCCCGCCCCAAAGATCGATCGAGAGGCTGTCTCCCGGACCCACAACATAATCAGGCCCAACTGGCAGATCCATCGGGATGACGTCGGGTTGAGTTACTGTGTTCCGGAAGATGTCGAGACCAAACGGCCGCGCAGGACGCTGCCAAGCGGCGGCCTGCACATACATATCGTAGAGAGATGGGATGTCGGCGTAAGGATTCGCGCGCCGTACCATCTTCGCCGGATCTTGGTTTTCCTCTTCATCAATGCGGTAGCGCTCCAGCGAACGTCGGCGTTTTGCAGGCACCGAGCGCAGCGGGCCTTTTTCGGTCGTCTCAGAACGAAGTGTGCCGCGATCGCTGAACGTGTCCATGCCCCTGCTTCCGGTTAGGTTGTTGTCTCTCAACAGCGAACTGGCTGAAAAAAGATTCATCGCAGAGTCGGGACCGGACCTGAGCGCACTCGGAAGGAAATCAAACGTGCCCGCTTGCGACGCATTATCTCGGAGGCCGAACGCAGTGCTCCCGGCGTCGGCTCGCATTGTTCTGGAAGGAAGTGGTGAGAGATCAGGCGATTGTAGAAAGTCTGGCATACCAGGGGTATTCAAATCTGGGCTCGGACGACCTTCCGGTAAGGCGTGCTCTCGGTCTATCTGGCGCCCTTCCGGGTTTTCACAGACATCGTCCTGCCGGGGATCGCAATCGCTCGTGCGCTCGACCTCCGGTTGCTCATTTTTCTGCGGACGCATGGCTTCCGCATCCTCTTGGCCCTCCAATGCCACGAACCGACGGGCTCGTTCCTTTAAAATAAGATCTTGCTGTTTTGCAAGATCTGATTCGGGATTTGTAGCAGGAAGCAGATACCCATAACGCTGCAATAAGCGGGTCGCCACGGAACGAAATACTACGTCGTGGTTGAGACGTTCGAATATAGCCTCATCGGTCAGGTCAGCATCTTCAACAATCTGACCATTATTTGTTGCCTCGGTGGCTATCCAGTGCTTGAGTTCCACCAGTAGCCCGGCGTCTCGGCTGAGCACAACTCGAATCTGTACTGCCGAGGCTGCAACGCGACTGTAGTTGTCTTTCGCTAGCTCGGATGCATCCGGTTTCCGCGTGCTTGTGGTGTAGGCAGGTTGCACGGCAGGGCGTTCAGTAACACGCTCTCTTACCTGTCCCTGCAGAATCGGACAAACCCACATAAGAGCGACACTGAGAAGAAGACCGCGTGAGACATGTGCCATCTTTATCATTGCCATCAAACTCCTAAATCCAAAGGCAAACCATCCTCATCCTTAAGAGATCGCCTCAACATCCGCCTCATCGATGTCGATAGAAATCGAGCGCTGCAAAAGGGAAATTGAAAGAACGACACGTGTGCAGTCCTTCTTTCGGACCAGAACCCCTTCGACGCCAGCCATAGATCCGCTCCGGATTCTGACCTTGCGCCCAGCTTTTAAGTAGGGATGCGGGTGCAAAATGGTTCGGTCTGCCAAGCCCTGTCGTAGATTTTCGATTTCAGCTCTCTCAACAGGCGCAGGCTTACCCTGAAAACATACGAGGCCTAGAACACCCGGTAAAGACAGCAAATCGATACGATTCTTCCTGCACAGCTGTACAAACACGTAACTAGGAAAAAGTGGAAGTTC